>QWCP01000026.1_pt1 | contig 83887 bp, 60 predicted proteins | sample 1972561 | NCBI WGS metagenome assembly QWCP01 (sample SAMN09866705, study PRJNA288562) | Human vaginal metagenome isolate pre4_vaginal, whole genome shotgun... | isolation source: vagina | host: Homo sapiens | place: USA: California
TTGAAAATATGAACGGTATTTCTATCTTCCTTGCAGAATGCCATGAGTATCTCGCTTCCGAAACTTTAGGCGATGAACAGTGGAGAGATACGAAGATAGAAGCGAGCAGCTTAGCTCAGAACTTTGAATTTGATAATACTCCATACGGTTTTTTCGTGGGAGATTTAGCAGATTATTATGCGCATGAAACTGTTTACAATGCTTTGGAAGCCGCTTGCTCTGCACAGCAGCGCACGGAGGGCGAGCTTTATATGCATCCTCGCATGCTGAATAGTGCAATAGGACAGACTCTGGAACGTACAAAACAAGCTGTTGAGCAGCATACACATACGCGCTCGCTGGACGATGCTGGTGAGCAGACGAACGCACACGCCGAGCAGCACAAGAGTGCGACGAGTCTGCTCGATACAGCCGTGCGTGTGCATGAAACTATCAGCACTTTAGGATATGTGCACAGCGCTCAGGTTGAAGCAACTGGCAATCAACAGAACGCACACAATAAGCCAAGTTCAGACGATCAACTTATTGCTCAAGCCAAGCGTATTCAGTTATCACGCAATACCTCAGTTACCGCAGTACAGCGCGAGCTGGGAGAACAGAGTAATACATCGTCTGCGTTCCAACAGCTTCAACGCGCTCGCGCTATTATGAGACCTGTGCCATCACGCGCAGTTTATGAGAGTAATGCTCAGCTGTCGCCCGCTACTTTAGGTACTGTTTTCCATGCTTTTGCTCAACGATACTTTACTCCTGAGCAGGAGAGGGACGATGATTTTGCGCAGCTACGTGCTTCTATGTGTGAAGAGGTAGCGACTGAGCAGCCAGACAGCGCTTTAGATAAACAGATGCATGACTGGAAACAGCGGTTAATCAGCAGTGCTTTTGATCCGCAAGACTGTGTGGGAACAGAAGTTCCATTTGCTTATGCAGTGCGTTCTACAGGGCAGACCGTTGTTGGCATTATCGATGCTGTTTTTGCAGGACAAGTGCTGGACGATTCACCAATTTCTCAACATGCGCGCGAGAATAACACAACAATTTCCTACACGATTATTGACTGGAAAACAGGGCATAAGCCTTTAACTGCTCAAGAACGCGATGAGAAGTTGTTGCAAATAGATATGTATCGTGAAATTTGGGCTACATTGCGAGGCATAAGTGTAGACCAAGTGGACGCTGCCTTGTACTATGTAAGTGAAGCTGATGAGAGTAACAGAGTGCTTTATGCTCACTATAAGAGTGCACAGCAGATAGAAGAGCTTTTCCAAACACAAGTAGACAATAAAGCGGACAATAAAACTGTTTCACAATACGATTAACGTTGTTCGTCATGCGAAAGTGCAGATGGAAATGCATCAAGGGGTATTCCTGATTCTTGTGAGGGTTTACCCCTAAATTTTTATTCATTTCAATAAAGATTTTGATAACCCGTCGCTATGCGAGTATTGTGTGGTGAGTTTGAACAATATATAGAGGCACGAATGAATAACTGGTTTTTGAATATTTATATTGACAGAGGGTGGGTGATGTGGACGGCTATTGCCATCACAACAGCCCTTGTTCTTCTCCTTCTTCCTATCGGACATAAGCAGGTAGTTCTCGCGCATCAGCATGAGCAAGCAAATAACGCACAAGAAGCTCATGCGCGTCAATCAGGATGGTGGCAACGCCATTGGTATACAATTATTGCTGCGCAAGTCTTTTGGACAGTTCTTATGGGTGTGCTTGGCTGGATTATTGTGTATCTACTGTCCAATGTTTTTGTTGTTTTTGGCGTAGGTCTGGGAGACAAAGTCTTTATGCGTGTGGCATGCGGATTTGCAGGTGTGGGCTACGCTATCAGTTCCGCAGTTATGTATCGAGGATGGCGCAGAACAATAGCTTTTTGTTTAATCCCAGCAGCAATTGTCTTAAGTGCTCTGCAAGTCAATGCAGCGTATGGTCAATACTCGACTGTTCGTGATGTGCTTGGCATGCCACATTTTACTGAAGCACACAGCTTTCCTCGCGCTACCATAAGTGTTGATGACTATCTGGAAAAAGTAAAAGCAGGTAGCATTGAAGTTCCCAAGTATGGTCGCATTCATAGTGTAGCTATTCCAGCTACTGAATCACATTTCAAAGCCCGCCATGCAACAGTATATATTCCTCCAGCGGCATTAACGAAGGATGTTCCGTTCCTACCTGTTCTTATGCTTTTGCCAGGTCAGCCAGGAAATCCAAGCACGTTTTTCACGGCAGGACATATGGGGGAGATTGCTGACGCTTATGCATCCAAACATCATGGTTTAGCGCCGGTTATTATTTCACCTGATCAGCTGGGCAACCGCTTCCATAACACTTTGTGCGCAGACACTATTAAATACGGGAAAGCACAAACCTACCTCATGAAAGACGTGGTTAATTGGATGGAAAAGAAACTTCCAGTCACCACAAATCATAAGCAGTGGGGAATTGGAGGATTTTCTCAAGGAGGCACTTGCTCAGTAGAGTTAGGTCCAGCATATCCGCATCTTTTCCATTACGTTATTGATGTTGCCGGTGAAGATGGGCCTCATGCAGGCTCCGCTCAAAACATGATTGAGAACTATTTCGGCGGTAATAAAGCTGCTTACAAGCGTCATCTGCCAAAAAATACCTTCTCTTCTCATCCATATCAAGGTCAGCGCATTATTTTCGGCGCAGGACAGCTCGATACTTTAGGTCAGGCAAACTGCCGTAATGTCAGTCAATACGCTCGGCAAAACGGGTGGTCTATTCAATCCGTTATGTCGTATGGTTCAGCACATGATTGGACGACTGTTCGCGCAGTTACGGCATATGCTCTTGCTGATTTTGGGTATATGAACGGTTTGGGCGATAAACTTGATTTCAGTTCATTCAAGGGCATAACGCATATTGCAGGTATTGAACCGACCGCGCATCATGCGCATACATCACGCAATACTCAACACTGATACTCGATACTTAGGAGTAAAGAATGACGGACACAGTAGAGAAAAAAGAACAGGTCGCTCGCAGTAATCACAATAGTCGTAATAATAACGATAAAAAGAAGCGTAAAAGCCGCGGTATTGCTCAATCGGTGGGCACAATCCTTTTGGACGTAATTAAGTTTCTTACCGACCGCCCACTGACTTTGTGTATGGCAGGTCTGTTTGTGCTTGTTAATATCGCTATGCGTATTGCATGGGATGCCAGTATTATCGGGCCGAAATACGATTCCGTTATTAGCCCGTTCTCGAAGGTGAATAAATTCCCAGGAGAATTCTTTAACGTAACTTTGCGTGATTTGCATGGCTATGGGTGGGCACGCAGTTTAGGCACAATATTTATTGTGAACACGGTGACCGGTCTTGTTGTAGGCGTTTTCGTGATTATTGCCTTGTTTGGTGTAGCAGAATCCAAATTGGGGTGGCTTAAAGCTCTTACTGTGTCTGTGGTGAGCACAACTATCGGCTTATCCTCAGCATTTGGTTTATATTTTGCCGCGTATTCAGACACTCATCGTTGGGTAGCGCTGAGCAGATTCCCGTTAAATTATGGTATTACTGTGTTGGTTATTGGCGCTTTTATGGCTGCTTCATCAACGATGAATGCTCTGTGGCAGCGTCGTATTTCTATTGTGATTTATGCCGTCATGGTCACACTGATTTTATATCGTGGAGCATTTATTGATTACGCTATTATTTTGAGCGCTTTTATTGGTCATATGCTCGGCTATATGATTTCGAGCAATAATTTATCGCAGGTTGTGTCTGCATACCGCTATATCGGTGTGGTTGAACGTCGCCGTATTTTAACTGTTGTGTATACGGTTTTTGCCACTGGTCCGCTGGTAGCAGCTTTCTCCCGCGTGCACGCTGGACCGCTCTCATCCTTAGGTATGCTTTTGAGTGCTGATTCCGTTAGTGCATCGCATCATATTACGTGTGAGAATAATTCTTTGGGAGCAGACTGTCTTATTTTCCATCGTGCTTTGGGCGCTGACCGCGTTTTGAGCATGACCTTAAGTATTATGCTACTTCTCGTTATGCTTACTATTGCTTGGGGATTATTGCGAGGATTAAGAGTAGCAGCCTGGTCTGCGATTGTTTTGAACGCTATGATTGCGTTGACAACATCAGGTTTTTATATTTTCTTACCTCTGACGCGAGATACTACTGTAGATGTGTCCTTCGCTGAACGCATCAAGTTTGTTGTATCTAATGGAGGTCTTTTTAACCTCGCACTTATGGCAATTATGACTATTGGTTTTATTATTGCTATTGTTGTGAACTTTGAATCTTTCCCTTATACCACTAACCGTTCACGCCTCATAAATGGTGGCGGTATTATTGGTTTTTCGGCTGTCACTCTTATTGGCTTGTGCATTATGCTTTCGAGTGATTCTGTGAAATGGTCAACAAGTTTCGGTCGTATTGTGCTCGACTGTATTGCTTTGTGCCTCAATATTTTGTTGCATTTCTTCCCTATGGGCTTCTTGCGTCAAACCTGGGGAATGGAACATGGTGTGCTCAATTCCTCTACCGGTATTTGGATGATCCAGCTGAGCGGTTTAATCTTCTGGCTGATCGTTGAAGGCGTTTTCCTGCGATGGTTTAGCGCTGTAACAGCAAGTAAGAACGAACAGAGCGCTCACGTGGATGCAGTATTGCGTAAGGGCGGTGAATCCATGTCGTTTATGGCAACATGGAATGGAAACCGTTACTGGTACAGCAAAGACGGAAACACAGCTATTGCTTACCGTGTATACCTCAATATTGCTATTGCTGTAACAGGCGCTTTCGGTACTCCAAGCGCATACGAGCAGGCTCTTAAAGAGTTTACTCAGTTCTGTGAAGAACACGGTTGGACTCCTGTTATGTACAGTGTGCATAATAATCAGCGAGAAATCCTCGAAAACTGGGGATGGAACTCTCTAGACGTGGGTACGGAAATGATTATTAATCCGCGTGAATGGAAAACCACAGGAAAGAAGTGGCAAGATATTCGCACGGCTATTAATAAAGCAAAACGTGAAGGTATTACTGACGTTCTATCTACTTTTAAAGCTGAACCGATCGAAATCCGTCAGCAAATCATGGATATTTCTGAGGAATGGACGGAAGAAAAGGCTCTGCCGGAAATGAAGTTTACGCTCGGCGGTGTAGAAGAACTGATGGATGAGCGCGTAAAAATTCTCTATGCTATCGATGAACAAGGAGTAGTGCAGGCCGTAACCAGTTGGATGCCAACTTACCGTGACGGAGTTATTGTGGGATGGACGCTTGATTTCATGCGTCACCGCGATAACAGCATGAAGGGTATTATGGAGTACCTGATTGCACGTATGGCAGAACGGCTGCATGACGACGAGAACAGCACTGTTGAATTCCTGAGCTTGTCGGCTGCTCCGTTATCGGGGATGGCTGTGCATGATGGGCAATCTGAACTTCTGTCGCATACCTTGGAATTAGTGGGTAAATTGCTTGAACCAGCTTATGGTTTCAGCTCCTTATTCTTCTTTAAGAAGAAATTCCAACCACAAGAAGATCATGTATTTATTGTGTATCCTGATTCTGCGAAACTATTACAGGTATCGTTAGCAATTAGTCATGCGTATTTGCCACAGATATCGGCAAGTGATTTGATTACATTGTTAAAAACAATGCGAGGATGAGGATAGCGTGATTTATGAAAGATAGCGTTCATCTGCGTGCAGTACGTTCGAGTGATATTGCACAGTTAGCTACCATCATGTTTGACACGTGGTATGCGCAGGATAGTCAAGAGGCAACTGTGCAGCAGCGAGAACTGTTACATTCCATGGCACTATTCGACGTTGCACACTACTGCGAAACATCTACGCACGCCATGGTTGCTGTAGATGATGACCCGCATATTCCTGATATGGATATTCTCGGTGTAGCTATGTGGCGCAACGATACTGACTGGGAGCAGGGGATTAATCAAAAAGACGTAGTGAGCAATGACCTCAATGCTATTGCGAAGTTGCGTTCTTCGTCTGCACAGTTCAACCTGATGATGGAAGAATTTGAAGCAGATGCGGCACGTACACTAGAGCTTGCTGAGGCAGCCGCTCAATCCAGTGGCGCAGAACTGCGCTTATTTATGATTGCTCAACACGCTCGAGGGCTCGGAGTTGGGAAGCGTTTGCTCGGCAGCGCTGAAAGTTCCATGCGTCTAAGTGGCGCTCAGCGCTATTATCTGTATACTGATAGTGAATGTGACTACAGCTTCTACGATCATCGTGGAATGACTCGAGCCACACAAGCTCTTCAGGTTCCAGGACCTGGAGGAAAAATTGTAGATAAATATATTTATATGCAAAACTTGTAGCCCGACTTGAGGCGCATGTAACACGGTATGTTTTCATACGCGCAGACTCATCGGTGACACAAAGAGTGAAAGCTAGGACAAGAAGTGTATAAAAAGATCTTCTCTATTCCTGGCGCCGCCGCTTTCTGCGTCTCCGCAGGAATGGCGCGCGTTACAATGTCAACTATTGGGTTAAACATGATTTTGTGCTTAAACAATATTTATAACGAGTGGACCTCTGCCGGCATTATGAGTGCTGTGTATGTTATTTCTGCAGCAGTGGTTACTCCTCTTTACGCAAAACTTTTCGATACCTTTGGGCAAAAACGTGTGGGATTAATCGTTGCACCTGTGCAGTTTGCTACTCTGCTCACCTTTGCAGTCGCAGCGTATATGCGTGCACCTTTAGCCCTGCTCTTCGGACTTGCTGTAGTAGTGGGACTGAGCATGTATTCGGTGGGAGCAGTGGTGCGAACACGCTGGGCATGGGTTTTGCGTGATAAACCAGAAGCATATTTGAACACTGCTTATGCTTTAGAATCTGCTGTGGACGAACTGATTTTTATTATCGGTCCTATTGTGGCTGCGTCCATCGCAACAAGCTTCCCGCCAGTATCTACCGTTATTCCGTTTATACTTTTCGGCGGCATCAGCTTTATTGGTTCGCTCATTTTCTACAACCTCAAATCTTCAACGCCTCCAGCTGTGAAGACCATGCGTAATGTGGATGTGAATAATGTTGAACCAGCATCGGCTCATATGTCTGCTGTGCTGCGCGATCGCAATATTCTGTTCTATCCAGGCGTACTCATGCTCACCATTGCAATTGTGCTGTTCAATTCCACTTTCTCGGCATTTGACGTAACGATGACTGCTGTTATGAAGAGCGTGGGACTATACCACTACACTGGATTTATGCTTGCAACCATTGCTATTGGTTCGCTTATTGGTGCGCTTATTTTCGGTTCGCGCTCGCATACACACAATCCGTGGATGCGCATGATTGGTTTCATGATCTTGCTCGCTGCCGGCATTTCGGGCGTGGCATTTAGTGTGCAATGGTTGTTTGTTGCAGCCCTGTGGGGAGTATTCGCAGGACTTTTCGTAGCACCAACCTATGCCTCTGCCAATATGATTGTTCGAGAAATTGCTCCAGCTAATAAGCTGACCGAAGGATTAAGCTGGGTATCTACAGGTGGAACAGTAGGTGCTTCTTTAGGCTCGGCAATGAGCGGTATTTTCCTCGACAATTTGGGAAATAATGCCACCTTACACACTTTGTGGTTATGTGCTGTTTTGGCTATACCATTCTTCTTCCTCGGATACCTCCAAGTGCGTTCTTTCGAAAAGAAGCACGACGCTCTAGCTGCGGGTGCAGAAGATAGGTTAGAGTAGCTGGGATGGCTGGAACAGCTGCTCAAGTTGTTGTTGTGCGTGGGTTTGCTGCTATATAAGCGGCAAACCCACCTTTTATGTGCGCGCTCTTGGGGGCTGGGTGGTGTCATATGTGGTTTTCTGTTCCAATCCGCTTTTACCAGGACTGATGTAGTTGATCATCCGATAATCAACTTAACCGATTAATACACCTACTGTGCCAGTTTTGACGCACAAAAATGGCTTCAAAACCGGCATAACGGTTGCGCATATCGCCTGCACACTCCACCAGCACACGCTCCCGCACCCGCGCCCACGCTAACGCTACCCACATCCACCGCCATGTGTCGCACTTCAATTGCATAATGCAATCAGAAGAAAAGTGAGCAAAACTGAGCAAAAGCAAGGAGATAAAATGATTCGTGTTTCTGTTATTGGCGCTCAGGGTCGTATGGGTAGTCATGTAGTCGCAGCAGTGAATGCTGCGCAAGACATGCAATTGGTTCATGCTCTCGACCGCGACGATGATTTGAACATCATCAGCACAGATAATACAGACGTCGTTGTGGAGTTTTCTGTTCCAGATGCTAGTTTGAAAAATGTACTTGCCATGGTTAACAAGAATGTGAATGTTGTGGTGGGTACTACGGGTTGGACCGAAGAGAAAATGGATACTGTGCGCGAAGCACTCGAAGAGCATCCAAATATCAGCGTGTTTATTGCTCCTAACTTTGCTATCTCCACAGTGCTTGCCGAGCATTTCGCCACACAAGTAGCCAAGTATTTCGAGTCAGCGGAAATTATTGAACTGCATCATCCAGATAAAGTTGATGCGCCAAGCGGAACAGCTTTGCACACAGCTCACAAAGTAGCTGCAGCACGTAAGGCTGCGAATATGCCTGAAATCCCAGATAATACACAGACAGATGGCGGTTCACGCGGTCAAGTCGTTGAAGGTATTCATGTGCATGCTGTGCGTTTGCGCGGCCTGAACGCTCATGAAGAAGTTCTGTTTGGAAATGCGGGAGAGCAGTTAGTTATTCGTGCTGACTCCTTCGACCGTACGTCCTTTATGCCGGGCGTTTTGCTGGCTGTACGTCATGCAGGCGAAAAGCCGGGGCTGAGCGTCGGCTTGGATAACTACTTAGATTTATAAACGTAGAGAAGAAACTATTGCGCTAAGTCAAAGCCAAAGGGTACTTTGTAAATTATGACTACCGAGATGCATCTGTTAGAAAGTGCGCCATTCGGGCGAGTAATTCCAGCTATGGTTACTCCTATGAAGGCGGATGGAACTGTTGATTACGAAGCTGCTCAAGTATTGGCTAAGCACCTCGTTGAAGATGGGGCAGATGGCATCCTACTTAATGGAACTACAGGAGAATCTCCAACCACGCACCTTGAAGAGAAGATTGACCTTGTGCGTGCGGTAAAAGAAGTAGTGGAGGTTCCTATCCTCACCGGAGCAGGATCAAATGATACCGCTCACTCCGTGCGCATGGCTGAACATATTCAGGAAGCTGGAGCAGACGCTCTGCTCATTGTTGCGCCATACTACTCTCGTCCTTCCCAAGAAGGCATTTATCAGCACTACAAGGCTGTAAATGACTCCTCGGACGTGCCAGTAGTTATTTATGATGTGCCAGGACGTACCGGCGTGCGTATTTCCACGGAAACTTACGTACGTTTGGCAGGATTATCGCAAGTTAAAGCTGTAAAGGACGCGACTGGCGATTTGGCTGCTGCAGTGGTCAAGAAAATGGAAACAGGCTTAGCTTGGTATTCTGGTGATGATGGCGTCTATCTGCCATTTCTCTCTATTGGTGCTGTGGGTATTATTTCTGTGATTGCTCACGTAGCATCAGGACCATTGCGCGATTTAACAAACGCTTTTAATGAGGGGCACATTCTAGAAGCTCAGCGTATTGCTGTGCAATTAGCTCCTCTTGTTGGCGCTTTGAACGGTGACGGTTTCCAAGCAGTTATGGCTAAAGCTGCTTGCCATGTACAAGGATATATGGATAGCACTGCTATGCGTCTGCCAAATGTGGGTCCTCATCAGGCACAGTTGGAGAAGGCACGCGAAGGAATGCGTGCAGCAGGAGTTCTCAAAGCATAGCGCTCAAGCATAGCTCGCCATAGTAGCGGCTACAAGCTACCCAGTATGTAAATCTAAAAGGGTAGCCGGAGCCGTATACAAGAACATTAAGTAGTTTGAGGTAGTGGATTAGGCTTACAACGAGTTCGGCGAGACGAACTCACCATAAAACGAAAGGTTCATAATGCCTTCCACTCAAGGAAAACAAGGAACACAAGAAAAGAAGACGCAACGTAAAAACTCACGTTCAGCGTCTACAACAGCAAAAAAGAAAACGTCTACGCGCGCTCAAGCTAAATCAACGGCGAAGAGCACGCGCCCACGCACTAACCGCAAGAACAACGGTCCAGTGCGTTCTGTTAATGCGCAAGCAAATCCTCATACCACGTCGGATGGCAAGCCATTAATTGCTCCTCCTAAGTATCGCAAGGGCTCTATGCGCATTGTTCCGCTCGGCGGTTTGGGAGAAATCGGTCGTAATATGAATGTGATTGAATATAACGGTCATATTCTTCTTATTGACTGCGGTGTGCTGTTCCCTGAAGAAGAGCAGCCAGGTGTTGATTTAATTTTGCCTGATTTCAACTACATTAAAGATCGTCTCGATAAAGTTGAGGCTTTGGTTCTTACCCATGGTCATGAAGATCATATTGGCGGTGTGCCATATTTGCTGCGTTTACGTAAAGATATTCCTCTTATCGGTTCTCAGCTTACCTTGGCTTTGGTTGAAGCAAAGTGCAATGAGCATCGCATTAACCCAATCTTAAAGCCTGTTCAGGGGCGAGATAAGATGAAGGTGGGTGCTTTTAACCTTGAATTTATTACGGTTACGCATTCTATTCCAGATGCCTTAGCGGTTTCTGTGAAAACCCCTGCAGGTCATATTATTGATACGGGCGATATGAAGCTCGATCAGCTGCCTTTAGATCATAAGATTACTGATTTACGTCAGTTCGCTAAGTTGGGTGAGCAGGGCGTTGATTTGCTTATGTCTGACTCGACGAACGCAGAAGTTCCAGGTTTCGTGAAGCCAGAAACCACGATTGGTCCAGCATTGGATCGTGCTTTTGCTGAAGCAAGCCGCAAGATTATTGTGGCAAGCTTCTCTTCGCATGTTCATCGCGTACAGCAGGTTGTTGATGCTGCTCATAAGCATGGGCGCAAGGTTGTTTTCGTGGGACGCTCGATGGTACGTAATATGGGTATTGCTGCCGACTTGGGCTATCTGCATTTGCCAGAAGATACCGTTGTAGATCTCAAGAAAGCACATGATATTCAAGACGATAAGATTGTATACATGTGTACAGGTTCTCAAGGTGAGCCAATGGCAGCTTTGGGACGTATTGCTGATGGCAATCATCCAGATATTTCCGTGGGAGAATTCGATACCGTTATTTTGGCAAGCTCCCTGATTCCAGGTAACGAACACGGAGTGTATAAGGTTATTAACAAGCTCACACGCTTAGGTGCTCGCGTAGTTAACAAGGATAACGCTGCTATTCACGTGTCTGGTCACTGCGATGAAGGCGAATTGCTGTACTTCTACAATATCGTGCAGCCAAAGTCAGCAATGCCTATTCACGGTGAGCATCGTCACTTGGTGGCTAACGGTTTAATCGCTGTGAAAACAGGTGTGGATCCTCATAACGTCGTTCTTGCAGAAGACGGTGATGTGGTCGATCTGTATAAAGGTCATGCTGCTGTTGTGGGTTCTGTGCCTTGCGGATACGTATATGTAGATGGTCAATCAGTCGGCGAGATCGGCGAAGAAGAACTCGAAAAGCGTCGTATTCTCTCAGAAGAGGGCTTCGTATCATCTTTCCTCGTTGTCGATACAGATACACAAGAAGTTATTAGTGGTCCAAAAATTTATCTGAATGCTGTAGCAGAAGATGAAAGCGATTTCGAGGAAGTGCGCTCACGCATCGTTACAGATGTAGAAGATGCTTTAATCCGCGGAACGCGCGATACCCACCAGTTGCAGCAAATCATGCGTCGCACTTTGGGAGGCTGGATTGCCCGCAAGTTCAAGCGCCGTCGTCCAATGATTGTGCCTGTCGTTGCAGACGTGGCACAAGATGTGCAGCCAAAACAGTAAGTAATGAAGTAAAGGAGAAAAATGCCAGGAGCAAATCTCACCCGCGTAGAAGCGGAAGAACGCGCAGGAATCGTGACGAATGTGCGCTACAACGTGCATTTAGATGTAACTGGATCAGATACTGATTTCCGCTCTATTAGCACTATAGAGTTTGATGCTACTGAAGGTGTGTCAACCTTCCTCGATTTAATCGCTAACACGGTTAATTCCGTTGAACTGAACGGTCAAAAGCTCGATCCTGCTACAGTTTTTGTGGATAACCGTATTGAATTGAGCAATCTGGTTGCGCATAATACAGTTACCGTGGATGCTCTTGTACAGTATTCACGCACAGGTGAGGGTATGCATCGTTCTGTTGACCCAACTGACGGCAATGTCTATTTGTACACACAGTTTGAGGTTCCTGATGCACGCCGCGTTTATGCAGTGTTTGATCAGCCAGATATTAAAGCAGAGTTTGATTTTAGCGTTGATGCCCCACAGGGTTGGGAAGTTATTTCCATTATGCCAGCCAACGAGCCAGAGCAGATTGCTGATGGTGTGAACCGTTGGACGTATCCAACCACGCCAAAGATGAGCTCTTATTTAACTGCTTTCGTAGCTGGTCCTTACGCGAGCTGGCATACGTCGCATAAGCTGTCTGATGGTCGCGAAGTTCCTATGGCTATTTATGCTCGTCAGGCTTTGAAAGAAGCTATGGCAAAAGACGTTGATTACTTATTCGACGTGACTAAGGCGGGTATGGACTTCTACGATAAGACGTGGGGTGTTCCATACCCATACGCAAAGTATGATCAGCTTTTCGTGCCAGAATATAATGCTGGTGCTATGGAAAACATTGGAACTGTAACTATTCGCGATTCTTATGTTTTCGAATCCAAGGTAACTGACGCTATGGCTGAACGTCGCGATGTAACGGTTTTGCATGAACTGGCACACATGTGGTTCGGCGATTTGGTGACTATGAAGTGGTGGAATGATTTGTGGCTCAATGAGTCTTTCGCTGAATTCACCTCCACCTTGGCGACTGCTGAAACCACCCAGTGGCATGATGCTTGGGCAACCTTTGCTTCGGGCGAGAAAAGCTGGGGACAAGCTCAGGATGAAATGCCATCTACCCATCCAATCGTGGCTCCAATTAATGATCTGCACGATACCGAAGTCAACTTTGACGGTATTACCTATGCTAAGGGCGCTTCCGTGCTTAAGCAGCTCGTAGCATATGTGGGACGCAAGGAATTCTTCGAAGGTATTCATAACTATTTGCGCAAGCATCAGTATGCTAATGCAACGTTGGCAGATCTGCTCGCCGAGTTGGAAGCAACTTCTGGTCGCGATTTAAAGAGCTGGTCTGAGCAGTGGCTGGAACACGCTGGCATTAATACTATTACCTCCGAAGTGCGCACTGCTACTGATGGCACGATTGAAGAGATGGCTTTGGTGCAGACAGCATCTGAAGAGTATCCAGTTTTGCGCGACCATCGTTTGGCAGTAGCATTCTACGATGAAAATGCTGATGGCAAGATTGTGCTCACGCAGCGTTTCGACCTTGATGTTACGGGAGAGCGCACGGTTGTAGAGGCTGTGAAGGGCAAGAAACGTCCAGCTTTCATTATGGTGAATGAAGATGATTTAACATACACCAAATTGCGTTTTGATGAACAGTCTTTGGATTTTGCTCAGAAGAACTTGTATAAGTTCGACAGCGCTTTAACTCGTGCAGTAGTATGGCTCAGCTTGTGGGATATGACTCGTGATGCTCAGCTTCCAGCTGTTGATTTTATTAACACATCCTTGAAGGCATTGAGCACTGAGAAGGAATCCACAACCTTCCGTTATGCTTTGGGACAGATTGCTACCACAGCTGCACATTATGTGCCTGCTGCGCGTCGCGATGAGATTAAGCAGCATATTGGATTAGAATTCTTCCGCTTGGCAGGTGAAGCAGCAGCTGGTTCCGATGAACAGTTCCAGCTTGTTACTGCATACCTTAACAACGGTACCGACCCTGAGTTTGCTGCACGTTCTTCCGCTCTGTTAGACGGCTCGCTTGTTTTTGATGGCTTAGAGATTGACAACAATATGCGTTGGACTATTCTCGTAGCTCAGGCAGCAGCAGGCGTTATTGATAATGAGCGTATTGATGCAGAGCTTGCTGCTCGCGATACGAAGGAAAATCGTCAGTTCGCTGTTATGGCTAAGGCTGCAATTCCAACTGCTGAAGCTAAGGCATGGGCTTGGGATCAGGCATTGCATAACAATGAGTTGACCAATTCTCAGCTGGAAAACGTGGCTGGTGGCTTCTCTATGAATTCTGACCCAGCTTTGTACGAAAAATACGTAGACAAGTATGCTCAGATTATTGACTGGGTATGGGAGAATAAGACCTTCCACATGTCTGAAGCATTATTGCAAGGAACAACACGTGGATCAGGCTTGTATCCAAGTGCTTCTGATGCTGCGCGCTTGGTTGAAGTAGGCGAAAACTGGTTGAACAGTCATGCTGATGCGCCTGCAGCTTTGCGTCGTATTGTCATAGAAAATCTCGATAGTTCACAGCGTGTTCTGCGCGTTCAGCGTTACAACGAGAGCTTGTAGAACATCTGCGTATTACACGCCATCTACACTTAACCTGCCGTGCTACTACAATGGGAAGCCGGCAGGTTTTCTATAACAAAGGAGAGACAATGCCTCGTCTTTTTGGAACTGATGGTGTGCGCGGTTTAGCAAATGGTTTGCTCACTGCTGACCTTGCATTGAAAATGGGTGACGCAGCTGTGCGCGTTTTTGGAGCAGATGCCGCTCATGGACGTCAACGTGCTTTAATCGGTCGAGATACTCGCGTATCCGGTGATTTCCTGGCTTCAGCTTTAGCTGCGGGTATGAGCGCTGGCGGTTTCGATGTTATTGACGTAGGTATTTTGCCAACCCCAGGTTTGGCATATCTCACTTCTATTTTGAACGTAGAAATGGGAGCTGTTATTTCTGCTTCCCACAATGCTATGCCAGATAATGGTATTAAGTTCTTTGCTCGGGGAGGTTTCAAACTTCCAGATGCGAAGGAAGATGAGATTGAAGAAATTCTTGGCACAGATTGGGATCGACCAACGGGTGCAGGAGTGGGTCGCATTTCTCACGATAATGTTACGGCAAGCAACCTCTATATTGATCATTTGGTCAGCTCTATTGCTCCTGTGGGTAAAGATAAGATTCAGCCACAGCCTTTGAAGGGACTGCGTATTGTGGTTGATTGCGCTAATGGTGCAACATCAGCAGTTGCGCCTGAAGCTTTACGTCGCGCAGGAGCCGACGTGATTGTGATTAATGCTTCTCCAGACGGCTACAATATTAATGATCATGCAGGTTCAACGCATCCTGAACAGTTGCAGGCGATGGTTAAAGCCAGCGATGCTACTATGGGCGTAGCTTTTGACGGTGATGCCGACCGCTGCTTAGCTGTGGACGAAGATGGCGTTATGGTTAATGGCGACCAAATTATGGGTATTTTAGCTCGTGCCTATAAGCGTGAAGGAAAGCTCAAAGACGATACTCTTGTTATTACCGTTATGAGTAATTTGGGCTTGATTTTAGCGTTGAAGGACATGGGTATTAAAACCGTGCAGACCTCTGTGGGCGATCGCTATGTTCTTGAAGCCATGCTTCAGGGCGGATATACGCTTGGCGGTGAACAGTCAGGACATGTGATTAATAGGGAATTTGCTACCACAGGTGATGGCACATTAACTGCGTTGTGCTTAGCTAATGAAGTGATGAAGTACGGTAGGAGCTTGAAAGAGTTGGCTGCAGACTTCCCTCAGCTTCCTCAACAGCTTGTTAACGTGCCGAATGTCGATAAACTTGCTGCTTACACGAACCCTGCTGTACAGGAAGCAGTACGCGCAGAAGAAGCAGTGTTGGGAGAAACCGGGCGCGTTCTTTTGCGTCCTTCAGGAACAGAGCCTTTAGTGCGTGTGATGGCAGAAGCTGCAACACAAGAACAGGCAGATGAAGTCTGCGAACGTTTAGCAGCTGTTGTAGCTCGTGAGCTTGCATTATAGAGGGAGAATACTATGGCGTGGAATAGTGCACATATAGACAAAGAGTTTGACCGTGAAGTGCGTGCTCTACTCGCAGATACTGATGAAGATGGTAATTTGCCTATTGTGCAGCTGGGTGAACCAGTTTTGCGCATGCAAACCGAGCAGTATGACGGTCAGTTAAGCCAGAAAACATTAGTAAAACTGATTGAGTTGATGCGTTCGACCATGCTTGCCGCTCCAGGAGTAGGTTTAGCAGGGCCTCAGATTGGTTTAGGACTAGCTATTGCTGTGCTCGAAGACCACGTGCGCGATGATGCTGATGATCCGCGCGGTATAGGAGAACTTCCTTTTACCACGATTATTAATCCGCATTATGAGCCAGTTGACGATCAAACAGCAAGCTTCTATGAAGGTTGCCTAAGTTTTGATGGTTACCAAGCTGTGCGTAAACGCTACGTGCATATTAAGGCTACGTGGATGGATGAATTTGGCAATAAGCATGAAGAACTTATGCATTACTGGCCGGCACGTATTTTCCAACATGAAACTGATCATTTGAATGGGGAAGTGTACATTGATAAAGCTGAAACTCGCAGCTTAACTACCTACGATAATCTTGAAGATTATTGGGCATTCGAAGCAGTTCCTCAAGAAGCATCCAAAACCTTAGGTTTCGAGCTTTAATTGCTGGGGGGTGGCGTATTACAATACGCCACCCCCCATAGGTTACAGGTTTTTTCTAAACGGATCATAAGCGCAGAAAAAATCAAAGCCATAATTACAATAATTGCCGTTGTTATAATCAAGGCATTTGAATAATACTGTTTCTCAATAAGCGCGTATCCTGCATAAGCAAAAGGAATAAAACCAAAACTTACAGCATAATCAAGAGAACTGATACGTCCCAAATATTTTTCAGGTGAACGTTGCTGCAGAGCAGAACCCCATGTTACTCCTCCCAGCTCAAACCCAATACCTGCAATATATCCTATGGAAAGAGCGGCAGAAACATACGACCATGTGATTTTTGATGATAACGGGATGACATACAGAGGCAAAATAACATCTCCAGCACCGCTATCTATGGCAAGAGTAATAGCCCAGAAAATAACGCCGATAAGAAGCCAGCGATATTCCTTAAAGAGGTGAAGAACTGTTTTGAGTGCGTCTACAAGAGATTGCTGTTGATCCTCGTCTTTCGTGTCGTCAAAGCTTTTCGGAACATGAACAAGAGCCAAAAGAATAATCGTGACAATACCGCTCAAACTGGCAATAGCAAAAAACTTGAGCAGAAAAGTGGGCGGCAATAAGTCCTGCTAAAACAGGAGCACCCACATAAGCAATATTGCGTAATGTGCGCACAAAACCATTGGCTTGAACTAAATAATCATGCTCAACAACCGCCGGTAGCAGTGAATAGAGGGCAGGCGAGCCAAGAGCAGAGATAAAAGCAGTAAGTAAAGAGAAAAGCTGAACTTGCCAAGCTAAACCATAGCGCCACGTGAGCACAGCAAAGCCGCTATACGTTACAACCGATATTGCGGCAGCGATTACAGAAAATACGTTTCTTACTAAAACGGTCAGCCAGAACACCGCCAATAAACGCGCAGATAAGTGTGGGCAGAGTGCGGGTGAGTAAAGTGAGAGCCAGACCTGCGGCATCGTTATTTTGGGTACTGGTGAAAACAAGTCCCATAGAAAACATGACGCCAGCTAGCCCTTGAAGTGATTGAGTAAGAGCTAGCTTGACAACAGATGCATTCAGCCATGTGGGATGAGAAATATGATGCATGATGAACCTTTTCGAATGCGTGAATATGGATGTTTTATGAGCAAACAGAAAAGGATTGTCGATACTGCGCGGAGATTTTTACCATGACTATCTTCTTTTATTCTCTGGAAAGATGTAAACAGTTATGGTAGTCTCAATTTTTTGATTTCTTTGTAAGTTTTGAATCATGGACAGAGCTGCTAGATGATCCAGCCCAGTCTAAGGAATGTAACTGGGCGTCTAGAAGCAGTATTGAATCTTATATACTGTTCCGAGTGAAGCGCGTGCCCCGTTTACGTTTGTGCCTTCGTGACCATTAAATTTGACTAACTGAGTGCCTTGATTATTCCATGCCGACCATGTTGCTGCCTGAGAATCAACTGTAACAACAGCATCATCAACAAACTGAGCATTGCCGTAGAGAGGGGAGTAAGGGGTGCTCATAGACGATGTGAGTGTGTACGTATTATCTTGTGTATTAACTGCATATGTGTATACATATGACCGAGCTTCAGAATTAGTAGCTTGTATGCGTTGAGATGCTGTTGGTAATGCATTACTCCAGTTGAAAGTAGGATTGCTAGGAGAATACGCATAATTATTATTGAATAAGGTTAAGGTATAACCTGTTGCGTTCACATTGCTTACTCGAATATCATTTTGACCGGCAAAATCTGCAAAGTTCCCGTTCTTCTTCATAACAAGATACGAGTATTTTGGGTCATTCCATAGGTTTGCCGGGCCAATAATAGAGGTAATAGATGGCGAATCATTCACATCCAGAGTAATAACAGAGGAGGCTTCACGCGAGGAGAGTAAATAGCGATTATTGTCAAGAGCACTAATCGAATCTAAATCTAGCCAATTCCACGCACCATCGGACGAACCTCCATCTGCCGTCAACGCGCGCGCCACCGTGGTAGTGCGATACGAATTAAGCAACCTTGCAAGATTAGCCAAAACCGTCATCTTACCGTTCAAAATATTGATGCGCACCACATACGTGCCTACTTCTTTCGTTTTATCGAAAGCGTTACCGTTGGTTGCAATAGCAATAATATTACCGTTTGAATCTGTGGTGTAATCGCTGAATAAAGAGTAGCGTTCATCAAAATTAAAGAAGTTTTTCACAGCGCCCAACTTGTCTACACACGCAAACTGGGTAGTGCTCACCGCATAACATGTCTGCTGACCAATAGTAATAAATCGCGTTCCCTTCACATTTTTCAAAGGAATTTCCCCACGCAAAATGCCGCTGCTGTCATACAAAAAAGCAAAATGTGTGGAGCTTCCCTCAGCAGCCTCAGGCATAACCGCATAGAGACCATTGGTCAGTTTAGTGCTGTTATCGGCAAAAAACGTAGCGTTCACGCGCACAGGCTCATTGCCTAATACGTCACCCATGGTGTATGTGTATTGGCGTGTAATAGTATGTTCGTCCACATCGGTGAGGGTGAAAGTAACCACATTCTTCGTGCTAGGAATCAGCCCTGTAACCTGGAATTCATGGGTGCGACCACGCTGAGCTTGAGTGGTAACAACCCGCGTGAAATCAGGGAAATTCGTTTCCGGAGCACTAACCGTGTACGACACACTCATGAGCTGATCAGTGACAAAAAATACGTAGAGAGACGTGGTATTCGTACCGAAGGGGTTCGCCTCAACAAGCATATGATCAACCGTGTAATTGCCTGTTTTCTTTTTCTTCTCAAGAGTAGCGCTAGCTCGTTTTTGGTATCCGATTGTATAAATACGCTCAACAGTATGCGCCAAAACGCTTGATGGCGAGTTTCTACGCGCATTGTAATAGGTGAGTGCGCTCCACGCTGTTAACGCAACAACAACAAGCATGGCAACAATAATGCTGGCTCGGCGAAGCTGTTCACGCCATGTAGGTTTTGCGCTATCATCTTCCGTTTTGCGCTGAGGAGGAACAGAACGATAATCCGAACTTTTGGTGCGCGTTCCAGTAGCATGATGCACGAGTTCAGGTGTTGCCATACGTTCTCCCCACGATTTTTTGAGCTGACACAATTATACGAAAGTCACGCAATCTTTCTCCATTGAATTTTCTCGGTTACTTTTCTGTTACGTTTTCTCACGACTTCGTTGCTTCGTTCGTTCTCTCGTTTTTCTGGCTCTTGTGATTTTAGCGGGGTTTAGAGGAGAGCATTGCCCAGTAGGTTCCAGTTGATTCCTCGGGATGTTATGTGTTAAGACATCGCTTCGGTGTGAATGTGGTTTGGCTTCATAAGTGAAGTCGATACGCGCAACCGATATGACAGTTTTGAAGCCATTTTTGCGCATCAAAACTGTCATAACAGGTGTATTAATCGGTTAAGCAGCAGGGCCGATAGTAACAGATCTTCGGATTTAACGTAGTGTGAAGCCTGATTGCCCGGAACAGCTGCTAGTCATGCACGTGCAGACTCCAAAACCCCACTAAAATCTTATGAACAGTTTTCTGATTGCCTTATCATCAGCAGTCTCGCGTGCTCATGAACGTGAGCTGGATCACATCTTTCTGGGTCTACGCGCTCGCCCTGCCGATTGCTGTGTTCTTCTACTTCCAAGTTCCAGAAATTCGCGTGGAAGCGCAGTCTCAGACCGCGAAAGAAAAGATGAATCCGGCTGTGTACGCGCTTGTCCTTTTCGCGATTTTGCTCGTGATGAACAGCATCGCTATTTTCGTGCGCTTCTCCTCGATCGCAACAGAACTGATGGGTGAAAGCTTTAATGCCAGCAATTATTTGGCGCTGATGCCTCTGCTGGGCATCGCCGCCGGTTTTGCCTTCGGTTTCGTGAACAAGCTGTGCGGCAAGTTTACGCTCTACTTGGGCATTGTCTGCTTTATCACGTCGAACTTGCTGATTGCTATGAGTGGTTCCAGCTTCTGGTTGCTGGTTGCTGGTCTGTTCTTATCGAGTATCCCTGGTTCGTGGTGCTTCCCATACATCTTTAGCAACCTCGATACCTTGACCACGAAGAACACCGTAACTTTGGCCATCTCGCTCATCTTTATCGGTTGCAATATCGGCAACTTTATCGCACCACTAGCCATGAGCGCTATGCAGTTTATGACCGGTAGCAACGCTTTAACTGCTCCGTTCTACATTTTCCCGGCATTCTCGTGGCTGTGCTGATTGTGCTGGTTGTGGTGAACCGCAAAGCTACCGCTTAGCTAGCGCTTTCTTGTTCCTTTCTCTGCGCGCAGACCCTTCTTTCTCGTGATTGCTGTTCTTGGTAATGCGGGGGAGGAGGGTTTGCTGTTGTGGTGAGCAACTTCTGACTGGCGCGTTGCTCAGCAAAACACGGAATAGTAGATTTCGAAGGAGAATCCAGCTGTGGCGAGCAATTCGTTACCTATAAGTTGCTCACCACAACAGTTTGTAATGGTGTGCGGTAACCGAAATCTGAATACTCACACAGATGCAGCCGCTGTGACTATTGCTGTGACTATTTCGTTTTTTCTAGGTAAAGAAAGGTTGTAGAGAGGGAGCTCGTCGCCTATAAACGTTGAAAATAAAGGCTTTCTATTTTGTGCCTCGGATGCGATTCGAACGCACGACACCCGCTTTAGGAGAGCGGTGCTCTATCCCCTGAGCTACCGAGGCAAATAGGAGTACCTGCATTAAAGGCGCAGTACCCGTAAAAAGTGTACACGGTTTTACGCAATTGCGCACACAAGCGTTTTATCGTATGCGTGCGCAAGAATACACAGAACTTACGTAAACTTACTCGTTTCCTTGCGTTCCTGCATTAGCTTGGAACTGGGCTTGAGATTCCTGAACCTCATTAAGTTTTTTAGCTACTTCATCGAGCAGAGATTGTGCGTGCTTAGCGAGTGCTTCACCCAACTCCCATTGATACATGGAATCGTTAAGTTCCAAGCCGCCCGCTTCCAACTTCTGCACAACCTGAACAAGCTGATCTCGAGCTTGTTCATACGTCATATTTTCTATTGCTGAGAGCTGTTCGTCAGTTAAATGTGTATTGTTTGCCATGTTAGTCCTCCATTATTGTTTCGTTTACGGTAGCGTTGAGTTTGCCGCTCTTAAGCGTTACGCTTATGCCCTCGCCAGCTGTCAATGCGTTTGCAACATCAATAACCGTTCCATCTGCTTTTTGCACAACAGCATAGCCGCGGTTCAATGTGGATTGAGGAGATAGAGCGGTAAGTGTAGCGTGTAGTTTATCGATAGTCGATGTGGCTTCAGCCGTCATAAAGTTCATTGCAGTATTCAGTCGCGTGCGAGCTTCCTTAACAAACTGCTGAGGTTTATCGAGAATAGACTGAGGATGCGTTAGGCTTGGACGTTGCGTGTAGGCAGATAAACGTTGCTGTTCAGTAGAAACCTTATTGTGCAGAGCGCCAAATATACGGGTTCGTGCTTCAGAAACAAGCGATAATTCCTCGCACACATCCGGAACAATCCTTTTAGCTGCATCTGTTGGGGTAGAAGCGCGCAAATCAGCAGCCAAATCAATCAAGGTCCAGTCATCTTCGTGTCCGATAGCTGATACTAAAGGTGTAACGCAGTCTGCAGCCGCACGAACAACGCCTTCGTCCGAAAAACCAATCAAATCCTCAAAAGCACCGCCTCCGCGCGCAACAATAATAACATCCACAGAAGGGTCAGCATCTAACTGAGCTATCGCAGTAATCACTTCACTCGGACAGGACGGACCTTGCACATGCACATGCTGCACAGAAAACTCAATACTTGGCCAGCGCAAACGAGCGTTAGTAATAACATCGCCTTCAGCGCGCGCTCCAGGAGCACAAATCAAACCAATGCGTTGCGGAAAAGCAGGGAGAGGAACCTTGCGGTCATCGTCAAACAGTCCTTCACCTTTGAGTTTCTTGCGTAACTGTTCAATCTGCTCCATGAGACCGCCCTTGCCCACATGGTGAATCTCGTCAGCGCGAAAACTAAGCGAGGTGCGAGGCTGATACATATTCGCTTTGCCGTGAATAACAACTAAATCGCCTTGGGTAAATTTAGCTGCTTCATAGGCAGGGGCACCGAAGAAAACCACGTCCATCTGCGTTGTGGTTTGATTATCGCGCAAAGTCATATACACCTGACCTGCGCGGCGTGCATTAATCTGATGCACCTGACCAGTAATCCAAGCAGCAGGCCAACGATCCACAGCATCGGCAAACTTACTGCTGATAAGCGAAACTGGCCACGGATTATCTTTCGTAGTATCTCGTGCCATAGCAGGCAAGGGCTGCTGAGGCGATGAGCTGTGCGGATCTAACTGCTCGTAACTGTTCATCATGCTTCTAGGATATTAGAGCAAGCTGACACGATGGCAAGGTTTATGAACGGTTGAGAAGCGCTCAAAGATCATGAAAAGAGATGCGCGTGTTTTGTGAGCATTGCGTGCAGTAGAATCAACAAACAGAAAATTGTATGAATGTTTAAGAAAGAACGCATATGAGCGAATTAACACAGCCGAGCCAGAACCTCATCTTACGACCAACCGAGCGTGGAGATGTGCCTGCAATCATGGTTATGGTCAACGCGGCTAAAGCTATGCTTAAAGCCGATAATAGCTCGCAATGGCAGAGCGGGTATCCCAACGAATACTCATTTTATGCAGATATTGATGCTGGGTCGAGCTTTGTTTTATGTGAAGAAAATGCTGGGCGAGTGGTTGCTACAGCAAATATTTCTTTTGGTGAGGAAGCCGGTTACAGTGCGCTGATTAGCGGAGAATGGGCATATCCTGAGGAAGAGTATGGTGATTATGCTGTGGTTCATCGCGTGGCAGTACATCCTGATTATTGCGGACAGCACGTGGCAGATCAACTATTTTTAGCGCTTTTTGAGGTTGTTACTCAGCAAGGTATTCGCACAGTGCGTGTAGATACACACCGCAAAAATCAGCGGATGCAAAACGTACTGGCTCGTTTAGGCTTTAGCGTGAGCGGCGAAATAACAGTAGATCATGATCCGCTCGACCCGAAACGCTTGTGCTGCGAGAAATTACTGCGGTAGGTGTTTTTATATGAAGCGCGCTGAGAGAGCGTTCTGAGAGAGAGCGTGCTGATAGCTTATAGTAAGTGCGCGCGAAAGTTCCGGAGAAAAGTTTCAAAGAAAAACGCGCAGTATCTTAAAATCGCTCGGCTTTGCTATCATATGCAACCAGAAGTTAGTTCTGCTAAGTAAAACGCTCGGCAGAAGAGACAGCTAACGACCATGATCCGTTATCAGCGGGGAGTCATCGGAAGAAAAACCGTGCTTGTGTGGCTTAACGAACAGAACAAAGCGATATGCTTGAACAGTTCGTTGCTCAAAGCTTCAAAAGCGGTTGATTAGACCCGACGGAGCAGACCGGATTCTGTGAAGAGGTACTGTGCAGTCTCGGCGCAGTGCAACCGAGGTGGTACCGCGGGGTGTAAAAGTTGAAGCTGGCATAAGCAGAAGCTTTTGCACATCGTCCTCACGTGAATACAGGTAGCGAAATTTCGCACCACATATGAAGTGAACAAACACGAGTTTTCACGAGAGGCGAGGCGCATGAGTAATCGCGTTTATCCTAAGGCAGTGACTGATAGGGAATTTGAAACTATCACTCCTAGCCCTCATTTCCCAGCTATGGAAGAGTCTGTTCTCAAGTATTGGGATGTAGACGATACTTTCCGTCGTTCTATTGCACAGCGAGACAGCGGCAATGCTAACGATGAATTCGTCTTCTTTGATGGCCCTCCATTTGCTAATGGTCTGCCACATTATGGTCATTTGCTCACCGGCTATGCTAAGGACGTTATTCCCCGTTTCCACACTATGTTGGGCAAGAAAGTTAACCGTGTTTTCGGTTGGGATACTCACGGTTTGCCTGCAGAGTTGGAAGCTGAAAAGGAATTAGGTATTACCGATAAATCTCAGATTGATGAGATGGGTATTAAAGCTTTTAACGAGGCTTGCCGTCGTTCCGTGCTGAAGTATACGCAGGAATGGAAGGATTACATTCATCGTCAGGCTCGCTGGGTTGATTTTGATCACGGCTATAAGACGCTGAACGTGTCGTATATGGAGTCTGTGATTTGGGCTTTTAAGCAGCTCTATGATCGCGATCTCGCTTATCAGGGCTTCCGCGTTCTGCCTTACTGCTGGAAAGATGAAACACCTCTGTCTGCACATGAGTTGCGTATGGATGCAGATGTGTATCAAGACCGTACCGATAACACGCTGTCTGTGGCTATGAAGCTGCGCGACGAAGACGCCTACGTTGTTATTTGGACTACCACTGCATGGACCATTCCTAACAATTTGGCCATTGTTGTGGGCAAAGACATCGATTATGTGCTGGTAGAGCCTGTTGAGGGCGCTTTTGCTGGTAAGAAGATGTATTTTGCTAAGGATTTGGTAGCTAACTTCGCCAAGGAACTGGGCGAAGACTACAAGGTTGTGAAGGAACTTAAAGGTTCGGAGCTTGTGGGTCGCCGCTATTATCCTGCTTTTGATTACTTCTTGGATGGTTCCTTAACTGATCCTGAAGGTAAAGCTAACGAAGATGAAAATGCCTTTACTATTTATGCTGCTGATTACGTGGCAACAACAGAAGGTACCGGTTTAGTTCATCAGGCTGTATATGGTGAGGACGATATTAATACATTGAACGCTCACCGTGTGCGCACATACGATTACCTCGACGAGCATGCTCAGTTCTTGGATGTTATTCCTGATTACGCAGGTATGCATGTTTTCGACGCTAATAAGCCAATTACGCGCGATTTGCGTGCTGGCTCTGGTCCGCTTGAGCGCGTGCCAGAAGAGCGTCGTGCTTTTATTGTTCAGGAAAAGTCACACGTTCACAGCTATCCTCACTGCTGGCGTTGCGGTAATCCTTTGATTTACAAGCCTGTATCGTCTTGGTTCGTTTCTGTGACCAAGATTAAAGAGCGTCTGCTCGAACTCAATCAGGATGTTAACTGGATCCCGGATAACGTGAAAGACGGTCAGTTCGGTAAGTGGCTTGAAAACGCTCGTGACTGGTCTATTTCGCGTAACCGCTACTGGGGAAGCCCTATCCCTGTGTGGGTTTCTGACAATCCGAAGTATCCTCATGTAGATGTTTATGGTTCTTTGGAAGAACTTAAGCGTGACTTTGGTAAGTATCCAACTGATGACGAGGGCAATATTAACTTGCATCGTCCGTGGATTGATGAGCTGACCCGTCCAAACCCTGCAGATCCAACCGGTAAGTCGCACATGCGCCGTATTGAGGATGTGTTGGACTGCTGGTTCGAATCTGGTTCTATGCCATTTGCTCAGTTCCATTATCCTTTCGAAAATAAGGATTACTTCGAAGAGCATATGCCGTCCGACTTCGTCGTAGAGTATATTGGTCAGACCCGCGGCTGGTTCTACGTAATGCTTATTATGAACGGCGCTTTGTTCGATAAGGCTCCATTCAAGAACGTGATGTGCCACGGTATTGTGCTTGGTGATGATGGACAGAAGATGTCTAAGCATTTGCGCAACTACCCAGATGTGAACGGCGTATTTAACGAGTATGGTTCGGACGCTATGCGCTGGTTCCTGATGAGCTCGCCAATTCTGCGCGGCGGAAACCTAATTGTTACTGCAGACGGCATTCGCGATACTGTTCGTCAAATTATGTTGCCTTTGTGGTCCACATATTATTTCTTCAGTTTGTATGCCAATGCTGCGAACAGTGGCGAAGGTTTCGATGCGCGACAGGTGCGCGCCGACGAGGTGCATGACTTGCCTCATATGGATCGTTATCTGTTGGCTCGTACCCGAACTCTCGTAGAGAGTACGCAAAAGCACTTGCAAGATTACGGCGTTGCCGATGCTTGCGCGGACGTGGCTGATTATATTGATATTTTGACCAATTGGTATGTGCGTAACACTCGTGACCGCTTCTGGAATGAAGATGAGAACGCTTTCAATACGTTGTATACCGCTTTGGAAGTTCTCGCTCGTGTGATGGCTCCACTTGCCCCAATGGAAGCAGAAACAGTATGGCGTGGCCTGACCGGTGGTGAATCCGTACATTTGGCTGACTGGCCATTCTTGACGGATGAAGAAAGCGAGAAGTCAACAGAATTGGGCGATGTGCTCAAGGCTGATGATGACCTCGTACGCACCATGGATAAGGTACGCGAAGTAGTATCCAGCACACTCAGCTTGCGTAAGGCTCAGAAGATTCGCGTTCGCCAGCCATTGGCACAGCTGACCGTTGTGGCAGACAATGTTGACGCAGTACGCGAATATGAAGAGCTGCTCGAATCTGAGCTGAACGTAAAGCAGATCCAGTACACCACCCTCGAAAATGCTGGTGACCACGGTTTGCGCGTAGTCAACGAATTGCGCGTGAACGCACGTGCTGCAGGACCTCGATTGGGTAAGAATGTTCAGTTTGCTATTCGCGCTTCTAAGTCGGGTGCATGGCATGTGAACGAAGAAGGTATGCCAGTTGTTGACGCTCAAGGTGTTGACGGCGGTATTGCTTTGGTAGAAGGTGAATACGAGCTGATTTCTCGCGTAGAAGCTGTAGAAGGCGGAGCTGACGAAGCAAGCTCTGTGTCCGCATCTTTGCCAACAGGCGGTTTCGTACTTCTCGACACCACTTTAACCGATGACTTGCTGGCAGAAGGTTACGCTCGCGATGCAATTCGCAGTGTTCAAGACGCACGAAAAGCTGCAGATCTTGATATTTCTGACCGCATTAGCTTGGTTCTTACCGCTCCAGCTGCAGACGCAGACAAGCTCAAGCAGTTCGAAGAGCTGATTTCCACTGAAACTCTCGCAACCAGCTTCAGTGTGAATGTTGCTGATGTGCAAGAGCTTGAGGTGAAAGTGGAGAAGGCTTAGGTATTAGCTTTATAGCAAGTTAGGCAAGCCTCGCGCTCGCTGTTCTCTCCTGTGTCTGACTGGGGAGGGCAGCGGCGCGGGTTTCGTTGTTGCGAATTTGAGTTGTCAATTTGGGAAACGCGGGAGATATGTTCTCCCGAGAGTGATATACTAAAAGAGCTAATTCACAGCAAGGGCGGACTCGTTAGCCGCCTTGAATGCTAAGCAGGAAACTGCAGGGGAGGCTTTGCCTCCCCGTTTTTCTGTTTTTCTGATATGCCCCAATTAGGGTTATTCGCCATTTCGTGTGTCTGTGGGAGTGGTGTGTGTTGCTTCGTTTTTGTTAGATTGTTTGGTTTGGGTAGCGTGTGGGAGTGTGGAATTCGTTCCAGTCGATGCCTGTGCCATACGTTTGTGGTATGCCGTATATATCGTGTCTGACATCACTTTGGCACTACCATGCGTGCTGGTATAACTTGTCGAGCTAGTCAGTGGTTATAGCGTGGTAAACAAGTCATTGGTCGCTCTGGGGGATACTGGGTGTGTTGATGACAATACCAGCACACAGCGGTGATTCGTTTGAATAAACTCAACCTTCTATGATCATGTAACATTTGGCGTATACCCGCGTTAAATGAATCGATTCTATTATTCGTTGATGGAGCATAATCAAATTGAAGGAACGTGAATAATTGTTGTTCTTCGATTCTACAGTCAAGTATTCTGCGTGCCTTAACCAGTCTTTTGTGATAATCGTGCCATGACCCGTCCTGGTACCTGCTTTTGACCTATAGCCCTGTTTTCCCGCTCGAGGTTCTACTGTTCTTCTTCATAAGCGTGTGCCATAAATCGCATAATGGTCGTTGCATACCCCTTTATACAACCCAGAGCATGAAAACACTGACAAGCCAACAAAATCAGCACGTCCCAGCATATTACAGACACACATTATGGCTAAGTGTCATGGTCAATCATGCAACCATGAACACCTCTCAAACACACACAAAAACAAGACCTAAGACAACAAAACAGACACACAAAATGGTGTATAACCCGTTACATTTTTCTTTTTGGCACAGAAATTCAACGAGCACTTGTATAAGTGAGTCGGTGGGCTGAACTGCACCCCCTTCGTTAGGATAAAAGAATAGAGGGAGAGTTCCTCGACTGCAACGTTTAGGAACTCATGAGAAGAAGGTAGAGTTATGACTCATCAACGATTATCGACGCTAAAAGCATTGCGCATGATATGTGTCCGTCTAGCTACGGTGCTTTTCGTTTTCTCGTCTTCGGCTTATGCGCACCTCATGTTGCCTTTGCGGCTAATGAAGTGAATAAAGTTGAAGATGGAGCATACGAGAATAGCTATGATGCATAGATAGAAACACAGAACCCGTTTCCACAGATTATTAGTGACGATGAAGTAAATGCTCATATTGAAGCAATCAAGGCATATGAAGGCAAAGATGCTTATAATTTTGAACGGTACCGATTAGACAAATTTTTGATTACGTATCTTGATAATTCTACTGAATTATTAGACCATACTGAGTATCGCACTCGTTTGAATAATAGACAGTTCGATGTGACAACCATCCGTTCAGTCGATTACTATACGGTTTTTGTTCCTTATGTTGACGACAATCACGATATGGTGCATAAGAAATTTATTTTTGGTGGATGGACATATAACCGTCGTGCAGTTCGTGGCAATGATGGGGAATGATCATCGACAAATTCGTTGGTTAAGAAGAAAACGGCAGCGGAGGAAGCGATGAATCTCTCAGCGTCGAGTGGAACGGGAATAAACTCAATAGCACCTATAAAAACCATCAAGATGGTACAGGTAATATTGTCAGCGAAAATCCCATATATCAGCGTGGGTATAAAACTGTTATGCCGCAATATATACATTTGAAGCATACAATAGCTAACGGTAACTTACCAGGAAGAACGCTGTATGCGTCAAGTTCTATGGGCTTCCGCGGTACGAATATGTATATCGGATCTATGAACAACAGGGACAGCATTAAAGCCGGAACAAGTATTTTCCGCTCGTACTATAGCTCACACAGTTCAGAACATATTTCTTTTGTTGATGATTTTGAATATAGAAAAGCTCGTCATCTCCCTATAACGAATCTTATTGACGAGCGCAGTAAAGATACTGCTCTTTTCTCTGATGCTGCGCACACTCCTATTGTGCAAGACGATGGTAAAGACTTTGAAGCATTAGCGAGTCCACTGAATCTACATGGCGTAGTAGAAATGGGAACTCCGAAAGATGATAGTTCTGGTTGGAGTGAGAACGGAAATAGTGATCGACGTTTTAGTGTGCTCGCTCCCGAAGCTCATTTCCCAAGATATGCTAATTTTCGTGAGTCCTATCTGAAATATCAGGGCTGGCCAACAGGTGTTACTCCTACAGAAATGGAAATAATTCCTAATGCTGAAGGCACTCCAGGCGATACGAATTATCTGCTTTTCTCCACAGTCAAGTCAACACTATCAGATATAGCCAGTGAGAAAGATATTCCTGGATACGTTTACGTAGGTGAAGATATAGATGCAGTTCCTGACTATGGTTCTTACGCAACGCGAACGAACGGCTATATTATGCCGGCCATCAATGCTACTACGCTCGTACTGCTGATAATAAAGGAGTGCTCATTAAAGATAAACTTGTATCTGATAAAGATGGCATGATTCACTTAGCATCGCAACCGTTAGATTACGATCAGCTGTCTAAGCTAACTGTGGATAACGAAGCTATAAAAGAGAAAAAAGTGGTGATTGATAGCAACTATTTTACCTTAACTGATAAGCGGACTGTCACTTCCGATGAAGATCAAGGTAATACCTATCTTTTCCCAGGTACATATGTTTTGAAAGAAACACAGGCACCAAAGGGATACGTTGCTTCATATGATATTGAATTTGAAGTTCCTGTTAATAAGGATAAAAGTGATGATGCTCTTGTGATTCAGGCGGAGAATAAGAAGAAGCCTGAACCGACTCCCGAACCGACACCTCACTCGGTGCCAACAGACAATCCACAACCGAAGACTGAAAAATCGAAGCCAAAGATTTTGGCACACACTGGAAGCGGTTCGGCTGTGCAGCTGGCTCTCGTTGCTGTTCTAGCTAGCATCGCAACTGCTTGTGTTTCTCTTCGAATGGCTCGCCGATTGACTTACTAAGTACATCGTACGTATTTGCCAGATGTGTACTCAGTCGAGAAAAGCTCCTTCTTCTCTTCCTTTGCATAGGTGAAGAGAAGAAGGAGCTTTTTGTGCGCAAGTGTCAGCTACATGTATGTGGTGAGGGTCACAATGTGGACTATTCATAACACGCAGGTCACGGTTGTGCCATAGTAACACTGCCAATGGCTAAAACATACACATTTATGTTCACGGAAAGAACAAGGAGATGGGGTCCATGAGTGAACTCACATATGCGGTAATCGGTGCTGGTGCAATGGGGTATCGTTATGGCATTTTGCTTCAAGAAGCAGGTAAGAAGGTAGATTTTATTGATGCTTGGGAACCAAATATTGAAGCAGTGAAGGAACAAGGCGGCGTATGGGTGAGCCGTGATCATGAGGGCCGTCACTTGGTGCCAGTGAACCTGTATTGTCCAGAAGAATATACAGGAAATCCGGACGTATGGATTATCTTCCTCAAGCAGATGCAACTTGAAGATATGCTCAAGCGCTGTGCTCATTTATTCAAAGATCATCAGGTTGCTTTCTCAGCAATGAACGGATGGGGTCATTTCGAGAAGATTAATCAATACTTCTCAACAGATCGTATCTACGGTGGAACCGCAATTATTGCAACTGTTTTGAACGGTCCAGGCGATGTTGATTTCATTGGTAAGAAGGGTACAGGCTCTATGCACATGTGTGCAATGAATGAGCACATTACCGATATTGAACGTGCAATTGCTGATGACTTTACTGCAGCACACATGAATCCAGAAATTACCACAGACTTTAAGGGCACATGCATGGCTAAGATTGTGTTCAATTCTGTGGTGAATACCTTATGTACCATGTATCAGATTACTATGGGACAATTTGCTGATTACGAAGGCTCCCATGAGATGACTCAGCAGCTTGTTTCTGAAGCATATGCTGTATGTGAAGCCGCTGGTATTCCTATGATTAACAGCGTAGATGAAGAAGTTGAATCTATCGAATACGCAAGCCGTGTGGGTAATCCACTGCATTACCCATCTATGTATCAAGACATGATTCACGGACGACCAACAGAAGTAGATTATATCAACGGATATATTGCTCAACTCGGACGTGAACATAATGTTGACTGCCGCACCCACGCTTTCTTGACTCATGGCGTGCATTTAGCAGAACGAGCATTCCAGATTCATCACGCGCAAGAAAAGTAAAAAACTATCTTTTTCCTATATATGGGGCTGAGTGCAGTATACTACTGCACTCAGCCCTTTTCTTTTTCTGTGTTAATGTGACGAGCGCTCACAGTAATCTCACCTCAAATGTGCAGATAATTATCAGAGTCTTCCGACACGCAATATAAGTGAAGCGCAATTGCCTATAATATAACGGTGCCCACAAGGGTAGTGTACAGGAATAAAACCTACGGAGGTCTGCGTGCCAGCACAGGAAACTGTTGTGGTGCATTATCATACCGCGAACGCTCGCTATGAAGATAGAAGCGTATGGATGTGGAAAGATAATGAAGAAGGTTATCAATACCTTTTAACAGAACGAGATGCTTTCGGAAAGTTCTGTGTACTCCCTGTACGTTTAAATACCGCCGATAATATGCACGGATATATCAATATCCTTATGCGTAACACTGATTTCTCTTATAAATCTCGAGAATATCGCATTACTTTACGCAATGATGAACAGCCTACACACGTATGGCTTGTTGAAGGTGACGATACGCTCTACTACTCTTACCAAGCTGCGCTTACGAGCAGGGCATGTGCACTGTATGATGTGCATGCTTTTGATATGGCTTTACATCCAGAAGAATTTGACCGTCAATGGGCCTTCGATGGCTGGTTGGGCTACACATATTCACCATCCAGCACACAGTTTCGCGTATGGGCACCAACTGCTAAGCAGGTCGATCTGCTGATTCTTAGCACTCCCACAGACCAGTCAACCCATACAATAATCCCCATGACACGAGGGGATATAAGCGATACTCTTAACCAGAAGCGCAATACTCATGGAGTATGGTTTGCTACGCTGGACGTTGATTGCGACAGTATATCGTATGTATATCGTGTGCACCATGCAGATGGTCGCATAGTTGATTCTCCTGATCCGTATGCGCGCGCAGCTACCAGTGATGGATTACAATCGGTGATTTTAAGTCCGCGTTCCAGGCGTGCAGAAGGTTTTAGCGTCAAACACGGCGATGACGCGGTATGGCGTGTAGAAAATCCTACCTCAGCTGTTATCTGTGAGATGCATATTCGCGATTTTACTATTTCGCGCACATCCGGCGTTCCGCGTGCTCTGCGTGGAACCTATATAGGAGCGTGCGAAAGTGGCACAAGCAATACGTATGGGGCGAGCACAGGTATAGATTATCTTGATCATCAAGGCATAAGTTATGTGCAAATACAGCCAGTTGCTCAATACTATAAGCATTATTTACCGGACGGTCGTAGACGCTACAACTGGGGTTATGATCCGTGCAACTATAATGTGCCAGAAGCCTCGTATTCTACGAAGCCGAATAATCCTGCTGCAGCAATTATTGAATTGAAAACAATGATTCAGGAGTATCATAATCGCGGTATAGGCGTTATTTTTGACGTTGTTTATAATCATACTTTTTCGAGCGCAACGCATCCGTTCCAGTTAACTGTTCCGGATTATTTTTACCGTATGAACGCAGACGGTTCTTGTGCAGACGGCTCGGGCTGCGGTAATGAAACGGCTAGCGAAAAGGAAATGTGCCGAAAGTACATGATTGATTCCGTCATGTATTGGGCTGAAGAGTTTAACGTTGACGGATTCCGTTTTGATCTCATGGGATTACACGATATTGAAACAATGAATCAGATTCGAAAACAACTCGATAGCCTCGACCCACACATTCTTATGTATGGAGAAGGCTGGGATATGGGAGTAAATCTCCCTGCAGACCGTAAAGCGAAGAAAGATAATGCAGCGCTTATGCCACGTATTGCTTTCTTTAACGATACAGTTCGAGATGGTGTGAAAGGTGCGGAAGTCTACGGCTATGTAAAAGGTGGTTTCGTCTCTCATGAAGGTACGGAAGGCATCGTAGCCAAAGGAATTCTAGGAAGTAGTGAGCTAGTCAATTATGATACGCCTCGTCAAGTTCTCAACTATATTGAAGCGCATGATAACTATAATCTCAATGATTTACTTACACGTTTACATCCTGACGATGATGAGCTGTGTCATATTCAGCGCGTAGAAGTTGCTAATGCGTTGAACTTCGTTATGCAAGGTATGACCTTTATGCAAATTGGTCAAGAATTCTTACGCACAAAACTGTATCCAACGGGAGATAATGGCGAGCTGACTTTAGGCGACCGATTGAATGCCATGAATAGTTATAACGCTCCTGATGAAGTCAACCGGGTGAATTGGGATCAAGTGACTCAATATCGCGATACTGTCGATTTCGTGCGGCAATTGATAACATTCAAAACCTCTTCAGACCTCTTTTCTTACGAAACATATAGTGATGTGCGCAGACACGTGTATGTATGGTCAGCTATCGATAGCTCTGGCATTATTGGCTTTGATATAACAGGAGACGATAAAAAGTATCGTATTGTTGCTACTACAGTTGATGTTCCTGTACATAATATGCTTAAAGATTTAGATGGTGCTCAACTGATTTTATCGAATAATCCTATTCGTATCGAAAAAGAAAAAATCCTTGAGGCATATACTTTCGCTATCTTTGAACAAGTACTCTCAGATGCTTCATAAAAGAGTCTGAGCTTTCAACCATAAGAGTGAGAAGGCTCTAAAAATCAAGGAAAAGAAGTTAGCTATCTTACAATATGATTGATAAATGAACAGTTTGGTCTTTCCTTACCCAAAAACCTTTCAAAACGAGTACACTGGACTTAAGGAGAGGTTAAGGGGGAATGCTTATGGAAACGCATGAGGCTTTACGGACTTTTGGCACGGGAGAAAATTTCCATGCTCAACATTATTTCGGTTTTCACCGAGAGACGAGAGAGGGAGAGGAAGGCTACGTCTTCAGAGTGTGGGCTCCGAACGCGCAACATCTAGCTCTTATTGGAGAATTCACAAACTGGCAAGACAATCCAATAGGTATGTCCTGCAATGAAGCGGGAGTGTGGGAAGTTTTCACCGCTGCGCCACAAATTGGCGAGCGCTATAAATTCCTCGTTACTCGTGCAGACGGATCTGTTGTGGAAAAAATTGATCCGTTTGCCTTTTATCTAGAACCACGTCCTGGCACTGCCGCCATTATTACTGATTTTCCAGAGAAAAAATGGAAAGACGGCTTATGGCTGGGGCGCCGTAAGCGTTTTGGTTTCCGTAATCGCCCAGTCAATATTTACGAAGTGCATGCCTCCTCGTGGAAAGAGCACGAAGACGGCACTCCATACCAGTTTGCTGAGCTAAAAGATGAGCTTATCCCTTACTTGGTGAAGATGAACTACACCCATGTGGAGTTCATGCCGCTGATGGCTCATCCGCTGGGAATGAGCTGGGGCTACCAGCTTATGGGCTATTTTGCGTTTGAGCACACATATGGAACTCCTCGAGATTTCCAAGACTTCGTAGAAGAATGCCATAAGAATAATATTGGTGTTATTGTGGACTGGGTTCCTGGGCATTTTACAGTCAACGATGATGCTTTGGCTTTCTATGATGGAACGCCTACCTTTGAATATCAAGATCCAGATCGTGCGCATAACCGAGGTTGGGGAGCACTGAACTTTGATTTAGGAAAGAACCAAGTGCAGTCTTTCCTTATTTCCTCAGTAAAGTTCTGGATTGATTACTATCATTTGGACGGTATTCGTGTTGATGCGGTCAGCAATATGATTTACCGCAATTACGATATTGGTCCTTGGACGCCTAATAAGGATGGCGGTACTCGTGACTATGAGGGCTTCGGCTTCTTACAGAAGATGAACGCTGTTATTAAAGGCTATTATCCTGATGTTATGATGATTGCTGAAGAAAGTTCCAGCGATACAAAGGTAACCGGTCCTATTGAATGGGATGCCTTGGGCTTTGATTACAAGTGGAATATGGGTTGGATGAACGATATTTTGAAGTTCTATGAAGAAGACCCAGTGTATCGTAAATATGATTTTAACTTGGTCACTTTCAGCTTCATGTATGCTTTTGCGGAGAACTTTATTCTTCCGTTCTCACATGACGAGGTAGTGCACGGTAAGAAGAGCCTCATGCATAAAATGTGGGGAGACCGCTACAACCAGTTTGCTGGACTGCGTAATCTGTATACCTACCAGATATGCCATCCGGGTAAGAAGCTGCTGTTCATGGGTAGCGAGTATGGGCAGTTCTTGGAGTGGAAGTATGATGAGCAACTCGAGTGGTCTAATTTAGACGATGAGATGAACTCGAAAATGCAAAACTTCACTGCTCAGCTCAATCAGTTCTACAAAGATAATTCACCTTTGTGGAAGATTGATAATAGCTATGATGGTCTCGAAATTATTGATGCAGATAATACTAACGAAAGTGTGTTGTCCTTTATTCGCAAAAACGATAAGGGCGAGTTCCTCATCTGTGTATTTAATATGGCTCCAGTTGAACGCCGAGGTTTTACTATTGGCGTTCCTGTTGCTGGTGAATATGAAGAAGTGTGGAACACGGAAATGCGTGAATTCGGTGGTGTCTGGAAGCAAAACAATCCACATACTCATACGCAACCAGGATTATGGAAAGACTATCCGCAAAGTCTCACCTTCACTGCTCCAGCTTTAGGTGCCAGCATTTGGAAGCTTAAACGTAAAGACGCGGTTCATAAAAAGCGTCAGGTATCCAAGAAAAAGTCAACCACACAGTCGAATGCGAAATAACTCATCATGTTTTAGACTACAAGTACAGGAATAAGGAGGTCATTCAATGAAGAATGAAATGTTAGCTCTTATCTTGGCGGGAGGTCAGGGTTCTCGCTTAGGTAAGTTAACCCAGAATATTGCTAAGCCTGCTGTACAGTTTGGTGGGCGATATCGCGTTATCGATTTCGCTTTATCGAACTGCGCAAACTCAGGTGTGCGAAATGTTGGTGTTATTACGCAGTATCAGCCTTTGGCCTTGAACGCGCATATTGGAAACGGCTCTAGTTGGGGTTTGAATGGTGTAAATTCAGGTGTATCCATTTTGCAGCCATACTCGGCTACAGAAGGTAACCGCTGGTTCCAAGGCACCAGCCATGCGGTGTATCAGAATATTAACTACATCGATAGCATCAATCCAGAATATGTGCTCATCCTCTCAGGTGACCATATCTACAAGATGGATTACGACGATATGCTTCGCCAGCACAAAGAAAATGACGCATCCCTTTCGGTTGCAGTTATTAACGTGCCGTACGAAGAGGCTAGTCGTTTCGGTATTATGAACACCGATTCGCATGGCCGCATTGTTGAATTCGAAGAAAAGCCAGCTCAGCCAAAGTCAACCAAGGCTTCTATGGGGATTTACATCTTCACATGGTCTCGTTTGCGCGAGCTGTTAGTGAATGCCGATAAAAATAATGTAGATATGCTCGACTTCGGTCATAATGTTATTCCGGCCTACCTTAAGGCCGATGAGCGCGTCTACACCTATGAATTCGAAGGCTACTGGAAAGACGTGGGCACAATCGACTCCCTGTGGGAAGCGAATATGGAGTATATTGGCGAAAACAATGTGCTCAACTCACGCGACCGCTCCTGGAAGATTTACTCCAAGAACCTTATTTCGCCACCTCACTTTATCGATGGCACTGCCGATGTTAAAGACTCGCTGGTCGTCGATGGCTGCTTTGTGAGCGGCGAAGTAAGGCATTCGATTTTGTCGACGAATGTGCAGGTAAAAACCGGTGCTGTTATCGAAGACTCCTTTATTATGAGTGGCGCTATTGTGAGCCAAGGCGCTCATATTAAGCGCGCCATTATTGGTGAAGGAGCAATTATTGGCGATGACGTCGTGATTGATGGCACAGACGAAATTCAGGTCATAGGATACAACGAAGTAGTAGGAGTTGCTGATGAAGCTTGATAAGTACACCGCTATCTTGGGTAATACCGTTGGCTACCCAGATATGGAGGGTTTAACAGCTCAGCGTCCAATGGCCAGCCTCCCGTTCGACGGTAAGTACCGTTTAGTCGACTTCCAGCTGTCGAGCTTGGCAAATGCTGGTATTCGAAGTGTCTACGGTATTTTCCAGCGCGATAATATTAGTTCGATTTTCGACCACATACGCAGTGGTCGTGAATGGGGGCTCGATACCTTGCTGAGCCACTGGTATCTTGGCTTCTACAACACGAAGTATAGCGAAAACACGACAGATCGTGCCTACTATGAGCAGCTGTTGCGCTTCCTCAAGCGCTCCGGTAGCGATCGCACGGTTTATATGGGGTGCGATATTTTATGCAATATCGATTTAGAACAGGTTATTCACCTCTCCGAAGCACACGATAGCAAGCTGACCGTCGTCTACAAGCGTGTTCCACGTTCCATGGTTACCCCAGGTAATGCTCTTCTCGATGTTACCGACGAAGACCGCGTGCTCTCCGTCAGCTCGGGAAGCGTGCCAGAAGGGGATAATCTTTTGAATATGGCGGCCGATATTTTCGTAGCCGACACGCAATGGCTTATCGAACACATGGAACAGGAAATTCAAGAAGAGCATCCTCGCAAGTTGCGTTTCTTGCTGCGTAGCCTGCTGGTCGACAACGATGCGTCCGCTTTTAGCTACACGGGTTATCTGTCGAATATCTTCTCGGTAAAATCCTATTTCGACGCGAATATGGATATGCTTGAGTCCGAAAACTTCTACTCCCTGCTGTACTCCAATCAGAAGGTGTACACGAAGGTAAAGAATGAGGAGTCTACGTATTTCTCCCCAGACTGTGATGTAGAAAACTCTCAGTTTGCCTCCGGTAGCATCGTGAAGGGTCGCGTAAACCGTTCGATTATTTCGCGAAACTGCTATCTCGATAGCACGAGTGACGTGTGCCATACCATTGCTTTCTCGAAGGTAACAGTGGAGCAGGGTGCTCACGTTGACTACGCAATTCTCGATAAGAACGTTGTTGTTGCTCCAGGCGTTACTATTCAAGGCACACCAGACAAGCCTGTGGTTGTGGTCAAGGGTACGCATGTTCAGGAGGATATTATCCGATGAAGGTACTATTTGTAGCCGCTGAAGGCTCACCTTTTGCCAAAGTGGGTGGTTTGGGCGATGTTATAGGAGCACTTCCTAAATCCTTAGCAGCGCGCGGACATGAGGTAGCGGTTGTTATGCCGTACTACGACACCGTTGCACGCAATTTTGCCGACCAGGTAGAAGACGTTATGTACTTCTTTACGAACGTGGGTTGGCGTCACGAGTATGTGGGAGTCAAGCGCTTGGAACTGTCGGGCGTTACCTTCTACTTTATTGATAACGAGCGTTACTTCTTCCGCGGTCACGTTTATGGCGATATGGATGATGGTGAGCGTTTTGCTTTCTTCCAGTTAGCAGCTGTAGAGCTGATGGAAAAGGTTGATTTTATTCCAGATATTCTGCACGTGAACGATTACCATACAGCGATGATTCCTTTCCTCGTGAAGGAAAAATATCGTTGGATTGAAGCCTATAAGAATATTCGCACCGTGCTTACTATTCACAACTTGCAGTTCCAAGGCGTTTTTGACCCTTCTACTCTCAGCGATTTCTTTGGCGTGGGTATGGAACGTTACGAAGATGGCACAGTACGTTGGGACAACGCTCTGAATTGGCTGAAAACAGGTATTCTTTACGCTGATCGTGTAACAACGGTATCCCCAAGTTATGCACAAGAAATCATGACAAGTGATTTCGGTCAAGGTTTGGATCAAGTGCTCCGTATGGAATCTGGAAAGCTTTCCGGTATTACGAACGGTATTGATACGGACATCTTTAATCCTCAAACCGATAAGCGTATCCCGCATCATTTCTCTGCCGACGATATGGCGGGCAAAGCGCTTAACAAAGCGGCTTTGCAAGAAGGAGTCGGCTTGCCGGTTCGTCATGATGTGCCGTTGTTCGGTATCGTGTCGCGCTTAACAGATCAAAAAGGTTTCGGTCTGGTGGTTAGCGAACTCAACGCGCTCGTGCAGCACGATATTCAAATCGTGGTGCTCGGTACAGGATATCCGGAGTACGAGCATTCCTTCTCCTGGTTTGCCGACGTGTATCCAGATAAAATCAGTGTGCGCATAACTTTCGATATCGACCTGGCTCAGCTCATCTATGCAGGTAGCGATGGTTTCCTTATGCCAAGCGCGTTCGAGCCATGCGGATTATCGCAAATGATGGCCATGCGTTACGGTACTATTCCTGTGGTTCACGAGGTGGGCGGTCTCAAAGATACTGTGCAGCCATACAATCAGTTCGACAATACGGGTACTGGTTTTGGTTTTAGTGATTTTAATGGCTACTGGTTTACGCAAACCGTGCTCAAAGCGGTGAACCTGTATAAGGATGAGCCAGAGAAGTTCGCTCAACTTCAACAACGTGCTATGTCTACAGATTTCTCGTGGGAGAATGCGTGCTCTCAGTACGAGAATCTCTACGATGCGATTCGTGTAGACTAAACGCAGCGACGTCGTCATACTCTGTGTGAAAGGGTGTATTCATGGAATTGACTACAGAACAATTTATTCACGATTTTGAGGCCACGCTCAAAGAGCAGAAGCAGATTACTATTGCCGATGCTATACCAGAAGAGCTGTTCTTGGCTTTAGCGAAAACAACGCGTCAGTACTACACGCCGTTGTGGCTCGACCGTAAGCATGCTTTGCAGAAGAGAGAAGACAAGATTGCTTTCTACTTCTCCGTTGAGTTCCTTCCTGGTCGTATGCTCGAGACGAACCTGCTCAACTTGGGCATTCTCGATACGGTTAAAGATGCCTTCACTCAACTGGGCGTGGACTTTGATGCTGTAAAAGAATCCGAACACGATATGGCTTTGGGTAACGGTGGTTTAGGTCGTTTGGCTGCAGCCTTTATGGATTCCTTGGCCACAACCGGTTATCCAGGTTTCGGCAATGGTTTGCGCTACCGTTATGGCTTGTTTAAGCAGCGTATCGTTAACGGCTATCAGGTGGAGCTTCCAGACTCCTGGTTCGGCTCTATTGGCAATGTGTGGGAGACGCGCAAAGACCACGATATTGTCTACGTGAGCTTCTTCGGTAACGTGTATATGACTGATGCGGGAGATGGCAAGCTTAAGCCTGTGTACAATAACGCGCAAGTTTTGCGTGCTGTGCCATACGATGTGCCTCAAATCGGCTTCGGCAACGGGGTAGTGAATAATTTGCGCTTGTGGGATGTAGAAATTCCGGAAGAATACGAACTGAACTATCCAACGATTGAAGATCGTCGTCGTGTAGAAGATATTACGGCCGTGCTCTACCCAGACGATTCCACCGATGAGGGTAAGAAGTTGCGCCTTATGCAGGAGTATTTTATGACTTCTGCAGGTTTGCAAACTATTGTTAAGTCGTATCTGAAGATGGGCTTGCCTTTGGAGCGTATTTACGAGAAAGTTTCGGTGCATATTAACGATACGCATCCTGCTGTGGCTCCAGCGGAGTTTATGCGCATTCTCGTCGACGATTACGGTTTGGAATGGGATGTTGCGTGGGAAGCAACATGCAAGACCATGAGCTATACGAATCATACGATTCTGTCTGAAGCATTGGAGAAGTGGCATACGGGCTTGTTCTCCTATGTTTTGCCTCGCGTCTACCAGATTATTGTGGAAATCGATAATCGTTATATCTCCCGGATGAGCGCTCAAGGTGTTGACTACGAAACCATCGAAAATACGCGCATCGTACGCAATAGCCAAATCCATATGGCGCATTTGGCTATTATCGGCGGTCACAGTGTAAACGGTGTGGCAAAGCTGCATACCGAGTTGCTTAAGGAAGATACTCTGCGCGACTTCTACAAGATTTCGCCAGAAAAGTTTAACAATAAAACTAACGGTATTGTGCAGCGTAGATGGACGCAAATCGCTGCCCCTCATCTGTCTCAAACCATTGATAAATGGATTGGTGACGGATGGCGTAGCGATATTCATGAGTTGCGCAAGCTGAACGATTTTGTCGATAATCCAGATGCGCAGGCAGATTTCTGGCAGGTGAAGCAGGAATCTAAACAGCGTTTGGCTGATTATATCGAGAAGACTACGGGTGTTCATGTGAACTCTCAGGCTATTTTTGATGTGCAAGTCAAGCGTTTACATGCGTATAAGCGACAGCTGCTGAACGTTTTGCATATTATTAAGCTGTACTGGGATATTAAAGATAATCCGAACGCAGACTTTACACCACGAGTATTTATTTTTGGCGCAAAAGCAGCACCCGGTTATCACTTTGCCAAGTCTGTGATTAAGGTTATTAACGAGTTAGCAAACCTGATTAATAACGATCCAGCTATTGGCGATAAACTTAAAGTGGTATTTCTTGAAAATTACCGTGTAAGTCTTGCTGAGCTTATTATTCCTGCAGCCAATGTCTCTGAACAGATTTCCTTAGCTTCTAAGGAAGCATCAGGAACATCAAATATGAAGTTTATGATGACAGGCGCTGTTACTTTAGCTACTCTCGATGGTGCAAATATTGAGATTAAGCAAGAAGTAGGCGACGATAATATCGTGATTTTCGGTATGGATAAAGACGCTGTTTATCGTCACTACGAGTCACACGATTATTATTCTCGTGGCATTTATGAGAGTAATCCAGTTATTCATCGTGTGGTTAACTCACTGGTAGACGGCACTATTCCAAACTGTCAGAGCGAAGGTAACGAAATCTTCGATGCCCTTATTACCTATAATGATGAGTATTTCCTTCTCGAAGACTTCCAATCTTATGTGGATGCTCAAGCGCGAATTGCGCAGTTGTATGCAGATCGCTCTAGGTGGATGCATATGAGCTTAATGAATATTGCTAATTCCGATAAGTTCTCTTCAGACGATACGATTCGTCAGTATGCTCAAGAGATTTGGCAGTTACATTTGCCTCAGGCATAAGCTAAGAGTTCAGGAACACAAGGCGTGTACACATTGATTGTGTGCGCGCCTTTCTTGTGGCATGCTCAGCCGTATAATAGTGTGGTTGTAGAGATAGGATATGAGCGCAGGTAGGGAATGATGGCTTCGGATTTTTATTTGATTGTGGGTTTAGGCAATCCAGGTAAAAAGTACGAGGGAACTCGTCATAATATGGGTTTTATGGTTGCTGATGTTTTGGCTCAGCGGTGGAATGTTAGTCTGAGCGATCATAAAGGCTTGGCTCAACTGGGCAAAGGCGTGATGATGCTTGGCGGACGCTCTTTTAAATTCTTTTTAGCTAAACCGTTGACTTTTATGAATAATTCAGGCAATGCTGTTGCTTCTATCTGCGCGTATTATTCCATCGAACCAGATCACGTGATTGTTGTGCATGACGATATGGATTTGGATTTTGCTCGTATGAAGGTTAAAGCTGGAGGCTCAGCTGGCGGTCATAATGGTATTAAATCCATTGATCGTTCTTTGGGCACACCTCAATATGGGCGTGTGCGTATGGGAGTTGGTCATGCAGCTAGGGGAGCTCACGCTCGAGAAAACACTGTGAACTGGGTGCTTGGCGGTTTTAATGCGGCGCAGAAAAAAGAATTAGATGAGTTTTTGATGGACGGTGCTGATGCAGTAGAGTCCTTAATAACTGATGGTGTGCAACGCACACAGGAGAAATTTAATGGCCGATAGATTAAGCCTGTATTCTACATTACGCGCTTATACTGAGCAGTTAAGTCAAACGGAGGATTTTTCACGTCTTTTGGAATGCGCTAGCAGCACTCCATCACTTATTCAACGTGTGGGTGCGGTTCAAGGTATTCGCCCTGCAGTTGAAGCAAATCTTGCTCATGAAGGATCGACTCCTCTTGTAGTTCTTGTATCTTCTGGACGGCAAGCAGCACAAACAGCTGAAGAAATTCGCTCATGGTATGACGGTCCAAGCCATGATATTGCTGTGCTAGATGCTTGGGAAACCTTGCCACATGAACGCTTAAGCCCGCGTGCAGATACAGTAGCTTCACGAATGGCTATTTTTCGCCGTTTAGCGCATCCAGCATCAGAGGTATCAGCTCAGCTGGGACCTATTAAAATTTTAGTTACTCCCGTTCGCTCATTAATCCAGCCCATTGTGGCGGGAGTACAGGATATAGAACCACTTATTTTCTGTCGTGGCGACAGTATGGATATGCACGATGTGGTGGAGCGTCTTATAGAAAATGCGTATACACGTACAGATTTGGTTATGGAACGAGGTCAATTTGCTGTCCGTGGTGGCATTCTCGATTTGTTTCCTCCTACAGCACCTCATCCCGTCCGTATTGATTTCTTTGGCGATGATATTGATGAAATTCATGAATTTCATGCATCTGATCAGCGCACATACGGCGATGATTTAGATAGTGTATGGGCTACTGCTTGCCGTGAAATCCCTTTAACTGCTCAGGTACGTCAACGTGCTCATGATTTGATTGGACATATTGCTAACGCTGATGACATGCTGGAGTCTATTGCCCAAGGAATTCCTGTAGAAGGTATGGAATCCCTTATTCCTGCGCTATGCGATGACGTTATGCCTGTGTATAAACTCTTTGAGAAAAATACGCTTGTTCTCGTTCATGATGAAGAGCGAGTGCGCCGAGCCGCTGAAGATTTGCTGACTACTGCTCAAGAATTCTTAGCCGCAAGCTGGCATGTGGCGGCCACCGGTGGTCAAAGTGAAGTACCAATTAGCTTTGAAAAGTCAAGCTTTATCGAGCTACAGAGCGTTTTCGATGACATAGAATCCATGGGCAGTAGCATCTGGATGCTCACTGAATTTGGGGTAGACGAAGATGTAGAAGGCACTGTTGCTCTCCATGCGCAACACAGTGAAGAATACCGCGGTGACGAGAGCAAAGCAACGCAAGGAATAGCAGCTTTTATTGAGCAGCAGATGAGAGTAGTTATTACATGTGCTGCTAAAGGAACACTTGCACGTTTAGAGCGTATTTTACGTGAAACTGGTATAGATATTAGCGAAGTATCTTTCGTTTTATCGCATGTATCCAGCGGTTTTGTGGACGATCAGGCAGGTTTAGCTGTTCTCACAGAAAAAGATATAACGGGACGATCTTCTGTAGCAGCTCAGATGCGCACCCCATCAAAACGACGCAAAGCTATCGATCTTGTGGATTTGAAGCCGGGCGATTTCGTTGTGCACGATAAGCATGGTATCGGTCGTTTTGTTGAGCTCCAACAGCGTATAGTCGGTCTGGGCAACGCGCGCAGTCAACGTGAATATCTTGTTATTGAGTACGCGCCAAGTAAACGCAATGCCCCAGCAGATAAGCTCTTCGTTCCAGCTGATCAACTCGATCAGCTCAGCAAATATATTGGAGCAGAACTTCCTAAACTGAATAAACTTGGAGGCTCTGACTGGGCGAGCACTAAAGCTAAAGCACGCAAAAAAGTCAAAGAAATAGCACAGGACTTAGTAGCGCTCTACTCAGCGCGTCAGCGTACCCAAGGTTTTGCGTTTAGTCCTGATTCTCCATGGCAGCGCGAACTTGAGGAAGCTTTCCCATATCAAGAAACACCGGATCAGCTCACCACTATCGACGATGTAAAACGCGATATGGAAAAAGCTATTCCTATGGATCGCCTTATCTGTGGTGACGTAGGCTTCGGTAAAACGGAAATTGCTATTCGAGCGGCTTTTAAAGCAGTCCAAGATTCCAAGCAAGTAGCCGTGTTAGTGCCAACCACTCTTTTGGCTCAGCAGCATTACGATACGTTTAGCTCGCGCTACGATGGTTTCCCCGTCAAAGTGGCTTTGCTTAGTCGTTTCCAAAGCGCTAAAAAGATTAAAAAAACTGTGGAGGAGATTGAAGCTGGATCGGTTGATGTGGTTATTGGAACCCACAAACTTCTTAACCCTAGTATTAAATTCAAAGATTTAGGCCTCGTTATTATTGACGAAGAACAGCGTTTTGGAGTGGAGCATAAAGAAACTCTGAAGGCTTTGCGCACAAATGTGGATGTGCTCTCACTATCTGCCACACCTATTCCGCGTACTTTGGAAATGTCTATTACAGGTTTGCGCGAAATGTCTACGCTCGCCACCCCTCCGGAAGACCGCTTGCCAGTCTTAACGTATGTAGGAGCGTACGAGGATGCGCAGGTAGTTGCTGCAGTTCGTCGCGAAATTCTGCGTGAAGGTCAAGTATTTTATGTGCATAACCGTGTGCAAGATATTGATAAGCAAGCTCAAAAAATTCGCGATCTTATACCAGAAGCGCGCGTAGCAACCGCGCACGGCAAGATGAGCGAAAAACAGCTCGATACGGTTATTCAAGGCTTTTGGAACCGTGAGATTGATGTGCTCGTATGCACAACTATCGTGGAAACAGGTTTGGATATTTCCAATGCGAACACTTTAATAGTAGATCGCGCTGACCGTTTTGGCTTATCTCAGTTGCATCAGTTACGTGGGCGTGTGGGGCGTGGTCGAGAACGTGCTTATGCGTATTTCCTGTACGATCCATCAAAAACCATGACTCAAACAGCGCATGATCGATTAAGCACTATTGCTCAAAATACCCAGTTAGGTGCTGGCTATGATGTGGCGATGAAGGATTTGGAACTGCGCGGTACGGGTAATTTATTAGGGGGAGAACAGTCGGGACATATTGAAGGTGTAGGTTTCGACCTCTACGTGCGTATGGTGTCTGAAGCAGTGATGGAATATAAGGAACCAGAACGTACTGAAAGTGTCTCTGTTTCTATTGATTTGCCAGTAGAGGCTTCTATTCCGCAAAGTTATATTGATTCTGATGCTTTGCGCATGGAAGCCTATAGAAAGATTGCCGCTGCACGCACCCAAGATGACTTCGAGGAGATTCGTAACGAGCTTACTGACCGTTACGGTAATCCTCCTCATGAGCTGGGTATTTTGTTTGAAGTTGCTGCTTTGCGCTTACAAGCACGTGAATTGGGTATTACCGAGTTGATTGCTCAAGGCAAGAATATTCGCGTGGTAGGAATGGATCCTCAAGACTCAGTTATGCTGCGCTTGAAGCGTATATACAAAACAGTGCAGTATCGTCCTGTTACCCATACGCTTATTATTCCTACGCCTTTCCAAGGCATGTTAGGGCAGCCTGCTATGAGCACTGCTGAAGTGTTGAAGTGGACTCAAGATTTGCTCGATGATTTGACGTGGAAGAATAAACCCACACAAAGTTGAGCATATCGTGGCGCTTAGTCCACAAAAACTATTATTCTAGTGATTGAAATCACAACCTAGTTAAAGGAGTAGTTGTGTCCGCAATTGAAAGTGTATACGCACGTCAAATTCTTGATTCTCGCGGTAACCCAACCGTAGAAGTTGTTCTCAGCACTGAGTTCGGCGTAACAGGTAAGGGTCTTGTTCCTTCCGGTGCTTCAACTGGTGATGCAGAGGCTTGGGAACGTCGCGATGGCGATAAGTCTGTTTACATGGGCAAGGGTGTTCTCGAAGCTGTTAAGGCAGTGAACGAGGTTATTGCTCCAGCAGTTATCGGCATGGAAGTTTCTGACCAGCGTTCCCTCGATGCAACCATGATTGAACTCGATGGTACTGCAAACAAGGGTAAGCTCGGCGCAAACGCAATCTTGGGTGTTTCTTTGGCAGCAATCTACGCTGCAGCAGAAGAAGCAGACCAGCCATTGTACCGTTACTTGGGTGGCACCAACGGCCACATCTTGCCAGTGCCAAACATGAACATTATGAACGGTGGTGCTCACGCAGACTTCGCAACTGATATTCAGGAATACATGATTTCCCCATACGGTTTCGAAACCTACAGCGAAGCTCTGCGTGCAGGCGTTGAGGTATACCACACCTTGAAGTCTGTTTTGAAGAAGGAAGGTCTCGCAACTGGTCTTGGTGACGAAGGTGGCTTCGCTCCAAAGATGAAGTCCAACGAAGACTCCCTCAAGTACATTATGCGTGCAATCGAAGCAGCTGGCTACGAGCCAGGCAAGCAGATTGGTATTTCCCTCGACGTAGCTTCCTCTGAGTTCTACAACAAGGAAACCAACAAGTATCACTTCGACGGTGAAGATCGTGAAGCAGCATACATGCTTGACTACTACGAGAACCTCATTAATGAGTACCCAATCGTATCTATCGAAGATCCATTCCAGGAAGAAGGTTGGGAAGACTGGGCAGCAATTACTGCACGTCTCGGCGATCGTCTCCAGTTCGTAGGTGACGATTTGCTCGTAACCAACCCAGCTCGTTTGGCTAAGGGTATTGAGCTCGGTGCAGCAAACTCCTTGCTCGTTAAGCTCAACCAGATTGGTTCTGTAACCGAAACTCTCGATGCTATTGAATTGGCAACAAAGAGCGGCTTCACCTCCATGGTTTCCCACCGTTCTGGTGAAACTTCTGACACCACTATTTCTGATTTGGCAGTGGCAAAGAACACTGGTCAGATTAAGACTGGTGCTCCAGCCCGTGGTGAGCGTATTGCTAAGTACAACCGCCTCATCGAGATTGAGGAAGAGCTTGGTTCTAACGCAGTATACGCTGGTTACTCTGCATTCAAGGCTTGCAAGAAGTACCTCGCAAAGTAAGCGTAGACACGCATGAGCGTGTGCATAAGATACCCACTGCTTTCGTTTGTTTTTTATAGAACAGTCGAGTGCAGTGGGTATTTTCGTATGTATGGCTAGCAGACACCGCACCTCTTCTTCACGTTCGACATCGTCGAATCGTTCATCATCGTCAGTGCGCACTGTGCGTTCACGTTCGAGCGTATCACGATCTGCTACACGCGATGAATTGCGCGATATAATGAATAGCCGTAATTCTCGTAAATCTCAGAATGAGTCACAGGGGAGAACAGCACGTAGGGAAAGCTCAGGGAAAAAACGGTCTGAGCAGAAGCTATCTGCACGCTCGTCATCTGCAAAAAATCTTGCTGTAGCACGCACGCCTCGCGGAGGATTAAGTTTCTTCTTAGGTATTATTATTTTTCTCCTTGCTGCGCTTAATATCGGTCTTGTCTTTAAAAGTTATGCGCAAAATCTGGGACAGCTGAATGCTCTAAGGAATCAAGAAGCGGAACTTATTCAGAAAAAAGCAGACCTAGAAAATGATATTTCACGATGGTCAGATGATGCTTATGTCACCGCTCAAGCGCGAAAACGGCTTGGCTTTGTTTTCCCGGGCGAAAGAAGTGTGCTGGTTAAGAACGCTCCTCAAGATGCGCAACATAATTCTACTGAGGAAAAATCAAGGACTGAAGACAAAAAGCTACCATGGTATAACGAAATTCTTTACGCGATGGAAAGCACAGATCGGGCGGAAAATCCGAATGGTGCAACGAGCCAAGCCCAGTAAAACTTACTCATACCAATCTTTTATAATCCTTATTTCTATGCTGAAGGAGCGCTTATGTGGCCTCAACATACATACGTCTCACCGCAAGAGTGTGCGCACTATTTTCTCGATAATCCTGCTACTGAGGAAGATATGCAGGCTGTAGAGCAGCAGCTTGGCAGATATCCTCGTGGCATGATAGCTGTGGGAGCGCGTTGCGTGTGTGGATCACCACTAACAACCGTTACACGGCCTTTGGTTGACGGGAAAATTCCGTTCCCTACAACTTTCTATCTGAGTCATCCTGGAGCAGTAAAAGCTATATCCCATGTGGAGGCTGCGGGGCGTCTTACCGAGCTGACAGAGCAGCTGAAAACAGATGAGGAGCTTGCTGCGGGCTATGCGCGTGCACACGAAGCATTTTTAGCTGTACGCACTGCGCTAGCCGAGAGTTTGGGCGATAGTCAAGAACATATCGATGGTATTAGTGCTGGAGGCATGCCTGAGCGTGTGAAATGCTTGCATGCAATCCTTGCACAAACATTGGCTATGGGACCGGGAGTAAACCCAGTCGGCGATTTAGTTATGAAAGAAATTGCTCACGAATTTGACCCGAATGTGTGTCGTTGCGCTCACTAGTGGTGCGTGTACGTACTGAGATTTTACTGATTTCTGCTGAGAATGAAGGAAGCTAGGCATGGTAACAGTTGCCGGAATTGATTGTGGAACGAATTCCATTCGTCTGATGATTGCTCGCGTCGATGAGAATGGCATGCATATTGTTTTACCACGTATTATGCGTGTGGTGCGTTTAGGCGAAGGTGTAGATGTTAATCATGCTTTTAGCCAGGCTGCTTTAGAACGTGTATATGCGGCAATCGATGAATTTGCGGATCTTCTTGCTCGCTATCAGGTGGATGCTTTACGTTTCGTTGCTACAAGCGCAACACGAGATGCTCGTAACCGTGAAGACTTTGAGAACTATGTGCATGAGCATTTAGGTGTGTGGCCTGATGTTATTTCGGGTGAAGAAGAAGCTCGATTGAGCTTTTTGGGGGCAACGAGTGTAGCTGGAATAGACCAGTATGAAGCTCCTTTTCTCGTTGTGGATTTAGGCGGTGGATCTACTGAATTAGTGCTTGGTGGCACGCAGGCTGAGAAATTACATGTGCAAGCAGCTTATTCTATGGCAGTAGGTTCTGTGCGTATGAGTGAAAGACATCGCCTAGATGATGCTCCATCTATAGAAGCGATTGAAGCCGCCACGAAAGATATCGATGAGCATATTGAGCAAGCAGCTAGCGTTGTTCCTTTAGATGCTGTACGCACGATTATTGGCGTGTCGGGAACAGTAACAACTATGTCTGCTGTGTGCCTTGGTCAAAAAGAATATCGTGTTGAAGAGGTAGACGGAGCAGTTCTGTCTATCGATGCAGTTGATGAGGTGAATCAGCGTGTTTTGCGTATGACCCGTCAGCAGCGCGATACCTTAAGCGTAGTCCATCCTGGACGTAGAGATGTTATTGGAGCAGGAGCATTAGTATGGTCGTGTGTTTTAGCGGCTGTGCAGACAGCAGCAGCAACACGCGATATTCGGATCGACTCATATATTGCCAGTGAACACGGCTTATTAGACGGTATTGTGCGTGACTTGGGGCAGCGCATGCAACATGCAGACAGGGCTGTGCATGAACAAAGTTGACATTTTTCTCCCTCTTGTGGCATAATAATTTTTTGTTGCTTGCCTCGGTGGCGAAATTGGTAACCGCAGCGGACTTAAAATCCGCCACCTGAAAAGGTTTACGGGTTCGAGTCCCGTCCGAGGTACTAACAATCTTGACTGCAAGGAGTTCTTATGAGCGAGCGGACCACACCAAACGTTAATGCAGAATTCGGTGCATATCCACAAATTTCCTTCCCAACTCCTCAAGCCCCAGCAGGCCTGTATTGTGCAGAGCTTGTTGAAGGCGATGGTCCTATGGTTCGCAAGGGCGATATTGTAACCGTAAATTATCATGGAGTTATTTGGGGCAAAGACAAGCCATTTGATTCCAGCTTCGATCGTCATCAGCCGATTGATTTTGGTATTGGTGTTGGTCAGGTTATTAAGGGCTGGGATAACACTGTGCCAGGTCATAATGTAGGTTCTCGTTTAGTGGTATCAATTCCTCCACAGTATGGTTATGGCTCTCGTGGCGTTCCTCAGGCAGGTATTGGTGGCGACGATACGCTTGTTTTCGTTATCGATATTATTGCCACCACATCTGGCCGTTAAGATTAATGCATCTTTCATTGAAATAATTGATGTGCATTAACTTAAAGGAGTAATAATGGCAGATCCAGAAGAAAAAGTTATTCAACTGACCCAAGAAGCCTACGATAAGCTGAAAGAAGAGCTTGAATGGCGTGAAGGCGAGTATCGTCAAGATATTACCGAGAAGATTGCTGCTGCACGTGCAGAAGGCGATTTAAGTGAAAACGGTGGGTATCAGGCAGCGCGTGAAGCTCAGGGTAAGAATGAAGGTCGTATTAACGAGCTGATTGTTAAGCTTCGTAACGCTCAGATTATTCAGCCTGTAGCAGCCGGTGAAATCGGTAATGGTACAGTTGTAACTATTGCTTTGGCTGGTAAAGAAATGACCTATCTGATTGGTTCACGCGAAATCGCAGTAGCTTCCGATTACGATGTGATTAGCCCAGAATCTCCAATGGGAGCAGCTATTTTCGGTCATCACGAGGGTGATACCGTGGGATATAAGGCTCCTAATGGACGCACATTGTCTGTGGAGATTAAATCCGCTAAGCCAATGTAAAAGCCAATCCAATAATAAATTGAGTTTTACAACTTATAGAGAAAGCTCGCCACTGGAAGATGCAGATGGCGGGCTTTTTGGTTGCTTGTGGGTGCGTGGTTAACAGCTGTTTCGCACAATCACGCTTGAAACTGCGTTACGCCCGACAAGCTCTTACTCTTGGGCATTCTGCTTAACCGATTCATACATCTGTTATGCCAGTTTTGATGGGCAAAAAATGGCTTCAAAACTGGCATATCGGTTGCGCGTATCGACTTCACGCATGACGATATACCATATTCACACGGTAACGATGTTTTGACACCTGACTGCCAGAGGGATCAACTGGAACCGACTAAACGACATCTTCTGCTAAACCTTACTGAAATCCGAAGAGCCAATATACTTGTTATTTTCCTTGTTCCCCGTGTTTCGCCTATATACTGAACTACACTGGCATACATGAATGATTTCAATTCGCTTATTTCGAAAACGCCAGGCTATGATGTTCAAGATAAAAAGCAATTACATTCTTTAATTGCTGATTGGCAGATTATCGCAGATTTGACCTTCTCTGATTTATTGCTCATTATTCCTCCGGATATGGATGATAGCGATGATGTGTCGAAATTTATTGTTGCTGCCCAATGCCGTCCATCTACAGCGATTTCGAGAATTGAATCTGATTGGGTGGGCGAGAATCCAGAAACAGAGCTAATTCCATTATTAGAGAATACGTGGCGCACAAATAACATGTCACGTATGGATCATTACCGTGTGGTTGATGGGGTTACTGTCTGCGATGTGGCCACTCCTGTGATTCGCAATAATCGCGTTATTGCGATGGTAGTGCGTGAAACGAATATGGATACGCGCGGAGATAACGGTTACTACGAGATGAGTAGTATTGGGGTAGGTAAGCAGCTGTTTTATATGATTACCAACGGTGATTTTCCGTATGAGAATCGTTTATCTTTGGCTCGTGGCAAATACCGCCGTCATGACCCTCGCGTAGCCGATGGTTTTGTTGTACTGGATGCAGACGGTATGGTTATGTATGCTGCTCCGAATGCCATTAGTTGTTTTAGGCGCATTGGTGTAACTGGCAATATGGTTGGCGGCTATTTTAGTGAATTTGTGTTAGACCACGTCGATCAACAAGAGAAGTTGCCTGAAGCTTTGCCAATGGTTCTTATGGGGAAGGCAGCTGCGGCCGCGGTGTTGGAAGCCAGGGGAGCGGTTGTCTCTATGCGTTCTTTGCCTCTGGACGCTGATGGCAAACGTACAGGCGCTTTGGTTCTATGCCGCGATATTACAGAATTACGGTGGCGCGAGCGTCAGTTGGAGACTAAGGATGCAACGATTTCGGAAGTGCATCACCGTGTGAAGAATAATCTACAGGCTGTGTCGTCTCTGCTGCGATTACAAGCACGGCGTACGAAGTCTGAAGAAGTACGTAAAGAACTAGAAGAAGCTCAGCGTCGTATTGAAACTATTGCTGTTGTGCATGAAGGCTTGAGCCAGACAGCTGATGAAATTGTAGATTTTGATGCTGTTATTTCTAATTTACTGCGTATGAGCGTAGATTTAGCGTCTGCTAAAGATCAGCATATTGATATTTCTTATGTGGGCAAGTTTGGTATGCTTCCTGCTCAAGATGCAACCCCATTATCGCTTATATTGACTGAGTTGGTGACGAACTGTGTAGAGCATGGTTATGAGAACTTGCAGTCAGGGCATATAAATATTTCTATTGGACGCGCAGGAAATATCCTCGATATTGTTATTGAAGATGATGGCGAGGGGATTGATGCCGAAGCAGACGCCGATATGATGTCTGCGAAATCGTCAGGTTCTGGACTAGGAACTCAGATTGTGAATACCTTTGTGAAAAATGACTTTAATGGTTCAATACGCTGGTTGCCTGGTAGAGATGGCGGAACACGTATTGAAATGAAAATGGTATTACGAGCAACTGAATAAGTTATATATATAGAAAAGCGGTGTCCAGAAAATATCTGAACACCGCTTCAAAAGTGCGTTTTAGTGATGCAATCCTAATGCTGCGCTACGGCGTGCACGCATAGCACGACGCTTCAAAGCGCGACGTTCGTCTTCACTCATACCGCCCCAAACACCGTAATCTTGATTTGTGTCGAGAGCTGTGCGCAAGCAGGAGTCAATAACTTCGCATGAACGGCACACAGTTTTAGCTTCTTCAATTTGCTGATATGCTGCTCCTGTATTTCCTACGGGGAAGAAAAGCTCTGGATCTTTATCGCGACAAGCTGCTTTTGCACGCCAATCATAAGAGCTACTCATGGTGTCTCCTCTTCTAATCTTTTTCCTGTTCAATAGGTAACCACACTGTTGCCGACTTTTCAAGAGTTTTTGAGGAATTTACGTGGAAAAGCTGAACGAGATGACTATCGTTATTCAGCACGATAACGCGAAGAGGATTGGAGTGTACATAATCTTTTATCAGAGTGTGTGTCTGCTCGCTAATACTACGACCAGGTATGTAGAGTGAATCAACGAGATAAGCGGGACACATAATCAGCGCTTGATTCCACAGAGGTCGCTGATCTGCAGGAAGAGAAGAATAAAAGCGTGACCATTGAGACACGCTAATGATGAGAGTGCTAGAGGGGTGGGGAAGCCGTAAATCATCGCTATAGTGCTCAACATGTGCACGGTATATGACTGTATGTGCTTTACCTATTGGCTCGTTATGCGCTCCGCTATATTTCAAGGAATCAAAGATGCTGTTTACAGCGGCATGAATAGTATTCGAATCCATATGAGTCAACACGATATGACATGGCGGGTTATGCGCAAAATCGATGATAAAAGGATGAAGTGTAATCCCATCATCTTCCTGTCCTAACAGCACACAGCCAGATGAAACGGGTGAATATGTAGGTCGTCCCAGAACATCAGGCAGAGGAGCGCTGAATAGTTGATTATCAGGCATAGTTTCTGTAAAACGTGCAGCTTTAAGGCATTGCTCTATTAAAGTTTCTATGTTTTCTGGAGGAGTAATAATAACAGGTTTTACTGTTGAACCATCATGAATAAAAGCCGCTCCTACACAGTCGGGTTGAATGCGTGCTGCTACAGGGGTTCCCAACAGGTCAAGCGACTGCAAGGGGTCAGTTACTCGTAAACACGCATGCAAAGGCATATTCGCCTTGATATGCGAGCTGACTTGATTCATCGGGTTTTGGGTGGAAATAATAAAATGCAGTCCCAAAGAACGTCCTAAAGAAACCATAGTCGAAAAATCGTTTGCGTAACGAGGTAAATCACTCAGCAGAGCAAAAAACTCATCAGCCATAATGATTAAACGCGCAGGAGGATTCGATAAATCACGAATATCTGCTACGCCTGCATAATTTAGTAGCTGCTCACGTCTTGTCATTTCTAGGCGTAGAGCGCGAATAGCTCGCACAGCATGTGCCATATTTAAATTGGAGACGTTTCCCACACAATGCGGCAGACGATGCGCGTGAACAAAGGTTGATCCACCCTTAAAATCGAGAAAAACGAATTGCACCGCAGTAGGAGAATTATGCTGAGCCAGTTCATACACCCAGCGTTGAAGAAGAACTGATTTGCCCGAGCCTGTAGTACCTGCTATAAGGGCATGAGGTCCTTGAGCACAGATGTTCACGCTGGTTTTATCGTGAGGATATGTAGTACCTATATGCGCATTCATATTGGCTGCATGCCATGCATGAACAAGGTTTTGCCACCATATTGTGTTATGGGTCTGCGATGTTGCTGGAGCTTTGATACCCGCCAATTGAGAGAGCAAAACAGTGTTCTGATCGCTTTGCTGGGCTGAAGGCGCTGAGACTGTATGAGCCTGCGCTCGCGACCGTATGGCTGTATTAACTATCTGCGTTATGTTTACGAGAAGCGAGGGGAGAAGAAAAAACACATACATCCACTGCTGACGAGCAATCATCCACACCATCATAATGACATAGCTAAGAGCAGGCAGAAGCATCATGAGCAAGGGGATAATCTCATAACCGCTCTGTTTGGTAAAACGTGAAAATAAAACTGCCATAGTTCAACGCTAAGGCTTAAACTATGGCAGATAAAAAATAATATGAAATTGTGAACCAATGTGAATAACTACTCGCTAACCAGACCTCCGACTGTTGTACCAGAGGAAATAGATCCTGAGTTGAGCGAGCTAAACAGTTCCGAATTCTTTTGTGCTACTAAGTGAATAGCAGATCCGACACCGCCAGGCTGGTAATTAATATCATCGTAGTAGACGCTACCATTGACTCCTTTACTTCCCGTAGCAGCTTTAAAAGCTAGTGCCATGGAAAGCATAGTTGCCGTATCTGTTTTATTATCTACTTTAAGTGCTTTAAGTGTTGTAGAAGCAACGTTCAAAGCTTTAGAAGGATTGGTTAAAGTGCTGGCGCTGGCAGCCTTCTTCATCACGGCAGCAATCACTTGACGCTGACGCTTTGCACGGCCAATATCTCCTTCAGGGTCGGAATAACGCATACGGGAGAATGCCAAGGCAGTCGTGCCATCGGCGCTATGGCAACCTGCAGTCCACTGTAAGCCAGAATACTCGTCATTAACAGTATTGTCGTAGCATAAATCCACGCCACCTAAAGCATCAACAACATGTGCAATACCGTCAAAACCAATTTGCACAACGTGGTCAATCTTTGTACCGGTAATATTTTCTACAGAGGATACAAGCGCATCATAACCATCATTTTGCGCTACACTATTAATCTTCATGCCAATCCCGTTCACCTCAACATAGGAATCGCGTGGGATAGAGATCAAGGATGCAGGACCACTACGTGGCTTAGTTAAAACCAAAATCGTATCTGTTCTAAAACCAGTTACTGATGACGCATCTTGGCTTGCTACTTCGCCATCACGTGCGTCAGATCCCAAAACTAACCACGTGTTTGCTGTTGAGTTATCAGGAGCAGGACTTAAATCAATGCTGCGGTTGAGCTGACCGTCAACCCAGAACCATGACCAGCATCCGATAACAATGCCCAGAGCTAGAAGACTTACGATAAGCATGGCGATGATGCGGCTAAAACGAATCTTCTTAGTACGGCGCGAAACTACGTCCTGTGGGTTTCTCGGGGAGAGGGAAGGTCGAGAACTCGGATATTGCGAACTGCGATATTGAGGGCGTGAATACTGAACAGATTCCTGCGCTGAACGAGCACGCGAAGTTGACCCCTGAGCGCTTCGTCGTGGAGCAGTTGGCGAAAAACTAGGAGGAGTTATGCTATCCGTATGTGAACCTCGTTCGCTATTACGAGTAGCCGAGCCTTGAGCAGAGCTACTCGAACGTTGGGAACGGGAACGCATAGGTTGAAAGCTCGGAGGAGCCTGTTGTTCATTCTCCGAACGGGGAGCATTGTCCTGAGGAATTCTAGCCATAATTATCTTCTTTAGTAACTTTTATTAACTCTCAATTAGCTCTCAATGCCGCAGACGGTGTAGTTCAAATACTTTTCCGCTAATCCAATCGACCAGTAGGTATTTGGATCGTGAATAACGCCGGAATCAGGGTCTATAGTTCCACCAGTACCTGGATCAATGAGGGTACCATCTGCACGTGTAATAACGTCCGTGCGAGGATCTGGGGTATTGTTATCTGTTTGAGCTGTCTGGTCGGATTGAGTTTGATTTTGAGACTGCGACTGGTCTTGAGCCTGATTTGTTGTAGCTCGCTCAGAAGAGGAGTTTGAGCTATTAGATGAACTGTCGGATGAGGTACTTGAAGAAGAGCTCGAGGAGTTCGAATCACTGGTGGTGAGAGGAATGTTAGTAAGAGGTTGATCATTTTTTACACGATCAAACAGGCTCTGAGCATCTGCAGTCCACATCACACGGTTAGCATCGTAGGTCCAGTTTTGCACAGGAACAGTTTGGCTGTAAATATTAGATACCTTAAAGTTCTTTAAGCTTGATGCCAAACCAATCAATGTGTTGGCATTCGCTAAGCCTTCGGAAATATTTAAGGATTGCAGTGCTGTGTTAGCAAGCTGATACAGCTTATTAAAATTAGTTAAAATATTCTGCTTAAGTGCTTCACGGATAAGCATTTTAATCAAATACTGTTGACGCACTGTTCGCATCACATCGCTGCCATCTCCCAAACCATAACGGGTACGTGCGTACTGAGTAGCGTCAGTACCGTTAAGATGATTCAAGCCGCGGCTCAAGCTGAGATTTGAATTAGTATCTGAAAAATCCTTACTAATGCACACGTCAACACCATCTAAGGCATCAATCATATTTTTCAAACCGCTGAAATCAACAGTAATAAACTGAGAAATATCTAAACCTGTTAATTCGTTTACTGCTTTAAGAGTGCAGGTAGCAGCTGAAGATAAATCATCACCGAGGTTATATGCTTCAGCAAAAATCGAGTTAAACATAACATTCGAGCGTGCAGGAATAGTGCCTTTAGATGTTTCGCAGCTGGACACGGACACCATAGAATCACGAGGAATAGAAATAAGATCGATAAACTCGCGATTTGCAGAAATATGAGCAATCATAGTGGTATCAGCCTGATGATTGCCCACTTCATTAGCGCCACCAATAGCGGAATTTTCGGCGCCATCCCGACTATCAGTACCTAAAATAAGGATATTAATAGCTTTACCAGCGTTTGGGTCAATAATTTCTTTTTTAATATTTTTTTGCTTAATAATTTTGACACTTGACTCACTGATTGTTTTAGAAAACTGCGTATATACGCTTGCAAAAACAGTGCCAGCAAAAACAAGAGTAGCGCTCAACACTACAGCAAGAGCTTTAAACCAAGCTAAAGGTTTTTTATAGCCGTATGCGTGAGAAGGCGTATGAGATAGTCGTGCTCTCTGAACTGATGATCCGGAATGTTTACGTGAATGTCGAGTCACTCTTTACCCTTTCGCTTAATATACGTGGATAAGTTTATAAAGAAGACACGTCACATGCACGTTAAATATTTATATATCCATATTTTTTTCTCATCTGTGCTGATTTTTCTGTGCTGATTTTAGGTTGCCGAAGTTTTCTTGCTATGGCGTGAGTATTCTTAGCTGAGCCGAAGTTCCCTTGATATTGCTCCCGAAGTTCCCTTGATATCGCGCGAGAATACTTTTAGTCTTGCCGCAGTGTTCTTGCTAACGTGCGAGTGCTTTTAGGTTTGCCCAAGAACTCCAGTTATCGCGCGAGAGTGTAAAGACCATGTTAGTAAACCTGAGCATTTTTGCTTTACATCGCCGAAGTGAACTAATGTTGTTCACGTGAATAGATTGCACCATAGTACTGAATTCATCGAAAAAACCGATAAAAATGATGCGGTAAGCCTTGCAGACGTTCTTACACGTGTGGCGCGTCAGGCAACCACAGTGCAGCATAAAACAGTGGATGCGAGCTTGGCTGCTGTTATTACAGTAGAAGAAGACACACGTTATGTGGAGCAGACCTTGATCAGCATTGTCAATCAGACAGTTCTTCCAGGCAGTCTTCTTGTGGTCAATTGTGCTCCATCATCGTACAAGGCAGCACAACACGACGGTGCTATTGCACATAAAGCTTTGCAGATGTTTCCTATGAGCGCATCTCTTGTTACTGCGCAAGGTAAGTCCTATGGTGAAGTGGTGACGCATGCAGTCAATCAGGCTTTAGATTCCGGGATGTTGACCAGCGCAGTTGAATATATGTGGCTGTTACATGATGATTCGCGCCCACTCGATGATTCGTATGTAGATACAATGAATGAGGTACGTCGCAATAATGCTTTGGCTACGGTTATTGGTGCGAAGCAATTAAGCTGGGATGGCGAAGTGCTGTCTAATGTTGGATATTTTGCTGATTCACGACACGGTGTTACGTCTTTGGTTGTTGATGGAGAAATTGATCAAGATCAATACGATAATCGTCAAGATGTGTATGCGGTGTCTTTGGCAGGCGCTTTTGTGCGTGTATCTGATTGGATGCGTGTAGGCGGATTTAATGCGCAAGTAGGTACTTTTGGTCAGTCACGTGATTTTTGCCGCCGCGTTGTGCGTTCAGGTGGTCGTGTGATTGTGGAACCTCGTGCACGTTTGGCGCATCGTCGTGCGCGACTAGAGGGCGTACGTTCTGCTCAAGGTACTACACGCGCGACAAATCCTGATGATTTGCGCAGTTATAAAAACACAGCGTTTACACAGATGATTGCACGCGATACATATCGATATTCTGATGTTGCCATGGTGCGTTGGCTCTATATGTGGCCAATAAGCTTAGTCTTAGCTGTGGTGCGCGGTATAGCGAATTTTATGAAGAAAAAACCGTATGAGGCTTTATGCGAACTGGTTATGCCATGGTACAACCTTACTCATATGGGAGCTATTGCTTCTGTGCGTTCTGCACTGAGCGGTGTGCAAGAATTATCTTTAGCTAAACTACAGGCTTTAGTGGCGAGCAGTGATAGTTTGCGCTCGTACAAAGATCATTTGCGTGATATCTTCTCTGAGCGCGGTCATAAGATTGTTAGTCCTTTAGTACGTGCGCATGTGCGTGCTTTAACGCGGGTACGCTACACTTGGTTAGCTGTTTTTACTGTTATCGTTTTCTTTGCTAATCTTGCTATCCATTTTGGAGCACTCAGAGCAGTTCTTCAGGGCGTTCATCTTGTGTCACCTCTTCTTTTGTCTACCGCTTCGAGCACACAAGAATTATTCAATGTGGCAACAACGCCATACACCTTTGCAGGAATTACTGGAACAGAGCTGCCTCCTTCTCCTTTCCTCGTGATTTATGCTTTGATTTCTCTGTTAACTTTTGGTCATGCGAGCGCTACTAGTACGGTGATTGTGCTCTTCGCTGCTCCAGCTGCTTTGATGAGTATGTGGGCTTTGGTGGGTATTTTTACTCGATCGAATGTTGCTCGCATAGCGTTAGCAGTGACGTGGGTAGTATCAGGATATATGACCGGTATTTTCTTCACTGGTCATTTGCCTATGATGTTGGTGTATGTGTTCTTGCCAGCCGCTGTAGCTTTTGCTGCCAAAGCCTTGGGTGTGTATCAAACGGAATACCCGATTGAATCGGAGCCTTCGATTCAGGCGAGTGCATGGGCGGCTTTATGTTTCGCTGTTGTATGTGCATGTGAGCCACAGTTATTCTTAGCGATGCTTGTTGTGGGCATTGCTGTGTCGATTATTTACCATCGCCATGTGATTATGCTTGTTTCGGTGGGCGTTCCTTCGCTAGTTATTTTGGCTCCAACCTTGATTGCAGTTATCCGTCAACCACATAGTTTCGGACAGCTTTTTGCTGATGTGACCAGTGGTGTATCTGTTGGTTCGGGTGTTACTGGAGCGAATGGAGCATCGGGTGCTCTCTCTTCAGGTGTTTCTTCAGGAGCGCGCGCTGGGCAGTCCGCTTACCAAGCTTTGCTTCAACTCTTTATTCCTTCTGCCGATGCATCAACTCATACATCTCTCGTACAGTCTTTGGGCTCGTCGTGGGCTTCTACTGTATCTCTTATTGTTACTGTGTGCTTGGCTCTTGCACTGTTATGCTCTGTTATTACCTTGTGCATTCCTCAATGTGTGAAGCCATCGCGCAGTATGTGGATTGGCATACTTACTGGCATTGTTTTAGCTGTGGCATCTTCTGGTATTGCTGTGGGGTTGAATGCTCAGGGGCTTGTATATGCGTCTATGCTGCCGGCAGGATCTCTTGTTCTCATGTGTATCTTGTCTGGTTTAGCGATGATGAGCGGCCCTGCTGTTACGCAGTTTGTGCCAATTTTGCAGAAAGATAAGCGTTTGCTTGATGAGCAGGATGCAGCTATAGTCGATCCTGGAAAGCGCGGCGAGAAAACAGCAGTTGCGCGCACTGCCTTCGGTATAACGCGTAGTTGTGTTATTGCCTTATGCGTTGTTCTTACGCTTGCATGGTCGGTGTCCAGCAGTATATATGCCACAAGCTTATCTTCTCAATCTCTCACATCGAGCTCTGCATCCTTACCAATTGTGGCTCAAGAATATCTTAAGGGTAATTCTGCTCGCCGAGTTCTAGTTGTATCGCCGCAAAGCAATCGCACTGTTGATTATTCTGTGCTCACCAGTGCTCACGGTGATATTATTAGTTCGTCTGCAGCAGTTGATGCCTCCAGCGTATTCCCGGCATCATGGGATAAGCAGCAAGCTCATGTGGAAGAAGCGATTGCTCAACTGCAAGAAAATTCACATGATGATGCTATTGCAGCTTTAAGTGATGCTGGTTTTGGCGGCATTTACGTTGTGTATAACGGCGCTGATAGTGCGTTCAGCTCCTTTGTATCTCATGCTTCTGCTTCGAATAATACGGAAACAGTGGTGAATACAAATCAGGGTGCTTATATTCGTATTTCCATTAGAGCTTCGCAAGAGCAAGGTGTGAATATGAAGGGCTTTGACGCTGCCTCTACTAGTGTGATGCGTTATGTATGGTTGGCTGCCATGGTTCTTGTGGGTCTTGTTTATCTTATTTTGGGTCTGCCACGCTTGGGTGCACGAGAAGGAGAGTAAAAAGTGTCTACTGCGCGTAAAGTATTATCCATTGCAGGAGCAAGCGTGAGTGCTGTGGCATTAGTTGGAGCCTCCGCCTTCCTTGCCTCCGGTGTTATTCGACCATCTTTTATGAGCTACAGCGAGTCCCGCTCTGCAGCACAAACTCGCAATGTTGATCAGGTGAATTCTTCGATGTATTGCCCAGCTCGTATGCAGCTTGCAGATACAGGTAATTATGGAGACTCTGATTTTCAGGCAAGTGCTGGTGATTTAAGCTCCAGTATGCGTGTGGGCTTGATGGGTGCTTTGTATCAGGCGCAGAAAGAAAGTGTGAATCACACAGATACCAGCTCATTGCTTGATAATAAAACAATGAGCAACGGTGATGTGCATACAGTTGCGGGTGATGCTGGAACGTCGAGCGTTTTATCTACTCGCACTTTAGCAGCACAAAAATTTACGGGCGCTGCTGGAACGGTGCTATCGTGGGCTACACAGGCAGATTTACGGGGTTTGTCCGCAGCCTCATGCGTGCCTTTTAGTTCTTCTCAATCCTTCCTTATTCCGCCAACAGATACGGGTTGGTCTCAACAGCTGATTGTGGCGAATGCTTCCGATAAATCCACATCAGTGCAGTTAAAGGCATATGGTTCTGGTTCTGCAGAAGAATTGAAGTTTGAAACCCATGCAACAGCAACCGTGGCAGCTCATGCAGAAACCACGATTGATTTATCGGCTGCTTTCGATGTGAAAGACGCTGCTTTTGTTACGGTTACATCGAATTCTGCTCCTGTGGCAGCGGTGATTCAGGCTGTGCATATGAATGGTTTGGTGCCGCAGGGATCTGACTACATTGTTCCAGTTAGCTCTGCCGCTGTGCAGCAGGTTATTCCAGCTGTTGATGGAGTGCGGCAAGGGCGATTGGCTATTCATGCCGCCAGCAGGAGTGGTTCGGCGCGATTGAGCTTTGTCGGTGCACAGGGCGAAATCGAGAAGCGCGATGTGGAGTATAACGCGGGGCAGTTAAGCGTGAGTGATTTTGATGCGATGCCGCAAGGTACGCAAGCAATTGTCGTGACTTCGACAACGCCTGTGGTGGCGGCATTATATGGCACTGGTGCGGCTGCCTCGGATGGGCAGAACGATTTTTCTATGACTAATGGTCATGCTGCACAGTCTGCTTATGCTGTAGCTGTTCCTGATGGTGCTTCTGCCACCATTGACGTGACGAATATACTGTCCGACTCCCAAGATGTACATGTGGCTGCTTTTAATGCTGACGGTCAGCAAGTGGGTAATAAGGATATTTCTCTTGCCTCACATAGCGTGGCACAGATTCAAGCCAGCGATTTGGGCAGCGGAGTAGCGCTGGTACAAATTTCTCAAAAGAGTAAAGGCGCATCCGCTTTGGTTGTGGGACAAAGCTTTAGTATGGAGGCTCTGAGTAAAGCGCAGGTAACTGCACGTGCTACCTCTGTTGCCACATCAATGGACTTATCTACAGCACAATACACAATTACGCATAAACATTCAGTTCTGAACTAAACTACGCTAAACGCCTGCTTTTCTACAAGAGCAGGCGTTCGTCTATAGTTTTAGTTCTTATCTGACCACGAGGGGTCAATACTTTCAGGGGTCATACCGTATAAGTCTGCTAACTGCGCCACAATTTCGTAGCGAATAATTATCTGCATATCTGTGCGGGTAGAGGCACGAAACTCTATTGGTCTACGATACAAAGCAATGCGAGCAGGAATACCATGTCGTGCAGGAAAGTTCTGAGATAAAACAACTTTGTATTCTTCCCACGCCAAAGGGTCGGAAGGCGGAACATCTTCTACAGCGAATTCTATAGTATTCAATAAATGCGGCCAGGCACGTTTCAATCGGCTTACTTGAGCAGAAACCATAGCATCAAAAAGACCTGACGATGTGCGGTCGTGAGGAAGAGAAGTAAAAACTGGACGGCGTAATCCTCGACCATGACGGTTACGATAGATGGGTTGAGTCCAGGGTTGTTCATTCATACTATGTAGCTTAGCAGTGCCTGTACAATAGGGACAGTGGAAAGGTGACACGATGACGTCTAAACTTGTAGTGCCGCATGCTCGAGATATTGTGATGAGTGATTATGCTGCTGTAGCGCGCGTATTAGGTTTTGACTTGGATAATACCTTAGCACGTTCTAAAATGCCGATGAGCGATGAGACGGCTCGCTTATTTATTTCGCTGACCCACATACTTCCCGTAGCAATTGTAACTGGTGGACGTTATGAATTGATTGAGTCGCAAGTCTTAGATTCGGTTGCACCTTATGCGTATGCCCCTCATCTTGTGTTGTTGCCTACAACAGGAACGTCATATTATCGTTTTAATGGTCGCTCGTATGTGCCGTGGTATGTTCTCGAACTGACTGCTGATCAGAAAAATAGGGCACAGGCTGCTTTAGAGAAATACGCTCGAGCTTTGGGATTATGGTATAAGCATACTGATGGTGTGCGTATTGAAGATAGAGGCAGTCAGATTACGTTTTCAGCTTTAGGCTCTCAAGCTCATCTTGACTTAAAAGAAGCGTGGGATGCGGATGGCTCGAAGCGCACTGTTTTAGCTGCACATGTTCAGCGTGAACTGCCTGATTTAACGGTACGTGTAGCCGGTGCTACCAGTGTAGATATTTCTAGCCGGGGTATAGATAAAGCTTTTGCTGTGTCTAAGATAGCGCAACAATTTAATATTTCCACCTCCGATATTGTTTTCGTAGGAGATCGCATGAGTGAAGGTGGCAACGATTACCCTGCTGCTGTGGCTGGAACTCATGCTGTGCGTGTGGGTGGGCCGGATGATACGAATGATTTTATGCGCAGTTTTATGCGCGCATATACTCATGGGATTATGATTGACGTTGTGTCTCGTCGTGTGTGGGTTCATGACAAAGAAGTCGCTATTGCTGATACTGAATTTAGTTTGCTTTTAGCTCTTCTTCATGCTCGTGGTGAAGTAGTAAGCCGTGAAGATTTACTCAAACAGGCGTGGGGATACGAAGATTCAGGAGATACACGATTATTGAGTGTATCTATTGCTCGATTACGCGCTGTTTTAGAAGATAATCCTCAGATGCCACAACGTATTCAGACTGTGCGCGGTGGGGGATATCGCTTAGTTTTTGCTTAGAAAACACGGCGTGTTATTCACATTGGTTCACATGTAGTTCTGTATTTTTCTTCTCCTAGGAGCGCGTCATAGAATACATTCATGATTCCTTCGTTTCTTCGCATGCTTAGTTTGATTATATGTAGCCGTCGTTGCGCAGGCTGCGGGCGTAAAGACGCTGTTCTGTGTAACTCCTGCATGCAGTATTTTGATGATTCATATACGCGCGATATTGCGCCGACATTACGAGTTTTATCGTGTGCATGTTATCAAGGCCCGGTTCGTCAAGCTATATTGTCGTGGAAAGATCATGGAGATGAAGAATTAGACCTCCTTTTTGCATCACTATTGGCTGTACGCTGTGTAGATGCCATAGAACATTATGATGAGGAAGTGTCATGGTGTATTGTTCCAGCTCCATCATCGCAATCCTCGCTACGTCGTCGTGCACATATGCATAACGTGGCTCAGCTCATATCGCGTATGATGAACGCGTATTCGCGAGCATACGGATTGGCATGGTCAGCGCATGTGTGTGACGCTGTGGGCATGACGCCACAGGTGCATAAAGCGGTAACAGCGAACGATAGACATAATCGTTTGCATCGCTTAGACAAAGGATTGCGATTGTGTGCAACGCATAGTATGGCTCATGCTCAGGTGATTCTTATCGACGATATTGTAACTACGGGTTCAACTATGCGTGCTTGTATACGCTTCCTTCGCTCACATCATGCACAGATTGTAGCCGCCTGTTGCTTAGCGGATGTGCGTGAACAGAACGCAGATGCTTAAGCGCGTACGCTCACCATTTCTGGCCAGCAGGTGGTTGCTCGAGGAGATAAGAATTCACGTTTCATGCTCCATTGTGCTCCCGTATCTTCGTTTAAGTGTTGCGCAGAGCGGATTCCGCCATAACCAATGCCTACACGCATGGGTCCAAAGCGCTGTCGTGCAATTTCGAGAATATCTCCTACACCGCGGTCGATATGTGGTTGAAAAACCTCTAGGGGAGAATAAGTGTCATCATCAATAAGCCCCTGTAGAATAATTCCCGCACGCGCATAAGGTTTTCCTTCTTCAATCTGCTTTTCAATACAAGCACAGGCTTGCTGTGTAATAATCAAAGGATCGTTTGTGGGCTCGTCTAAAGCACGGATTCCATGTATATGTGAATGGTCTCCATCTTGAGCAAAACGACTAGTGGAACAGAATACGGAAACGCTCGAACATAAGCTAGATTGACGGCGCAATCGATACGTAGCCTTTTGTGCATAGACACTAATAGCTTGCTTCAAAGATGCAATATCACGTAGCGTATGAGAAAACATGCGCGAACACATAATCTGATGAAGGCGTTTTCCATCGAGAGCATTAGATTCAGAATTAAAATCAATACACGCTATTCCACGTAGCTCCAAAATTATTTGCTCTACAGATACGTTAAAGTGCTTACGCATGGCTACGGGATCGCTGTCTCGTAACTGAGCGGCTGTAAGAATGCCCATACTCATTAATTTTGGAGCTAAATGTCTACCGATTCCCCATACATCGTTTACAGGAATAAGCTGAAGAAAATGAGGATTAATAGATAGAGCCTCATCCCAGCTCATAATAGTACGTGTTCCCACATGTTTTTTTGACCAATGGCTCACCACCTTGGCTAAAGTGCACGTGGGAGCAATGCCAATAGAAATAGGTAGTCCTAAACCTTTCCACACTGCTTTTTGCATGGCTTCACATCTGCTGGTTAAATCTGAACTATGCCCTTGCACATCGAAAAAACATTCATCAATTGAATACACATGCTGCTGAGCAAAAAATTGGTTCATCACATGCATCATTCTGGTTGATAAACTGGCATACAACTCATAATTTGAACTACAGGCTACTACGCCATGTTCTCTGGCAAAATCACGAATTTTAAACCATGCAATTCCCTCAGGAATTTTCAGCTGTTTTGCTTCAAAACTGCGTGCTACCACACAACCATCATTATTAGATAGAACAACAACAGGAATATTGGCAAGACGTGGATTAAAAACTCTCTCGCATGAGGCAAAAAAGCTATCTGCATCAGCTAAAATAAATTGGCTTGGTGCCCTTAGTACTGCCATTATTCTCACCCCCGTATGTTTCGAACAGAGCTATGTTGGGGATGATAGCTTCCTATAATCACGCCCCACAAGGTTATTGATTCATCAAAATACAGATGAATATCTTTATCGTGCATAGCATAGGTGCTCAGCACGGGGTTGCCTTGATTATTTGTAGTTAATCGCCTCAGAAGAAGTTCTTCCTCATAGGTAATAACAACAATATCGTCATGCTCTGGAGTAAGAGAACGATCAACGAGAATAATATCGCCATCAAAAATTCCTGCACCTTCCATAGAGGAACCATTAATACGCATAATAAAAGTGGTATCTGGATGCGTAATAATATTGGCATCGAAAGAAAAATCGGAGGAGAAATAATCCTGTGCTACGGAAGGAAAACCCGTATGAGATTTCGCGCGCACTGCTGTCATAACACACCGCCTTTCGAACATTTGTTCGAATAGTTTTTCAGGTGGGCTGGACGAAAAAACGCTCTGCGACATGCCAATATATAGGCTGTGTGCAGAGCGTTGTATAAGGATAACGACTTAGATTACTTCGTGCTGTTATTGTGGTATTGAGGCAAAGTAATTTCAAAATTTACGCCACGTATATCGTCCACAACTTTCACAGTGCCCCCATGAAGACCAGCAGCCCATCGTGAAATAGACAAGCCCAACCCCGTTCCGCCTGACATTGTTCCTGGACGATTGCGGTGCCCCTTAACATAGCGGCGGAAAATATCTGAACGGTCCTCCGGTGCAATTTGAGAACCAAAATTCACAACATTGGTCACAACACAACCGACACGAAGATCTTCATGAGCTTCTACCAGAATTGATGTATTATCGGCAGAATGCTTAAGAGCATTAGCAATAATATTAGTAAAAAGTTGACGCAATCGATCTTCATCGCCGTCCATCCATAAAGCCGGAGGAACATCTAAAGATACGTGATGGTTGTGGCTGCCATCAGCAATTTCAAGAGGTGCAATCACGTCATCCAAGAAATCACGCACATTAAAACGAGTAATCTCTAAACTGGCAGCACCTGCTTCCATTCGGCTTAAATCAAGCAGGAAAGCAATCAAATCGCTTAAACGCTGTGTTTGACCTAAAATGCCCTCTAAGTTTGCAGGAGTTGGTTCTACTACACCATCAGCCATATTTTCTACTAAAGCTTGCAGAGCCGATACAGGTGTACGCAATTCGTGGCTCACATTAGCAATTAAATCACGACGCATTTGGTCAGCATGTTCGAGCTCATCTGCCATCACATTAAAGGATCGAGATAGTTGACCGATTTCATCATTGCTCTCTAAAGCCATAGATACGCGCTTCGTATAATCTCCCTGAGTCAAAGATTCTGCAGCATCGCGTATTTCACGAAGGGGGGCAGTAAGTCCTTGCGCAAATAAATAAGTAACGCTTAAAGCAATCGCCAAAGTAATAGGTAAAGCAATCCAACCAGAAATACCTAACTTAAGCAAGCCCCACGCAAAAACAAAAGCAAAAAACGTATCTAAAATAATAAGAACGCTTAACTCGATTTTCAGTGAACGAATAATCCCTAAAGGACGATAACTATTAAAATGGCGAGAACTCTTTGAGGTAGAGCGAGAAGATTTCATTTGTAACTCCGTAAAAAAGCGCTACTTCCTGTTTCTTTACGAAACAAGGGGAGTAGCGCCCATAAAAATCATGAAATGATGAAATATAGAAATTATTGAGCGTCGCCCTCATCTGCAGGAGGCTCAAATGCATAACCAACGCCATGTACTGTGCGAATCATATCGGCACCCAACTTATGACGTAAAGCCTTCACATGTGAATCTACAGTACGAGTGCCAGATGCGTCCACCCAATCCCACACTTCCTCAAGCAGCTTTTCACGAGTCAGTACGCTCTTTGGCTTGCGTGCAAGAGTGGAGAGCAAATCAAACTCAGTAGGAGTTAAATGCACAACCTCAGAATTCAAGGTGACAATACGTTGAGCTGGGTCAATAAGCAAACCGCCAAACTGTAAAATTTTCTCGTTCTCAGAATTCTTGGCAATAACCTTAGCACGTTCTACGCGGCGCAACAAAGCCTTGCATCGTGCAATAAGTTCGCGCATGGAAAAAGGCTTAGTCATATAATCGTCGGCACCGGCGCTCAAACCAATAATCTTATCAGTCTCATCATCGCGAGCTGTCAGCATAAGAACTGGAACTGGGCGGGACGATACAATACGCTTGGTTGCCTCTAAACCATCCATAACCGGCAACATAATATCCATAACAATTAAATCAGGCTTAATCTGGATAGCAGCTTGAACAGCAGTTGCACCATCGCCAATAACTCGCGCATTCCATCCCTCAGACGCTAAACGCTGTGCAATAGCAGTAGCAAGGGTTGGCTCATCCTCAACCACGAGGATAGTATGCTGTGCAGGTCGCGTTGTAGACATATTCATAATGTAGCTTTCTTGTTAGATTGCCATTCTGTAATTATCATAGCGCAAGATATGGCGAAAATGCGTGTCCTTACTTTATGGCAAACTAAGCGGGTTGAAATTTTTGCTGGAAGGCTTATTTTATGGACTATAAGGTCGGGGATACCGTCGTTTATCCGCGCCATGGCGCAGCTCGCATTGAAGAAATTGCAGAACGCGAATTACGAGGAGAAACAAAGACATATCTCAAGCTGTCTGTGCTTTCATCTGACGGCCTGATTATTAATGTTCCAGCAGATACCGTTGAACAGCTGGGCGTACGCGATATTGTAGACGCAGTAGCTGTGGCAAAAGTTTTTGAAATTTTGCGTACTCCTATTGTAGAAGAGAAGACGAACTGGTCTCGTCGCTACAAATTAAACCAAGAGAAAATTGCTTCGGGTGACGTCAATAAAGTCGCAGAAGTAGTACGTGACTTAGCTCAGCGTGACGATAACGATCACGGTTTATCTGCTGGTGAAAAACGCATGCTCTCACGCGCTCGCACTATTCTCACTTCTGAAATTGCTTTGAGTGAGAAGTTGGAGGAAGAAGAAGCTCAGCGTTTGCTTGATGTTAATTTAGGCTATGAACAGCCTCAGCCAGGCGACGAGAAGCATCATGCTCAGGCTCCTGAAGAACCTGCTGATGCAACTTTGCGTCGTGTAGAAGCTGAAGAAGTAGCGAAGAAAAAGAAGAAGTAAGAGCTTTTAAGCTGTTTATATACGTTCTATAAGAGCAGGGTATCAATCCGCGGGGATTGGTGCCCTGCTGTTTTGTGAGAAATAGAAGAATGTTTTCGGCTTCTTGAGATTTGGCTCGCTGGCATGGTTTTTCAGCAAGCCGTACCTGTGTGTGGCACGTGATGAGTGAGGTTCCCCTGTGTGTTATCCCCATTCGTGTGCTCCCAAACATGACATGTTCAACGTAGCCTGACTGGGAGCAGTGTGTTGCCATGCAGCACTCTTAAATAAGGGCAATACCATGTATGGTTGTGTGTGCTGCATGAGAAAGATGAAAGGTTATGGTGTGCACAGCATATCGGCTAACCTAGCGAACCACTTATATGATGAACTAAAATAGGTCAGGTCAAGCACAACCTCATTGCGACCAGCCTCAATAACTCTAAATGGAACTCACCATAGAACGTCCAATCATATACAGAAAACTAACACCCTCTGGAGTTTTGCAGCTGTTACACGCAATCAACTTTCAAACTGCGTTAAATTCGAAATACTCTTACTCTTACGCATTCTGCTTAATCGATTAACACACCCGATATGCCAGTTTTGATGTACAAAACTGGCATAACAGTTGCGCGTATCGATATGCACTCATAAAGGCAAACCACATTCGCGTCCGAGCGGTGTCTTGACTCATAACATCCGGAGGAATCAGCTGGAATCTACTGGGGCAACATCTCCACTAAACACCCAGTTAAGTCCGATGAGCCGTTTAAGCGTGTAATCGCGTGTATAACTTAGCAAGCAACCACAGAATTACGCTTATGCTCACAATAACGAAGCTAGGTGGCATATCGAACATCGTAGAGAGAATCAAACCTCCCCACATCGATGCTAAACAGAGAAGAACAGTCATCAAAATGGCTCGCAAAGGGGATCGAGTAAGCATCATCGCTGTATCTGCTGGTGTAATAACAAGAGCAAAAATCAATAATGTTCCTACAGCAGGAACTGCTACAGTAATAACGCTCGCCATCATAACCATAAAAATAATACCCAAAACAGTAACAGGTAAACCTTTAGCACGCGCTACGCTCTCATCGAGAGAACTAAAAAGGAGCGGTCTAAAAATAAGAGCGAGTACGAGGATAAGCAGGCAATCAAGAAGAGCAAAAGATATTAGTTGATCGTTTGTAATAGTAAGTACTGAACCAAACAATATAGACTGCATTTGCTTTGCTGCGCCTGAAGAGAGATTAGAAAAATACAAACCCAAAGCAGTGGCAAAAGCTAAAACAGAGCCAGTAGCAACTTCTCTATCTGATGCTTTTTTACCTAAAGTTCCAATAGTTAAAGCACCCAAAAGCGAGAAAATACCCATACCCCACAAAACAGGAATGCCGAGAAGCACAGCACCAGTTGCGCCTGGTAAACCAATATGAGCTAAAGCGTGCGCAGCAAAAGTAGATTTGCGAGTAATAACAAAATAACCTACAACGCCAGCAGCAACAGAGATAAGAACGCTGGCAATAAAAGCGCGTTGAACAAAGTCGGCTTGAAGAATTGTATGCCATAAAGGATTGTATTGCATGTTAAGCCTCGAAATTCTGGTTTGTGCTCGTAGAATCTGCAGAGATTGAAGCGGCCGGGGCGTGCGGATTATCAGCACGTTCTGCCAGTTCGATATGTTCAGTCTGTTCTATGTCTTCTGTCTGCTCGCCCGCACAATTTTCCACGTAGTTTTCCTCTTTATGGTGAGGTGAATGCCATTGAGCGGCGTCCTGCGTAGGATGTTCATCATGAACTGTGCGACTTGGTGGCTCGACATCTGAATTATGCGTCACAAACATATCGCCCTGAGGTGTGGTAATAACTTCCACAGTTGTGCCATATAAATGAGTGAGAAGATTAGAATCGAGCATATTATTCATAGATGAATAATGAGGGTGTCCGTCAAGCAAATACACGGCTCCGGTCAGAATTGGCAGGAGAACATTCAAATCATGAGCCACAACTTGAATGGTCATACCAGTACGTTTATTAAGCTCTGCAAGCAGTTCAACAATAGAATGTTGGCTGGCAATATCCAAATTTGCCAGTGGCTCATCTAAAATAAGCAGCTCTGGTTTGTTAACCAAAGCTTGTGCAATAGCAGCACGCTGACGCTGACCTCCCGATAAATCGCGAATACGTGACTGCGCTTTGTGCATTAACCCCACAAAATCAAGAATGTCGTCAACAGCTTGTCTATCTGCATGAGAACTTGGCAGAAAGCCCCAACGAGAACCGCTAATACCGAGAAGAACAAAATCAAAAACAGTAATATTGCTTTCATTAATAGATGTGTAATTTTGAGGAACATAGCCAATACGCGCATTTTTCTTACCAGGCGCTGCGCCTAGAACGCGCAGACGTCCGGACGATAAAGGAATAATACCCAGCTCAGTAGATAGCATAGTGGTTTTTCCGGTACCATTTGTTCCCACAATCGCAGTTACGCTACCTGTAGGAATAGAGAAATTGCCGTGTGACCAAATAACACGGTGTGCGCGTTGAACCTCTGCATCAATAAATTCGATAGCAGGCTCGGAAGTCTTAGCAGGCTCGGAAGCTTGAGCGTGCGTGTGCGCGTCTGGTTGCGCGGTCTGTGCGGTCTGCGTATCCCGCGTAGGCTGCGCAACAACGCTCTGCTCTTGCGACTGCACAGATTTATCAGTGTGAGAAAAAGACGACATGATAATCTTTCAGTATTATTTCAGTATTATATGGTGTGGCTCTTTAGAGAACGACAGTAAAGACATTTAAAACAACGAAAAGCATAGACAGTGACGAAAGTAAGAAGAAAATGGGCGCTGAGCTTGTTACTCAACACCCTGTTTCCATCTGCTATCCATGACTGACAAAACTATTGAGTTTTATTAATCATGGTCATGATCATGATCACTGTGTTCAGACTGCTCATACACAGTGGTATCTGGATTTACACCCGTGTCTAAGGTTGCGGTCAAGTTTTCTACCAAGGCCTTAATCCATGCATGCAAAGTAGTGTATTGCGATGGAATTTGCTCAGTAATATTGACTACAGGAATATCAGACTTTCCAGCTGTTCCAGTGAGCATATTCGTTGCGTCAGAACTTTCCTGAGGATTATTCACAAGGAACTTAATCTGGTGACCTTCAATAATACTCTGGAAAGCTTGCAAATCTGCTGCAGTTGGCTCTGACTCATTCGCGCTCGCATTAGCATAGCCTTCTGGAGTTACGTCCTTCAATCCCAAATCAGAGTAGAGATAGTAGGCAACAGATTCAGTTGCAGCGTATGGGGTATCGGCATACTTGTTCTTGAACTCGTTCATAGTATTGTCGAGTTCGGTTTCGCTCTTCAACCATGCATCATATTGCTTCTGGAAATAATCCTTCGAAGCAGGAAGAAGCTGAGCATAAGTTTTCTTTAAGGACTCTGCTACTGCTTTACGCGCATCGGAAGAGAACCATAAATGTGGATTATCGCTTTCGCTAGCTCCAATAATAGAAGCTGCGTTCACGCTTTGCACCGATTTTGCTGAGGACAATGCCTTAGTCGCCCACTCATCGTAATGACCGCCATTAACCACAGCAATATTTGCTGCTGTAAGCTGTGCAATTTCCGCTGTAGATGGTTCGTAATCATGTGCTTCTACATTGGAACTGTTAATAATGGACGTGACCTTTACATGGTCGCCACCAATTTCTTGTGCTAACGAACCCCACTGATTAACAGAAGCTACAACTGTTAATGGATCTTTTGCTGTAGTTTTTTGTGAAGTATCTGTCTTTTTCTCTGTCTTGTCTGCAGATTTAGCGCCACAAGCGCTCACAGAAAAGAGGGCCGCGCCCACAGTCAATGTGGCAACAGTACGGCGGATAATAGTTTTGACGTCAAAGTTTCGATGCATTTTCATCTTACTTGACTCTTTCTACCTTATGTATCAATGTCATAGTGTGCACAGAATGTATTCTATTGCACCACCTCATAGTACCATTAAAGACGTATTTACGCCACTAGAGGGATTCGTTACAGGGAGTTGAAGTAATGACTACAGCAGACAGCACATCGCATGACGGCACTGCGCACAATGTCGATGCTCATAACGCTTATAATGCTCATAATGCTTATAATCGTGACGCAAGCAATTTCAAAAGTAATGAACAGTCTTTACGTATCAGTGGCACTGAATTAGCGCACAGTCTGAAAGCTGATTTAGCTCAGCGAGTAGAGAACTTAAAAAAGCAGGGCGTTACGTGCGGTTTGGGAACGATTTTAGTGGGTGAAGATGCTGGCTCTGTGAAATATGTAGCAGGCAAGCATAAAGATTGCGCTGAGATTGGCATTAACTCTATTCGTATTAATTTGCCAGCAGAGGCAAGTGAAGACGACATTCTTGCCGCTGTTGAGCAGTTAAATAATGACCCTGCTTGTGACGGTTTTATTGTGCAACTTCCTTTACCTAAGCACGTCAATACACTGAAAGTATTGGAGAGTATCGCTCCAGAAAAAGATGCAGATGGCATGCATCCGATGAATGTAGGACAGTTAGTTTTGCACACAGATAGCGTTCCTGCTGTGCCTTTGCCTTGTACGCCACGAGGAGTTATCGCTTTACTTGAGTCAGCAGGTATTGATTTATTAGGCAAAGATGTCTGCGTGTTGGGTCGAGGTATAACTATTGGCCGTACAGTTGGTTTATTACTGAGTTTGCACGGATACGATGCGACGGTTATTAACTGCCATTCACGCACGCGCAATATTGAAGATAAAATTCGTCAGGCAGATATTGTTATTGCTGCTATGGGATCTGATTATTTTGTGAAACCACATATGATTAAGGACGGTGCTGTGCTTGTTGATGTGGGAGTTTCGCGTGTTTTCGTTGAAGACGAAGGTAAGTGGAAAATTCATGGCGATATTGACCCAGCATGTCACGCCAAAGCGAGTGCATACACTCCAAATCCAGGGGGAGTCGGTCCAATGACACGTGCTATGTTGTTGAAAAATATTGTAGAAATGGCGGAAAGAAAAGCTGCGTAATCTGATTATCTGCAGTCTGTAGTCGGCTTTTTTTGGGGGTGAGCTTGCGATACTTAACCGGTTCTTCGTATTTTGGCGGGGTTTAGGGGAGGATGTTGCCTAGTAGGTATCAGTTGATTCCTCTGACTGGTATGTGTTAAGACATCGCCTCGGTGTGAATGTGGTTATCTTCATGAGTGAAGTCGATACGCGCAACCGTTATGCCAGTTTTGAAGCCATTTTTTGTTCATCAAAACTGGCATATCGGGTGTGTTAATCGGTTAAGCAGAATGTGCGATAGTGCGAACTCTTCGAATTTAACGGGGTTTGTAGATTGTAGGTTCGTGAAAGTTGCTAGCGTCGGACGCTGACAACGCCTACGTCCACATTGAGAGTGATTGGAATCCTCATCCGTGCGTGAACCATGGAACGTAACGCCAAGTCATCTTTCACGAATTACTAAAGTTCCTACGCGCCGAAATAGTACCCAAGTAAAACGAGCCAAATCAAACAAAACCCCATCTAAAATCTCGAGAATTGCTTAATCATACTCTATGAGTGAGTTTGCGGGAGAGTATCATACTTTCAAACAGTTATGCGCAACGCAAGATATAAAAACATGTATAACAGTGCAACAGGCTGAACAGTGAACTAAAAGTATAAACAGTCAACGAGAAGCATAAAACATGCGACACGCCCGGATAAATCTATGATTTTGACGAGGTTGTAGCGTATCCTTGAACCTGTATGTGCAGACACGTATGTGAATGCTCGTATACGTTTCTTATGTACGCTTTACCCATGTAGAACGTACATAAGAAACGGACAACTGAAGAACGATATTATCCGCTAAGTCAAAGAAAACTATTTTAATGACAGATAACAAGAACGAAATCCAGAAGGTCGCTATCAACGATATCGGCACTGAAGAGGATTTCATCAAGGCAGTCGATTCCACCATCAAGAACTTCGATGATGGTGATCTCGTTGAAGGTACCGTTGTAAAGATCGATCACGATGAGGTACTTCTTGACATCGGCTACAAGACTGAAGGTGTTATTCCTTCCCGCGAGCTTTCTATTAAGAAAGACGTGGATCCAGACGATGTTGTTGAAGTTGGCGACACCGTTGAGGCACTTGTCATCACTAAGGAAGACAAGGAAGGCCGTCTTATTCTTTCCAAGAAGCGCGCACAGTACGAGCGTGCTTGGGGCGACGTTGAGAAGATCAAGGATGCTGACGGTATTGTTGAAGGTACCGTTATTGAAGCTGTTAAGGGTGGCTTGATTGTTGACATCGGTTTGCGTGGCTTCTTGCCTGCATCCCTCGTCGAAATGCGTCGTGTGCGCGACTTGGCCCCATATATTGGTCAGACTATTCAGGCTAAGATTCTGGAGCTTGATAAGAACCGTAATAACGTTGTTCTTTCTCGTCGTCAGTACCTCGAAGAGACCCAGTCTGAAGTTCGCGAGACATTCTTGTCCCAGCTTAAGAAGGGTCAGATTCGCGAAGGCGTTATTAGCTCCATCGTTAACTTCGGTGCATTCGTCGATCTCGGCGGTGTTGATGGTTTGATTCATGTTTCTGAGCTGTCATGGAAGCATATCGACCATCCATCCGAAGTAGTGAAGGTTGGCGATAAGGTTACCGTTGAAGTACTCGATGTTGATCTCGATCGCGAGCGCATCTCCTTGTCCCTCAAGTCCACTCAGGAAGATCCATGGCAGCGTTTCGCACGCACCCATGTTCCAGGACAGGTTGTTAAGGGTAAGGTGACCAAGATTGTACAGTTCGGTGCATTCATCTCTGTTGATGATGGCATCGAAGGTCTCGTACACATCTCTGAGTTGGCAAACCGCCACGTAGAGAACCCAGAGACCGTTGTAAAGCCTGGTGACGAAGTATTCGTTAAGGTTATTGACGTTGATCTCGATCGTCGTCGTATTTCCTTGTCTCTCAAGCAGGCAACAGACTCTGTTGACCCAGCTTCTGAAGACTTCGATCCAGCTCTGTATGGCATGCCAGCAGAGTATGACGAGAACGGAAACTACAAGTACCCAGAAGGCTTCGATCCAGAAACTAACGAATGGATTGAAGGCTTCGAAAAGCAGCGCGAAGAGTGGGAAGCTCAGTATGCAGCAGCTCACGACTTGTGGGAAGCTCACAAGGTATTCGCAGCTAAGCAGGCTGAACTTGCAGCAGCATCTGCTGAAGCTGATGGTGTAGCTGAGGAAGAAGCTCCAGCTGAAGAAGCTGAAGCGACCAACTACAGCTCTGCTCCAGCAAACGAAGGTACTCTTGCAGCTGATGATCAGCTCGCAGCTCTTCGTGAACAGTTGCTCAGCGAGAACAACTAAGCATAGCTTATTGCGTTAAAAGGGCTTGAGATGAGGGACTTTGGTTCCTGTCTCAAGCCCTTATTCTTTACGTTTTACTTACTTTTACTTATATTTTTACTTAATTTTTCTTATATTTTTCGCGCAATATCATAACTACTTTCAAGATAATCATGAGAGCCACCGATGCGAAAGTGACAATAAGCCAGTTCCATGAATAATGGAAGGCCAATGGCACAGATAGTATTCCTATAACACCGAAAATTGTAACGGCAACAATAACAATAACTGAAATCAAATCTTCTTTCTTATTACGCGCATTAATATGCTGATTCATAGTAGTCACCAATCCTTTTTCTTATTCTATCGTTTTCTATCGCGAGTTTTCATGTTAGTGGGTTGCTATCGTTTTGTTATCTGGGAGATATCGGGGAGGTATTCCGGGGAATCGTCGGGGAGATGCGTAGCACCTTTGAGAACAAATTCTCGTGGCATACCACATCGATGTGTGTATGAGATGTACGTGGTTGATTGTTAATACCTAAGGGTGCTACATAATCAACAGTAATACACGGCGAAAAGGGTTATGGCATAATATGAACTAATGAATACTATGATGCGTGTAGGAATAACAGGCGGTATAGCTGCAGGGAAGTCAACACTAAGCCGTCATCTAAGGGAGCAAGGTTTTACTGTAATTGATTACGATGAGCTTGCTCATTCACTGTCACAACCCGGTAGTCCTGTGCTAGACCAGGTACGTACCGTTTTTGGAGATAACAGCATAGCAGCGGACGGAAGTCTGAGTCGTTTATGGATGGCGCAGAACGTGTTTACAGATGCCCACAAACGGGAACAACTTAACGCGATTATGCATCCTGCAGTCTATGCGCTTGCTGCTCAGCGTGAAAATCGCGAACAGAGCGAATGGACTGCTCAGTGTGAAACGCGCGAACCGAATGAGCAGGGCGAACAGAGCAAAGTTTTGGTACAGTGCGAACAGAACAAACGCGATAAGCAGGGTGAAAAGCATGAAAAACACGAACAAGTGTCGCTTCAAAACAATCTTAAAAAGCTGAACAACAAGCTCTCCATTATTTTTCATGATATTCCGCTTCTTGTAGAAACCCGTGAGATTGCTTCATCTCAAGGCCTCACATGGGATTATATTATTACCGTTGAAGCTGCAGATGATGTACGTATTGCGCGCATGATGAACACAAGGCATATGACTGCTGAGCAGGCTCGAGCGCGTATCGCCTCTCAGCTAGAACGACAAGAGCGCGAGGCTGTAGCTGATGTTGTGATTGATTCTGAACAGCCTTTGGAAGATATGTATGCTCAGATAGATGGTATTGTGAGTGCTTGGTTGAGCAGTTGAACTTGACTCAACTCCTCAACTTTACTCAACTGTCCTCAAATCAAAGAATACAGACTACACCCGGCTCAACTCAACTGCACATGACCGAACTCACTTGAACTCAACGAGTACCGAGCGGATGCATAATGAGAAATAATAGGAAATAATAAGAAATCCTGCAGTATGCCTTCAGTGCATCTGATGTTCAGCTCATACATGCGCACCATTACACTAGAGCTATGGGTTTTCATGGTATTGAGCGTATAGATAAGCCGTTTGTTGTTAAATCGCCATATAAGCCGTCGGGCGATCAGCCGAAAGCTATTGATGAATTGGCTACACGCATTGAGAATGGCGAAACTGATGTGGTGTTAATGGGTGCCACAGGTACGGGTAAAACAGCAACAACTGCGTGGCTTATTGAGCGATTGCAGAGACCTACGCTTATTTTAGAGCCAAATAAAACCTTGGCTGCCCAGCTTGCTGCAGAGTTTCGTGAACTCATGCCAGATAATGCTGTAAATTATTTCGTTTCTTACTACGACTACTATCAGCCTGAAGCGTATATTCCTCAAACTGACACCTTTATTGAAAAAGATTCGAGCATTAACGACGATGTGGAGCGCTTGCGTCACGCCACCACAGCAAATCTGCTCACACGCCGTGACTGTGTAGTTGTTGCAACTGTCTCGTGCATTTATGGTTTGGGAACTCCCGAGGAATACGCAAGCCAGATGCTCTTCCTCAACCGTGGCGAAATGATCGAAAGAGATGAACTGCTGCGCACTTTTGTGAATATGCAGTACAAGCGCAATGATATTGCTTTTGCCCGTGGAACCTTCCGTGTGCGCGGAGATACGGTGGAAATAATTCCTGTGTATGAGGAATTAGCTATTCGTATTGAATTCTTCGGAGACGAAATAGACCGCATATCGACTCTGCATCCTATTACGGGGGATGAAATTGAGGAAGTAGATTCGATTCATATTTTCCCTGCCACGCATTATGCAGCGGGACCGGATCGGTTGGCGCATGCGGTAGATACGATTCAAGAAGAGCTTGACCAGCGTTTATCTCAGCTGAAGAAAGAAAATAAGCTGTTGGAAGCTCAGCGTTTGGAAATGCGCACAACATACGATTTGGAGATGCTCCAGCAGATTGGCACGTGTTCAGGTGTGGAGAATTATTCTCGTCATTTCGATAATCGTGCAGCAGGAACACCTCCGCATACGCTGCTCGACTTCTTCCCAGACGATTTCCTTCTGGTTGTTGACGAGTCTCATGTTACTATTCCTCAAATCGGTGCTATGTACGAGGGAGACGCCAGTCGTAAACGCACCCTGGTAGAGCACGGTTTCCGCTTGCCATCTGCTATGGATAATAGGCCGTTGAAATTCCCTGAGTTCCTCACACACATTGGGCAGACAGTATATTTATCCGCAACTCCAGGTGACTATGAGAAGGAGCTGTCGGATGGAGTCGTGGAACAAATTATTCGTCCGACTGGTCTGCTCGATCCGAAGATTGATGTGCGCCCAGTCGATGGACAAATCGATGATCTTCTTGCAGAGATTAAAGCACGTGTTGCGAAGAATGAACGCGCATTAGTGACGACCTTAACCAAGAAGATGGCCGAAGACCTCACTGATTATCTGCTTGAGCGCGATATTAAAGTAGAGTATTTACATTCTGATGTTGATACCCTGCGTCGAGTAGAACTGTTGCGTCAGCTGCGTGAGGGCGTTATTGATGTAATCGTGGGTATTAACCTGTTGCGTGAGGGCTTGGATTTGCCTGAAGTATCCTTGGTGGCAATCCTTGATGCAGATAAGGAAGGTTTCTTGCGTTCGTACCGCTCATTGATCCAGACAATTGGTCGTGCTGCACGAAATGTCTCGGGAACAGTCATTATGTATGCGGATCGACTTACCGATTCCATGCAACTTGCTATCGATGAAACTAATCGTCGTCGCGATATTCAAATGCGTTACAACGAAGAGCATGGCATAGACCCGCAACCGTTGATTAAGAAGATTAGTGATGTGAACGATATGCTGGCAAAAGAAGACGTGGATACAGAGGAATTGCTCTCAAGCGGATACCGTAATTCAGGTAAAGCAGGAAATTCGCACCTTGGCGTGCCAGATATGGATGCTAAGAAAGCCCAAGAACGTCACGAGAAAATTTTGGAGGCAGGTCTTCCTGCTCAAGACTTGGCAAACCTCATTCGTCAGCTGTCTGATCAAATGCATACCGCAGCTGAGCAGCTTCAATTCGAGTTAGCAGCTCGTTTGCGCGACGAGATTCGCGACCTGAAAAAAGAGCTTCGTCAGATGACTCAGGCACAATAGAAGAAGTTGTTAAGAGATTAGAGAAGGCAATTAACTAAATGAGTGAAACTCCCGTATGGTTTATGGCTGCCACTTTTGTGGTTTTAGCGCTGTTTTTCGTGGTTGATTTAATAATTATTGGACGTAAGCCGCATATTCCATCGACCAAAGAGTGCGTACAACATATTGCTTTTTTCGTTGCTATGGCACTTATTTTTGGGGGGCTTATCTGGGGCTTTGCTGGATCGCAACCTGCCATAGAATTCTATTCAGGCTGGCTCACCGAGTACTCGTTAAGCGTCGATAATCTTTTTGTTTTTGTGATTATTATGGCGAACTTTTCAGTGCCTAAAAATATTCAGAAGTATGTGCTCTCTGTGGGTATTGCGCTTGCTTTAGTGTTGCGCGGTATTTTTATTTTGGCGGGTGCAGCAATTTTGGAACGCTTTACGTGGGTATTTTTCCTCTTTGGAGCATTTTTGATTTATACCGCAATAAAGTTGGCGATGGGGGGAAGATGACGACGAGGAGTATAAAGAGAACGCTCTGATTAGTTTTATGCGGAAAATAGTGAAGATGAGCGATCAGTATGACGGTAAGAAAATGACTACTATGGTTAATGGCGTCCGTCATTTTACGCCTATAATTGTTCTGTTTGTCGCTATCGGAACAACCGATGTTATGTTCGCCTTTGATTCCATCCCTGCTATTTTTGGTTTGACTAAAGATCCTTTTATTGTTTTTACCTCTAATGTTTTCGCTTTGCTCGGATTGCAGCAACTGTACTTCCTCTTAGGTGCTTTGCTCGATAAGCTTGTTTATTTGCCTATAGGATTATCTGTTGTACTTGGTTTCATTGGCATCAAACTGGTGATGGAAGCGTTGCACGATAATACTTTGCCTTTTATTAACGGGGGAGAAGGTATTCACGCGGTTCCTCTTGTGCCAACGTGGATGTCGCTAGTCGTCATTATCGCTTCTCTCGGTATTGCTGCTGGTGCAAGCATTATTAAAATGAAACAGCTTGAAGCTATCGAACAGAAATAATCAATATTTTTTAATAATGCGAAACGCGGTTATGAAACGGGTGTGTGGCAAAAGTACGCTAGCCCAAGTAAACTAAAAATGTGAAATATGGGCGTTGCCCATTCCGTCTAGAAAGAAACAGGTAGGCATTCATGCGCAAGGCAAAGATTGTCGATACAATTGGTCCAGCTTCCTCAGCTCTTGAGACTCTCAAGGAAATGGTTAACGCTGGTATGAACGTAGCTCGAATCAACCGTTCCCACGGTACATTCGAAGAGCATATGAACGTTTATAACAACGTACGCCAGGCTGCTCAGGAAACCGGCAAGAATGTTGCAGTTCTCGTTGATTTGCAGGGTCCAAAGATTCGTTGTGGTTGGGTTGAAGAAGACGCTAACGGCGACGATAAGGTATGGCTCGAGCAGGGTCAGGACTTCGTTATTACTACAGACGAAGTAACTGGTAACAAGGAACGTGTTTCCACTACTTTCAAGGGTCTTCCAGGCGACTGCCACCCAGGAGATCCAATTCTTATCGACGATGGTAAGGTACAGCTCGAGGTCGTTAAGGTGGAAGGCAACGACGTACACACTAAGGTTGTTGTTGCAGGTCCTGTATCGTCCCACAAGGGTTTGAACCTTCCAGGCGTTGCAGTATCCGTTCCAGCATTGTCTGAGAAGGATGAAGAAGATCTTCGCTGGGGTATTCGCACTGGTGCAGACATTATTGCTATGTCCTTCGTTCGTTTCGGCACCGATATTGAGCGTGCACACGAAATTATGGACGAAGAAGGTCGCCGTATTCCAGTTGTAGCAAAGATTGAAAAGCCACAGGCTGTTGAGAACCTCGTTGACATCGTTAAGG
>QWCP01000027.1_pt1 | contig 82794 bp, 83 predicted proteins | sample 1972561 | NCBI WGS metagenome assembly QWCP01 (sample SAMN09866705, study PRJNA288562) | Human vaginal metagenome isolate pre4_vaginal, whole genome shotgun... | isolation source: vagina | host: Homo sapiens | place: USA: California
AAACATTAATAAACTATATAACACATTCACTTACTGCAATAAGCCGATTTCTCACTCAAGACACACCGACTAATAGACACACTTTTTTGCCGCTTACCCCACTTTTTGGCCTATAACCCCAAAATGCAGGTAAGTAAACTGCAGATAAGTAACAAAAAAAGCTCTCGACTTACGAGAGCTATTCGCTGGGGTACCTGGACTCGAACCAAGAATGGATGAACCAGAATCACCTGTGTTGCCAATTACACCATACCCCAATTGGCAGGCTTCGCGGCTCTTGGAACCGTTCCGTCTTTCGTACCCCCGACCGGATTTGAACCGGTGTTGGCGCCGTGAGAGGGCGTAGTCCTAGACCGCTAGACGACGGGGGCTTCATTTATTGCTACGCTCTTGACGCAACAAACGTCAACTCTACAACATAAAAGGATAATAAGCAAGAGCGGCGTGTTGAAAAAATAATGTACAGTTTCATACACGCGCACCAATTCTTTTAAGACATTATGTGTTGACAACAAATACAACTCATTAATCAAAATAAATACACACTACACTGTCAAATAAACTAAAGAAAAAGGCGAAAACGTAGCTATATTGCCAAGTTCTCGCCTTATTCAGATTTTATTTGCGCTTATACATTATTTGCGATTTACAAATGCTCACGCAAGCCGGACAAACGCGCCAAAGTCACATCTTTGCCCACGATTTCCATGGACTCAAACAGTGGCGGAGAAACGCGACGACCAGAAAGTGCAACTCGCACAGGACCAAATGCCAAGCGCGGCTTGTAACCAGCTTCCTCAACAAGCTTCTTGTTCAAAAGCTCATGCAAGGAATCAGTGTGCCAATCAGAAGCATCAACGTCCTTCAAAACAGCGAGCGCAGCGTCAAGAACCTCGCCTGCAGATTCCTTCAACTGCTTACGAGCGTCGTCATCTGGAGCAATGTAGCCATCTTCACTTAACAGGCTACCAACCATTCCAGCAACCTCACCAAGCAAACGCACGCGAGGCTGTACAAGAGGAGCTGCAGCGCTAAGCACCTCACGCTCGCGATCAGTCAACGCATCCCAAGAATCCGCGCTAACTACACCATCCTTATGCAAGTAAGGCACGGAACGGTTCAAGAAATCTTGAGGCTCAAGCATGCGAATATGCTCAGCGTTAATCGAAATTGCTTTATCCAAGTCAAAGTGCGCAGGATTTGCCTTAACGTCTCGCACATCGAACTTTTCAACCATCTCGTCCATAGTGAACACGTCACGATCAGGCGCAATAGACCATCCAAGCAAAGCCAAGTAATTCAACAAGCCTTCTGGAATAAAGCCGTTATCTCTATGCAAGAACAAGTTGGACTCTGGATCTCGCTTAGAAAGCTTCTTCTTACCTTCGCCCATAACGTAAGGCATATGACCGTAAAGTGGAGTTTCCTTAGCAATACCCATTTCCATAAGGTAACGGTACAGCACAATCTGACGAGGCGTAGAGCTCAAAATATCCTCACCGCGCAAAACCACGTTCACATCCATCAACGCGTCATCAACAGGATTTGTAAGCGTGTACAGCGGATCACCATTCGGGCGCACAATCACATAATCTGGAACAGATCCAGCTTTAAAAGTAATCTCACCACGAATCAAATCGTTAAAAGTAATGTCTTCATTTGGCATCTTCAAACGAAGCGCAGGTTTGCGACCTTCGTCGCGAAAAGCTTGCTTCTGCTCTTCAGTAAGATTGCGATCGTATCCATCGTAACCAAACTCAGCTGGACGACCTGCAGCAACGTTACGTTCCTTAATTTCTTCTGGAGTAGAGAAGGATTCGTAGGCATATCCTGCATCAAAAAGCTTTTTCGCTACGTCCTTATAAATCTCCATGCGCTGGGACTGGCGATATGGACCATTATCTCCACCAACGTCAATACCTTCGTCCCAATCGATATTAAGCCAACGAAGAGCCTCAATAATCTGCTGGTAGCTTTCCTCGCTATCACGCTCATTGTCGGTATCTTCAATACGGAACAGCAATTTGCCATGAGTATGGCGAGCCTCAGCCCAGTTAAACAGCGCGGTACGAACCATACCCACGTGAGGCGTGCCGGTTGGCGAAGGGCAAAAACGCACACGAACATTTTTTGGAAGTTCAGGCTTTGCGGATTTTGTTGCATTATTAGCAACTTCTTGAGTTTCCTCGATATCAGTCATAGGTTCCATTGTGCCGCGCGTTACGGACGTGCCGTATGTACAGGTGAACATCAACCTATCAACAATGCTAATCTAAAGTTTGAGTTGATTCCTTATTGCCTTCAACATGCGCAAACTTAGCCGCTAGCGCTTCACGAGATTTGCGATCGTCTTCTTCTTTTGCACGCTTTTTAGCCTCTTCAGGATCCCACAGCACATCTTCACGATGCTTTTTCCACTCCGCAGCTAACAAAGGCGACGCAAAATTAATTATCGCGCTAATACTATTTTCGTTACTTTCGCTATTTTTATTACTTTCACTGCAATCTACTTGCAAATTGCGCACGCAATCAACAAGCTCACGCCACTGAGTATCTTTAAACATCATGCGAGGCACACCAGCGCACTCACACACCTCGTTGATATAAAGGAAAATTGGTAAAGTTTCATAAATATCGATAGCTTTTGCAACTAGCTTGATAAGAATACACAAAATCAGCATAATTTTTTGCGACTCTACAGATTCTTTGTATTCAAAGGATTGCTTTTTTGCGTATTCGATAGCGTTTTGCAAATCTTCAGCAACCCAATTTCCTTGCACTCCCAACGTATCTGCAGCGCTATTAATTGCATCGGCATCTTCAGAGGCGTGCGAGTAAAGTTCATTAAAAATGGTTTCTATATTATTTGCATTGTTTTCTAAAATTTCTGCTTCCGCTTCGTTGTAATGAGGCTCATAGCACGAATCCATTTCATCGTAGGCGTCCGCAGCCGCAAGCAAAGCATCCACAATTTCTTGCGGACGACCAGGGATTTCGTCTGCGCCTTCATACACAAACTCAGCGTCCGGCACAGTAACGTCAAGATTTGTAAGTATTCGCGCTATCGCTAACATTGAGCGCACTTCCAGATTTTCAGCATATTTTGCATCATTATCAAGATGACGAGCTTCGCTAAGAGGCCATAATTCCGTTAAGTCAGCTGCAGTTTGAGAAGCATTGCGTAGCATTGATACACATTCCGTATATTTAGCACATTCAGAACCATTCACCATTCCGATACTCCTTTGCATCACACAAAATATGGTATTACAAACTTATTTAATAAGCTCATTACATAGCTTCCATTCGCCGAAATAATGAGTTTACTTCACAACTTATTGAACATTCGCAGCAGGATCTACATACGTAATAGAAAGCACGCGCAAAGTCTTGCAATCGTAAGTAATAGAAGTAATTGATGCCAATGCCGTGTGCCTAAGAAGCATATTATGCTCAGCATGACCAGTTTCTAGCAGGTGGCGATAAGACCAAATCGGCGATTCGTGAGTGACTGCAACGATTTGCTCGCCAGGGTGCTTACGAACCTGCTCGCGCGCAAAATCACCAACACGAGTAGCAATACTGCGGTAGCTTTCTCCCCAACTTGGTTTCCACAAATTTGCTACAAGCTTCCAATTATTGTTTTTCCACAACGCACCTTCTCCGTAGCCAATGCGTTTTCCACGGAAATTATTACCAGCTTCAATCAAGCGCTTATCTAAAATAATGTCGCTTTCATGAGACTGAACCGAAGATTGCGAAGAAGATTGCTCAGAATCCTCACCGCAGTGCGCTTTCACATAGCAAGAATCAGGAACAGCACGTAAAGCATCCTCAATTTCGCGCGCTGTTTCGCGAGTGCGATCAAGCGGAGACGAGTATATTGCGCTAATTCCTCGCATTTGCGGAACTGTTGCAATATATTGCGCTGTAGCTCTTGCCATCCGCACACCTCGCGCAGAAAGATGAAAGCCTGGCAAGCGCTCGTACAGCACATGATTCGGATTATCTACTTCCCCATGACGCACAAAATGAATTGTTGTAGCCAGCATTCCTAACTCCTACTTTTACTTCCAACCTTTTGGCGTATGATGTAGCGACCACTGCCCTAGGCGATGTGCAAAACTCGTATCTTTTTCGGCAACATAATCAGGCTGCTTAGACTTAGTGTCATCAAGCAGCCACTTGCGAATCACAAAATTCCATACTGCCACAACAACCGTCGCAATTAACTTACCAATATTCGTTCTAAGCACGTATATTGCAGTTTTGCTCATAGCTGCTGTCATTCCCAAAGTACTCGCCCAAATAATCACATCGTTAATAAGCAAGCCAATAACCGCGGAAATAACAAAAATCAGCAATTCCATCCAACGAGCCATGTCTTCGCGGTGCTTAAACACGTATTTCATACTAGCAATATAGTTAAAAATAAGCGAAATAATAAACGAAATAGTGCCAGCAACCACGTTATTTACGTGCACAAGCAGCAACAAATTCAGCAGCGCGACGTCAATAATCAACGCAATAATGCCGACAATACCGAATTTCACAACCTGTTCAATAAGCTTTTTCATACATTCCATTAAACACGCGACGGCTAACAATTAACATATAATTGTTACGTAATATTGGAAGTAATATTGTGGAGTAATAAAACTTACTAAATTTAGCAAAGGAGCGATTATGCCAGTTATTCATACTCATGTTTCTGTAAGCACAACACCTGCCCAGCGCGACGCATTAAAAGCTGCTTACGGCAAGGCGATTAGCGCAGTTCCAGGCAAAAGTGAGCATTGGCTTATGTGCCCATTCGAAGATAATATGCCGATTTATTTTGCAGGAGATAATTCCAAGCCTGCAGCTTACGTTGAGGTGAATGTGTTTGGTTCCAGCGTGCCTGGTTCGGCTTGGGAAAAGTTGACTGAGCAGATTATGGCAGCTTTGGAGCGCGAGCTTGGCGTACCTCAAGACCGCACTTACATTCGTTACACTGCAACCACCGACTGGGGTTGGAACGGCGGCAACTTCTAATCGCAAGTCGCAAGCCTTCTACATGGGGACAATTTGTCCCCATGTAGGCATCTAACTGCTAGTCACGAATCGCATAAAATCGACATCAAATAACTTAAAGAAAAGCCTACAGCACGTGAAAACGTACCGTAGGCTTTTGGTTTAAAATCACCTAAGTCATTCAGTCTCTTTAGCAACATCCTCAATAAGTTTCCCAAAGTCAATTGCATTTTGCGATGTGACAACTGGTTTACCTGTTTCCTTTTCAATCTCTTTTCTAGCATTTCCAGCAATGCTTCCACCGCGTTTAGCAACTTGCTTATTTTCTGCTAAACCCTGTGGATTATTGGTTTTAGTAAGCTCGGTAGTTGTTGCTTCCGCAAGCATATTCAGAACTATTTCAAGAGTTGTCATGTTATCTCTAAGATTTTCTTTCTTAAGACCCTTAAAATCTTTATATGCTCTCGTCGTCATCCCCGACCAAGCTTTAGACACTTCGTCAGTTAGAATTGCATATTCTTTCCCAGCCTTCACACCATGATCTTGCCAAGCATCAGTCAATTCTTTTCTTACTTGAATTGACTGAAGTCTTTGATTAATCCATTCGCGCGAATAACCTTTTTTCAAATACGTTGCTAAAGCCCTATCAATAGCTTGCTCAGGATCTATTACTTCATCAATTCTCTCTTTACCAACCGTTGCTAACCACATTTTGAATGGTTCAGCTTTAGGAGATGGTATTGATTGAATAATGCGCAAAATTCCTTGCACGTCAGCAGTGTCTGTCTCATATTTTTTCCCGTCCGACGCTGCAAGTTTGAGTTGTCGACAAAATGTCGACAACTCACTTTTTTCTTCCTCACTCATGCGCTTTTTTACACGATACCAATAGTCTCTTGGATTCTTGCTATCTGTCAAAACGGCAACTACATCCACTACCGAAAAATACCATTCTTCTTTTTCGTTATCCCAAGCGGAACGCACTTGCTTGCCTTCAAATAATTTAATTTCATTACCCATGTTGATCCCCCTCAACTACAGTTATTCCCTCTTTAACTATCAATTTTATAATATTGTTTGATTACTAACAATATGAATTAGCAATTGGAACGACGGCAACTTCTAGGTAAAAACTACAAAATATATTAAAGCCAATTACTTCTTAAGAGGAGCTGCCCCAACCGATTCACGCACGATGAGGGCAGTTCCTAGTTTTTTATGCGAAACAGGCAAAGCTTCTTCATCAAAGCGTATTTGATCAATCAAACTTTCTGCAGCCAAGCGTCCTTTTGAAGTAATTGGCTGATGAACCGTAGTTAATCGTGGCGTACAAATTGTAGACAAAGGCAAATCATCATAACCAGTAATAGAAAGATCTTCAGGAACGCGTAATCCTTGCGCTTGAGCTGCTCCAAGCACACCCAACGCAATAATGTCACTAAACGACACAATCGCAGTAGGCCTACATTCGAGATTAGTATCATTCCACATTTTATTAAAAACATCAGCGCCACCCTGATACGTGCAAGGCGTTTCTATAACGGTAATCTCTTTATCTTCCGGCGATAAGTTGTGCTTTTTAAGCGCACGCACAACACTTGCCATGCGCCTACCAACTATTCCTTGCCATCCCGGATAATCAGTATGCGATTTCGTTTCAATTGCCGCAATACCAATATTCCTATGACCTAAATCAATAAGTCGATCTACTAAATCTTCAAAATCATGCTCATCGTCAACTTCTACAGTCGGAACGTTGATAGGTTGAGCAGGATCCACAATCACGACAGGAACATGCTTATTCAAAATTTCAACAACTTCTGCACGTTCAGCTTCCAAGCCGCAAATTATAAAACCGCTTACTGCAGCTGTAGGAATAGCTTTTAACATTGAACCTCTTAGCGGAGGAACAAGCATCAAAGTGTAGCCTTCTGACTGGCAAACCTGCCCAATGCCTTGAATCAAAAGTGAATAATAAGGATTTTGCAAAATCGTATCAATACCTTGCGGAAGTAACAAGCCCAACGCATTCGAAGAATTTGTGCGCAATGCTCTAGCTGTTGCACTTCGCACATATCCCATTTCTTCAGCAGTTTGCATAATATGCTCAACCGTCGCCTCAGACAGTTTTGACGGATCATTATATGCAAAAGACACTGCAGACTTGGAAACATTAGCTTTCTTTGCAACATCCTTAATAGTCACTCTACGAACATTCATAGCTTCCCCACTGCTTCACCTTCATACAATATAATGGATTTTTCTCCCATACGGTATTGATTACCTATTATACTTGGCACACCAAATAGAGCACGATCCATACGCACTGGCAAATCATCACAATTGATGTAAACTCCAGATCCGCGATGCACTAAGCATAAGCACGCACGCCCCGAAGGTAAGTTGCGCGTAATACACACAGTATGTTTACCTAAAGCAGCTACATGCTGCCTGCCATATTGGAGAGCAGCATTTTCTCTACGCAGACGCATTAATTTGCAAACTGTTTTACGAACAGATAAATTCCAAGCATTCTCATTCCAAATCATAGGAGCACGGCAACCCGGATCATTTTCTCCTTCCATGCCATTTTCATCGCCGTAGTACACCATAGGAGCACCATCAGCAGCGAATAACAGCGCATAAGCTAAATTCTCAGCGTCTTCAGCAGGCGTATCCCAAGCATATTCATGAGCTTTTGTGCGCGTAAGTAATCGCTCAGTATCGTGACTCCCAAGCAAATTCAACATACAAGAGCGGTGCTCTTCTGGAATATCGTTATACAAAGCATTCATGCCATCTGCAAAATCATAAGCATCCAAAGTTTCATCAGTGCAAAAACCTAGGACTAAATCACGAACAGTATAATTCATGGTTCCATCCATAAGTTCAGGCGTAAGCCATTGAGAAGGGTTACGCCATTCTTCAGCTACTAAGTATTTATCATCTCCAAAAGATTTCACTATATTATGGAAACCTTTCCAAAATGTTTTATTGACGAAATATGGAACATCTAAACGCCAACCATCAATACCACGATTTAACCAATATTTAGCAACGTTATAGTGATGTCTACGAACTTCTGGATTATATACATTCCATTTTGGCAAATAGTAGCAGCCGGAACATGTTTTATAATTTGGTTCCGGATGAGACACTACAGGAAAACCCTCTACTGAAAACCAATTAACATATTGCGATTGTTCGCCATTACGCACAACATCTTGGAAAGCCCAGTGGCCTATTCCACAATGATTGAATACACCATCTAAAACTACGCGAATCTGCAATTCATGAGCACGCTTAATAAACTCATCAAAATCTGCATCATTGCCAAGTCGAGAATCAATTTTGAAATAATCAGTAGCGTCATAGCGATGATTCGTATCTGCTTGGAAAATTGGGGTAAGATACAGAGCATTGATACCCATATCCGCAAGATATGGCAGATGCTCCCTAATCCCTTTCAAATCACCACCGAAAAAATTATCTCTAGTTGGAGATTTATCCCATGATTCTACAGGATTAGGGTTAATAGAAGCATTTGCATTTGCGAATCGCTCCGGAAAAATCTGATAAAATACACTTGATTTTACCCATTCAGGTTGCATGACTTGTTCCTAACAAATAGTAAATTTTACAAATTGCGAAAGTTTTAGCACTTCTTCAATCTTTAAGACCAGTAGAGGCTATTCCTCGTTCAAGAGCTTTTTGGAAGAAGAAGAAAATAATAATTGATGGCAAAGTTGACGTCAAAGTTCCAGCCATTAAATAGTTCCATGAAGTACCATAACGTCCAACAAAACCGCTTAATCCGATTTGAATAGTACGCATTTCTTCTGCATTTGTAACCAGCAGAGGCCACAGGAAATCATTCCATGCGAATAGGAATGAGAATACGCCAAGAGTTGCAAGAGCTGGCTTAGAAAGCGGCAGAATAACTTTAATAAAAATACCAAGACTTGAACATCCATCAATTCGTGCAGCTTCATCAAGTTCACGCGGAATAGTGCTAAAATGCTGTCGCAGCAAAATAATGCCGAACACATCAGCCAAACGTGGAACTGTTAAGGCTGCCATAGTATCAATCCAACGCAACTGAGCGATAATACCGTACATAGGTATAACTGTTACGAAAGCAGGAACCATAAAAGCCGAAAGCAGCAATATGAACAATACTTTCTTTCCAGGAAACTCTAATCGCGCAAAAGCAAAAGCTGCCATAGCATCAAACGCAAGATGACCAACTACAATAATTGCCGACATAATCAAGCTATTAATATAATAATTTGCAAATGGAGCGCTTTGCCAAGCATGCAAATAATTTTCCCAATGCCATGATGTTGGAATTACTGATTGAACAGCATACGTTTCGGCTTTTGTTTGCAACGAGGTTGTAAACATCCACATAAATGGAATAAGTACCGAAGCTGCACCAATAATGAGCACAATATGTCGAGCAAGATGCAACGAACGCAATCTCGTAAAGACTTTACTTATTTTCTGCATTGCTTACCTTCCATTGCACAAGAGTTACGATAAGTACCAATACCAGCGACGCTATTGCGATTGCTGTGCCATAACCGAAATTGCCTAACCTAAATGCTTGACGATACATAAACATTCCTAGTACGTCAGTGCCCCCTCGAGGACCACCTTCAGTAAACACGTAAATTAAATCAAATGATTGGAAACTGCTAATCAACGCTTGCACAACCACAAAGAATGTCATTGGCCTCAACAGAGGAACTGTAATATAACGCAGCTGTTGCCAGCTCGTAGCACCATCAAGACTTGCCGCTTCATAAGTTGATTTAGAAAGAGATTGCAAAGCAGTCAAATATAGAATGATATTAAAACCGAGGTTCTTCCAAACTGTAAGAAATATAGTAGCGAGTAATGCTAGCCACTTATTGTGGAGCCAGTCGGGTCCTGCAATACCTAGGGATGAGAGTACAGAATTTACAAGACCCGATGGATCCAACATATATTTCCACACAATTGCTACAGCCACCGAGGAGGTAACGACAGGAAGGAAATATATGGTGCGATACAATCCGCGAGCGCGAATTGGCGCATCTAGTAATACCGCAAAAATCAAGCCAGAAACAACCGATAACACAGCTACGCCAAACGCATATATAACAGTCACAGTTAGACTATTCCAAAATTCTGGATTTTGAGATAGTTTTACATAATTCTTCAATCCAATAAAATCTGGATTTGCAGAAAAACCGTTCCAATTCGTTAAGCTCGTGTATGCTGCAGAAATAATTGGATAAAAAGTGAAGATGACGAGAATCACTAATCCCGGAAGTAACAACCCCCATGCTGTGAGAATTTGCTCCCATTTTCCTACAGTTTTATGACCATTTCGCATCAGCTTACTACTGCCAATTTTTACGTTGTCAATAGCAGCTGTCTGCTTATTTTTTAGCTGTGTTATCGGGTTACGCATGATTACTTACCTTGCGCTATTACGTCGTTGACTGCTTTTTCTGCATTCTTTAATGCAGTATCAACATTTACTTCACCAGAAAATGCTTTTTCCATTTCCTTTGCGAATGCCAACGAAATCTGTGGATATAGCTTAGTGTTCGGGCGAGTATGAGCAGTTGCCATTTGTTCAATGTATGGCAGCAAGCGAGGCTCTTTCTTCTCAACCCAAGAACGATACTCTGCGTTGCTAGCTGCACTCTTTGTTGCAGGCAGGAAGCCGGTAGATTCACACCAATCAAGAACTTGTTTATCTTGCAAGAACCAAGTCACAAATTCAGCAGCGGCTTTTACTTTTGCATCATCATTATTAAATAGCATTGCCTGTTCTCCGCCAAGGTTGGTAGATGGCTTACCACCTTCAGGGGTTGGCAATGGCGCTGCAGCAAAATCAAACGGCGGATCAGCAGCCCAAATACCTACCATCCATGAACCTTCCTGTGCAGAACCACCTTGACCTTTTTCGAACTTGCCCCATCCAGCATATGGGCTCACTCCACTTTTAATAAGATCCATCCAGAAGTTTGCAGCTTTCTTACCTGCAGGAGTGTTAAATGCTGCAGCAAAGTTATCTTTCTTTAAGAATTCGCCACCAGCTTGCCAAAGATTGACTTGGAAGTTCCAGGTAAGAGCCTCACCGCTGTCTCCTGCTTCAGTTGGCAAATCGTAACCTGGAAGACCAGTCTTATCTTTAATCTGCTTGGCCATTTGCTTTAATTCATCCCAAGTTTTTGGCGGCTTATCTGGATCTAAACCAGCCTTCTTAAATACTGTGCGATTGTACATGTACGCAAGATTATTGGCTGACATTGGAACTGATACTAAATGACCGTCAATTGAACCGAAATTCTTTAACGCTGGGTTAATATTATCAATTACTTCAGGCTTGAGAAGCTTTTTTAAGTCTGCAGATTTGCCAATTTGCGCCATTTGAGGCATCCAAATCAAATCACCTATGGCCATATCAGGCAAAGTATTTGACGTAGCAGATGCACGTAATTTTGTTAAGAAATCAGCATTAGGAACATTTGTAGTTTTAATCTCAATGTTCTTGTGCGAAGCATTAAATGCTTTTACTTTTTTATCGAAAGCATCTGCATTAGCACCATCCCAGTAGTGCCAAACAGAAACGGTTGTTTTACCTTGAGTATTACTTGTAGAGCTTGCGCCGCCACCACATGCAGTAAGAGACAGCGCAGCAGCGAGCATCATCGAGATTGCTCCAAACTTTTTTAGTTTCAACATCGTTGTTCTTCCTTAGAAATATTTAGAGAAACTTAAAGGTTCTTGGACATGCCGCCCAATGAATCATTTGATATATAGCAACGCCAGACTTATGCTGCAAACAGCGTCGTTTACTCCTTTCACTCATGAACAACCACTTTTGCTAATGCCTCAACATCGAGCATTAGACGCGTGCCTTTTGTATCTTGCTTTACTGGCTAAGCGAGAATTACTTTAGATTGCACATTATTTTGTTCGTTATTGAAATATACTAAATCGTTCCAATAAATAAGTCAAGCGCGAGTTTTATACAAAAATCGCCATATCACAGCTCATACGAGCGGTAATATGGCGATTATTTATTATTACAACTATCTATACAACTAGTTGTGAATTAGTCACTAGGATTGCTCACTAAAATTAGGTTCGTCAGCAGCAGACTCGTTAAACTCAGCATCGCTTGAAGAATAATCATCTTCGCTAGCAACACTGCCTTCAAGATTTGGCCCAACAGCCGCACGAGCCACCTCTTCCATACCTTTGTTATCAGATAAAACCTTGCAAACATAGCCAACAACAAATCCAACAACAGCAGGGCAAACCCAAGCCATTCCAAATTCCGAGAACGGCAACCAGTTTTGAGCAACAATCAACATATCGTTCATATGCAATGCGTTGCGCAAAGCTGTTGGCGAACTATTCAAAAAGTCAAATACAGCTGCAACGCCAGTAAAACCAAGTGTCCAAGCGTACACGACTTTGGAATTTCCAAAAAGTCGACCGCACAAAGCCAAAAGAATAAGCACGATTGACAGTGGATACAAGAACATTAATACTGGAACAGCGTATTCGATGATTGCGCTCAAACCAAAGTTTGCAAGACCAAACGAAACAAGCGTAATCAATACAGCCCAAACACGGTAGCTAGGCCCCTTAGGGAATAACTTAGAGAAGGTTTCCGAGCAGCTTACGATTAAGCCAACCGCAGTCTTTAAGCAGGCAAGCGTTACAGTTGCAGCAAGCACAAACAAGCCAACGTTTCCAAGATGGTATCGTGCAACTTGTGCCAAAGTTACTCCACCATTTTCCGCAGGTGGGAACAGAGCGCGGCTACGCACACCAACAATAACAATCGCAACGTAAATCAACGCCATAAGCAAGCAGCTAAAGAATCCAGAGCGAGCAGTATTCACTGCCACATCTTTAGGATCTTTTACACCAAACTGACGAATGGTGCTAACAACCACAATTCCAAACGCCAAGCTAGCTAAAGCATCCATTGTGTTGTAGCCATCTAAGAATCCTGTAAAGAATGACTTATTAACATAATTTCCCATAGGAGCAGCATCCGCAGAAGCGCCGCTTACAGGAGAAAATAGTGCTGTAAATACCAAAATAGCTAGGAACACAAGGAAGATTGGCGTAAGAACTTTACCAACCCACGTGAGTATGCCGCTTGGCTTCATAGCAAAGAAGAACGCGAGCGCAAAGAACACTACTGAGAACAAGAACAAGTAAAGCTGACCGTTTCCATCTTGCGGAACAACACGTTCTAAGCCAACAGTGTACGAAGTTGTTGCGCAGCGTGGGATTGCAAAGAACGGGCCGATTGTTAAATACAGCACACAAGTGAAGAACATGCCGTACTTTTTGCTAGCTTTGCTTGAAAGCTCAAAAAGGCCGTTTGCGCGGCTCATTGCGAGTGCTGTAACGCCAAGCAATGGCAAGCCAACGCCAGTAACAATAAATCCTAATGCTGCAGGCGCAGAATTAGTGCCTGCATTAGCTCCAAGAAACACAGGGAAAATCAGATTTCCTGCGCCAAAGAACATGCCAAACAACATGACCGCCACGTATGCGGATTCAATAATTGTCAGGTTCCTTTTTTTCGGGGCACTGTCTGTGCTGACACTTTGTGTTGTGACGCTCATGCTTACACCTCCTATATGGTGAAAATTGTTTAAGCATATTATTCAGCTAAATCCCTGACTTTCTTGTGGATTTAAAGCGAAAATAATATTAGGGGGTATATTAATAAATCGCATGTACTTAATTGGCATAAATTTACCATCTCGCGCGTGTCTTCTCATCAAAAATACGTAGGACGCTGGCATAGTACCAACGTCCTACTTAATCAAAAAATGCTCTATATTTTTGCTCTAAACCTTATATAAAATAAACAAAATCACATCTTTTCTGGAGCAGAAACACCAAGCAAATCAAGGCCTTCTGCAATTACCGTGCGCACAGCCGAGTTAAGCTTAAGTCGAGCTGCAGCGCGCGCAGGCTCTGGGCACTTTGCAATGCGAACTGCTTCGCGCTCTGCTTCTGGCAAACGATTTTCTGGATCGCTTAACTCCATTGGCACTACGCGCTCAAGGTTGTACCACTTGTGGTAGCTGGCAGCCAAATCCTCAAGATAATGCGCAACTCTGTGAGGAGCGCGCAAATCGCCAGCTTGTGCAAGAGCTGCAGGCCATTGCGCCAAAGCAGCCAGCACTTCGCCGTCAGCCTCGGTATTAAGCAGGCTTAAATCAGCGCCATCTTGCGTAATTCCGGCATCCGCTGCGTTTCGAGCAACATTGCAGCTGCGTGCGTGAGCGTATTGCACATAATACACAGGATTATCGTTGCTGTGAGAAGCAAGCAAATCCAAATCAATATCAACACTTGTGTTGTAGTCGGTGCGAGCAAGCGAATAGCGCGAAGCGTCAACACCAATTGCATCAACTAAATCGTCAATCGTAATAACGTTTCCAGCACGCTTGCTCATGCGCACAGGCTTTCCGTCCTTCATAACGTTTACAAGCTGGCCAATAAGAATCTGCATGTTTTCGCCCGGCTTGTCTCCAAAAGCCGCGCACATTGCCATCATTCTGCCAATATAGCCATGATGATCCGCACCGAGCATGTAGATTGCTACGTCTGCAGGATTCTGCTCGCGGTGACGCTTGTTGCGATAGTAAGCAATATCTGCAGCAAAGTAAGCGTAGTTGCCGTCGGATTTAATAATTACGCGATCCTTGTCGTCGCCATGCTTAGTGGATTCAAACCAAGTTGCGCCATCTTTTTCGAAAATATCTCCACGCTCACGCAAGTCTGCAATAGCGCGCTCAACTTCGCCATCCTCGTACAGGCTGTTTTCGTGGAACCACACGTCGAAGCCAACGCGAAAATCGCGCATCGACTTGCGAATTTCAGCAAACATCATTGGCACTGCGCGCTTGCGGAACTCTTCACGCTGCTCAGAGTCGCCCTCGCCAAGCAGCAAACCTTCCTCGTCTTTACCAAGATCAATTCGAGGTAAGGAAAGAACATCAACGCCGTCTGCTTGTGCTTCTTTTATAACAGCATCCGCAATTTCGTTAATATACGCGCCTTTGTAGCCGTCTGCAGGCGTTTCTTCGCCGTGAGCTGCAGCAACTAAAGACTTAGCAAAACGGTTAATTTGCTCGCCGTGATCGTTGAAATAGTATTCGCGTACAACTTTTGCGCCGTTCGCTTCCAAAACTCGAGCCATGGAATCGCCAACTGCCGCCCAGCGAGTGCCACCAATATGAATTGGGCCAGTTGGGTTTGCGGAAACAAACTCAAGATTTAAAGTTTTGCCACCCAAATGCGCATTTTTACCAAAATCCGCACCCTGCTTTAAGACTTCGTCAACAACAGCCGCTGCAGACGCAGAATCAAGCGTTATGTTAATAAAGCCAGGACCTGCAACTTCTACAGACGCAATACCTTCTGCTTCTTGCAAACGCTCGGCAAAAAGTTCAGCTAAATCGTGAGGCTTCATACCAGCTTTTTTAGCGAGCTGCATAGCAACATTCGTAGCCCAATCGCCGTGTGCGCGATCTTTTGGCCTCATAACTGCAAGTTTTTCGGCTGCAGGAATCAAATCTTCTGTTAGACTGCCAGCTTTACCGTTTGCTACTAAATCTTTAGCAATTTTTTCAATTAATTCACTTAAGCTTTCTGGATTCATGGTTTACAGTCTAGCGTTACCGCGCGATGCTTATCGATTATTGCGCATTGGATTGCATTATTCTGCATGTAAGGTAATATATGTTTTACATGTTTTACAATGGAGATTAGAAATGGCTGCAACAATTACAGGATTAAGAGTACCTTCTAACGTTTTAGATCGTTATAATCAGCTCGCTAAAACCACTCACCGCACTCGTTCATTTTACATGAATCAAGCACTAGAGGCTCAAATCGATGAACTTGAACATGAATATGGTCTAATGGCAGATATTGAAGCATATAAGCGTGGAGAATTAGAAACATCTCCACTCGACGACGTGGTGAAGCGCCTTGATTTGGAAAATTAATTTATCTAAAAGAGCTGAAAAACAGCTAGGGAAAATTGACAAAACAATTGCTAAGCAAATCGTTAAGGAACTTCGCGAAATTAGCAATCTCGACAATCCTCGAATCAGAGGCAAAGCGCTAACTGGCAACTATTCGGGGTTTTGGAGATATAGAGTAAGGGATTACAGAATAATTTGTGCAATTGAAAATAATGTACTGACCGTTTTTGTTGTAGATATTGATCATCACAGCAGAATTTATAGCAAGTGACGATGCTTAGCGATTAAATACACAAAAAGCGCTGGAGTCGAAGATTGACTTCCAGCGCTTTTGTTTTGCAATTAATTATTTTCGATTACTTGCAATTACTGGCAATTACTTCTTTTTTGCAGGAGCTTCACCGAGTTCGCTTTGAGCAACAGAAACGTTTACGTTAGTTGCATCAGATTCCGCAGATTCAGATTCAGAAGAATCTCCAGCATCTGCAGCCTTAACAGCGTTAAGCTTTACTTCTCCAGTAACGCGACCCGCTTCCGCAACGTCATCCAAAGTCTCTTCAACAGACTTGTAAGCATTTTCTGCTACGTTCAAAGTCACTTGCAAAATAGGAGTCTTCATAGAAACTTTTGCTTCAGACTTAATCTTGCGCAAAGCAGCCAAAGCCTCGCCCGCGTAAGCCAAAGTATCTACAGAAACACCATTTGCAGCAGCCTCATACGCCTTAGCGCATGGCCAGCTTGCACGATGCACAGAGCCTTCACCGTCATGCATCCAACTCCACACTTCTTCCGTAGCATAAGGCAAGTAAGGAGCAAGCAGGCGAGCCAAAGCGTCGAGCGCAAGACCAAGAGTTGTGCGAGCAGACTTTACAGCAGCTTCACTTGGAGTACGTCCAGTGGATTCTGCAGTACCGTAAGCACGATTCTTTGCAAGCTCAATGTAATCGTCACAGAACTCCCAGAAGAAGGTTTCGATTGCTTCCAAAGCCTTAGAATGCTCGTAAGACTCAAGCGCATCAGTTGCAGTACGAATTACAGATGCAAGCTTTGCCATAACGGAACGATCCAAAACTTCCGTAACGTCTGCAAAATTCCAGTCCGCATTAGCATGCTCAAGAACCTGATGTTCCTCGTCTTCGCGGCCAATCGCGAGCGCAAACTTCGTAGCGTTCAAAAGCTTAATCGCCAAACGGCGACCAATCTTCATTTGACCTTCGTCGTAAGTTGCATCCAAGCCAAGCTTTGCAGAAGTTGCCCAGTAGCGAACAGCATCCGCACCAAACTCTTCGATTGGCTTATTTGGCACAACCACGTTGCCTTTAGATTTAGACATCTTCTTATGGTCAGGATCAAGAATCCAACCAGAAAGTGCAGCATGCTTCCAAGGCAAGCAGCCGTTTTCAAGATGCGCACGATCAACCGTACTAAACAGCCAAGTACGAATAATATCTTGGCCTTGTGGACGCAAATCCATTGGGAAAGTAGCCTTAAACAGAGCTTGATTTTCCTCACCTGGCTCTTCCCAACGAGTCACGATTTGTGGAGTTAAGGAAGATGTAGCCCAAGTGTCCATAATGTCTTGCTCAGCAGTAAAGCCGTTTGGCTGGTCGCGCTGAGATTCGTCGAATCCTTCTGGAACGTCAATAGTTGGGTCGATTGGCAAACAATCTTCGCTAGGAGTCAAAGGATGCTCGTAATCCACTTCCCCATTTTCGTTTACTGGATACCACAGTGGGAATGGCACACCAAAGAAGCGTTGGCGAGAAATAAGCCAGTCACCGTTCAAGCCGTGAACCCAATTCTCGTAGCGCACGCGCATAAAGTCTGGGTGGAAGTTAAGTTCCTTGCCGCGCTCAATAAGCTCAGCGTTCAGCTTTTCGTCCGTACCGCCGTTCTTTAAGTACCATTGACGAGAAGTGACGATTTCCAAAGGCTTATCGCCCTTTTCGTAGAAGTTCGTCATACGCTTTGTTGGCTTTGGCTCACCTTCCATATCTCCAGCAGCTTGCAAAGCTTCAACAACTTCCTTGCGAGCAGAGAACGTGGTTTTACCAGCAATTTTCTCAAACATTTCGCGACCGGACTCATCCGTAATCCAATCAGGAGTGGTCATAACAATGCGACCGTTTCGCTGAATGATTGGTCGAGTTGGAAGATTCAAGTCACGCCACCACTCAACGTCTGTTACGTCACCGAAAGTGCAGCACATTGCAATGCCAGCACCCTTGTCCATTTGAGCAGCAGAATGAGCCAAAATCGGAACCTTCACCTTAAACAGCGGTGAGTAAACTTCCTGGCCAAAGTACTTCTTGTAACGCTCATCATTTGGATTTGCAATCAAAGATGTGCAAGCAGCAAGCAATTCTGGACGTGTAGTTTCAATATAAATTGGCGTACCATCTTCAAAACGGAACGCAATCTTATGATAGAAACCAGGATATTCGCGCGATTCAAGCTCAGCTTGAGCAACAGCAGTCTGGAAAGTCACATCCCACAAGCCTGGAGCATCCTTTTGATAGGCTTCTCCGCGAGCAAGATTGCGCAAGAATGCTTTTTGCGCAACTCGGCGAGGCTGCTCGCCAATCGTGTGGTAGGTTTGCGACCAATCAACAGAAAGACCGAGCCTGCGCCACAAAGCCTCAAACAGCTTCTCGTCTTGGGAAGTTAGGCGCTCACAAAGCTCGATAAAGTTCTGGCGGCTTACAGGAACCTGATCTTTTGCCTCAATCTTCTTGCCTTCAGTACCTTCAAAAGGCGGCTTAAAATCAGGATCATATTTCAACGAAGTGTCTACGCGCACGCCGTAATAGTTTTGCACTCGACGCTCTGTTGGCAAGCCGTTATCATCCCAACCCATTGGGTAGAACACGTCAAAGCCTTGCATTCGCTTATAGCGCGCAACCACATCAGTATGCGTGTAGGAGAATACGTGACCAACGTGCAAATGACCACTTACAGTTGGAGGTGGAGTATCAATAGAATATACGGCCTTGCGGTCGCGGGAATTATGGAAAGCGTAAGTCTTGGCTTCTTCCCAATTATTACGCCATTTGTCTTCGAGGCCATCAACGCTCACTTTGTTAGGAAGCGGCGTTAAATGCGCATGCTTTACTGTGTTATCCTGTTCACTCATGAACTGAATATTAGAAACTTAGCGCGACAACACAAACAATCACAGTGAGATAAATATAGGGCTAAGTAGCAAAAAGCGCCACTTTGCAATGTTATTTAGCATAATAATTACAACAAAGTTAATTACAACAAAGTGCCGCTTGCGAAGAAAAATACGATACATTTTACTGATAAGAGTGAGCATTTTTCTATTTCACATTCACATCATGCAATGGTAATAATTGATCTGTCATATTTTTCGCGTAACCACTTACGTTGGTTTTCACAGCCATCACACTTTTACGAGCATACAACCAGCGAGCTGCATTATTATTAACAACTTCACGAGCATAAGCACGAGCATTAGTTTCGTATTCACTGGCATTTTTAGCATGAACGGCATTTGCCCAAGCTTGCTGCGCGCGCGCATCCTGAAGTACAAATGGTGAACCATTCTCCGCAAATGCACCCTGATCTAACGTATGATTCATAGTGGTGAGCGCAATATCGTACTTTCCTTCGTTTACGCGTTGCTGTAGCGTTGACTGGTTCACTTCTTCGAGATTAATTTTAAAACCACTGACAGAGCTAATCTGCTTCGATAACTCACGACCAACATTTCCCTCACCTTGCGGAACAAGGAAAGTAATTGTGCCCAAATAACTTGCACTAAAATAATGGAAAAGCGAAGCAGCTTTATTCGGATTATATTGATATATTCCAGTTAAATCTTCATAGCCTGTTGAAAGCGGATCAATAGGACCTCCAACAAGCACACCACCGTTGCCATCAGATGCAATTACTGTTTGAGGATTAACAGCATAAGCAACTGCCTTACGCGCTTGTTCATCACAAAAAATGGACGCTACAGTAGTATTAATCGCAATAAATCGAACGCGAGTACTTTGCCCATCTACCATTTGAGTATTAGCAATTGCAGCAAGACGTTTATTTTCGTTACCTTCAAGCGGAACTGCTATCTGAATATTGCCATGCTCCATAGCTTCTGCCAAAGCTGTATCATTAGCGAAATATTGTAGAGTAATACTTGCGCATACCGCAGGAGATCCCCAGTATCTGTTATTGCGCAAAAGTACTAAAGAATTACCTTTGCTATAGCTGTTCACAATGAAAGGACCAGTACCGAGCGCACTACTCGAGTAGTCAACTACTGCTTTTGTGTCATATACAATACCTGCACGTCCTGAAAGGCGACGCAACAGTAACGCATCCGGCTTATGTAAAGTAATTTCTAAAGTAGTATCATCCGGATTAGTAACAGTTTTAATATTTGTTAGTGCGCTATAGCCTGGATAATTTTTAGTAATGCCTTGTTGTAATGATTGAAGCACGGATTCAGAATTCATGGAATCGCCATTGGAAAAATGTACACCTTGCCGCAAATTAAAACTATATACTAATCCATCTTTTGAAACATTCCACGACTGTGCTAACCCTGGCTGCAAGCTATTATCATCACCACGCTTAACCAATGTTTCGTAAACGTTGTCAAGCAAAGCCTGCTGTAAAGCATCACTATCGTCAGTGCGAATATCAAGAGAGTCAGGCGCTGTTCGCAAACCAACTTTTAATACAGAATTACCTGCAGGATGAGCGATCATTTCAATGGGTGAATGACCTTGATACATTTGCCATCCGCACCACAAAACACCGATCATTACTACCGACACAACTATGAATACAACCCACGGAATCCAACCTGTTGTTGACTTATGATGAGTTGCGTTGGAAGCTGCAAATTCATAATCACCTGTTCTTGACATAGCTTACAGTCTATACCAAGAGCTGAATGGGAAGAATATGCTTCTCATATGTGAGCAGACGGACAAGTTGCTTTTAACGGGCACAATAAGCACTGCGGGTTGCGCGCAGTACAAATTCTTCGTCCATGCAAGATAAGTCGATGTGAAAGATTAGTCCACTCTTCAGGCTTAAAACACGCGGTTATTTCACGCTCGATAGCATAAGGGTCTGGATGTTTACTCGTCTTATTCCAGTCTTTCCTCCAACCAAGACGACCAGTAACACGTATTACGTGAGTATCTACAGGGAAACCAGGCAATCCAAAAGCATTACCAAGCACAACATTAGCAGTTTTGCGACCAACACCCGGCAGTGATATTAAATCTTCCATATTTGAAGGCACTACACCGTTAAAATTACTACATAATCGAGCAGATAATGCAATAATATTCTGTGCTTTTACACGATAAAAGCCAAGTGGATGAATAATAGCTTCAACTTGTGCATCTGAAGCTACAGCTAACCTACTTGCATCAGGAAAAGTAGAAAAAAGTTTTGGAGTGACTGTATTAACTCTTTTATCTGTTGTTTGCGCACTTAAAACCGTTGCAATAAGCAGCTCAAATGGATTAGAAAAATTAAGTGCACACTGCGGATTTGGTATTTCTTGACACAACAACGCATATTCAGCATGCATCCGCGCCAACTTTTCTTGTTTTGATTCGCGCATCATAAAATTTTACCGACTAATGTTATTACAACACCATCAATAGTGTTATTGAACTAATTCTCAGCAAAGCTATTCGTCATTATTATTGTCATCATTATTGTTATTAACATTACTATCGTTTGCGTAATTTTTATCTGCACTATCAGCATTATCCGCAACATGCTCAGTCATTTCACTATCTTCTTCAATTTCAGACGGATCAAACCGATAACCGACATTACGAACAGTGCCAATAAGATGCTCATATTCAACACCAAGCTTTGCACGAAGACGACGAATATGCACATCAACCGTGCGAGTACCGCCGTAGTAATCATAGCCCCATACTTCTTGCAATAAATGCGCCCGAGTAAATACTCTCCGGGGATGTTGCACAAAATACTTCAATAATTCAAATTCTTTATAGGCTAAATCAACAGGATGTCCATGCAAGCTCACAGTATAACTACGCATATCAACAACAAGATCACCAGAACGCATAATCCCATTATCTTCAACAGGCACATCAGCTACTGCAATATCTTGCGAATGCATAAACGAAACACCAGCATCTGGATGCTGCGAAGCTAAACGCAAACGACCTTCCACCTCTGCAGGAGAAGCGCTAGTGAGCACAACATCATCAATATTCCACGAAGAATTCACTACCGTAAAACCGCCCTCAGTAAGGATTAACATAACAGGAACGGTAATACTAGCCGCTTGCAAAGCAGCACACAACGATTTAGCTAAAGCCAAATCTTCACGAGCATCAAGAAGCAGAACAGTTTGCGCGGGAAGTTTTGCTAAACTCGTTGCATCCATAGGAAGCACACGCACACGATGTGAAAGTAACGCAAGCGAAGGTAAAACAGAAGCAGGAGAGGCACACGAAGTCATCAATGTGATATCAGTCATAAGAGGCCTCCAACCAACACGTGATATAGCACCAAATTCAAGCCGTTACAGGCATTGTAAACCATACTAGGAAGAATGCAACCTACTCTTAATATTTTTGCACGACTTACGTAACGTATCAAATCAAAGCTTTATCAACACGCAAATTTACATAATCTTCATAGCAGGAAACGTAGTGCAGGTTATAGACTACATTAGTAATAGACGTTATTAGTAATAGATATTACAATACTGTGCTGCAATTTTGCAGGCACATAGTGCTTTGTAAGAATATTTATTAACATTCAGGAGTACGTATGAGCGATACAACACATGCTTACCATAATGAAGCGCAGCACGATTCTGCTTCCTGTGCCACCACTCATGAAAAGCAAGCTCACGCACCTCATATTCATGCATCAGCAATGGCGATAACCCAGATTATTGTTGTAATACTTCTTGCAAGCGCAGCAGCTTCACCGATAGCAACAGCAAAAATATTACTCACCTTTTGTATGCTGATACTTCTTACATTCCTCACTTTTTGGCCTTTGCACGGAAATATGATTGATCGCGCTATTGCTTTATGCGCAGGTATCGCTTCCGCTTGGTGCGCAACTCTTGCCTTGAAAGGTTGGCTTCCACAGAGTGTCATTACTGACAATGAGACTGTGTCAATGAGTAAATTCATTGCAGCAATACGACCTTATGAACGCTGGGCAGTATCGTTTGCACTGATTCTCGTTGCAACAACATTTGTTACTTTCATCCGCCAAATGCTACGTGAACATCGCACAAATTTGGTACGAAATCTTTCTCATACCTTAATTGCAAGTATTGCATGCGCAGCACTTCCTGGCTGGCTATTTTTGCCGTCAATTATTCGATTTATGCCATCATTACGCAGTACAGATGGCGGCATACTAGTAGTTGTTTTATGCATATTTATGGTAATAATACTTTCGAGTCTTTCTTACTTATGGATGCGCAATAATTGTGGTGAATACTATGAAAATATCAAAAATGGTACAACTCATAGCATTGCGTTTGCCATATTACCAATTATGCTTTCAGGCATGTTGATTTATATTGCCGGACTCGGCATGCTCATTGCTGCGTAGTGGTGCTGTAAAAATACTTTTCACCTGCATATGCGATTTACTCTTTTGCGATTTATTCTTTTATTTGTTGCCAAAATTGGCAAGAATATTCATAGAACAAAGAGTATTTTATAAAATAAAACGTCGAAAACATAAGGCAATGTTTCCGACGTTTTATACATTTTTACAATCAATTTATTACAAGCGAATCTTACTTTTCACTTTCAGCAAGACGCTTGCGAGCTGCAACAATTTCCTTTTCTGCTTGCTCTACACCAGCCCAGAAGTCACCAGGGAGAACTTCCTTACCTGGCTCCAAAGCCTTGTACTGCTCGAAGAAGTGCTTGATTTCAGCCTTGTGATACTCGTTCACGTCATCAATATCCTTGATGTCATCGAAACGAACATCTGCTGGCACGCACAAAACCTTGTCGTCTCCACCGGCTTCATCAACCATGTGATATAAACCAACAGCGCGGCATTCAACAACACATCCTGGGAATACAGAATTTGGAATCATCACAAGAGCATCAAGCGGATCGCCATCTTCACCCAAAGTACCGTCAATATAACCGTAATCATCTGGATAACCCATAGCGGTAAACAAAGTGCGATCCAAGAACACGCGACCAGTTTCGTGATCTACTTCATACTTATTCTTAGAACCGCGTGGAATCTCAACCACAACGTTAAAAGTTTCTGCCATATTGGCTCCTTTAGTAACTTTAATAACAATTCATATGACTGTTCTATCTCACTCTACCGCGCACCAACGAACGGCATAGTATAAGTAGTGCCATTCCCCATACTATTGCACATAATTGTGAACAAAGAACATAACGAAAAATATTTCAAAAAATCCCACAAAAATCCACCATTTTCAACGATATATTAGGTATTGTAATAAGACACGCTTTATGGAACAAAACTGTCTCAAGACGCAGTTATCATAGCTCTGTTTTACACACGATAAGTTGCATACACACACCAGTATGGTTGACGAAGCGCAGGCAAGATGACAGAAAAAAGACGCGTGAATACTTCCACTGTTTCACTGGTCAATCAAACCCCCAACAAAACGGAGGTTTCAACCGAAAATAATGCTAGTAAGGCACGTGTAAGCCAAGAGTTTGCTGACACTTCATCTACTCAAAAACAATCTTCCAGCGTTAAAAGAAATCCTGCGATTGATGGTTTGCGTGCGCTAGCAATTATTGGCATCATATGCTTTCACATGCGCCCAAGCGCTCTTGCTGGCGGATTCCTCGGTGTCACATTATTCTTAGTATTAGCAGGTTATTTTTGCACACGTGCTGTGTTGAATTACTTAAGCGCAAACAAAAATGAAAAAGCTGCACGTGGTGGCTACGATACTGCCAGTCAACAAACTCAAGCTAACCAAATCAATGGTATCAAAGCAACAGTCGACAACACTGCAAATACTATTAATAGCAGCGGTAACGCTACACAGAAGACTACGCATTACTGGCAATACATCTGGCACCGTATTCAACGAATCTGGCCGCCAACACTGGGCATTATCGCTATTACAGCACCCAGCATGTGGCTGGTTTCACCAAGTTTATTGCCAAAATTACAAGCAGATGCTCTTCCAGGAGTCAGTTTCTTCAGTAACGTCATGTACGTAATACGTAAGCTGTCATACTTTGAACAATCAGGATTGCCTTCTCCGATTAAACACCTTTGGTATCTCGGACTGATTATGCAAGCCTTCATTGTTTGGCCGCTTATTCTTACAGTGCTCGTAAAATTCGTACACAGCGCAATGAGTCGCATGTATATTACTGCATGCCTTGTCATACTGTCTTCCGCTTTAACCATTACCTTTGCACACTTATTCGGCAATTACACAACGCCGGCGCGAGTCTATTATTCACTCGATACACGAGCATCAGAATTCTTATTAGGCGCAATGCTGGCAATGTATGGTGCGTGGTTTGCGAAACATTCATTACATGAATGGCTGATTCGCTTATGGTATTGGCTACGCGGCAATAAGCAAGTAACGGTTATTTCTGCTACAGCAACATACGACGTTAACCACAATAACCCAGATAACGCTAGTACTACTGAACAAGTTTTTACTGATGTCACGCAGGCTGCAATTAAGGAAGGTATTCCGGAAGATTTGCGAGAAGGATTACAAATTGACTTCTCTCAGAACGCCGCCACCACCGAAGCATCTGATTTACGTGAACTTCCAGACAACGTATTTAACAAGCCAAAAACTGTGCTTTATAATCCTTTGCACCCATGGCAACGCTCTTGTATTGGCTTAATGGCAACAATTATATTGTGTTACTGTTTCGTATATGCAGATGGCACATCGTCTGTATTCACTTTTGGTGGATACACACTAACAGCTGCAGCATGCACATTAATACTCTGGTCATGCACGCAAACTGACAACATATGCTCACGCTTATTTGCATGGAAGCCATTAGCATATCTCGGCAAACGCTCATTTGCTATTTATTTAGTGCACTTCCCTATTTTAGAATTGTGCAACCCAGCAACACGAACGACTGCAATTTCTTGGTGGGAGCAACTCTTGCAAATAGCAATCATTATTGTGATTGCTGAATGCTTCTATCAATTATTTGAAAAGCCGCTAAAAAACCAGCATTTACTTAAGATTATTCGCTACATAGCAATAACATTATGCTGCTTCATTCTTATTGCATTGATTGCATTGCCTATAAATTGGAATAGCATTGCTCAACAGCGATCAATTCAACTTCGCCCAGAGTTGACGACTGCTACAATTCAGCCGTCAGAACAAAACAAAAACCATACTCAACAAGCTCAATCTTCTTCTAAAGAACGTGATGTAAAAGGCGTACGCAAAAATATAGCAAAACAATCCTTACCACCAGTACCATCGCCATATCGCGTACTTTTCCCTATCGCAGAAAAAGTACCACAAAATCTTGCTGCATCGCATACTCGCATTAATAAGCAGCGCAATACCTGTTCTGTAAACTTAACCATGGTTGGCGACTCCATTACTGAAGGCGCAAAACCATACTTATTACAAGTAATGCCTAATGCTTTTATTGATGGAAAAGTAAGTCGACAAATTTTCCATGGTGCTGATGAATATGAGCAAGATATTGCGAGTAAACACGCTGGAGATGTAGTTATTTTTGCTCTTGGCACCAACGGCCCTCCGCGCGACGACAGTGTACTGCAACGTATGGTTGACGCTGCAAAAGGTAAGCCAGTTTACTTTGTCACTACGCGCGTACCGCAGCCATGGCAAGATGTAACTAACGAACATTTGCGAAAGTTCGCTGCAACACATTCTAATGTTGGAATTATTGATTGGCACGGCTTTAGTGAAGGTCACTCTGAATATCTGACCGACGATGGCGTGCATTTAACTCCAGTTGGCGGTCCGCAATATGCAAAAATGATTCGACTTGCTTTGTGCGGAGCGTGAAACGTTACGTTGAAACTCAAAGAGCTTAGTAGATTAGTATCAGTATTGCAATCTTGCAGCTGATACAAGAAAAGCTTATAGCGAAAATGTAATTAAAAATAGCAACCCGAGTAGGAAAAATAGCGTCAAAACATTACGATGGTATGTATGACTGAGTTGAGGATTCCTTTTGACATGCAGTATGCTGCAAATAACAAGTCTGTGTGGACAAACCCGTTACGAGACCCGCGCGACTTACGTTTGGCTCGCATTGCAGGCCCGTGCAGCCTAGTAATTTTTGGTATTACTGGCGATTTAGCACGCAAAAAACTGATGCCAGCCGTATATGATTTAGCTAATCGTGGACTTTTACCCCCAGGATTTGGTTTAACTGGTTTCGCAAGACGCGATTGGACGGATGAGCATTTCGTAAACTTTGTGCGCGAAAATATTGAGCAGCATTGCCGCACGCCATTTCGTGAATCAACTTGGATTAATCTTGCAAAAGGAATACGTTTCGTACGCGGCACTTTTGACGACGCAACAGCGTTTGAGCGTTTAAGTAAAACTGTTAACGAACTAGATAGGGATCGTGGCACGCGCGGAAACCACGCATTTTACATGTCTATTCCGCCTTCAAGCTTCCCTATTGTTGCACAACAGTTGGCAGCATCTGGACTTTCTCACTCTTCTGAACACGCGTGGCGCCGCGTAATTATTGAGAAACCTTTCGGCCATGATTTAGCGAGCGCTCGCGAATTAGACCGCGTCGTCTCGGAGGTTTTTGACCCTAATTCTGTATTCCGTATTGATCATTACCTAGGTAAGGAAACCGTACAAAATTTGTTGGCTTTCCGTTTTGCTAACGCAATGTACGAGCCGATTTGGAATGCGAATTACGTTGATCACGTGCAAATTACGATGGCTGAAGATATTGGTATTGGCGGACGCGCAGGCTATTACGATGGCATTGGTGCTGCAAGAGACGTGATTCAAAACCATTTGCTTCAGCTTATGGCACTTACTGCTATGGAAGAGCCAGTAAGTTTCCGTGCTAGCGATTTGACTGCAGAAAAAACGAAAGTTTTATCTGCTATTCGTTTGCCTCAAGATTTGGCAGCAAATACTGCTCGCGGGCAATACGCAGCAGGATGGCAAGGCTCTTATAAAGCAGTTGGTTATTTGGAAGAGCAAGGAATCGACCCTAAAAGCACTACTGAAACGTATGCTGCTGTGCGACTAGACGTTGACACTCGCCGCTGGGCTGGAGTGCCCTTCTATTTGCGTACTGGCAAACGTTTAGGCAAGCGTGTTACGGAAATTGCTGTGATTTTTAAGCGCGCACCGCACTTGCCGTTTGAATCGACCGCTGTTCGAGAACTTGGTAGCAATGCGATTGTGATTCGCGTGCAGCCAGACGAGGGTGTTACTATGCGTTTCGGCGCAAAAGTTCCTGGCGGGACCGCTATGGAAGTTCGCGATGTTTCTATGGACTTTAGCTACGGACGTTCATTTACTGAAAGCTCACCTGAAGCTTACGAGCGCTTAATTCTTGACGTTCTTCTTGGAGAGCCACCGCTGTTCCCAACTACTGAAGAAGTAGATTTGAGCTGGAAGATTTTGGATCCGATTGAGGAATTCTGGAGTTCGCTTGGCACACAACCTCAATCGTATCGCGCTGGCACTTGGGGTCCAGCGGAAGCAGATAATATGCTCGCTCGCGATAATCGTCATTGGAGGCTGCCATGATTATCAATCTTCCCGATACGAATACCAGCAAAATTTCACAAAAGATTGACGAATTACATGAGGAACGCGGAGAATCTGCAACAGGACGCGTACTTACACTACTTATTGACACCAATCTCCAAGAATTAGAGCACGCACTTGAAGCAGCTAACACTGCCAGTCGCGAACATCCTTGCCGAGTTATTGCTATGGTTCGCGATTGGTCTAGCGAGCATGCTGCTGAGCACGGAGAAATTGTGCCAAATCTTGACGCTCAAGTTCGTTTTGGTGCTGATGCTGGAGCTGGCGAGATTATTATTTTGTATCCTCATAACGGCTTGGTTCGCCATCCGGATACGCTTGTTATTCCACTACTCGTGCCCGATGCGCCGATTGTTGCTTGGTGGCCGACGAACGCTCCGGAAGATCCTGCTCACGATTTGCTTGGAGCGATGGCTAGTAGCAGAATTACTGACGCACAGCGAGCAGACGATACTCTTAAAACTGTGCAAAACTTGCGCAAAAACTGGTCCCCGCAAGATGCAGACTTATCTTGGACGCGTTTAACTCCTTGGCGCGCGTTACTTGCTTCTATGCTCGATCAACCTCCACATTTGCCTATTCTTAGCGCGAAGGTTGTGGGTCCTACTCATTACGTATCTTTGCATTTGCTTGCAGCTTGGCTTAAGAGCAGTTTGCGCGTGCCTGTAGAAATAGTTGAGAATCCTGATGCTCAAGCAATTACCTCCGTAACTTTAGAGCGCGAGGACGGCACGTTGTCTCTTACTCGCCCTGCTGGCGGAGATCAGGCTTTAATTAGTCTTCCCGGTCAAACTGCCCAGCCTATTGCACTTCCTATTCGCACTTTGGATGATTGCTTAAGCGAAGAATTGCGACGCATTGATCCGGACGAAATTTACGCACAGCTGGTACGAGATAATCCTACAGAAAATGCGTGAAGCATAGTAAAAATGCATAAAACAAATAGCAAAGCATAGCGTGAAACAACACGTGAAACATTTTAACGGCATAAAAGGAATAACCATGACAGGTAATGAAGTTACTTTTGCACACAACGCAAACGTTTACGGCTACAATAATCCCGACGTACTTTCAGCTATTGCAGCTCAACGCTTGGCAATTCTTATTATGGAGTCACAAGCTAATGTGCAAAATCTCGACAAACCATTCCATTTACTTATTACTGGCGGTACGGATTCAATTCGCATGTTCCAAATGCTTGCCAGCAACCCACTTTTGACGGTGATTGATTGGGATTTAGTGCATATTTGGTGGGCAGATGAGCGTTTCGTGGCTTATAATAGCGAGGATCGCAACGCACGCAAAACTCGCGAAGCGCTGCTTGACTTACTTACTTCTCATAAAGCTTTGGCAGAATCTCATATTCACGAAATGCCTGCAGATGAACGCAACGCTGAAGAAATTGCAGCAGCCAGCGACGCTGAAAACGACGCTATTTTAGATGCTGCAGCGCGCGACTATGAGGAAGAGATTACAGGATTACTTGGCAAAGAGCCAGTGTTTGATTTGGCAATTCTTGGCATGGGTCCGGACGCGCATATGGCTTCGCTTTTCCCTGGATTGCCGCAAGTTAATAATCGCGAGCGCATTGTTGTTGGCGTAAACCACTCCCCTAAACTTCCACCAATGCGATTGTCTCTTACAGTTCCTGTGCTGGCTCACAGTCGTCGCACTTGGTTTTTGACTGCAGGCGCAGAAAAGGGCACTGCTTTAATGAATTCACTTTCGGGAGCTAATAATCCTGAATATCCTGCATCTTTTGCAAACGGAACTGACGAAATCTCCTGGATGACCACAGCAGGCACACTGCAAGCTGCTATTGAATAATCTGCATAATATTCAATCAACTAAAAGTTGAATAAACATAGCCAAGTGGCGCATTTGCGAAAATCGACCCCTAAAAACATGGCGCATTTGGGAAAAGTGCCATAAAATCGTTGAAATATCAAGGAAATCAATCAATTTAGAAAAATTAATAAAATTCAGCAACAAAATATCTTAAAAACTATAGAATAAAAAAACAGGCCTTTGCATTGCTATGCAGAGGCCTGTTAGTTCTAAATATTATTTTGATTTAATCTTGCTTTACCTCTGGGCGATTAGGATCTGCCCACAAAGTGTGGAATACGCCCGGCTCGTCAATGCGGCCATAAGTGTGCGCACCGAAGAAATCGCGCTGAGCCTGAATAAGAGAAGCTGGCAAACGCTTTGAACGCAATCCATCGTAGTACGCAAGCAAGCTAGAGAATGCTGGAACAGGCACGCCATGCTCAACTGCACGCGCAATAACACGACGCCAAGCAGCTTGAGACTTTTCAATAGCATCCTTAAAGTACGGTGCAAAAAGCAAAGAAACGCTTGCTTCACCAGACTCAAAAGCCTCGGAAACGCGGTTCAAGAACTGAGCGCGAATAATGCAGCCGCCTCGCCAAATGCGAGCAACAGCAGCCTGGTCAATCTTCCAATCATGCTCAATTGCAGCAGCCGCAATCTCATCGAAGCCCTGAGCGTAAGAAACAATCTTAGAAGCGTACAGAGCTTGGCGAATATCCTCAATAAATGCCTTACGCTCAGCATCATTCAAATCAAAATGCATATCTGGGCCAGTCAAACCCTGGCTTTCAGCAGCTTCACGCAAAGCAACCTGGCTTGAAAGACCACGCGCAAACACAGCTTCAGCAATACCCGTAACTGGTATGCCGAGCGAAAGTGCAGACTGCACAGTCCAAGTACCAGTGCCCTTCATGCCAGCATGATCCACCATCATCTCAACCAAAGGCTTACCGGTCTTAGCATCCTTCTGGCGAAGCACATCCGCAGTAATCTCAATCAAATAAGAATCAAGTTCGCCCTTATTCCACTCGCTAAACACGTCTGCAATTTCGTCGGACTTCATGCCCAAACCGCGAAGCATTAAATCGTAGCTTTCGGCAATAAGCTGCATATCCGAGTACTCAATGCCATTGTGAACCATTTTTACAAAGTGGCCAGCACCATCCGTACCAATATGAGTTACGCAAGGCTCACCTTCAGCAACAGCCGCAATAGACTTCAAAATAGGACCAAGAGTCTTCCAAGATTCCTCAGTGCCACCAGGCATCATAGAAGGACCACGAAGCGCACCTTCTTCGCCACCAGAAACACCGCAACCAACGTAATGAAGACCGCGCGCGCGAATGTCACGCTCTCTGCGAATCGTATCTTCAAAATAAGAGTTTCCGCCGTCGACAATAATATCTCCCGGCTCCATAGCATTCGCAAGTTCTTCAATAACAGCATCCGTAGGAGCACCAGCTTTTACCATAATGATTGCGGTGCGCGGACGCTTCAGAGAAGCCACAAAATCTTCAACAGTTTTTGAAGGCACGAAAGCACCTTCACTACCATGCTCATTCATTAAGGTTTCAGTACGAGAATAATGACGGTTATACACAGCAACCGTGTTGCCGTGATGCGCAAGATTACGCGCTAGATTAGAACCCATAGCCGCCAAACCGACAACACCAATATTTGCCTGAGCTTCCGTCATGATGACACCTCTTATCTTGTCTTTTGTTTTATTTGCACGCACGCTTTGCGTACTCAAGCAATCTGCATTAACTCTCAATGCACAATTTTTTATTTTGCGTTACGCCCCTTCAAGAAACGCACTTATTAAGTTTATAGGCGGATATGCACAAGGCTCCGCAATCTATAAATCAACGAGTCGGAAATATAAATTTTGTGAGAAAGATTACATTTTTCATTGTTAAAGTTAGACTTACATTTTCCTCATAAAACACGACACGCTTACAAACACGCTATTTTTAGCTATTTTAAACAATAACTATATGTAGTGTTTACACAATCGACACACCACTATAAATAGTGCCTATTGGGAGTAAGCTAACTATTTGGCTTTTGCTGATACAACCTGGAATTACCAAATTCCCCATCACCAGAGGAGATTACAATGACCATTACAGTATTCACCAAACCTCATTGCCCACAGTGTGATGCCACTAAACGACAGTTCACTAAACTTGGCGTGAACTTTGAAACTGTTGATTTATCCAAAAGTCCTGAAGCATTAGAACAGTTGCGCAATGCTGGATACCGTCAAGCTCCAGTAGTGATTGCTCCGGATGCTTCCTGGAGTGGATACCGCCCAGATTTAATAGCGCAAATTGCAGATAAACTTGGGACTTCCACAACTTCAGCACAGTAAAAAATAAGCGAAATTTAGTAGATAAACGCAATACATATTGACATTCTCCACCAAAAATAGCAAACAAAGAAGCTGAGATAATGAGCGAACAAGAAAATATCACACAACCAAGTGCACCAGAGGCACAAGCACAAGGTGAACCAATTGGTGCCGTAGTGTATTTTTCTTCTGTTTCCGAAAACACATTACGATTCGTGCAAAATTGCGATTTTCCTAGCAATAATGTGAACGTATACCGTATACCACTGCGACCAAAAGAGCCAGAATTAAACGTACGCGAACCATACGTGCTCATCGTACCAACATATGGAGGCGGCAATATTGCAAAAGCAATACCAATGCAAGTTCGAAAATTCCTCAATAATCGCGAGAATCGCTCGTTTATTCGAGGCGTAATTTCTTCCGGAAACACGAATTTTGGCGATGCTTATTGCGCTGCAGGAGGTCAGATTGCCGGAAAGTGCGGCATTCCAAATATGTACTCGTTTGAGTTGACGGGAACTGCAGAAGATATTGAAAAAGTAGCGCAGGGAATACCAAAATTTCTAAGACAATTAAAAGAAACAAAGTAAACAAAAACAGACAAACAAACAGTATTTGAAAAGTAAGCATAACGCGGAAAGAAAGGAATAAAAACCCCATGAATGGCACGGATCCGATGAGCGAATCTACTGCTCTTAATCTTGACAACACTGACTCTGCTAGCAGCACTGAATCCGCTGCCAGTACAACCGCCAGCAGCACGGCAGAGCGCATTCGCAACAGCCGCGACTACCACGTTCTTAACGCTATGCTCGGTCTTTTTGACCCAGAAAAAGGCATTCAGTTTGATAAGGATCAGGAAGCAGAAAAGCTTTACGTTTCGGGTTACGTGCAAGAGCACAGCATGAAGTTTGCTTCTACTCGCGAGCGCTTGAATTATTTGATTAACAACTACTACTACAACAGCAACGTGTTCGGAAAGTACAGCGACGAATTTCTCGATAAATTCTACGAGCATGCTGAAGCAGCTCACCACACTTTCGGTACATTCTTGGGCGCTTTTAAGTTCTACACTTCTTACGCCTTGAAGACTTTTGACGGCAAGCAGTATTTGGAAAACTTCGCTCAGCGCGCAGCTGCAGTCGCTTTGGAACTTGCAGACGGCGACGAAAAAGCAGCACTCAACTATTTGGACGAGATGCTTGCAGGCCGATTCCAGCCAGCCACTCCAACCTTCTTGAATCTTGGTAAAGCTCAGCGCGGAGAGGCAGTAAGCTGCTTCCTCGTGCGTTTGGAAGATAATATGGAGTCTATTGCGCGCGGAATTAATTCTGCTTTGCAGCTTTCTAAACGCGGCGGCGGCGTGGCGCTTTTGCTTACGAATTTGCGCGAGCTCGGCGCTCCTATTAAACGCATCGAGAATCAGTCGAGCGGCGTTGTGCCTGTTATGAAGCTTTTGGAAGATTCATTCTCTTACGCCAATCAGCTTGGCGCTCGTCAGGGCGCTGGTGCTGTGTATATTAGCGCACATCACCCAGATATTATGCGTTTTTTGGACACTAAGCGCGAGAATGCGGACGAGAAGATTCGCATTAAGTCTCTTTCTTTGGGCGTTGTGATTCCGGATATTACTTTTGAGCTTGCTAAGCGTAAGGAAAAGATGGCTTTGTTTAGCCCTTACGATGTTGAGCGCGAGTATGGCAAGCCTTTTGCAGACATTTCTGTTACAGAGCATTACGATGAGATGGTTGCAAATCCTCGTATTCACAAGAAGTACATTGATGCTCGCGAATTCTTTATGACGCTTGCGGAAATCCAGTTTGAGTCTGGCTACCCTTACATTTTGTTTGAGGATACTGTAAATCGCACGAATCCTATTGAGGGTCGCATTACTATGAGCAACTTGTGCTCAGAAATTTTGCAAACTCAAGAAGCAAGCACGTATAACGTCGACTTGTCCTATAGCCACGTTGGTCGCGATATTTCTTGCAATCTTGGCTCTCTTAATATCGCTAAGGCAATGGACGGCGACTTGGGTGCAAGCGTTGAGCTTGCTGTGCGCGCACTCACTTCTGTTTCGGAGCAAACTTCAATTGATTCCGTGCCTTCTATCCGTCGCGGAAACGCGGAAGGCCACGCTATCGGCTTGGGTCAAATGAATTTGCACGGTTTCCTTGCTCGCGAGCACATGCAGTATGGAAGCGAGGAAGCTCTTGACTTTACAGACATGTACTTTATGACTATTGCTTACCATGCTTATAAAGCTTCTCATGCTTTGGCTGTGGAGCGTGGCCGCGCTTTTGCAAGCTTTAAGACGAGCGCTTACGCTAAGCCTGCAGGCAAAGGCAACTATTTCGATAAATACACCGATGGCAGCCGCTCTCTTGAGCCTCGTACTCAAGCGGTTCGCGATTTGTTTGCTCGTTTTAACGTTGCAATTCCAACCGTCAGCGACTGGGAGCAGTTGCGCGACGAGATTTTGCGCGATGGCATTTACAACGAGTATTTGCAGGCTGTTCCTCCAACTGGTTCCATCTCGTATATCAACCATTCCACGAGTTCGATTCACCCGATTGCTTCTCGCATTGAGATTCGCAAAGAGGGCAAAGTTGGACGCGTCTACTACCCTGCCGCTTACATGACGAACGACAATATGCAGTACTTTAAGGACGCTTACGAGATTGGTTGGAAGGCAATTATTGACACTTACGCTGAAGCGACTCAGCATGTGGATCAGGGATTGTCGCTTACTTTGTTCTTCCCAGACACTACTACTACTCGCGATTTGAACAAGGCTCAGATTTATGCATGGCGTAAGGGCATTAAGACTCTTTACTACATTCGTATTCGCCAGAAGGCTTTGGAAGGTACGGAAATCGAGGGTTGCGTAAGCTGCACGCTGTAAGGAGTAGCGCTAAAAATCTTAGTGACGTAAATCTATCAGCGTAAATCTTTTGCAAATTAAATCAAAAACTTAAGAAATTTTATAAAACGTAAACACAAAATCAGGAGTAATAATGACAGAACTCAGCCCAACCGAGCTCGATCCAACAGCACTCGACCCAACTGCACTGCGCAGTAGCCTCGATAAGCCTTTCGGCACAAATCGCGTCATCGCAAGCGACGAGATGATGGCAGCTTCTATCACACCAGCTCAGTACCGCTACCATCACGGATCGCGCGTGCGCCCAGTTAATTGGAATAATATTGTTGATGACAAAGATTTAGATGTTTGGAATCGCCTTATTGCTAACTTCTGGCTTCCTGAAAAAGTGCCACTGAGCAACGATATTCCTTCTTGGCGTTCCCTCACCGATCTTGAACGCAAGACAACTACTCGCGTTTTTACGGGCTTGACTTTGCTTGATACCAGCCAAGCAACTATTGGTGAGCTTTGCCAGATTGAGCACGCTCGCACTGAGCACGAACAGGCTATTTACACGAATATTGCTTTTATGCAGTCAATTCACGCTCGCTCCTACTCCTCTATTTTCTCTACTCTTTGCTCTAGCGAAGAAATTGACGAAGCTTACCGTTGGGCTGTTGGCAACGACGTTTTGCAGCAGCGCGTTACCACCGTGCTTTGCGAGTATGAGAGCGAAGATCCGCTTAAGCGCAAGATTGCAGCAACTATGCTTTCTTCACTTCTTCTTTACGCAGGTTTCTACCTTCCGCTTTACTTTGCTTCTCGCGGAAAGATGATGAATACTGCCGACATGATTCGCTTGATTTTGCGCGATAAAGCAATTCACGGCTATTATTCCGGCTACAAGTTCCAGCGCGGTTTGGAGCTTAGAAGCGAGAACGATAAGAAGAATCTTGAAAAGTTCACTATGAACTTGCTTGACACTTTGTACGATTTGGAAGTTGAGTATTCTGGTCAAATTTATGAAGGGTTTGACTTCCACGATGACGTTTTTGATTTCGTGCGTTACAACGCTAACAAGGCTTTGATGAACCTTGGCTACCCTGCTAAGTACAGCGAAGAAGAAACTCACGTAAGCCCAGAAATTCTCGCAGCTCTTTCTCCTGCAGCCGACGAAAATCACGACTTCTTCTCCGGTTCTGGTTCCAGCTACATTATGGGCAAGTCTGTTGAAACTGACGACGATGATTGGGACTTCTAATCTCACAGTTGGCTAACTGACTGATTTACTAAATAACTGAATAACTAACTGATTGGTTAACTAATTAATTTAATTAGTTAACCAATTTTAATTTAGTTAGGTCAATTATTGCAGCAAAATAGATCATATATAAAAACTAGAAGTCAAAAAATAACACAGGTCACTCAGTCTTTATGGTACACTATGTGAAAAGGAACTGGTCTTGTTGATTCATTTATGCAAAAATCGGCAGTGGCCATCACTTCCTACTCACGTTCAAACCAAGATTTTAAACTGAACTGAGCGGGCACTAAAGTTGGAGTCCAAGTTATAAGGATAACTAACAGCCGTTAGACGCATCTACAAGAAGAAAGAAGCCCATTTATGGGGAAAATGACTTATAAAAAATTGCTTTGTGTTGTAGTGCTATTCAGTTCGCTGGTGGGGCTAGCAGCCTGCGGTAGTCCCAAGGCAAACAAACCAAAGCCAACAAAAATAGCCCACCATTCGACTAAAAAACATCCAAAATCAGTCAAAGAAGCCTCAAAGAAGAAAATCGCCGAAGCCTTTGTAAAGGGACAAGAAGGTACTTTGGAAGCCCTAGGCGAAACTAAACGCGTTATTTGGGACGCTTATCCTGATCAGTTGGCTTACGTTAAAGATGCTTTCTACCACTGGACACTTCAGGACGACTGGTTCCAAGTTAATACTGGCCATTATATGGTCGTTGACCGTTTGAACAGTTCAGGCATCTTATTAAAGAAACTCCAAAAAGGCATGCCGGTTAAATTAAACGGCAAAGATTACAAAGTGGCGGGTTATAAAGACTTTGAGGGTGGCGGAAGCTCGGATAGGTTGCTAAAAGTATTCAAAGAGTACGTTGATCAATTCCCTAAATCTGCTTACTTCATTCAAACTTGTCTTGATGCCAGAACTTATGGCGGACAACGTCTAGTAGTTCTTGACGTAGCAAAATAGTAAACGATTTAGCCGCAAAATTTAGATTATTTACCAAATTTTGTTGTTTTGAAAATATTGCCTGTGCATCGACGAGGTTGATGAACAGGCAATATTTTTTAACTGATTACGCGACAATAGTTACGCAACTTTAATTGCACAGTCGCTATGTTATACGAGTTGTCGTGGCAAAAATCGCAAAATTAGCAAAATCTGTCACGATAACTCCATAAGTATGCCTCTATTTAAAAATAATTCCAAAACGGAAATATTCTTAAATATTGATTGTTAGGAACATACAAACTGCTAATAGTAAAAGTTTTTTAAAAGTTTTCTAAAAGCACTATCGTTAAAAATAGGTACGCCTATTTGTGTAGATAAAATCTGCACGTTAGTATGTTGATAATTTACAAAACAAGAATCACGAGGAGGTGCTTATTATGACTAATCCTTTGCGCGGTATACGAGAAGAGGATATTGTTAAGTACTTTAAAGTGCATAATCTTTCAGTTGGTAAAACGTATGTATTTACCATGAAATACGACCCCTGGTGGAAAGATTTAATCAAACTATTTTTGTTACCTAAATTATTCTATGTAGCGCAAAGCGTTGATGCGCGTATTATTGCTGCCACTGATAATGAGTTTATTGTTATTAATCCGAATGCCATTTTAGGCTCGGGTAATCTAGCTAAATTAGACGATAAGCATCTTCGTCGTATTGCGTGGAATCAACTCACTAATTTTGAAGTTATAAATAAGCCAACAACTCAAATAATTCGTTTTACTGTCAATAGTAAAACCGAAGAATGGAGTGTGCCAACGGAAAGTGCTAGCGTATGGCACTTTAATGTGTACAATCTTGATAATTTGAGAAAAACAATACAATCGCACATCTCTTGATAAGCAAATTCCGAAACAAGATACCATATATTGTATGAACACTACTTACGCAATTGTTGATAATGACACGCTTGTATTGCGATATATGCAACTTCTTCTAAAAAGTCGTTTGCCTGAAAATTTTGTTTGTGCATGGATGTGTTCTTCTGCAAAACAAGCTATTCATCGTTGCGTTACAGAAAATACTCCTGACGTACTTTTAGTAGATATATCAATGAGAGAAATGAGTGGCGTTGATGTAATTAAAGCAATTCGCGAGCGCAATAGCAATATTGTTTTAATTGGCATTACTTCCTACATGCTAGATGAATACGTATTGCAAGTTGCTAAGTCTGGTGGTCAAGCGTTAGTGCATAAAGACAATTTATCAGACGTAGTTGCAGCTATACAATCGCGCGCAACAAGCTACGGTTGCCCAGAATTGCCACAATATATTGACTATTTTCACACTCCGCAAGAATCATTTAATATGATTTCTCAACTTCCGAAGACTTCAGTTTTGTCTCCTCAAGAATCGGAAATTATGCGCTTGTGCAAACAGGGGTATTCTACGAAAGAGATTGCAGATCAGCTTAATGTGAAAGTTTCAACAGTCAACACGCATTTACGGCGTATTTATGGAAAACTTCAAGTCCGAAGTCGAATGCAGGCGCTCGCTGCGCTCGCAAAATACTCGCATGACATATAACGTGTAAGAAATTAACATGTAAAAGTAGGTAGTTATGAAATTATTAACGCGTATGATCAATTTTTTGCCGCATGATGCCTGGCAGAAAATTGGAATTGGCGCAATCATAAGTTGTACTTTGATTCTTGAAATTTGTTCCTATAATAATCTTCATTACTACTCTAATTGGCATGCAATTACGGTTGAAATAGTATGGATTGTAATCTGCTTATGTATTGCGATCTGGCCTCGTAAAGCATCTTTTATTGTGCTTATTTGGATGCCGTTGGTAATTATTGCGCCGAATATCAACTACTCATCTATGATGCTTACCATATTGATTTGTTTGGCAATTGCTGTAATTACTCAACCTTGGTACACCGTGCTTTCTTCTTGCGGAGTATCTTCATGGTTCTTTATTATCTGCGATTTTCAAAACGCTTATGTGTTGGCGTGGTGGCTTCTTATCACTCTTATTTCTAGCGCAATCGTAAAATACTATATTTCTACTATTCACCAACAACAGGAACAGTTATTTGCACAGCGTTATAACGTTTTTCAAAAATATGCCACTATTGCAGCAATTCGCATGCACGATGAAGTAACTAATGAGCTTTCCAGCATTATGATGATGGCACAACAATCTATTGAACCTCAAACAACTCATGACCAAGAGCATGAAAATTCGCGAGAGATTCTTCAACGTGCTACTACAACTGTTCATAGAGCACGTAATATTATTTCTCTTCTTGACAATGCTACAACTTCAAGCACTAGCGATGTTATGCAATCGACTACATGTTATAAAGATTTTTGCACAGGCTTACGTGTTTTATTTGACTGTGAGCAAAAGTCATTTGAAAAGCTTGGCTATATTGGTTCCATTGATTTGAGTAGTGATCTAACTGCTGAAGATTCTCGGTCAATCCATTTGCCTTTTGAAGAATGTGCTCAAATTGAATATATTTGCCGAGAACTACTTGCAAACGTAAAAAAGCATGCTGCAAAGCCTAAAGAATACGCCATGAATGTAATGCTTAATGACAATGAATGTCATATTACGTGTATAAATAGTGCGCAACGAGGTATTCTTGCTAACTTGCAATTAGGATATGGACTGCGTTTCCATAAGATGCTTGCGGAACGAGTTGGCGGAACTTTTAAAGTTATTGAAGATGGCGATTCGTGGATTATTAATGTACACGTTCCGCTTCATGCAGAGCAATAGCCATTGTGCAAGAATAAATTATTATGCTTTCTTGCGCTTTAATCGAGTACTTGGATCTATTTCAATCGAGTATTTGGACGAACCTTTGCGTAGCAAACGCAAATAAGAAGTTAATCTGCAATGCAGAATGGTGTTTCGTTGCTATGTTACACACGTTATCGTGGCAGTTTTTGCTAATTTTGCAATTTTTGCCACGATAACTGTGTGCGTCACGCATTTGCTGGTTCTATTGCAATACGTCCACCTAACGCTTGAACAACCTTCGCAATAGTTTGGAAGCTGGGATTGCCGTCTCGTCTTAAGCTTTTGTAAAGGCTTTCCCTTCCAACCTCGGCTTTTTGAGCAATCTCTTTCATTCCTCTAGCTTTTGCAATATCACCTATAGCAGCTTGCAACAAGCGAGGATCATTAAGTTCTGCTGCTGCATTGAGATACGCAATAACATCATCATCGTTCTCAAGATACTCACTCGCATCCCATTTACTTATATTTACCATTTCTTCTCCTCAATTAACTGTGCAAGAAGTATCTTCACTTGCTTAATATCTTTACTTTGACTACTTTTATCCCCACCAGCAAGTAATAGCATTAACTTTGAGCCTTTTGTGCAAAATACACACGATATCCTGGTCCAAAAGCGAAACGCAGTTCACTAATGCCATTGCAAACTGGATGTAAATCACCTACTGGCTTACCTGCAATTTCACATAATCTCAGCCTCGCGTTAATTCGAGCTTTAGATTGCGTATCGCGAAGTTTTTTCATCCAATTGCGATACTCATCTGTTTTAAGTATCTCCATAAAAATATTTTATCCTGCAGGATACAATTTTGCAATTTCTGCCATGATAACGCACGATTTAGTAATAATTGTGTGCACAATGGTGCTACTTTGGCATTACGTTGGGTGCACACGTCTGCTACAATAAGGCAAAGCATGAATAACAAATTTATGATTTTAAGATTAAAGGAAACAACATGACTTCTACAAAAACAGCCAAAACAAGCAGATTAAGTGTAAGAGTTAATCCAGAAATACGAGATAGCGCATCGCAAGTTCTTGAACATTATGGTCTTGATATGAGTTCAGCAGTCAACTTATTTTTGTATCAGATTGTAAATACGCAACGTTTCCCATTTTCACTTGAAAGTTCTCCGTACGAGCACGCTCTTGATGAAGCTATGAAAGAAAAACCAATAGCTGCAGGTACTGTTGACGATTTTGCTGAGCTGATGCGCAATGCCTAAACCGCCATTTTATAGTCCAATCTATCTGCGAGATGTTAAGAAATATAAGCAGAAGCATTACGATATTGAGCAAGTAATCAATATTGTAAGACTTATTTGCAATGGTGCAGATTCTCGCGAGCTTGCAACTTATAGAGATCATATTCTTAAAGGCTCATACAAAGGCGTGCATGAATTGCATGTGTCTGCAGACGTTCTACTGTTGTATCAAGTTAAAGAAGATTGCATTATATTCCTACGCTTAGGATCTCACGACGACTTATTCTAGATAGCAAAAACTGACGCGATAACGTGTATAAAATAGCAACGAAACAGAATTTTGCATCACAGATTAACCGCTTACCTGCATCTTCTATGCAAAGCTTCGTCCAAATACTCAATTAAAACGCATCCTTAACATTTCTTGTTGACGCAACAAACAAGTAAATCTATCATGTTAGTGGGAGGCACATTGCCCCCCCAACAAATAAGTTGGAGGTTTACGATGAAGAAAATTTCACGTATTGCATCGACAGCAGTGTTAGCAAACGCTACAGCCTTTGTAGGCACTGGTCGTGCTACTGCCTATTGGGATTGCAAATAATCTGTATGTATGAATAACTTATCATAGGGGATGCGATGTCTCGATTATTGCGTTCATTGTCATGCGCACTTGTTCTTCTGCTTGCATTATTTGCATCGCTGTTAGGTTTGACAAAAATGAACGACTCTTTGGGTGATTGTATTGCTATATATCCGCAAACGAGTCGCCTTTTTTCATTACGCGGTGTGACAGAAGACAAAGCTGATCAAATTTATGCATTACTCAAGAATACTGTTGCTCAGCATAATGCTTTTGTGGTTCGTAATGATATGCGCTTGGCAGCGAGTGACGCTGGTGTAGATGGTTTTGAGCTTGGCATATTTGGCAATCCTCGAGGTAAAGAAGACCTTATTACCTTGTCATATCTCGGAACGCCGATTCTGACATCGCATGCCTTTACGCAATTATTGCACAGTGAAAGTAGTAAAACGCTTGGACTTGATATGGCAAAAGCAGATATGCTTGCTGATCTGCCCACTATTTCCATTGAGGGTTCGCGTTTAGTTGTTCGTCAATTAGATGCCCTCATCAACAATAGTAAAACAAAGCTTGGCGATTACAGGATTGTGGGACTTTCCAATCGAGACTACCATGCATTAGTTACTCAAGCTGCTCGCATCGCTGGTACAACCTACCAAGATTTTCAACGTGGAAAATCTGGAATAGCACGATCCAATAGTTTTAATCAACTTACTTTTGCTATTGTTTGCATTGTAACAGTGTTGCTTCTTGGAATTACGATAATCGCTGATGGGTATCTTTCGTATAGAACATTGGGAAGCTACCTATTGTTGGGTTGGTCGCGTTCATCGTTTGCTTCGCGTCACCTTATGCCGATACTTGTTTCAACGCTCGCCGTATATCCTCTTGTTTGTATCGTGATGAGTTTATTTACTCACGGATTTATATGGAATATTCAATTGTTAATGCAGGCACTGATTATAGCGTTGCCAGTTATTGCAGTTGTGTTGCTTCTCAGTGCATTAGTCATTTTGATGATTATTTCTGTAAAACCAGTAGATGCAATTCGTAATCGTATTACCAAACGTGGTATGCTTATTGCTCTTGCACTCGTTTATGCTATTGCATCAACATGCGTATTAGAAGGTGTGCATAGCATAGATGGGCCAATAGGCGAGTTGGCGAAAAGTGTGGAAGTTGCTCGTATGTGGCATCCTGTATTAAACCAGAGAATTATGTATCACCACCTCGTAGGGCAAGATGGTACTTCGGTATCTGGTCAATCGACGCAGTATGCCAAAGATGCTTTTGCATGGTATCGTTCTATTGAGGATAAGCCAGGAGTAAGGCTTATTTACACAAGCTTCTTTGATGCGGATATACTACAAGATTGGCGCAATGGTAGCGTATATAAGCATGTACCTTCTAAGCCATTCTGGTCGTTTGTAGCGTCGCCTAAGTACTTGCAAGATCAAGGGTTTACTGTAGATAGCGATGTCAAAAACCTTGCTCGTCAGGGTGTGCGCATTTACTTCATTCCCGACACGTATAATCCTCAAGAGCAGACTTCGATGAGGCAGTGGCTTCAAGAATCAGACAACCTAACGTCTACTGATGTTTCGACCAAGTTTACTGCGCATCCACAATTCGCATTCCGCACGTATCATCCTTCTCGCGAGTGGTTTAACTGGTCCACAGATATCCATCATAAGGTTATGGTAAAAGATCCTATTATTTTTTATGCGACGAGTGATAATTTGAATGCATCTGAAAGTGAATCATTACTTGCTGGCGGTCTTGACAATAGCTACATTAAATTGAATGATCAAGCAGCAGCTAGATATCTGAGCGACGCTTATACTGCACGGTATCATCTTGATGATAATCATCTTCAATTCTTACAAGTAGGAGAATGCATTGCAGGCTACCAAAAGACGATTATGCAGACGTTGCAATTGTTTGGTAGCGTAATTCTGCTTATTACTCTGCTTATGTTGATATTGCTTATAGCGATTATTGCTATGTTTGCAGCATGCTATCAAGAAAGTATTGCAGTGAAACGATTGCTTGGTTTTTCGCTATTACGCATATTCTCTATGCCATTCTTGCTTGTGGGACTCGTTCAAGGAGTACTTTTTGTTATTGCTTCGATTGAACGGACTCGTTCTGGCATGATATATGTGCTGATTTCGGCAATTATTGAACTCATATTATTAACGATACAAACATATTATTTGAGTAATAAACACATTACTTCTATGGTAAAGGAGTAGTCGATAATGCAAAATAACAGTATTGAACCTTTAATAAGTGTACGCAATCTTTATAAATCATATGGGAATCGACCGGTTTTGCATAATCTTAGTTTTAGTGTGCAACAAGGAGAATCGTTAGCAATCATGGGGGCTTCCGGCTCTGGAAAATCCACTATTCTAAACATTCTCGGCATGCTTGAAACCTATGATAAAGGTGAAATAAAAATTGCTGGCAAAGAACTTCCAGCTATTAATTCTGTTGCTGCTACTAAGTTACGTCGTTATCATATTAGCTATTTATTTCAATCGTTTGCATTGCTCAATAATAGAACTGTATTTGATAATTTATGGATTGCGATGGCATATAATAAAGAGTCAAAGTCTGTTAAACACCAAATGATTGATGCAGTTCTTGCTGAACTCAATATTGAGTATGCTAAAAATGACCGTATTGCTGTGCTTTCTGGTGGCGAACAGCAGCGAGTTGCGATTGCTCGCGCAATGCTGAAACCTGGCTCGTTGATTTTGGCAGATGAACCGACGGGTTCACTTGATAGAGATCTTGCCGATAAAGTGTTTGCGCAATTGCAAGCGATGAATAAAGAATATAACAAGACATTGCTTGTAGTGACACATGATCCTTTGATTGCTCAGCGATGTGATCGTGTGTTGCATATTGAGGCGCTAGCTCGGTAGTTGCATTGCTTCTCTTCTCTTCGTTAAATTTCGGGTTATCGTGGCAAAAATCGCAAAATTCGCAAAATTGCCACGATAGTGCGGTTTTGTGTTTTATAAGTCCTGTAACGCAATTCTTTTATCTTCTGCAGACTGCTTAGACGACTTATCGTCCTTCTTAAGAGAATGCGCATAGCGAATAAGACTTCTTGCAATAAAGAACACTAAAGCACATATAACAAGTGCGATAAGAATGTCAATTATCGGACCAAATAATGCATAGCTCATGATTCATCCTTTCTTTTTCTATATTCGTTTATGAGTGTTCGAGCTGTGTCAACATCGTATTTATCGTCAATAGCAAGACTCTTTACTAAAAGAACGAACGGGTCTTCTGGTTCATTGTCGCTTATTCGAATTTTTTCAATGAGCCTGTTAAGCCTGATTCTCATCGTTGGGTAAGAGACTTGATACATTTGCGACATTTCTTTTAACGATCCAGACGATAATACAAAGTTCTTTATAAACGACATGTCTTCGTCTGTGAGATTAGCCATCCATCTTGGAATATGATCCATATCACCCCTTTCTTCAGCCTATAAACTTTAATTAAATTAAACTTTTATTAAAAATATTAAAGTCACTGTATGAATTTGTCAAGAATAAACATGAGAGATATGACACAAAGCGACATTTTTATGTCGCCAAAATTGTCGCTTTGCCGCCAAAATAATAAAGATATATATTTACGTAACATATGAGAAGATGAAGTTATCGTGGCAGTTTTTGCTAGATTTGTGATTTTTGCTAATTTTGCAATTTTTGCCACGATAACGCATGATTTGCGTGCCGCTAGTTTAGCGGAATAACAACATTGACCAGCCAAGTGTCATCATCTTTTTGAGCGCTTAAAGATCCGCCTAAGCGTTCCACAGATTTTTTGTGGAACAGTAGCCCTTTGCCAAAAACAAGCCTTTCGCCGAACTTGTTCAACATTGAAATCGAATTCATACACATTATTTTGCATTCACGCTCATCAACCGTAACATTCATAGAAAAATCAACGCTAGTACTGCAATGCTTACGAATATTAGTAAGCAGCTCGCTGCACATGCGAATAGCACATTGAGCTTTTTCGCCATTAACGATTGCAGATACAGCAAAATCGTTACTTCCCGAACTTTCATCATTTACTGTTATAGAGCCATAGTACCCAAGCTGCTCGCAAATTTGCCGTTCAGCCTGTAAACGCGCGCGAATATTACATAAGAAATCAGTCAAATTCATGTGATCATTGCTATTAGAACCATAAACAAACTGCGCACTAGCAATATTTGAATCTAAAGAATCATCATACTTATGCTCAGCTTGCTCAAGCAGATTAATAACAAGTCTCGCTTTGGAAAGTGCATTACGCGAATGTTCAATAATCTGCTCTAACGATTCTTTTGTATGTTCATTGTTCTCAGCATATAAAGCATCCGTTGCAAGCAACGTAATATCAGTAATCTCATTGTTCACATCGTCGTGCAATTGCAACGCAACCGACGCAATATAAGACTGGAACTTGCTTCGTACAATATCCATTTTTGCGCGATTATTTTCTTCCAACATGTTCAAATATTTGCGCAAAGCGTAACCGCAAATCATGGAAATAAGAATAAAACAAGGAAAAGTAAGCGGAATGTACGCCATTTTTGCAAAGTACATAATATTCAGCGAAACTATGTATGCACAAAGCAAATACTTCCACGAATCGTAAAAGCCTGCAACAAACATGCTAGCAATCAATGAAAAAAGAAAGCAAGTTGCATTTACGCCTGGCATTGCTAGCGTTAAACAATACAAAATCGGAGTTACGAGTGATATTTGACGCGGAAAAGCAATCATAAGAAAAGTTGCAAACATCCAAACGTATTGGCACACAGATTGCTGCGGGTTATGCCACAAACCAGCTGTATTGCAAGATTGCACATCCATTGACACTACAAGAATCGCCAATATTATGAATAAAGTTCGCTGAATTTTCCAGCTTTTAACCAACTCGATAACGCGCGAAAATGTTTTCATTAACATGCACTATCCGTTTCTTGCAAAAGATTCGGATGATTTTGCTGCAAATTATAAGCATATTGCATATTGCTAGTTTGCTCACGATTTTGCATTGCAGCAAATGCGGATATTGCTTGCACGCGATTAGAAACATGCAATTTTTTGTAAATCCTATGAATATGCGTGTTTACAGTGTTTGGCATAAGACCAAGTTGAGCTGCAATCTGATTCGTTGTGTAACCTTTAGCGAGCAGATCCATAATTTTTAGTTCTTGAGGAGGCAAAACGCTACGCAATCTTGATTTAGAAAGCCTAATAAAAGATTCTTGCGGTGTAGCAAAATCGTAAGCAACGTCTTTAACGCAACGGCATCCATACACATTCTGCTTATCGCAATATTGCAAAGCTTCTGCTAATCCTTTGAAATTGTCTTTAGCAACCATTGCTTGCCCGCCAACTTGCGAAACCATCGAAGCGTAGGATCTACAATCGTAAGAAGTCATACCAATTAAAATAATGCTGTTGTTTTTCTCACGAATTGCACGTATTACGTCTACTCCAGACATGTCTTTCATTGACATATCTATCAGAATATAATCTGGAGTAGTTTTTGCTACTTGGCAATATTTCAAAGCTTGCACGCCCGATTTTACGCACCATTTGCACGCGTACTCGCTTGGCAAAAGCTTGCTGAGCACGTTTCGCATAACCGCTAAAACTAGTGGGTCGTTATCTACTATTGCATACGTTTTTTGCATAATGGCTTTCTTGCAATCACACGCTACTTTTCTTATATTCTACTTTATAAACGCGCACAAAGTAGAGCAAATTGTGTAGTAAGAAATGATTACAAGTACTGCGCGTAAATTATATGTGATTATAATAAGTAACAATATGTGACTTTTGGTTGCGTTGAAAATGCAGTTTCAACAATGATTGCAGCAGGATTATATGACAAAACGATTAGTAGTATTGCACTCCGCAGAAGTAGCTGCGATGGCGTTCGCCTCAGCAGCTGCTTTTATGCGTAGCTTTGACTTTTTCGCTTTGTGGCTTGTTCTAGGACTTCTTTCTGTTGCATTGTATTCTTGTGCATATTTTTTCTTGCTCAACAGCGTTATTAAAGCAAAAAATGCGTATATAGAAAATAATATATCTAAGCTTAGCGGCGCGGGCGCTAACAGCATAAGTAGTGACGTTGAGAATACAGAGAACAACAAAGATTACATAATGACTCTTGAGCGAGAGCGCAAAAAAGTCGAATCACAAAATAAGCAAATACTCAACAATTACTCAAATAATTTAATAAATATTATTTCATGCTTTATTTGTGGGCTTATTCACGTTCCTTGGATTTATTACTACGGAATTGCAAATGGCGTTTTAACATTGGTGATTTTGTGGCGGGTAATAAAGCGCCCACAAGGTCACCCTATTGACGAAAGCGATTTTTAAAGATTTAAGACTTTAAGGATTTAAGCTTATTGTTGATCTTCCATTGAAAGATTTAATCCTTTTGCAGCATTGTGAAAATCTCCCATGCGATCTCCATAACCGTCTGCAATAATAGCATCCTCTTTTACAACAAAAGAGCCATTTTCTAGCACAATATATTTTGTAAAGAATTCTTCTAATTGCTTAGCTAATTCATCAATTTCATCTTGTGAAAGCTCTTCGCTACTATTTTCCGCAAGTTTATCTTCCTGATTTTGAATTTGATTAATGCTATTTTCACTAACGTTCCCTATTTTGTTTACGTTACCTTCTGGCTGCCAAGAGTTTATGCCAAAATCACTCATGCTTACACTACCCATATTTGCGCTGTTCATGTTTGTATCTCCTTGTATTTGTAACATATTTGTGCAACACATTTGTGCGTTGCTTTAAGTCTAATTACAAACATTTTCCGCGCAATCTTGAGTACTGAGTTTTGAGTACATCATATTGCTGCAAAAAATTGCAATATTTATACTAGAAATACAAAATACGTATGAACGATAAGCAATGTACATGAATTAGCTACAATGCTCACAAACAAAACAGCAAATTGGAAGGGAAACAACTCATGAGCAAGGACTATATAAAACTTATTAAAGAAACGCTTATTTGGATTCTTAAGTGGGCAATATTTACAGCAGTCGAATTCCTTATTTTGTTCGTTGCGATTATTTCTTGTAATCATGATTTTGTACAGTTCATGCACGAATACAGTAATGCTATTATTCCATTTATGGCATCACTCGGAGTCATGATGGCAACAATGATTCGCAACGAAGGAACTATTTTTGAAGTCAAAGATTAAGGTAGTTCAAGATTATTGCGCGGATGCGATTGAAGCCTCTTGGCGAGCAACGTCAAGCGCTTTGTTGAAGGCATCGCTAGTCCAACTTGCTCCAGCAACAACCGAAATATGCAAATCTTTTAACGGTTTTCCAACGATTTTGCCGGGGATAGCCTTTGAGAATGCATCCATATGGCCCTTTGAAATCGGCGTAAACGGATGAGACGTTATTTGCACATCGCTAATATTTCCATTTGCAACGCTTAAATTTACTTCAATACTATCTTCTGCAACCGGTCCATATGTAGCTTTGATTTTATAATCGCCATCTTTATAATTGCCGGTGTCTGTTTTAGGCTGATTCTGCTGGTTTTTAGAATCTTGCGAATCTCCAGAATCCTCAATTTGCGCAGAAGACTTAGATTGCTGAGCGCCAGCATCGTACTTGCCAGAAGGATTACCACTATCATCCGCGCTTTGACCAGAGTTTCCTGCAAACTCATCGTTCATCGGCACAGCACTCGGCTCACCGCAAGCAGAAAACATAGCGGACGACGCGGCTACAATCGCAAGCGTAGCAACGGTTTTCGTAACTTTTTTGGATTTCAAATCATCACGTAAATTATTGCAGCGTGAAACATCGTGAAACATATTATCTGAAACCATACAATCATCGCCTTTAAATCTTGTATATTTTAAAACTTCGCGCAACTAATCATCTAAATTCGCTAATTTAGGCGACTTAGTAGGCTCATGGTCTTGCAAAGCTTCCGCAACGCTTTCATCAATATGCGCACTCGTAAACGCAGGCTTTCCACCAATCGCCTCGTACGCTTTGCGAGCATCCTCATTATTCCAACGCTCACCAACAAGCACACCATGATTAAGCATAATTTCGCGATCCGCGCATTGCGCAACCAGAGAATCGTGAGTTACAACAATAATCGTCGTGCCTTGATTGTGCAGTTGCTTAAATAAGTCAAGCACAATCTGCTCATTTTTTTCATCCAAATTGCCAGTTGGCTCATCTGCAAGCAGCAACTTCGGGCAGTTTATGAGCGCGCGAGCAACACATACACGCTGCTGCTCACCGCCCGAAAGCTGGCTTGGCAAATGGTGAGCGCGGTCCTTCAAGCCAACTCGATCCAAAGCATCCATCGCTTGAGCTTCGTCTACAACTGAATGATAATATTGCGCAACCATCACGTTTTCAACTGCCGTTAAATGCGGCACAAGATAAAACTTTTGAAAAACTAAGCCAATTACGTTTTTACGAACGTCTGCAAGCTGACCTGCATTCAAATCCTCAAGTTTGCGACCTTGCAAAGACACAGAGCCTTTAGATGGCGAATCCATGCAGCCAATAATGTTCATGAGCGTTGTTTTGCCAGAGCCACTCGAGCCAACAATTGAAAGCCACTCACCTTCTGGCACAGTGAGCGACAAATCGTCAACCGCACGAAGAGATCCGTAAATCTTGGAAATATGGTCTAAAGTCAACAACATTTTGGACTTAGACTCCGCGCTATCTAGCTTATTTTCTACATTCTCTGTCATATTAAATCCTTAACTTAAATCCTCAATAATCCCACTCAATGTACGCTTAAAATTATTCTTCTCGAAGCACAATTGCAGGGTCAATTTTTGAAGCGCGCAAAACAGGCGGCAACGCAGCAACGCAAGCAGCAATCAGGCTAAATGCAACAGAAAACGCAACAAGCCACCAATTCACGCCCAAATCTCTAGCGAACACCATTGCTGCAAGCAAACGAGCAAACACATACCCTACTGCCGTACCGGCAATGCCACCAACGAAACCGTATAATCCAGCTTCGGCAGTAAATTCCACGCCAATACTCTTAGCGCTTGCACCCAAAGCTTTGCGCAAACCAATTTCGTTTCGACGCTGTTGCACAATCGAAGAAATCGTAGTGCTCACGCCAACCATCATCAACGCGAGCACAACTAGCGAAACTATGCAGAACAGGCTGCGAAGCATAGTAATAATACCAGTGTCAGCAGCAGTAACTTTAGTAACCTGCTGAGCGCGCACGCGCATAGAAGTCATATTGTTAATGCTTCTCACAACCGCATCAACGCTAGGCGCAGAAGACGAGTAAGCAATAACGTCTGCTCCGCGCTTAACTCCAGTAAGAGTATTTACATCTGCGTTTAGTGCATAAAGCATGGAATCCTCTGCACCACCAGTGTCCAAAATGCCACAAACGCGGAAAGTTGTGCCGTGAGTATCCATAATATCCGTTGAAACTCTGCCTTCAACAAGCTTTTGTTGAGAAGATTTTTGTGCAGACTGTTCTGCAGACTTATCTTCAGATTTCTGAGCAGGCTTATGCGAGCCGTTAGTATTATCCGAAGATCTATACGCAATTGCAATGCGAGAGCCTATTTTTAAGCCCATCGCAGAAGCTACATCTCGCCCAACCATCACATTCCCGCCGCTAGGCCAAGAGCCGTCTACATTCCAATGCTTATTAAGAGACTTTACTGAACGAACGTCTATTCCTGCTAAAACGTACGGAGCTGCGTTAATACGCACATTTTCGTAACGATACGTAGCAGATCGCATAGCACCTTTTGCAAGAACCATATCGTTTGTATGCAAAACCATTGCGCGATCAATACCGTTTTTCCACTCGCCCTCAATTGGCGTTACGATAATATTCGCTCCATACGCGCGCATTTCGTCGCTCATCTGCTGGGGCACAACCAGGCAGATTGCAGCCAAACAAAACAGCGTAGCAGCACCAACAAGCGTTGCAATAACAGCCATTAGAGCACGCGATTTTCGGCGAAATACCGCGCTCAATAGCATGGTTATAAACATTGCATTGTTGGAAGTCATATAAGATTTACCTGCCATGAAGCACCTCCGCAGGACGCACACTCAAAATCGAACGAATCGACGAGCCTGCAGCCGCAAGCACAGTCAACGCAAGCAGCACAAACACAAGCACAAATACCATTGGTCGGAACAAAATCGCAGAACCAAACACCGTAAAACCAATAATCTGTGCCACCGCAAATCCCAAAACCATGCCTAGAAGCGCTCCACCAAATGCAATAACCGCAGTTTCCATAAGCATAAGACGAGCAACAGCACCATCTCGTGCACCCAAAGCCTTAAGTAAGGCAAGCTCACCGGAACGTTCCGAAATCGAAGCAGCCATAAGATTCGCCACAGCAACAGCCGCAGCAATCAAGCTCAATGCAGTCATCAAAACCATAACAGCGCGCGTCTTATTCAATACGTTTCCCTGCAGCGCCGCAACTTGACGAACCTGTTTTGCAACAGCTCCAGGAATTACCTCCTCAATTTGGTAAGTAATCGAACTCGGGTAAGCAGTGCAATACCAAGTCTCCCACTCTTCCTGGCTGAGTGCTGCCGGATTTTTAGCAGCCTTACGCGCTAAATCATTTTCAGGAGTAGTAAGCGCCTTTACCTCAATCAAATCAGCCATATTCGGCTTATTTGCAAGGTTTTGAGCATCGCTAGAACTTGCGTAAATTGCGTTATTATCGTCGTCACCAGAATCGTATACGCCAACCAAACGCAATGAAACCTCGCGTCCGTCACGAATCAAACGCAAACGCTGACCAAGTTTTAAGTGCAAACGATCAGCTAGCTGCACGCCGACCATTGCCTCGGATTGATTATCTTTTGCCCAACGACCTGCATTAATTTTCCACCAAGAACGCAATCCTCGAACGCCAACAACTGTTGTCTCGCCAGAAGCGAGCGCAAGCTTGCGATTGAACCAAGTTCCAACAATCGGCACCACAGTTTTCGTAGAAGACTTCACTTCAAGATTTGCGTGAACTTTTATTTTCGGCGCAAAATTCGTAATATTGAACGCCCAAAAAATCATTTTAATTTTTGCAGCGTCTGATTCCTTCAAAAAAGCAGTAGACTCTTGGCTTTCTGCAGCTGCTAGATTATGCAAAGAAGCAGCATCTTCCTGCTCGCGAGAAGCGTACAAATCATTTACCACAGCGCTAGATTTTGGCTGAACAACAATATTCGAACCGTACGAGCTAAGCTCGGCGTTAATCTTGTCTCCAACGTCATACACAACACTAAGCATTGCAACGCTTACGCACGCGCTTAAACACACAACGAGCGCAATCAGCACACGCTTTTTTATTTGCCGCACAAGAGATCGAGCAACCATGCGCATCATAAACATTAGTTGCTCCTTACTTAAAGTGCGAACTAAGCACGTCTAAATCAGCGGTATGAATGGTGATTTTGCCATGCCCAGCCTTGTACGGGAACGGAATCGGATTGCAACCACCCTTAAAACCAATGGTTGCCAAGTTAATTGCTACGTCACATTTACGGCAAATAATCTTGCCGTCTTTTTCGTAGTAGCCTGCGTCTCCACAATTTTCGCAAGCATCCAAGCCAACGCCGTACGCTCCACCATTCTTTTTAATGATTATAAAGCGCATAACAGTGCCGTCTTTTGCTTTGTATTGGAAGCGATGAAGGTGGCCGTCTGAAATTTGCACAAAGTTGATAGTTGCCACACCGTCGTGCAATTCGTACGGTTCTGGAGGCGTAAGAGTTGGTTTAATATTCATAATAGACACGCCTGCAGTAAGCGTAAGTATTACGGTAACAGCAGCCAAAAGTGCCGCAAGAGCAGACTTTCGAGATTTCCTTTTAAACGCACGCTTTGTGCGAATTTCTGCAGCATTTTCACCAACTATTGCCGTCTTAAAACCAATTACAAGAGAAGCAGCTGCAGGAATCAAAAATACGCTAATTTGCGCCATAATCATCAGCGGATTATTGTTAATCAGCCAAACAAGCACGCTGAAAGAAAAGTCATCAATGTAAAGCAGAATGCTTCCTTGCATAATCTGCAAAAGTGAAGTTACGTGCTGAATAAGCAGAATAATCATGCTGAGCGCAATAGCAATTTTGAAAGAAATTGCGCTAGCTGTAGCTCGCACTGAACGAGCCATAAGACTTAAACAAATCGCCGCAATAATACCTAGAACAAAACCAAGAGCACGCAAAAGCATGTCGGAAGTAAACGGCGGCGTGCTTGAATCTACAAAAATCGTAAGCTGTAGAATAACGTCTGGAAGCGCATAAAATACGGTAAATGCTAAGCAGCAAGCGCCGATTGCGTTGCTGATATGCATTGCAAGTGGGCGCGTACGCCAGTTTTCAACAGTTTTGTGCGAACGAAGCACAACTACAATCGCCGCAATATCGAAAGGAACTGCAACACACAATGCAGGCATGTTAATAAAATTGCGCTGATTAATTACTACAGACGCACGAAGAATCGCAAAAATAAGTGCAGCAGCTGTACCAACTGACAATCCGTACAGTCTCCAGCGCGCACTCATCGGCTTATCACGCCCCTCACCCACAGTAAGTGAGGCACTTAGACCCATTGTAAGTAGCGTAAGAGGGAGCAGCCCAGGCATAACTGCTACGAACAGTCTGAGCATAACTCCCTCCTTTGCTATCAATTACAATCTTTTAACTCAATAATTACTAATAATTACTAACTACTTCTAATTATTACTAACTATTACTACCACTGGCGAGGAGTGTACTTCCAATCGTCGAATGTTGCCTTGATTGGTTCAGTCCAGAAGCGACCAGTTACGCCGGTAGCAGGATCGACGTGAAGCATCCAACCCTTCTTTTCTGGGGATTCAATGGAAAGCACAAGCTTGTAGTTGCCAGCCTTGTCAAGCTTAACGTTTGCACCATAATGAGGGCCATCGGAAGCATTCATTTGCATGAACGTGCCCTTGCCAACAGATTCGCCGCTTGCCTTGTCAACAATCTCATAGTTCACAGTCAAATCTGGAATGAACTCGCCCTTACCGTAGCCGAGCTTGGTACCTTTTTGGTTAGCATGAATATCTGCCTCGAGGTGGAAGCTAGCTTCTGAAGCCTTCAAGCCCATGCCAGCTGGAACCATATCAACTGGTTGGAAGTACACGGCACCGATAGTCAGCGGACCGATGTTCTGATCTTGGTGAGGACCAACTGGAACCTCTTCAAAGCCCTTATCGCCACCTTTATCATCAGCTTTGTCATCAGCCTTCTGCTCAGTCGCTTGTGACTTAGCAGCAGTTTTAGCAGAATTGCCATTAGCACCACATCCAGCGAGCGCAAGCATTCCTGCAAGCACCAAGGCAGCAAGTGCCATCATCTTATTATTCTTCATATCTAACCTTCTCTGTTTGTTGATTGGTTATTTATTTGTGAGTTACTCGTTGTTTAATTGTTACTTATTTGTTAGTTATTTATTGGTTATTTTTGATTATTTTGCTTATTTATTTTCTACCGTACACTTTCCACGGCTTCGCACAATAGATACGCAAAGCAGCGAAATTACCACGATTGCAGCTACAACTTGAGCTACAATCGTTTCCACATACGGGTAGAATCCAAGCCAATCGTTAGTTGGCAAGCCTTGAATATACATACCTGCGAGCGCATCGCCTTCTATGAGTGCATGCACGCCACCGCCAGCAAAAATCACCACAAGCACAGACATAAGAGCACTTGTGCCGGTGAAGAATGGGCGAATTGGTATGCGCACAGATGCGAAACGAATCAGCAGGAAGATTACTACTAAAACTGCAGCTGCAGCAACGAAACCGCCCCAAATCAGGGAATCAGCTCCGTTTGAAACCGCAAAAATAGCTTGATAGAAGATTACAGTTTCTGCACCTTCACGAAACACTGCCAAGAAGCTAAGCAGTGCAAGCGAAATCAAGCTGCCTTGAGACACGGCAGCCGTGGTTTGATCGCTAATGTATTTATTCCACGCTTGCACAGAAGAGCGCGAAATCATCCAGTTGCTCGTGTACAGAAGCATCAGCATTGCAAACAGCGCAACCACGCCTTCTGTAATCTCTTGCTGTGGTCCAGAACCGTTAAACAATAGTCCGAACAGTGCAGCAACAATCAGCGAAGCAACAATACCGGCAACAAGCCCTAAGTAAATATACTTCACCATGTTTTTGTGACCAGATTTAATCAGGTACGCAATAATTGCTGCAACAACCAGCAATGCTTCTAAGCCTTCACGCAGTAAAATAACAAAAGCCTGACCAAAAGAACTAGTTATAAATTGCATCAACGGGTTTGCGCTAGAAGAAGCACCACCGTCAAGTTTTGCAGCATCTTCTATAAGCATTGCTTTAAGATCCGTTACGAACTTTTTAGCTTGCTCAACCGTTTTTTTGTTGTTCATTGCTTGGCGGCACTCTTTGAACTGATATTCGACTGTTGAAACGCGACTACCGCTTATTGCATTCATTACGTTCTTTTCAAAACCGAGCTTTTCGTAATACTGGTAGTAGGCTTCGTTAATTAAATCAACGGCTGTTGCGACTTGCGACTGGTTTCCTTTTGCAGATTTGTAGGTTGCAACGGACTTGTCGAGAATAACGTTCATTTCTCGTGCAACTTGACTCCATGTGCGACCATTGCGCCCAAGATTTTTCTTTTTTGCAGCGTCAAGCTTTTTTCGCTCTGCTTTGATTTGCGCCCGAAGTTTTTGTGCGTAAATATTAGGCTTATCTAACTTAGCATTTGAGTCAAGTTGAGCTGCAGTTTGTGCAACGTCTTCTGAAAGAGCTTTTGATACAGCGCTTATTTGCGAACCTTGATTTTGTTGATATACCAGCGTTTGCAACTGCTGGAACTGGTCTTGCTGCGCTTGAACTTTATCCTGCCCAATTGTATCTCGCACAACTGTAATCATGTTTGAAGCAACGTACACAGAATTGTAAGCTGCTTGGAATCTCGTCGCAGCACCGGAATTGTTACCACTTCTGTATTCGTTTTGACCTTGCTGTAATTGATTATCTATAGCCTTGGAAACTTCAGTCCATGTAGCGTATGAACGATCTGCATCTGTTGCAAAAACTGGCGTAGCGATAGCAAATGAGCTTACTACACAACTTATAAGCATGCACACAGCCAGCATCAGCGCAGCCGAATTACGAATAATCCAGCGCACTTTTACACACGCGCGCATAACATCTCCTCGCGTTCTTTTGTGTCTTTTGCATTTTGTGCGCTTGCGCTTCACACACTTCACGCACTTCCTGCATTTCTAAACGCTCTACCCCAATCGAGCGCACCCAACTAAAACTTGCCATACAAAGGCCCCACAGGTACATAATATCGATATATCAACTAGATTGATATAGTTCAACGCAAAAAATGCGGAAATATTGCAAAATGATATTGATAATGAGAATTATCCTTGGTAGTAGAATACACAACTCTACTACCAAAAGTTCGTTCTTCTTTACAGCATTGCACACTGCTAGCAACAATCCTGAATCACTATCAATGAGAAAAACCAACAAGTCCAACAAACTCATTAAACATGTTTCTCATACTTTCTACAATGCGACTTTTCTTCTCAGCGCGCGCACGCGCCGCAGTGCCAAATCTGCTCATTCTAGGCATTAAATCATTAATGTCTGTACCAAGCTCACTTACTTCTCCAGTGCTAAAAGATTTCTCCATAAACTTGCGAGTCAAAGCATCGTTTAATCTTTCGCTTTGCACAAGCTGCGCCAAGTCATGATTATACTTTTGCTTAACATACTCACTCCAGCAATCAACAACGCTCAACTTGTTGCCGTTCGAATCGTAAACAGCAGTGTTATCGCTATAATCCGCCAGCTTCTCAAGCTCCTTCTCGTTAAGTTGTGCAATAAACCCTTCAATAAGCGCTTTTTTACTACGCAACTCTGGGCTAGCATCAACCGCCGCCTTAATAGAAGCAAGAACATTTTTATCTCTGATTTGTGTTGGCGTTTGTTGTGCGTGTGGTGGTTTTGAGTGTTGAATGTGTTACTTTCGGTTTTGTTTGCTACTAGTGGCATTCAAAACCGAAAGCTTTTTGTTTTTGTTCTATTTGTTTCCATACTGCGTTTTGAACGTTTTACGCGTTTTGTGTATAGCTAAAACCTTATATGCGATTTTGCAAGTCACATCTGCATTTGTTATTTCGTTTCATTTGTTATCTCACTGCATTGTTATTTAATATACCTTGTTATCTCATCTCTTTTTTACCAAATTGTGTTATTGCAATCAAAAATACAAACACAGATATTGCAATTGCACATGGCAAAAATGGTATAAGATTAAATCCGTTTACTAATCCTGTTGATGTAACTGCATGTAGAGAGCGGGAAACCATATATCCGCTGTAACAATAAGGATAAACTATCCAAAGTGGAGTATTTGCTATTAATACGCCAGGAATCACAAGAAGTATATTTAATCCAACAGATAACATTGACTTTTCAAAAAGCACAGTAATCGCCCACATGACTATTACGCTTGGAATCATAGTCAAAAACAGATCTAAACACCATTTTAGTAGATACACAATTGGGAGCGTTTCTGTAACTCCTGTACTACTGGTTGCAAACAATCCTGCTATAACGAATACAGCAAAAAATACGACCATTTCCATAAGCAAATAAAATAGCAGTACGCAAAATTTTGCAGCAGAAATCGCGTATCTGCTAACAGGTAATGCCAGCATTTTTAGTATTCCGTTATTGCTTGTTTCTCGTCCTGCAATCATCACGCAAATAACAATCATACTAAGCGGAAGCAGATAATATGAGTAGACTAATGCGCTTTGAATAAACATAGCAGCCCATGCGTGTGTATATTCTGGAGTGAAGTAGCTATGAAGGCTTGCTACACCAGATCCAACCACAAGTAATGGCGCAATAAAAATCAAAGGAATAATTTTACTACGTTTTACTTTCTTAAATTCGATTCTAAAAAGTTCAAAAAATCTCATTTTCATAATCTCCTTATTCATAGTGCAGGTTCTTAGCCGCCCACAATCCAGAACATAAAAACAGAAGTGTTTCAACTATGGATACGATTACGACCGTAGTATTAGGTTGCGCGCTCATGGCAACTGCTGGTTTTAACATAACGATAAAAGGTGATGCCATAAAAAGCACAATGTCTGAAGAAGCCAATGCCATGCCGCTTAAAAATCCTGCTACACCAATTCCAAGCGTTACCCACATGTTTTCAAATCGTGATGATACAAAAATCATAAAGGACAATACAGGCATTGACGTAATAAATGAATATGCAGCAAAAGATATAAGAGTACTTACATTAAACGTACCTTGTGGCAAATCTGTTACACCGATTTTTGCAAGTGCCAAATTTTGTATGCAAATAGCGATTAGTAATAGAACAGTCAGCAGCATAAATTTGCATAGGTACATAGCAGGAACTCTCATAGGCAGCATATGCATCTTTTTTACTGCATTTCCCTTAAATTCCATGTTGTAGATAATGCATGCTGCGACTATTATGCCGAACATGTTTAACACCATAATCATGCCGTAAAGCTGTGTGAGAAGAATATCCATAGGAGCTAAAGGCAGGTTTAATAATGTATTTTTTCGTACAATAAAATTCACAAAAGCGTACGCTGCTCCCATAACGCCAATAGCAATCATAAGAGTTATAAAACCAGTTCTCTTGCATTTTTTTAGTTCGATTACAAGCGTTTTCATAGTCTTGCACTCTGCTTCCTGATCTTATTGTCTTCATCAATCATGGATAGGAACATATCTTCCAAATTGTCGGAAGCAAAACCAGATTGTAAAGCATGCTGTCGTAGTTCATCTAAACTACCTTCAAATAACAAGTGTCCGTGATTAAGTATTCCAATATCATCTGCAATAAGCTCAATTTCGGATAGCATATGAGAAGAAATAAGAATCGTGCAATCGTAAAGATCTGGCAGCAACTTAATCAGATTTCGGATTTCGTGTATGCCAGATGGATCGAGTCCATTTGTTGGCTCATCTAAAATCAAAATAGGTGGTCTACCAAGCAATGCCCCAGCAAGACCAAGCCTTTGCTTCATGCCAAGCGAATATTTTTTTGCAAGACGGTCTCCAAACTCAGAAAGACCTACTAATTCTAATGCGTCATCAACCGCACTCTTAGGTAGTTCTAAAATGCGACGTATAATGTCAAGATTTTCTCTACCTGTTAGATTTGCATAGAAAGATGGTGATTCAATAAATGAGCCTATTTCTTTCAAAATAGGTATGCGATCGGCAGGAAACTGCTTTCCGTCGATTGTAAATACACCTTTTGTTGGAGCCGTAAGCCCTAGGAGCATTTTCATTGTTGTAGATTTTCCAGCTCCATTTGGCCCAAGAAAGCCGTAAATGCTACCTTTGCGAATATGAAGTGAAACATCATTAACAGCAATAAATGATTTATATTTTTTTGTTAAATGTTCTGTTGTAACAATATTGTTCATGGCAATATCTCCTTTCGGGATTTATGATATTGCGTCAACCTTTCTACAACATTCTCTTCACCTTACATCTACCTTACATTTTTATGCGAGGTCAAAAAATGAATATTCACATGGCATAATATATGTTAGGGGGTTCTCCATGAATCTGAATGATTATTTATTGAACAAGCATCTGCTGCTTGTTGATGATGAGCAGGAACTTCTAGATATGGTTGTGTCCATATTAAACGAATACGGTTTTTATAATATAACGACTGCAAAAAGTATAAAAGATGCCGTAGAAGCAACACAAAAATTACGTCCAGAATTAGCAATCCTTGATGTTATGCTCCCCGACGGTAATGGGTTTGAGCTAATGAAGCAGATAAAACAATATAGTGATTGTCCTATTTTATTCCTTACTGCTTGCGGTGAAGATGAAGATAAGTTTAAGGGATTTGACTTAGGAGCAGACGATTATATTGTAAAGCCGTTTCTTCCAAAAGAGCTAACGTTTCGCATTATGGCAATTTTAAGACGAAGCTACAAGAACGAAAATCCCATTGTTAAACTGAAAAATAGTCAGATTGATTTTTCTTCTGCCCAAGTAATAAAAAATAACGAACATATTCAACTCACAGCCAAAGAATATGACTTACTTTCTGCACTTTATAGAAATGCTGGATGCATTGTAACAATTGACGCGTTATGTGAAGCTACATGGGGAGCTAATCCTTTTGGATATGAAAATTCTTTAATGGCACATATACGTCGTATCAGAGAAAAAATAGAACTCAATCCATCGCAGCCTGTTTCTTTAATAACAGTTAAAGGCTTAGGGTATAAGCTGATTGTGAAGTAAAGCAGAATGAAAAGCATACCAAAACTAATACAACGCTTCATAAGTATTTTTCTACTAAGCTCTGTGCTTATAGTATTAATGAATATTATTGCGTTTGTTGTACTTATAGGAAACTACGCTCCCGATAAAGAGATGTCTCCTTATAGCATAGCAAAAGAGACGGGAGAAGCATTACAATTATCCGCAAGTGGGGATTATGCATTATCAAAAAATATGTCTTCCAAATTGACAAATTCTGGCGCATGGGCAATTTTGATTGATAATAATACGTTGAAAGTCGTATGGAAAACAGAAAATGTCCCTGCAGGTATTCCAAACGACTATACTTTGTCTGATATAGCTAATTTGAGCGTTGGTTACATTGATGGTTATCCAACTTACACTGGCAAAAATAAGGATGGAGTTGTTGTAGTCGGATTTCCGCACAACAGTTTTTGGAAACATACGCGACCAAGTTGGAACTACAGTTTAATCTCAAATTTTCCGCAGATTGTTTTAAGCGTATTATTTATCAACATTTTGCTGATTCTTGGAATTTATTTAATAGCTAATATAAAACTACTAAAATCAATTAATCCGATTACAAAAGGGATACAACGTTTATCTAGTGGAGAAAGCGTGCATATTCCAGAAACAGGAGCGCTTTCAGAAATTTCATCTAATATAAATTCTGCTTCCGATATTTTGCAAATACAAAAAGAACAATTGAGGAAAAGAGAGACTGCAAGAGCGAATTGGATAGCTGGGGTTTCGCATGATATTCGTACGCCGTTATCTATGGTTATGGGATATGCGGGACAGTTAGAAAATTCTCTCCATATTTTGGAAGAAGATCGTAAAAAAGCAACGATGATTATTAAGCAAAGTGTCAGAATGAAGAATTTGATTAATGACCTTAATCTGGCTTCAAAACTTGAATACAATATGCAACCAATTATGAAAAAAGAAGAAAATGTTGTTGCTGTTGTTAGGCAAGTTGTTGTGGATTTTATGAACATGGGTATGCAAGATGAGTTTTCGATTAAATGGGAAACGAACGCAGAATTGACTGTTTGCAATATTAATGTAGACAAAGATTTATTAAAACGAGCAATATCTAATCTTATTCAGAACAGCATATCTCATAATGAAAATGGGTGTACGATTTATGTATCCGTTGCTGCAAATAATAATAATTGTATTATTTGTGTTGAAGATAACGGTATAGGTGTTTCAGATGAAAAAATCGAAAAGCTTAATCATGAACCGCACTATATGATTTGCGATACAAGTACTGCAGAGCAACGGCATGGTTTGGGTTTGCTGATTGTTCAGCAGATTATTGGCGCTCATAATGGAACAGTTGATATAAGTAGAAGCAAATACGGTGGGTTTAAGGTTGAGTTAACAGTGCCAAGTAAAAAATGTGGGTTATAGGTCTTTTGGACTATAACCCACAACCCTAGCTTTACACACTTTTTGGTCTATAACCCAACTAACTCGCATCGTCATTATTCAGCATTAGTTGGAATTATTCAGCATTACTCAGCATCACTCGGCAAAAAAGCGCGCAGGAAAGGCGGATGTTTTGCGAAGCGCATGATTTGGCAAGATTACCGCAAATTCAGCGCCGGTAGTTTGCACGATTTTTTGCAGATTAGTTTCCGACGAAATAAAAAGCGCAGTTGCAAGCGCATCGGCATAAGCTGTTGAAAAATCGCAAGTTTTAGCAGGAACGTAGGTCCAACTTGCAGAAAGTTTTTGCGAAGGAGTTCCATCCAAAGCGTTGATTAAGTGAGTCGCAATTAAATTAGATTCAAAAGCATTGTCTGCAAGGCAATTTGCGCCTTTTACTTTCCAACGCCTTCTTGCAGCAGACGATGCACACAGCGCTCCGCTTGCAATTGATGCCACTCCAACTGCTTGAGTTGTGTCAAATGGATTTTCCAGAGCCACTTTTATTTGATTATTCTCTTTGCTAAAGCAAGCGCGCATATCGCCACCTGCGTTTACCAAAAAATCACAATCTGAAGGCAAATCACTATTCGCAGGCATCTCGCCACCCAGCTCGTCTTTAAGAATCTGCGTTACAAAATCTACAAAATAGCCTTTCCCAGCTGCCCCAAAATCAAGCTGCACTGGCTGACTCGTGTGGAGCGTAGTGCCGCCGTTATCTCGCGAAATATCTGCCCACGTAACTGGCAGAGCGCGGCTATAGTTAGCCCAGCTGCCACTGACACTATCTTTGCTCGCACTGCCAGCCGACTCCGGAACGAATTGCACGGAATTATCGTATCCAAGCGCAAGCAGATCCGCGCCAACACAAGCATCAAAAGCGCCGTGCGTTGCAGCATAAAACTCGTCATAAATCGCAAAAAGCGGCTGCGCCCACGTTGGAAACTCAAAATCGCCGCCATGCTCCGCACAAGCCATGCGCGAAACAAGCGAATCTGTACGAAAACGCGAAAGCACCGATTCATACTCTTCAACAAAAGCGCGAATCCGCTGCTCAACTCGCTGCGGAATCGGCTTGCTGCTAGAGATAATAATCCCCGTTCCAAGCGCACGCTCAATCGCCATTACATTCCTAAACATCGCTTGCCTCACGCAAAAACATCATTTGCTTCACGCAAACATTTCATTCGCTTTTTTAGAAAGCTCATACCGAAGAGGGCGTTCACCAATAGAATCAACCATTTCAAGCTCAACCAAACCATTAAGCGCGCTCACAATCTTTCTCTCACCAATCTGCTCACCAATTGCGTTTCCAACATATTCGCTTAATTGCTTGCGAGTCATTGGAGTTGGATTATACGAAAAAAGCTTATTTTGCAACAAAATGGTCAGAATTTCACGCTGCACTTTAGAAATCGCTGTTTTTTTGGAAAACTCGAATAGCTTATCCATACAGTAAATGGTCTGTTTTAATTGCAAAATAATATTGTCTAATACTTCGTTCTGCGCTTTTTTAATATATTGCAACATTGTGCAGCAAAACATAGTTAAATCATTGCAATTAAACAGTTCCTGCGCTTTAGAAAAAGCAGCATAGTATCCAGATTTTTCTGCATAAATTATAGAGCTTAAACTCAAAATTGTTGGCATCGAAAGCTGCTCATGCAATTGCAAAGCAAGCAAAAACCGCCCAGTTCTGCCGTTCCCATCATAAAATGGGTGCACGCTCTCAAAAGCATAGTGGCACATGCACGCTTTAATAAGCGTTGGGACTTTGTTGCCATTCATCAAACTCAACATCTGCGTTAAATGATCTTGAATTTCCGCTTCCGTTGCATCGCCATCGTGCACTACATTATTTGCACCATCACGAACACTTACTTTTTTCTTCCTAAAAATCTCACCATCTGGAATGTCTTTTGCTTCTAATTCGCCCTGCATAATACTGTCGTAAATTTTTCGTATATCTTGCAAGGTTTGTGGAATTGAAGTGCTACTCTCCTTGGAATCTGCGACTGACTTTACAGACGACTTTTCGACTGACTTTGCATTCAAATCCGCAACAGAGTCCGTAACAGACTTTTCTTTAGAATCTGCAAGCTCAAGAAAAAGCTTAGTAAATTCACTAAAACGCGTATGCTTATTCTGTTCACTCGCAGCATTAAGCGCTTTGGAAAGCTCTTTTCTAGTGCTGTGAACACCTTCAATAATGTTGGTATTTTGCACTTCTTTTGCAATAAGTTGCATTAAATACTCGCGCTGAGCAAACCGCGGCAACCTGCTCCACGCTTTTTCAACCGCTTTTTCAGTATTTGCAATATCATTCATGTGCGTTACAAGATCCGTTACGCACATTGCAAAGATCTCATGCGCGTCAAATATGATTCCAGAACGATACGTTGCAAAATTATCAATGCGCAATCGATATTCTTCTTCCGCAATATCACAAGGTTTTGCATTACTTTTAGACATCGCAACTATTTTGCGTATTGTTTTGTAATCCATAATGCAGCTCCGTTTACGTTATTGCGTTTACATTATTGTGTCTACGTTATTTAGGATTTTGTAGTAATGTCTTGCAATATTTTGCTTGCGATATTTTTGCTTATACGCAAATAACGCATTTATCACAAAATGATTGCATAGCTAATGTAAAAATCTATTCTATACCGACATTTTCGCAAAATGAAGGCATAGCAAGTAAAAAACATTCGTCTATACCTACATTTTTGAAAAATAGCAGTATAGAAACATCGGTAGCGTCTGCAACATCAACATAACGCCACTCGTTTCGGCGTAGCATGATTTACAACGCTATAAAACTAGCAAATTTCATTTCGCAAATTTGAAAATTTTTTAATTTTGCGAAATGGGGGTATGTAAGGGTAAGCAGAAAAAATCGGGCGACGCATAAATGCATCGCCCGCAAAACTTTCGTTTTCAAATCGTATAAAACACGCTACCACGCCGCACATACGTTACGCAATACAGTCTCTTTACAAAAAGCTTGCGTCACAACCCAAAAAGCTTCAACAACGCACGGAACGTATCTTGACCGTCATAGCAAGTTTCAACTAAGAATCCGCGCTCATTGCTGTATTCTTTGAGACCTCGATAATAGTAATATTTCTTTCGATCCTCAATAATAAACGGCACGATATTATGCTTTAAGCATTCCTTAAAAGCAATCAAACGCCCAACTCTGCCATTACCGTCCTGAAATGGGTGTATTCGCTCAAACCTGTAGTGAAAATCAACTATATCCTCTAGCTGCAAATCAGTTTTAGCAAGGTATTTAGCCAACAGCTTACTAATCTCCTCGTGCACTTTTTTCGGCTCGCAAGTTTGCACACCACCTACAACATTTGCGCGCAACTTGTAGTCGCCCACACGAAACCAAGGCAGAAGCTCGTCGCTTGTTCCGCGTTTAAGCAGCAAATGTAAATGCTTAATCATGTCTTCGCTAAGAGGCTCTTCAGCGACATCAATGCAATAATCAATCGCGCGAAAATGATTCACTGTTTCAACAATGTCATCAACCTTAATAGCTGTGCTCTCTGCTGCACCAGTGCTTGAAGCCGCGCTATCAACTACACCATCCACATTTTCTTCGGAATCAATAGTATTAGTTTCAAAAATTCGCCTAGTTTGATCTTCACTTAGCTGGCTACCTTCAATATGATTCGAGTTGTACGTCATGCGAATTTGAAGCTCGTGGTAAATTCCACCAGGTATACGATGCTCCTTTTCTTCCCTAAGCCTCTGCAAAATAGGGTTACTTGAAATTACGCGATACAATTCGCTCGGATTACATTGTAAATAGTTGCTTATTTTTGCGATTACTGAATTTGACAGTTTTTCACCTTTTGAAATTTTCGCAATCGTACGAGAAGAAATATGCAGCTCGGCTGCTAATTGAGATTTTTTAACGCATTTTTCTTGTAGCCTTTTGTTAAATCCCGAGTAATCATACATTTTTAACAGTTCGCTTTCTTCCGCTTGCATAGTTTTGATTGAGATAAATCATGAAGAATCTAAATACTCACACACTAAAATCTTTACTTATTTTCCCATAATCAACATCAAAAGTAAAGATAATTGCGATTTTGTACACTCAAAAGTAAAGATTCGCAAAACTTAAGCAAAAAGAAAGAACCTTCGCGCGCGAACGCAAGCAAGAAAACAAACAAGCGAACGCGAGCGAAAGCCCTAATCAATCTATGCCGTAACGCGTTTTATACGCAGCATAATCCTTATCTTGCAAAACACTAGCCACATTCGGCGCGTATTCGTATTCTTCTTCAACAAGATGCGCAAACTGCTGCTGAGCTAAAAGCCCAACATTCAAAGGCTTTGTAATAATGTGGAACATGTCTTCAAGAAGCTTGGTATCGTTAGCATCTTTGGCCTGTATTGAAGCCTTGTCGTTAACGCGCTGAGTTATTAATCCCCAATCAAAATGGTATCCAGCATCTCGCGCAACTATATCCCAAAAAACACGCTGTGTTCTACCATTGCCCTCACGAAATGGGTGCAAAACATTAAAATTATTGTAATTTACGCTTAGCTTACTAATAAACTCATCAATAGATAAACCTTGCAATAAATTATCATTTTTAAGCGTTTGTTCGCAGTAGCGAATCCCAACGCCCATGTATTCAAGCGGATGAAACGGCTCACCACCGCCTTTAGACATGTCTATAGTACGAATCTGACCAGCCCAATCGTAAACATCCTGGAAAAGATAATGATGAATCCACTGCAATTGCTTAACAGTTCCTTCAGCATGTGGCAAGTTTTCGTACAACTTATAGCTACGAACTGAAACTAAATCGTTTTCAAAGAAATCAAGATCTTCCTGAGTTTGTACACTCAGCTTGTTCTTCAGCACTCGCGTATGAGGAATAAGATATGGGTCAAAAACTTCATCAACCATCATTTAACCCTTAAACAGATTAAGATTACTTATTCCAGACCGTAACGCTTACGAGTTAGAGATATAAGCTCATCAGCACTTATAGAACCGCGAATATATTTTCTTGTATCAGCCAAGCATGCGGAAGACACCGCACCTCCTTCTAACTTTGCTGAAGATAATGCTATTGCAACATTTTCTAGTCGTAACTTTTGCGTTTCTTTATCAATCATTTCTTCTCCCTGCCGGCACCCGCTCTAAAATCAAAAATAACTACGCACTATTTTACTATTCGCAATGCATTTTGATTACAGCATATTTTTGTTACAGCACACTTTAGTTACGGCACACTTTAGTTACAGGACATTCTGCGATTTGACGAATCCAACATCAGCAACATAACGCTACTTGTTTCGGCGTAAGCAACGCAGCAGTGGCATGCGCACAAAAAGAAAGGGCCTTCGCGTGCGAACGCAAGCAAGCGAACAAACAATCGAACGCGAGCGCAAATAGGCACTCACTTTCAAAACTTAAAAAATATTACAGTTTTGAAAGTGAAAATGATATAATACTTTCAAAAGTAAAATAAAATTAAAGTTTTGAAAGTGAAAATACGAATCTGCTTTCAAAAGTAAAAATACTACGATTCTGAAGACGAAAGGCGATTGCATGAAACTCATTGAGAGAACAGATTACCTAAATCGCCTAAAGCGACTTAAAGACACACCAGATATAAAAATCATCACCGGCATTCGACGCAGTGGAAAATCGGAGTTGTTACGCGCTTATAGCACATATTTAGAAAACACCTACAGCAATCAAAGTAGCAAACTTTACGCGTCAGCAAAGCACGCGCAACTTCCAAACACACTACAGCAACAAGATAACTCAAACAATCAGCAACTTAACATAATCAGCATTGACTTCAATAACCTAAATTATGAAAATCTGAAAAATTACAAAAGTCTTTTTGCGTACGTTGAAAGCCGTTACATACCCGAAGCGTACAACGTTCTCATGATTGACGAAGTGCAATTGTGCCCAAAATTTGAGCTTGCGATTAATAGCCTTCACAATAGCAATAAATACGATATTTACTTAACAGGATCCAACGCATTCTTACTTAGTTCGGATCTTGCGACACTGTTTAGTGGAAGATTTATTGAAATACCAGTATTCCCGTTTAGTTTTGCAGAATATTGCGAATACTTTGAAGTAGAAAACAACTTTAACAATGCTTTGCAAAAGTATTTACAACAGGGCGGGCTTGCAGGATCATACGTTTACGCTAACCAAGACGATGCACAAGCGTACATAAAAAACGTGTATACAACTCTTGTTAAACGCGATTTAGTAGACAAATACGCAATATCGGAAGTATCACTTCTTGACTCAATATGCGAATTTTTAATGGATAATATTGCAAATCTCACAACCGCAAACAATGTAAGCTCAATACTTAGGCAAAATCAGATTGAAACAACACACATAACAGTTGGCAATTATCTAAAATATTTATGCAATGCGTTCATGTTTTATAAAGTAAAACGTTACGATATTCGCGGCAAAAAATATTTAGAAACAAATGAAAAATACTATTTAGCAGATACCGCGCTACGCTACGCAATTCTGGGAACACGCAACATGGATTACGGCAGAGCGTACGAAAATATTGTGGCACTTGAGCTTATGCGAAGAGGATACTCAATTTACGTCGGTAAACTTTACCAAAAAGAAGTAGATTTTGTTGCAATAAAAGCGAGCGAAAAGATTTATATTCAAGTTTCAGACAACATTAGCGATGATTCCACATTGGAGCGCGAACTTTCGCCGTTAAAAGCAATAAAAGACTCTTACACTAAAATCCTGCTTGCAAACACTCGCCACGATTCTTACGATATTGAAGGAATACGCGTAATAGACATAGCACAATGGCTGCTTAGCGCGAACTAAGTCAAATAACAGAACGCAATCGAAAACACAATAAACAGAATGCAGTAGAAAAGCACAAAAAGAAAGAGCCTTCGCGCGCGCACGCAAGCAAGCGAACGCAAACGAAGACCCTTAATCTTTTCACTTGTAACAACTACACTATGTCAGCTAACCTAACGAGCTACAACACCAACAGGCACAGCTGGAACAGAAGAATCAGCATCAGCGACATCAGCAGTAGCTAAATCATCAAGATCCAAATCACCAAGATCATCCAACAAATCAGCAAAATCGAAATCAGACAGATCGAAATCACCAATGTTGAAATCATCTACACCACTAGGGATATCAGCGTCACCAAAGTTATCAACACTACCAGTGCCGACGAAATCCCCGACGTTCATGTTGCCTAAATCAGACAAATCACCCAACGCATCAACATCAAAATCAGCCATATCTAACATCTCGCTAAAATCAATATTGTCGTCGAGCGCAGGAGTAAGCGAGTCAAGCACTGAAGGAGCAGGGGGCAGGAGTCATACCATGATGCTCAGGTGCAGGAGCAGGAGCTGGAGCTGGCTTAGGAGCTGGTGCAGGAGCTGGTGCAGGAGCAGGAGCAGGAGTTTGGTCTGAACCAGACTTATGATCTTCGCCATCATTGAAATATCCATGCGCTTTGCATACTTTATATTCGTTGGTACCTATACTGGCGTCTTTACATCCATTTTTATCGCAGTATTCAGGGCCACCACTTGTTACGACATCTCTCCTTCTGCCTGTTTCGTCCATGCTATGCAAGAATCCGCCCCGAAGTGCATAATAGCAAAATACGTCGCTCGTCTTCAGTTTTTCATTAATATAGTTGTCAACACGATCATAATCAACAAAAGGGCCTAATGGGCAAAAAATGCCATCACACCAATCGTGCGCATCACCAATAAATAATTCTCCTGGAACATTAAGTCTCTTTGCAACAGCTATGCTCCATTCCTTTCTTTCTGCGAGTGACGCCTCATGATATTCTGAACTGCTGGAATCTTTGCAATATAGCGTGCGGGTGTAAATACCTATGTGAAATTCTTCATCTTTCTCGCGAACTTCGCAATTTTTCTCTATATCACTACCACTGTTGTCATCGTTTGCAAACGCAACTGGAGCAAGCGATGCAAAAGCAAAACCACTAAGCAAAGTAGCAGCAGCAACAAAAGCACCTATCGCTTTTTTCTTTAGCATACTTTATCCTTTCTTCTCTCACACAAAAAGCGCAAATATCACATGTTGACACAACTGGCAGATTGATAAAAGTAAAGCCAGAAATTCATCAACAATCACACACAAGAATACCCCCCGTTGCCAAAAATAAACAATATTAATCAAAAATCAACTAAAAACAGCATACTAAACACTTGATAGCTCTAACACAAATAACACTAACGCTTGACGTTAGTAACGCAATGCATTACCATAATTTTATGAAAACCAGAGAAAAGGAACTTAACAAACACTTGAGCACTCCTGGCGAAATCTTGCGCGAAGAATTTATGGAACCGCTTAAAATCAGCTCATACAAACTTGCACACACTATTGGAACATCCCAAACAGCCATCGGAGAAATTTTAAACGACAAACGCGCAATCAGTGTAGCAATGGCATACAAGCTATCTAAAGCTTTTAGAACAACCCCCGATTTCTGGCTCAACCTTCAACGCGACTACGACATTCTGCGATTTGACGAATCCAGCATCGGCAACATAACGCCACTTGTTTCGGCGTAGCACGATTTACGCGCTTTAATGCATACCCATAACAGCTAGCTAAGAAACAAATAAACAACGCTACTTAAGCAGCCAATCAACAATGTTTTCAACGCGAATGCCGTCGTAGTCATCATCTAAAGCCTTACTCAAAGTTATAACCAACTTATCGTAATTATTATGAATCTTACGAAGCGGCTTTAACTCTCGCTCGCGCACAGACTCATCCATCATGCTTTCAGTTACTTGAATATAAAGCTTTTCGGAAGCAGAAGTCGCAACAAAATCCACTTCCAAATTATCTATTTTACCAACAGCAACATCGTAGCCTCGCCTTAAAAGCTCAAAGAAAACAACGTTCTCCAGCGCATGTCCTCTATCTCTGTCCCTAAATCCAAGCAAATAATTACGCAACCCAATGTCAACAATGTAATACTTGCCAAGAGTGCGTAAATAATCCTTACCTTTAATATCGAAACGTTTAACATCGTAAAACATGTAAGATTCTTTTAACGCACCAACGTAAGCAGATATAGTTTGAGTAGCGGGCTTAGTGCCACGCGCGCGCAAGCCACGAGAATTGCTATCCGCAGAATCAAGCAGATTTTCCGAAGAAAGCGTATTACACATAGAATTTAAAGACGTATTGTTTCCAATATTATCTGCCAAAAACATAATGATTTTTCTAAGAAGGTCGGCGTCTGTAATCTGCCTCTGCCCGCGGCGCTTCTCGCGCTCGAGTATATCGCGAACTACTACAGTGGAATAAATTCCGTCCAACAAAGTCATTGCACTACTCTGGTTAAAACCTGATTCTAAAGCAAAATCGCAAATTGCAGGCATACCACCGTAACGCATATAAGCTGCAAACAAGTCACCAAGCTCTACACTACTGCCATTCGCACTCACCGCTCTTTTTTTCAAATCACCGAGCGGAGACTTATATTCTTCAATGGAATAATCCTGAAAATCAACGAACTCTTTGAACGAAAGCGGATACATTTTCACTTCCACATACCGCCCAGACAAGTATGTTGAGTACTCCGAGGAAAGCAGGTATGCGTTGGATCCAGTTATGTAAATATCGCAATCAAAATCTACGCGAAACGAGTTAATTGCATCTTCCCAACGATCTATACGCTGCAGCTCGTCAAAGAAAAGATACGTTTTTTTAGGAGACTTAATACCAGAAAACTCAATCTTAGTAGACTCAATCTTGCTTTTAACGTAAAAGTATAAGTCTTTGTAACTCATATCTTGAAACTCGAGTGACTCAAAGTTTATAGATATAATTTGATTTTGCTCAACCCCGGAGTTAAGCAAGTACGATTGCATGAGCTTAAGCAGAGTTGACTTGCCACAGCGGCGAATACCTGTTACAACTTTTACAGGCTCTGTATCTTTGAAAGATATAAGCTGGCTAAGGTAAATATCGCGATTTTTAATATTTTTGCCGACTATTGCAGTGCGATTACTGCGCATTGGCAAATTTGCGCTTTCAAGTGGCTGATTTTGCGAATTTACCATAATAAACCTCAACTCCGCTTTAACAAGTTTAGCGATTAGCAAAACAGTGCCAATGCTGATTGTGTGGCCACAAATTTCATGAATTTTATAATCCTATGAATATTATGAATCAAACTTCGATTTTTTACAAGTTTAGGTTATTGATGACCTAAACTTTTATTTTTCGTAAGTTTAGGTTATTGATGACCTAAACTTTGGATTTTTAGAAGTTTAAGTTGTGCACTATAACATACAGACACTCGTTTCGGCGTAAGCAACGCAGCAGTGGCATGCATATCAAAGTAAAGATCTGAATTTTGCGTAAACAAACGCCCCACTTTCAAAAGTGAAAAAATATTACAGTTTTGAAAGTGAAAATACGTATCTACTTTCAAAAGTGAAAAATACTACGATTTTGAAGACAATATTAGTGACTCGGCTGACTGAGTTAGTAACAGTGTTTCGCCACTGAGATCTATTTTTTAAACGCACGATAGAAACAAAAAGACAGGAGCTTGGGATATCCAAACTCCTGTCTTTTCGCTTACTTCACTTATACGTAAGCCTAAATCACCTTAGCGTTAGGCAGCACGTTGCCGTCTTTATCTACGTTACAACTGTGCTCTACGGCAATTGTAATATTGTCAGAGTCAACGGAGAAGAATCCGTCCGTCACCTTAAAAACGTGACGCACACCCTTCAAATCATCAACCTTGACAAAACCGTGATTAATCAACGCAAGCACAGCCTCGTGTCCAGGAAGCACACCCATTGCGCCATTCACAGAAGGAATAACAACGAATTTGGCTTCACCTTCCCACACAGGATGCCTAGCTGCCACCACACTCACGTGCAGCGATTTTACTTGCTTCTCTGCCATAATCACGCACCAAACTCTTGCTGCATATCGTGCCAACGACGCTCAAGATCATCGATGCCACCGATACCCGAGAATGCCTGCTCAGGAATCTCATCGTAAACACCATCGCAAATACGAGTGAATGCTTCGATGGTTTCATCTGCTGGCACGTAAGAGCCCGGACGACCTGTGAACTTTTCAGCCACGTAGAAGTTCTGACCAAGGAACTGCTCAATCTTACGTGCACGGCTCACAGTAGTCTTATCTTCCTCACCAAGCTCATCAATACCAATCAAAGCAATGATGTCCTGAAGCTCCTTGTTACGCTGCAAAATAGCCTTCACACGATTAGCGCAATCATAATGAGCCTGACCAACGTAACGCGGATCCAAGATTCTTGACGTAGAAGCCAAAGGATCCACAGCCGGGTAAATACCCTTAGCTGCAATATCACGTGAAAGCTCAGTAGTTGCATCCAAGTGCGTAAAAGTTGTTGCAGGTGCAGGATCAGTGTAATCATCTGCAGGCACGTAAATAGCCTGAAGCGAAGTAATGGAATGACCACGAGTAGAAGTAATACGCTCCTGCAACGCACCCATTTCATCAGCCAAGTTTGGCTGATAACCCACTGCAGAAGGCATACGGCCCAGCAATGTGGAAACTTCAGAACCAGCCTGAGTAAAGCGGAAGATGTTGTCAATAAACAGCAACACATCCTGATTCTGCACATCGCGGAAGTACTCAGCCATAGTCAAAGCGGTAAGAGGCACACGCAGACGAGTCCCAGGAGGCTCATCCATCTGGCCGAAGACAAGTGCCGTTTTCTCCAAAACACCAGCCTCAGCCATTTCGCCAATTAAATCATTACCCTCACGAGTACGTTCGCCGACGCCAGCAAACACAGACACACCACCGTGATTCTGTGCAACGCGCTGAATCATTTCCTGAATCAACACGGTTTTACCAACGCCTGCACCACCGAACAGACCGATTTTGCCACCCTGAACGTAAGGGGTAAGCAAATCAATAACCTTAATGCCAGTTTCAAACATTTGAGTCTTAGACTCAAGTTGATCGAAAGCAGGTGGGTTGCGGTGAATTGGCCAACGCTCAGTTACTTCAATATTCTCACCTGGCTTAGCATTCAAAATGTTGCCAGTAACATCGAACACGTGACCCTTAGTAACATCGCCAACTGGTACGGAAATTGGACCACCAGTATCGCGCACTAAAGCACCACGAACCAAGCCGTCCGTAGGCTTAAGCGCCACTGCTCGCACGGTGGAATCACCAAGGTGCTGTTCAACTTCCAACGTAATCTCGTGAACGGTATCACCTTCCGTATTACCTACGGTAGCAATATCTACTTTGAGAGCATTGTAAATATCCGGCAGATAGCCAACCGGGAATTCAACGTCAATCACGGAACCCTGAACGCGAGTTACGCGACCAGCCGTTGGGTCGACTTCCTTTTCAGCTTCTGGAGGCGCTGTGGTCTGATTCTCAGCCATATGCTCCTAATCCTCCTCATTATTCAGCGCATCAGCGCTGCCGATAATCTCGGTAAGTTCTTGAGTGATAGATGCCTGACGAGAAGCATTAAGCTTTCTAGTCAAATCATCCACCAAATTGCGGGCGTTATCTGTAGCCGTATGCATAGCGTTCTGCCTGCTCGCCGTTTCAGAAGCAGCAGAAGTAAGCAAGCACTCGTGAATACGAGACTGAATATACTTCGGTAGAACAGCATCCAGCACTTCATCTGGACTTGGCTCGAAGCAATATTCAACAGCATCAGGATTGCTACGACTCACTGCTTCTTCACGAGCTGAAACTGCGCTCGTAGACGACAACGATGCTGAAGGGCCAGAAGCTGCTTCATAATCAGGACGGTGCATAGCAAACTCCTCACCATCCTTCAATGGAACCAGCTCAACTGGCAGCATACGTAGTGTACGAACCTTTTGCCTCACCATATTGATAAATTCAGTGAATACAATATACAGTTCCGAAACTCCGCCTTCCGCTTCCGGCGTCATATAAGCATCCATCAACGTATCGGAAATCTTTTCTGCAATAGTGACATCAGGATGATCCGTAGAACCTTCCCAAGTGCCTGCCACATCGCGATTGCGATACTTATAGTAAGTTGCACCACGACGACCATACACGTACAGTTCTGCATGCTTACCTTCCGCATCAAGCTTGGCAAGGAGCGCCTCAGTCTCACGAATAATCGAAGACGTAAACGCACCTGCCATGCCGCGATCAGAAGTAAGAGCTAGAACCGCTACACGGTTGCCGGCATGCTCTTTACCGAAAATAGGATGCTTAATATTTGCTTCGTGATGAGCTACCAACGCCTGCACGGCATCGAAAATTGCGTCGCTGTAAGGCTTAGCATTCAGCGCAATATCACGCGCTTTTGCAATATGCGAAGACGCAATCATTTCCTGAGCCTTAAAGATTTTACCCAAAGACTGTGTGGAAATAATTCTCGATTTCAATGCAAGTTGGGAGGACATACGCTACTTCCCCTCAGGCTCGCGACCGTCTGTTTTTGGCTTTGCAACAAGCTGCTCTTTTTCAACAGGAGCAGGATTTTCAGCCGGCGGCAACGAATCCTTTACAATCAAAGGCTTGCCTACAGAAGTCTTAAACGTCCTACGGAAATCATCAATAGCAGCATCAAGCTTTGCTTCAGTTTCCTTAGTGAAGTCCTCAGTATCTCGAATTACTTGCAAAATGTCGGTACCTTTATCCAAGTAATCCAACAATTCACTTTCAAAACGTAAAACATCCTTCACAGGAATATCATCAAGCTTGCCATGCGTACCAGCCCACACAGAAACAACCTCCTGCTCCATAGAACGAGGAGAGAATTGCTTCTGCTTAAGCAACTCAGTTAAGCGTGCACCACGGGTCAACTGAGCTTTAGATGCTGCGTCCAAATCGGAAGCAAACATGGCGAAAGATTCCAAAGACTTGTAACGAGCCAAAGAAATCTTCAACATGCCAGAAACTTTCTTCAAAGCCTTAGCCTGAGCTGCACCACCAACACGAGACACAGAAATACCGACGTCAACTGCTGGACGCTGACCTGCGTTGAACAAATCAGACTGCAAGAAGATCTGACCATCAGTGATAGAAATCACGTTGGTTGGAATATACGCAGAAACGTCGTTTGCTTTAGTCTCGATAATTGGCAAACCGGTCATAGAACCGCCGCCCAAATCATCGGAAAGCTTAGCGCAACGTTCAAGCAGACGAGAGTGCAAATAGAACACGTCGCCTGGATAAGCTTCACGCCCAGGTGGACGACGCAAAAGCAAGGAAATTGAACGGTATGCTTCTGCCTGCTTCGACAAATCGTCAAAAACGATCAAAACGTGCTTGCCGTTATACATCCAATGCTGACCAATTGCAGAACCAGTGTAAGGTGCAATGTATTTAAAACCTGCAGAATCAGAAGCCGGGCTTGCCACAATCGTGGTGTACTTCATAGCACCCGCTTCTTCGAGGCTTTGGCGCACTGCAGCAATAGTAGAACCTTTCTGACCGATTGCTACATAAATACAGCGCACTTGCTTCTTTGAATCGCCGCTCTCCCAGTTTGTACGCTGGTTGATAATTGTATCGATTGCAATTGCAGTCTTACCGGTTTGGCGGTCACCAATAATCAACTGACGCTGACCGCGACCAATTGGCGTCATTGCGTCAATAGCCTTCAAACCAGTAGACAAAGGTTCGTCAACTGGATGACGGTGAATAACGTCTGGAGCCTGGGCTTCAAGAATACGACGCTCATTGCACTCAATCGCACCTAAACCATCGATTGGATTACCCAAAGGATCCACAGTACGACCAAGATAAGCGTCACCAACCGGCACAGACAACACTTCGCCTGTGCGGTATACTTCCTGCCCTTCCTCAATGCCAGTGAAATCGCCAAGAATAACAACGCCGATTTCATGTGCATCAAGGTTGAACGCAAGACCCAAGGTATCGTTCTCAAAGGTGAGCAGCTCGTTCGCCATGCAGCCGGACAATCCGGCTACGTGCGCGATACCGTCACCAGCCGTAACAACATAACCAACTTCTTGTGTTGGCATGTCTGCAGGCTTATACGAGTCAACGAAACCGTCGAGCGCCTTGCGTATAAGGGCGGGATCAATAGATAGTTCCGCCATAATTCTCCTTAATTTATTACTTCACTGCCTGTGTCCAAGCACCATTGCGAGCAGAACGCTGCAACTGCTTCAGCTGCATTAACATGGTGCGATCGGTTATTTGATCACCGATTTGTATACGCATACCACCAAGCACGTTTGGATCCACAATTGGGTTAATGTATGCGCGATGACCCAACTTATTGCTGTAGATCTCAATCAAACGCTTAATCTGCTTATCTGTAAGCGGTTGAGCAGTAGTGACCGTAACCAAGGTCTCACCAGCTTCACGCTCGAAGCCTGACCAAGCGCCACCAAAGCTACCGGTTTTACCGCTTTCAGATCCACCATGCCAGGTTCCTACGAGATAGTGCATAATGCGCAATACAACAGGGTGCGCTTTACCTCCAATAAGCTCGTCAATTAAACGAGACTTATCTTCCGAAGACCTGTTCGGATCGGTAATCGCATCAGAAAGCTCAGGATATTGATCAATCATGCCCATCATTGACGAAAGTTCGTCAGCAATGCGCTGCGCTTCATCATGTGCATCTGTAATAGCCTGAGCGAGTGAAGAACGCGACAAACTATCGTTTGCACGCGATGCCTTTTCTGGCATTCTTACCTCCTCGTTTCTGTAAAAACGAAGTAATGCAACGAATGCATCAAACTCAATAACTTACTATTGAGATTAATGCATCAAGCTTTACTTGCTCTGATCCGAATTTTTAGTGTCTCCAACTTCATCAATTACATGATCAATAATTTTGGAGCTTACAGTATCGTCATCCAGCTTAGATGCAAGAATCTTGCCAGCCAACGCTGCTGCAAGAACCGATACTTCTCCTTGGAGGCTGGACATGGCATGCTTATGCTGAGCCTCAATAGAATGTTGTGCCTCACTAATGATTTTGGCAGCATCCTTTTCAGCGCGTTGTCTAGCTTCGCCAATGATTTTTGAAGCTTCTGTACGAGCCTCTTCGCGAGTTTTTGCAGCATCAGCCTGAGCTTGAGCAAGCTCCTCTTCCATCTGACTTTTTAATTCGTCAGCTTCATGCTGCACATTTGCTGCTTTAGCTATTCCGCCTTCGATTTTTTCTGCGCGCTCGTCAAGAATTGCCTGGAATTTAGGCATAACGAACTTGTAGAAAAACACTGCAAGAACTACCAAAACAACTAACGACCACACTAAGTCATAAGGCTCAGGCAAGAACAACGCCAAACCATTACTCTCAGATGCATGTGCCATGGCTTGTCCTTTCTATTCCTTCAACACTTTTATATTTGCGCTGGAACGAGTTGTTTCGTTCGGTTCACTTTCCCATAATGTAGGCAACGAATCCGAGCAAACCCAGAACCTCGATGAATGCCAAGCCGACGAACATGAACAACTGAATACGGTTGCCAACTTCTGGCTGGCGTGCAGTAGATTCCATAGCTTTAGCAACAACGATTGCCATACCAAGTGCAGGAGAAATTGTTGCAACAGCAAAGCCAAGAATGCTCAGGTTACCGACCAAACCTGCGAGAGCGATGATATTATTCATTGGTTTCCTTTCTGTAAAACAGTAACCAGTATAAACCCGTAAGATAGGTAAAATCTGAAGATTTAAGCTATGCTATCAAGCCACAGCAACAGCAGACTTTTCTTCTTCTTCAGGGTAACTTTCCGAAATGTAGACAGAAGCAAGCACAGTGAAAATAAACGCCTGCAAACCGGCTACCATAATTTCGAATAGGGTAAACAGAATGCCACCAAGCAGCCATAATGCACCGCCGAAGGCAAGGAGTTTATTGCTGGAATCCACCACAAAGAAATTGGTGAATACTAAACAAGTGGCCACCAGCAAATGGCCAGCAATCATATTCGCAAACAAACGGATTGTAAGCGAAAGTGGTCGCACAATTATTAATTCTATGAGCTGCAATGGCGAAAGAATGAAGTAAATCGGCCATGGCACACCCGCTGGGAACAACGCTTCACGGAAGAATCGCACAAAACCTTTTTCGCGAATGCCAGCAATAAGATATTGGCACACAACCCACAAAGCAAATACAAGCGGACCAGTAATGGTTGCGGTTGCAGCCATATTTAATCCTGGAATCACAGAACAAAGATTAAAGAAGAAAATCGTGATGAAAAGTGTAGACATCATTGGCACGTAACGCTTACCGCGCTCCTCACCAATCATTTCGTACACAATGTTGTAACGCACAAAGTCCATTAAGATTTCCAGCATACTTTGGAATCTTCCTGGAACTAACTTTGCACGAGCGGCACCGATGCCGAAAATAATCATGACAATTACAGCCATAAGCACACGCACTAAAATAATGCGGTTCATAGCAAACGGTGTGCCCTGGAACAAAATCTCTGGAGGCAAAAATTCGCCAATATTAGGCAATTCTGGTCCAGACGAAGCCACTGCTGAAGCTACATTGGTAGTCCTCAGCAACAAGTCAACCATTCCATCCATAAGTGCCTCCTTAAGCAATTCGTTCACACGCCTTAATAACAGTGCTGTTCATCTCATTAATGCAATTCATTCATTCTCGCGACATAATAAATCATTCAGTAGCACATCTATCTCGCAAGGCGCGGGGCACGAAACGAAAAATACATCTAAATGCTGATTGTACTCTCCGTATGTACATAATTACACCATCGTGGAAATTATTCATGCATACCGTACTTCATGTGGCGGAATGGGTAAAAATCGTCAACGCGCGGAGAAGCTGGCTCATGACGAATAGAACGATCTGTTCCAAGTTTGCCTGTAGCACGAAGCTGCGGAATATTGGCAAGATTGTAAGGCGTAGTCTCATATACCCAATTTAGCCAATTGCGCCATAGCAAATTTGCGTGCGCACGCCAAGAAAATAGCGGCTCTAATTTTGCATCATCATGAGGGAAATAGTTGCGTGGAAATGGCACGTTACGTAAACCCTTCGCCATATCGCGCTCATACTCTTGAGCAAGCGTCATTTTGCCATATTCCCAATGCCCGAGTGCAAATACTTCTGAAAAATCACGTGTTGCGACCAAACCCGGACCAGATTCAGGACCGCATGTAAGAATTTGTAAACGCTTGTCTGCAGCAATATCGTCAATATCCACACTCGCTATTCGAGAATGCGGTTGCAAAGAAATTTCATCAAACCCGTTCGTAAGAAAGCAATACTCATCCTGCAAATATTGCGGAAATACTCCAAAAACTTTTTCACTGAGCACATGCTTTTTTATGCCGTAACGATGGTAAAGCGCGCCCATTGCACCCCAGCATAAGTACATTGTTGAAAAAACATGTGTTGCTGCCCAGTCAAGAATTTGAGTGAATTCTTGCCAATAATCAACATCCTCAAATTCCATATGTTCGACTGGTGCACCTGTAACCACAAAGCCGTCGTAATAATTGTTACGAAGTGCGTCAAGATTTTCGTAGAATTTCACTAAATGATCCGCACTCACATGTGTTGATACATGCGTGGAAGTTTTCATAAAATCGACATCAACTTGCAAAGGCGATTTAGAGATAAGGCGCAAAAGTTGAGTTTCTGTTTCGATTTTTTTGGGCATGAGATTCAAAATCAATAAGCGCAGCGGACGAACATCCTGCTGTTCTGCTTCTGGGCGTTCCAATGCAAAAATACGCTCAGCATCTAATATGCTTCGTGCTGGCAATCCTTCAGGAATCTTAATAGGCATGTGTTTATTATATCTCACAACTGTTTATGCCTCTATTATGACCATCAACAGAATTTCCAGAGTAGCCCAATAAGACACGCCGAAAGTTGACAAATCTAAATTTGCACCTATCGTAGATAGAGCTGCTAAAAGTAGCCGACGCGGGGTGGAGCAGCTCGGTAGCTCGCTGGGCTCATAACCCAGAGGTCCATGGTTCAAATCCATGCCCCGCTACTGAAGCCAAGAATCACACAAATTTCTCACGATTGTTGTGGTTCTTGGCTTTTTTGTTTAATACCGCATCAGTCATCAAAATGGGGTTATTCGGGTTATAGGTCAAAAAGTGTGTAAAACTATGATGATGAATATTATGTGTCTATAATCCATAATCTAAACAGCATTAAAAACTTAGCTAACAAACTGA
>QWCP01000029.1_pt1 | contig 81854 bp, 69 predicted proteins | sample 1972561 | NCBI WGS metagenome assembly QWCP01 (sample SAMN09866705, study PRJNA288562) | Human vaginal metagenome isolate pre4_vaginal, whole genome shotgun... | isolation source: vagina | host: Homo sapiens | place: USA: California
GGATACAAAAATCCTGCCACAATTAAACCAGAACACTACACACTACACAAAACAAAGAATAAACCAACAACAAAAAATGCGAACAAAAACCAGCCCACACCAAGCAGCCTTTAGACGATCACAAGCTGATTCAATACGATATTACGGCTGGAAAGAATTACTTAAAAAATACTGGCTTTATGAATTTTAAGTAATAAATATATATGATTAGAGTCTTCATAGTTGGATTGCTTGTACTCACATGACAATGCTCACGTTGTTCATAATCTATATATGTGTAGAGGATTCTGCCGATGAGCCTTGTTTAGAGATAGCACCTATGTATATCGTGTGTGATTATGCGTAAACCAGCAGAAGATAATTCTCATGCTGTCGTTGTTATAATATGAGCGTAAACGTGACGGTTAGGAAGAAATGTGAAAAAAAGTCTGACAATTCTTATTCCATGCTATAACGAACAGGATTCAGCGCAGTTGTTGTTCCATAGGTTGGATTCTCTTGTCGAAAAGCATAATGATTCTATCGATTATAAACTTCTTTTCATTGATGACGGTTCGCAGGATAACACGCGTAAACTTATTAAAGAGTATGCTCAGAATCGTTCTTATGTCAGATACATTTTCTTATCACGCAATTTTGGTAAAGAGCGAGCCATGTTCGCTGGAATAGAACATGTAGATACTGATGCATTAGTTATTATTGATGCAGATTTGCAAGATCCTCCAGAATTAATTCCTCAAATGGTTGAATTTTGGGAACAAGGCTATGACGATGTTTATGCACGCAGACGGTCTCGAACAGGGGAAACATGGCTGAAAAAAGCTACTAGCCATGCTTATTATAATGTGCTACAAATACTTGCCGATGTTCCCATCCAAAAAGACACTGGCGATTTTCGTTTACTAGACAGAAAATGTATTGAAGCCTTGCAACAGTTGGATGAATCAGAGCGTAATTCTAAAGCCTTGTTTAGTTGGATAGGTTTTAGGAAAATTGAATTCTTGTATGACCGTGATAAACGTGAGCATGGGCAGACTAAATGGAATTATGCTAAACTTTTCAGGCTCGCTTTAGACGGAATTACTACATACACCATAGCTCCTCTGCGTATAGCTACCATGTTCGGAGGCTTTATTTCTATTCTTGCAGTTGCGTATGCCGTTTATATTTTTGTGAGGACTTTGATAACGGGCGTTGATGTTCCAGGTTACTCTTCAATCATGTTTGCAATACTTTTACTCGGAGGTATTCAGTTGCTTTCTCTGGGCATTATAGGCGAATATCTTGGAAGAATTTTTTTGCAGACTAAGAATCGCCCGAACTATCTTATTCAAGAAGATAATTTAGATAAAGATACAAAAGAATAGAATAATAAGAGAATTTTAGATAAAGGTTATCAAAGGTACAGTTGTAAGTACGTGTATCTTTGATAACCTTTCTGTTTTAATGCTGTAAATTAACTATAATAACGCCCTTTTCAACTTTAATACTGCCAGCTGCAGGCCATTGGGGCATACTTGCAGTTTCCATGTCAGCAAAGTTCATTTGCTGAGTGTTCGGCATTTTATAGGTGTATCCTTGTGCAGAAAAGAAATGGTTTTTTACCCATGTGCCATGTTGAGTTGAAAAAGTAATGCTGAAAAGAGAGCGTCCAACTAAGTCGAGCTTATCTGCTGAATAAGTGTCTGAATTTCCTAGTTGTGGCAAACTACCGACGAATACAACAGGCTCTTGTGGCGTCTCTCCTAGCCCTAGTGCACTAATTTGTTGAGCGATTTGGTGGGCTCGGGCAATATCTTGGGAATAAACAACGGACTCAGTGTAGAAAATTCTGTTTGTTACTAGTCCCTGACACCAACCAATACAAAGAACTAATGTCCATGCAGCTATTTTTCCGAGCATAATCTTTGCATTATGAATTTTTATAGAGGAAAGAGATTGAGCAAAAAGCATTACTATAAAGGATGCAGCCCAAGTATAAGTAAATTCTGTTCTAACTGTAGAAGCAGATCCTAGAAGAACAGACATCAAAAGCGGTGAAGCTAATACTGCCATAAAAATAAGCGTAACGTCCCATGAATTTTTACGCATAAAAGTTTTGACGAGCATAATAGCGAACATGATTACAGCGATTACAGTAAAAATTATAAAATAGTAAATACGATTTGCCAGAATCATTTTTTTTGCGTGTAATGCAATTGCCGTGAGGATATGAGGGAGAGAATCTTTTCCCCATCGTAACTGATCGGTAATGTATGAATTTGTTGTTTTGTGAAGTATTAAGAGCACAACTTTATTAATAAGGCTGTAAAGAATATAGCTGATAATGGTCACTGCAGCTGGAAAGCAAATATACGCGCTAAAAGATTTATTGCGAGACCTTTCCTCACGCGAGGTTCCCATAAAACGAAGAACATAAACCATGCCTACTGCCGAAATAAAAATTGTTAGAAAAGCCGTATACATACTTAAAGTAAGCGTAAAGATGATAATAGAAAGAACAGTCCATACGATAATGAGGGCAATGTGAGAACGGATATTCGCGTAGCTTAAATTATAAGCAACATTCATAAGTATCATAAGAGACAATGAAACTAAGATAAGCCCGAGATTGATTTCTGGCGCTTGGAGAAGAAAACCAAGTTGTTCGGCTAGAACTGGAGATACCATGAGGGGGATTGCCCAGAATGATAGATGAAAACTTTCTCTATGACGAGTTACTCCGTAGAAAAGATATCCCCAAAGCAATGCAACAAGCGGTAAAAGTGCTACGCATAAAAATGATGCAACGGCATTATTGTACCAGTACAGTCTAAGAACCCGCTTTAACCATATAAGACCGAAGCGGTTGAGTTCGTACCACGCGCTGTACTGGGCAGCCTGGTTACTAATCGCACCCTCAGTGTCAATGGAAAAGCTGTTACTAAAAAGTTTTTGTCCGGAAGCTAAAAGGAGAAAAAGTATGGACAAGAGCCACTCATTTCTAAAACGATGAGTAAAAGTCTCCAAACTAGTCCATGAGTAGAATAATTGTAGATTATTGTGGGATTGCATTTTTTCTTCTCGTAGGATCATGGATTTCCTCCAGCTCTCCTCTGTAATTAGGTATACATTGGTATAGTTAAACTTTGTAACATTCTAGCGCACACTATGGGAGTATTTATGTTATTACCGCAGACTGACGGTGTGAATCGTTTGGGAATTTTCTTTTTTTACGATGGACAAGGTGTGGTAGATGATTATGTATCTACATTACTCGCGGGTTTTCAGCCATTTTTCGCGGACCTTACTGTGGTAGTTAACGGCAAGCTCAACGACGAAGGAAAGGCTAAACTTGAAAAGTTTTCCCACAAGATTATTGTGCGTGAAAATAAAGGCTTAGACGTATGGGCTTATAAAACAGCACTTGATAGTTACGGCTGGGATAAGCTAGCGGATTTTGACGAAATTGTTTTATTTAACGCCACAATTATGGGGCCAGTTTATCCCTTTGCTGAAATGTTTAACGCTATGGGGCAGAAAGACTTAGACTTCTGGGGTATTACAAAATTCCATAAAGTAGATGGAGATCCTTTCGGATACAGTCCTTTTGGCTATTTGCCAGAGCATATTCAGTCACATTTCCATGCATATAGGAAATCTTTGCACACATCGGAGGCATTCAAGAATTACTGGGATAACTTGCCAGAAATTAAAGACTACACACAATCAGTAGGAATGCACGAATCATTATTTACTAAGCGCTTTGCTGACCTTGGTTTTACATGGGATGTATATGTAGATACCTCAGATATGGAAGGCTTCTCTTATGGACCTGTGACTTTTGCAGCTAAAGAACTCATTGAAAAAAAGCGTATGCCTATTTTCAAGCGTCGTTCTTTCTTCCACCCATATTCTGATACGATGACGCAATCTGTTGGCACAGCAGCGTTAGATTTATTTGAATATTTGCGTGATTATACTGACTTTGATACTGATCTTATTTGGCAGAATGCGCTTCGTAGTATGAATATGGCCGATATTCATAAGAATTTGCATTTGGATTTTGTGCTTCCAGACCAGCTACCTGTACCCTTACCAGAGGACAAAAAATATGCTCTCGTCATGCACATATATTATCCAGATTTAGTTGATCAAACCTTGCACTATGCTTATGCCATGCCAGAAGGGTCTGACTTAATCTTAACCGTGGGCTCTCAAGAGCTCATCGATTTACTTACTGAAAAGGCAAAAGATATTCCGTATAACGTAGATATTCGTCGTATTGAAAATCGTGGGCGCGATGTCTCTGCTTTCCTAGTAGGAGCTGGAAAAGATTTAATGAGCTACGATTATGTGGCTTTCATGCATGATAAGAAAGTAACACAACTGACTCCCGGCACTAAGGGTGATGGTTTCCGTATTAAATGCTTTGAAAATATGCTGGCATCTAAGGCATATGTGTCGCAAGTGATCCATTTATTCGAGTCTAATCCGCGCCTCGGTATGGCTATGCCTACGGGGCCAAATCATGCCGAGTATTTCCCAGGCTTTACCTTTAACTGGGGACCGAATTTTGAAGGCACAAAGAAATTTATGGAAGACACACTCTCCATGAAAGTGCCATTAGATGAAGGTAAAGAAGTTGTTGCTCCGTTAGGCACAATGTTCTGGTTTAGACCTGAAGCGCTACATGGTTTACTCGACCGTGATTGGAATTACGAGGATTTCCCTGCAGAACCTAATGGCATTGATGGCACTTTATTACATTTTATTGAACGTGCATATGGTTATGTACCTCAAGCTAACGGTTTTTTCACAGCGTATATCTTCTCCCAACGATTCGCACGTGTAGAGATAACCAATCTGGAGTACGAAGTACGCGAATTGACAAAAGCAATTTCTAGCCCATGGATTCGTCCTGATTTGTATCAAACAACGCAAGCAATTTATGGGGGAAAAAGTTTCCGCGGTCATCTACGTACTTTGGTGGTGCTTAATCTTAAGCGAATTGCTAAGGCAATTCCAGGTGTACGGGGCATTGCTCGACGCTTGTATAATCAGCGTAAACGACGCCAAGCGAAATAATTGAGGAGAGTAGAAGTGAGCCAAACAGTGCAACCACGCCGACCACGGTTATTTTACCTAGATGCTGTGCGCGCTTTTGCAGCTATATTGATTGTTATTACGCATTTTAATAATCCTTTTTTGGTAACTCGTCCAGTTTTTGCAAACTCGCCATTTGGAATTTATATTGGAGGATTAGGTGTTTCCCTATTTCTGATTATTTCCGGTGCTGCACTCATGTACACGCAAGGAGATAAGGAAAAGCTTAATCTGAGAACTTTTTACTCTAAAAGAGCATTAACGATTTACCCTATGTTCTGGATTGCTTTTCTAGTGGCGAACCTATTCCATTTGTGGCGTAGTGGATGGCAATTTGGGCAAACCCCATGGTGGAGAATAATTTTCTCAGTTTTTGCGGTGGATGGTTATGTTGCTAATATGCATGTGTCTACTTTCTACACTCTAGGTGAGTGGTTCTTAGGTTTTATTCTCATTTTTTACGCAATCTTCCCGCTACTTCGAGTAGGAGTGAAAAAATATCCTGTACCAACTGCAGTTATTGTAGGTATTCTTTATGTCGTGACTATTCTGAGCAGTTTTACTGTTCTGCAATTACCTCAAGATTTACTCTTGACTGTGCGTCTTCCTGAGATTATTTTTGGTATGTATTTTGTGCGTTACATAAAGCACGTATCACATGCTGTGGGTGTTGGTTCTATGATCTTCTTGATATTGCAACAGTGGAAAGAGTTCTTGTCTGGGCCATTAGCAGTTACCTTTGTAGGAATTGCATTCTTCTTAGCACTTGTATGGCTCTGCCAGCTTATTGGACAACCATCGAAGGTTATTGAATATCCAGTCAACTGGGTATCTAAATTCTCCTATGCGATTTTCCTAACGCATCATGTAATTATTGTGGATGTATTCGCATTGTTCTCCGACTATATGCACTGGTCTCAATTACACATATACGGTTTATTCCTGTTTGATTACGTGATTATTGCTATAGCATCCGTTGTTTTGTTCTACGTAGAAAAGTTTATTGTACGAGGCGGAACGGCAATAGGGAGTGTTCTCACTAAGAGTTGACCATAGAAAATACAAATTGAGGCTCAGTAATCCATATGGATTACTGAGCCTCAATACAAAGAAAAGGAGTTACGCTTTATGCCCCAAGAATGTCATGAATTTTAGTGGCATCTCCCCACACGCCTGGAGAATCATAAGGGCGATCTGGGAAAGCACCATAGTCGAGAATAATACTGAGATTATTATCGTGAATATACTGTTCTACGCGGTCAGCCAAACTCATTGGCTGACCAGTGCAACAATTAATAACGCCATTAATCTTATTTTGACCTACTGTTGCAGCGATTTGACGCGCTAGCTCATCTACATCAATAAAGTCATATTTATTCTTACCAGTAGTGAAAGGGAACTTGTCTTTTCCCTCGTGAGCAGCCTGATATAGTTTGGAGAAAATGGAATTACCATGGACATCATCTCCAACAATATAGTAAGCGCGAATCCACTGGAAAGTGGCATCGTAACGTTCAGCTAGACGTTTCGTAGCTTCGCGTAGAGCATTTTTGGCAATACCGTACATGGAAGCGGGGGCGCATGGTGTATTTTCATCGATGGCGCCCTCCCAGTAGCCGACTTCGTGCATCGAGCCCATTACTGCAATCTGCTTCAAACCTGCATCCAGCAGAGTTTCAATAAATGAATAGTGGCTGGAAAGATCTGCTAAATGAGCGTCAGAGTCATGCTTAAAGCCATCACGCCATGCCATATGAAGGCACACATCTGGAGACCCTAACTTTTCAAAAATGTTATCCTGCGATTCAAAAAGATTAAACTGAATCTTTGTCGCCCTGTCGTCAATTCCTTCGGTGCGAATATCTGCTGCAACAACATCATGTCCTGCATCCAGAAGTGCAGTTACTACATGACGTCCAATGTATCCGCCTGCTCCTGTAACCAAAATTTTCTTTGTCATAATCTCCTAGTCTAGCAGTGGTATATGTACCTTGAGCTAAACTATATAAAGTAAAGTTGCGTTTTTACGCAAAATCTACAGAAAGGTTCCCTGTGGCAGGTACTTCTGAAATTGTTTCACAACCGAGTAGGAGTCGGGGCATTTTCGATGTTTCGCGCTATCGTTATCTACTTGATTTACTTGTCCAGAAAGAAGTGCGGGTGCGTTACCGCGGATCATGGCTGGGCATGGTGTGGACGTATGTGAAGCCTCTTACGCAGTTCATTGTTTTTTATGTTGCCATGGGAATCTTCTTAGGTATCGGGCGTGGAGGCGGTATACAAAATTACCCCGTCTATCTTTTTGCAGGCATTATTGTCACGAATTTCTTTACAGAAGCTTTTATGAGTGGCACGATGAGTGTTGTGTCTAATGCGGGGCTGATTAAGAAAATATATATGCCTCGAGAGCTTTTTCCTCTAGCGTCCTTACGCGTTTCTTTAGTGCATTTCTTTCCTCAGTGGTTGGTTCTCGTTGTGGGTTCTATTCTTCTGGGATGGAAGGCAGACTTAGCGGGTCTTGTAGTGGCCTTAGTTGCTTTTATATCTTTAACTATGTTTGCTTTTGGTTTGGGTCTCTTCTTTGGCTCCATTAATGTTTTCTTCCGAGACGCCCAAAATATTACTGATTTAGTCGCTATGGTTGCAATGTGGTTAGCTCCTAGTTTCTATACGTGGTATCAAGTGGCAAGTCAAGTTCCAGGGTGGGCGTTCCAGATATATATGGCAAATCCTATTGCTATTGCTGTTGAGGCATTCCATCGTGGTTTCTGGTGGGGGGCAACAGACGGAAGCTTTACTTTTGCGCATGGTTGGACAGTGAGTTTAATTGCCAGTCTAGTTATTTCTATGATTGTGCTCATTATTGGTGAAATGACATTCCGTAAGCTTGAAGGCAATTTTGCCCAGGAAATGTAGGTGATAGTAGTGGCAGATAATGTACTTCCTGATGATGTATCTGTTCGTGTATCCGATGTATCTAAACGCTTCCACTTTCGAGTGAATCGTTCAATTAAAGAAGCGATTGTTAAGGCTTTTACGCCAAAATCGAAGCGTCGTCCTAACGAGACTTTTACTGCTTTAGATCATGTTAATTTTGATATTAAACGTGGTGAAACCGTTGGCTTGATTGGTGTGAATGGCTCTGGAAAATCCACTCTCCTTAAATTAATGTCGGGTGTTATGCAACCTGATGATGGTGAGGTTCTGGTGCGTGGCACTATTGCAGGTTTGATTGAAGTGGGTGCAGGTTTTTCGCCAGATTTAACAGGTCGCGAAAATGTTTACCTCAATGGTGCGATTTTAGGAATGTCTAAAGAAGAAATCGACGCCAAATATGATGACATTGTCGCGTTTAGCGAGATTGAACCTTTTATGGATACAGAGGTTAAGTTTTATTCCTCAGGTATGTTTTTGCGCTTAGCTTTTGCTGTTGCTGTACATTCTGATCCTGATGTGTTCTTAATTGATGAAATTTTAGCTGTGGGGGATGAAGCTTTCCAGCATAAGTGCATTATGCGATTAAAGGAGCAGCAAAAGCAAGGTCAAACCATGGTGTTGGTTTCTCATAGCGAAGATCAGATTAAGGCGCTTGCTGATCGATGCATTGTGATTTCTAAATCGCATCAGATTTTTGATGGTAAACCTGATGAAGCTTTTGAAGTAATGCGCGCGCATCTATAAATAATCAGTTAGGATAGAAATTATGAGTGAACTGTTTGAGCCAAAGCACATTATCGTCACCGGTGGCGCCGGTTTTATTGGATCTAACTTCGTGCATTATGTGGTGAATAATCATCCTGAAGTTCATGTGACTGTTCTGGATGCGCTTACTTATGCAGGTAATATCGAAAATATTGCAGGGTTACCAGAAGATCGCGTGACATTCGTACACGGTAATATTTGTGACGCAGAATTATTGGATAAGATTGTTCCTGGTGTGGATGCTATTGTGCACTATGCTGCAGAATCACATAACGATAATTCCATTGCAGATCCGGAACCATTCCTTAAAACAAATGTTGAAGGTACCTACCGTCTACTGGAAGTAGCTCGCAAGTACGATGTTCGCTATCATCATGTGTCTACTGATGAGGTGTATGGAGACCTTGCCTTAGACGATCCTGCAAAGTTCACTGAGGAAACCCCATACCATCCTTCTTCGCCATACTCGTCAACAAAGGCGAGCTCCGATTTGCTTGTACGTGCATGGCATCGCACTTTTGGTGTGCGCGCTACAATTTCGAATTGCTCGAATAATTACGGGCCATACCAGCATGTAGAGAAGTTCATTCCTCGCCAGATTACAAATATTCTTACGGGTGTGCGCCCTAAGCTCTATGGTGATGGATTGAATGTGCGCGACTGGATTCACACAGAAGATCATTCGTCTGGTGTGTGGACCATTCTTACAAAGGGACGTATCGGTGAAACTTACCTCATCGGAGCCAATGGTGAGAAGAACAATATTAGCGTTCTTCGTGAAATCCTTAAAGCTATGGGTAAAGATGAAAATGACTTCGATCATGTAAAAGATCGCCCAGGTCACGACCGTCGCTATGCTATTGATTCGACAAAGCTTCAGACTGAATTGGGATGGGTTCCGCAGCATACTGATTTTGCTGCAGGACTCCAGCAGACTATTCAGTGGTATATTGATAATCCGCAGTGGTGGGAAAAAACAAAGGAAGCTACTGAGGCACGTTACAAGAAGCAGGGCCAGTAAGGTCTAGGGGAATTACGCATGGTATTAGAATTTTCGAAAGAGCTCAAAGCGACACAAACTAATATTCCGGGTTTAGTTGTTTTTGATTTACCTGTACACGGCGATAACCGTGGATGGTTTAAGGAAAATTGGCAACGCGCCAAAATGACAGAAATAGGTCTGCCGGATTTTGGTCCTGTACAAAATAATATTAGTTTTAATACCATGCGTGGTGTAACTCGAGGTATTCACGCAGAGCCTTGGGATAAATATATTTCCATTGCTACCGGTGAAGTATTCGGTGCATGGGTGGATTTGCGTCCTGGTAAGAGCTTTGGTGAAGTATTTACCACTCGCTTAGACCCATCTAGAGCTATCTTCGTGCCACGTGGTGTGGGCAACTCGTTCCAAACATTAGTTGATGGCACTGCTTATACCTATTTAGTCAATGCTCACTGGAGTATGGAGCAGAAAAAGACTTATACCTTTGTTAATCTTGCGGATCCAGAATTAAACATTCAATGGCCTATACCGTTGGAAGAGACTGAGCGATCTGAAGCTGATTTGAATCATCCTATGCTTAAGGATGTTATTCCCATGATGCCTAAGCGCACACTGGTATTAGGATCTCGTGGTCAGTTAGGCACCTCTATTTCTAAATATGTTCAAGAAAAAGGTCTGACTGGGTACGAGTTTGCAGATGCAGATACATTTGATATTGCAGATTCAGCAGCCTATGAGAACTATGATTGGGATTTATACGGCACCATTATTAACGCAGCAGCATTTACCTCTGTAGATAAAGCTGAGACTTCTGAGGGGCGCAAAGCTGCGTGGAGAGTTAATGTGGCTGGTGTTGCTAATTTAGCCAAAATAGCAGCTGAGCATAAGATTACCCTCGTTCATATTTCCAGTGATTATGTATTTGATGGAACAAGAGAAGAACATAACGAAACAGAAGCTTTTTCTCCATTGGGTGTGTATGGCCAGACAAAAGCTGCAGGCGATGCGATTGTATCGAATGTTCCTCGCCACTATATTGTGCGCTCTAGCTGGATTGTAGGTGAAGGAAAGAACTTCGTCTCGCGCATGGTATCGTTAGCGCAGGAATCTAAACAAAACGGTATAACAACTGCTCAGGCTCCCGCTGATCAATTTGGACGCTTAACTTTTGTCAATGAGCTTACAAATGGTATCTTCCACTTGCTCAATGAGAATGCTCCATATGGAACGTACAATTTAACGGGGTCTGGAGATAGTGCTTCGTGGTATGGCATTGCAGTGAGTATTTTCAATCAGGTCGGGGCTGATAGCTCATTAATTGATCGGAATTCGGTTGAAGAATATGCGAAGGCAACGGGCGGAGCAATGCGACCTCGTTTCTGTACTTTGGATTTGTCTAAGCTAGTGGCTACTGGTTTTACACCGCAGCCATGGCAAGATAATCTGACTGCCTACATTCATCATCTTTTAGAGAGGTAAAGAGGCTTTCATGAAAGGTATTATTCTAGCTGGTGGCTCGGGTACGCGCTTGTACCCTTTAACCACAGTAACATCGAAGCAGCTTCTCCCTGTTTATGATAAGCCGATGGTATATTATCCGTTGAGCGTGCTTATGATGGCAGGAATTCGCGATATTCTTATTATCTCTACTCCACATGATTTGCCTAATTTTGAGCGCTTATTGGGAACAGGTGAACAATTTGGAGTGCATTTCCAATACAAAGTACAGCCCTCTCCAGATGGTTTATCGCAAGCATTTATTCTAGGTGAGGAGTTCATTGATGGGGATTCCTGTGCTTTAGTTTTGGGAGATAATATTTTCTATGGAAACGGTCTGACCCAAGTACTGAAAAAAGCTGCATCTCTTGAACATGGAGCTCGTGTTTTCGGTTATTTTGTTGATGACCCAGAGCGTTACGGCGTCGTAGAATTTGATGAAAATCATAAGGCAATCTCTATTGTAGAAAAACCGAAGAATCCAAAGACTAATTATGCAGTAACAGGTTTGTATTTCTACGATAATCGAGTAACTGAATTCGCCAAGCAAGTGAAGCCTTCTGCTCGTGGGGAATTAGAGATTACTGATCTTAATAAGATGTATTTAGATGACGGATCTCTCACCGTTCAAACACTAGGACGTGGCTTTGCGTGGCTAGATACGGGCACAATGGATTCTTTGTATGAAGCAGGGGAATTTGTGCGCACTGTGGAACGCGCTCAGGGTATGCCTATTGCCATCTTGGAAGAAATCGCTTATGAGCATGGATGGATTTCTAAGGAACAGTTACTCGAAGCGGCTGAACATTATGGAAAGAGTCCGTATGGAGCTCATTTGAAATCTGTGGCAGATAACAAGTTTATTGTTACTGGCGAGGATTAGAAAGTGAAATAAACGCTTTATGGGTGTTCTTTTCCCTATGAGGAGAAAAGAACACCCATTATGCTGTACGAATACTATCTATGAAGTATCAATTTAGCTAAACGGCGAGCCAAACCTCTGCGATGAGTTCCTAGAGGAATAAACTTGTCAAAATAATATCGAGCTTTTGTTCCCGTTTTGAAAATACGGAGTGATTCTTCATATATGACACGTTGACGCTCTGCTTCTCGCTGAGCAGTCCGTGTACGAATTTGTTCAAGAATATAGAGTGTGCTGGCGTGTGTTGCTTGCTCCTCCTCACTCAGCTCAAGATGAGTCTCGGCTATTGCTTCGGAAAAAAGGTCTGACCAGAGCGCAAAGTTTGCTGTGGGAGGGAAAGCATCCTTGGTAAGTTCGTCATATAAATGAGAGTTGATATGACGATGAAGGGCAAGATAAGCATTGTTCTTTCCCCATGTTATTTGTAGAATTCGTAATCCCTCTGAATAATCATTTGACGCTAAACGCTCTACAAAATCATCACCGACGATTTTTAGTGCCCGTGCGTGGAAATTCCGGGCAGCAGAATTAATTTCAGTTGAACTGTAATGAGTCGAAAAAGCCTGAACCTCCTGATCCACTTCCCAAGCGCTATGCTGATCTCGATCAAAAATATCTAAACTTGCGGTGGTGCGGCTGGAAATCCCTCGCCCAAAATGATAATTTAACCCTCGATATTCAACATAGGAATATAATTTATGACTCAATGAGCAAATTGCTAGATATTCGTAGCCATCCTCGATTTTATTGAGTCTTGTAACTGAAAGATTTTTGAATGCTTCTTGAATAAGTGATGTCTTGAAGAAAGCAGTTGCTACGTTCCAAGGCACCCATGCCGCAAAAGGTGGGCCAAATGATGCCTGGAGGATTTGTGCATGGCTGCAGTCTCCAAGAGTTGCATTAAATAAACTTTCAACTCTGGTTCCCAAGGAAGAATCTTCTGTCTCCGCTACTTCTACATGTGCACCATAACGGATTATATCTGCGTCAGGTCTTGATGAAGCAAAGTTATATAGGGTTTCGCAAGCGGTGAGTGCCAGCGTGTCATCGGCGTCAAGAAACATTGTATAAAGTCCTGAAGCTCGGGCAACTCCTGTGAGGCGAGTGGTATGCAGTCCTTTATTAACGCCATGCGCGAGATGAATAATACGAGAATCACTGTGCGCATAATCAGAAATAATAGCACTCGTATTATCTGTGCTGCCATCATCAACAACAATAATTTCAATAGTATTCAATGTCTGTTGAACGGCACTGTCCAAACAAGCTCCAATATATTTTTCTTTATTATAAGCAGGAATAATAATCGAAACTGTAGGTTGAGCTGTGCTGGTCATACACCCTCCTTTGTAACTTATGCACATTATAGAGGAGGGCACAAGAAAAAAGCACTCTTCATGAGAAGAGCGCTTGAGTGGCGGAGAATACGAGATTCGAACTCGTGAGGGCGTTAACCCAACACGCTTTCCAAGCGTGCGCCATAGACCACTAGGCGAATTCTCCATAATGTTCAAAGAACAACGGAGTTTATAATAGCACGGGGGAAAGAAATATGTCAAATACGGCTCGAGGCGTGTTTATATAAAAAGGACTTGTAAAGAATTGGCATAGATAAGGTATTAGAGGTGTGAAAAAGGCTAAAGAATACAATCTTTTATTACTTTTCCAGTAATCTTGAAAATATCTCATTATCGGATTTCATTGATGAGTGACAATTTTTAAGACCAAGAGGAGAGACAGTGAGAGTATTTTTTGCTGTACTAACTAGCTTAGCTACCATATTTCCCCCTCAACTTTCGTCTCAAGTTCAAACATACGTGTCGAATACTTCGACAATACATACCGTAGCAGAACAAGCTGATGTTACGCGAGAACATGATATTGTTGAAGCGCAGGCTCAGGAGCAGAAACTTCCTGAAGATATTGCTGATTCGATTAGCAATGCAGATACTGTTGTATCGAGTGAATACGTTGCTAAAGACGACGGCACTTTAGTGTATGCCCAGACTGGGGAAAAAGTAACTGATCCTAAGATAGTAGGCACGCAGGAGGAGGTTCCGGATCCCTTAGCGCGTACTAATGGTGAATCTTTTATTCCTGTGTCGGTAGAAGCTGCGCGCGAAATTATTGACGACGCTGATACTTCTGAAGAAGAGATTCCTCAACAGGAAGATACACCTCAGAATCCAGACAGAGAAAATAGTGCTCAGCAAGATGACCCAACCCAGTTGCAAGCTAGTTCAGCTGCGTATATAGCAAGTGCGCCATCGGTTCGTTCTGTAGGCAACTGGTCAAGTAACTATGGTGCTAAGTGGGGTAGTTATAACGGGCAGCAGGCATTTTTCGAGGGAGATGGTTCTCTGTTTGTGGTGCCTGCGAGCAAGGTAATTGACGTGTCTGAATGGCAGGGTGATATTAACTGGGACGCAGTTAAAGCTGATGGTGTTCAGGGCGCTATTATTCGTATTGGCTATGGTACTGATGCAACTGATAAAAAAGCTTTGCGTAACCTTCGTGAGGTTCAACGAGTGGGACTGCCTTTTGGCGTCTATCTGTATTCGTACGCGAGTAACTGGTCAGAAGCGTGGGCTGAAGGTTCTAATGTTGTCAGTATCTTAAAGAAGGCTGGGATAACTAGTTCCAAGCAAATGAGTATGCCAATTTTTTATGATTTAGAGAATTGGACTTACGCCGGGCATAAGCATCCCACAAGTCCGGCAGTGTACGACACTATTGTGAATAATTTCTTTATGAGCGTACAACTCAGCGGCTATGGAAAAGTTAGCGTGTACTCATATACAAGTTTCCTAAAATCCGTACTGAATACCTCTAATATTCACTCACGTACTAGTTGGGTAGCTTCGTACGGATCATCACCGCGTTTTGTCATTAACTCCTACGAAAAGGGGTGGCAGTATACCTCTACTGGATCTGTGAACGGTATTAGCGGGAATGTTGATTTGAATGCATATCGATTGAATACAGCAGTTGCGTCTGTGCCTGTGCATGCACCTCAGATTCAGATGAATTCTTATCCAGTAGTTACTATTCCGAATGGAGAATACTACATTAATTCGCGTGTAAAAGATTCATCTTCTGTTGATATAGTAAATGGTAGTACTACGTCAGGGGTGGCAATCAATTTATACCAATATAATCAGTCAGCAGCGCAGAAATTTAGATTTATTCGGAATTCCAACGGTACTTATACCATCACAAATTCTGCTTCAGGTAAAGTACTCGATGTTTATGGGGGCTCTGCGAAGAACAAACAAACAGTGTGGCAGTATGATCGAAATGGTTCAGTTGCACAACAGTGGTATATCCGAGATATGGGAGATGGGTATGCTCTGCAAACGGCATTAGGCAATTTTGTGCTTGATGTGGATAACGCTTCTTCAGTCAATGGGACTCGAATTAGCTTATATGAACCAGCCGCAACTGTCGCTCAACGTTTCGTTATGGCATCCACAACGCCACTGAAAAATACGAATAAAGTGAATATTCTATCTGCTGCTAATGGTGATAAAGCATTAGATATTTTGAGTGGTTCTACAAGTAATAGTGCACCGATTCAGATTTATACATATAACAAATCTACAGCTCAGACTTTCACTTTTAAGCAGGTAGGTAATGGTCTGTATGAAATTGTTAATATGAAGTCTGGTCGTGTTATCGATGTGGCGAATGGCTCAGCAACGAATGGATCTCGTGTTTGGCAATACAATAATAACCATACACAGGCTCAGCACTGGGCAGTTCATTGGAATAACAATAATCAGATTGTTCTTGCTTCGATGGCATCCGGTAAAGTTCTGGATGTTCCTAATGGTGCAGTTGTAGATAAAAACCAACTCCAGATTTATACGGCGAACTATTCAGTAGCACAAAAGTGGTATCTACAGGACACGAACAGTAACACATCTACTGATATTGCAGATGGAGACTATTACATTGCTCCTGCAGCGGCGCCGAAACTCGCATTAGATGTGTATGGCGGGGGTACAACAAATCTGACTAATGTATGGCTATACACCTTCAATGGGTCTATTGCTCAACAATGGGTAGTGAAGCATGATTCACAGGGGAATATAAGTATTACGAATAGGGGGAGCAAAAAAGCATTAGATATTCGAAATGGGTCTACTCAGTCTGGCACTAATGTGGATATTTATACAAATAATAATACTGCGGCACAGAAGTGGAAGTTAAAGAAAGCGGGCAATAATCGTTTCGTCATAACTTCTGTGGCAAATTCACATAATGTACTTGATGTACAAAATGGGGCTTTTAGAGCTGGATCTAATGTCTGGGTCTACACAGCGAATAATAGTAGCGCTCAAACTTGGCAATTTACGAAAGTTGGGTAAAGGTCTACGATAAGAATTGTGGCAGTGATTTCGATAAAATCACTGCCACAATTCTTATAGAAAAGTTAGTTAGTGTAACCACTCGTTTGGTTCAATACCTTGATGCCCAATATATTCACCATTAGGCACGTATGAAGGTTGCCCAAGATCTTCAAGATACGCTTTGCCAAAACAGTGTGTATTCTGACCGAAAGTCCAATCCCCCTCTATCGTCACGCTCGCTGCTGCTGCTAGAGAAGGAACTCCATAGGGGAATCTCTCATCGAAATCTTGAATATTTTTATAATAACGCTGATCGAGTGAGACATCCGGGAAAACATAATTACCATCTTCCATTTCAAATGCATCAGTCAAGTGGAAACGGTCAGAGCGTAAAATAAATAAGTCTTCAGTCGTTTTTACAGGTAAGAATCGCGATCGATTTACCTCAATACATGTGGAATTTTCGAATAAGCTAATGGCAGCACCCATAGCTGTTTCTAATTGCACGATGTGTGCGCTGGATGAGTCAGTTGGATCAACTGTTTTGTTATTGCGAATAACCGGTAGTGGTAGTACTCCATCGTATTTTTTCAAGAGCTTCTTGAGTGCGCTGATGCGTATCCATATATTGTTTGTATTAAAATAAGGATGAATAGTGTCATCTAAAGCTTCTGCTTTATCATCTGGATGTACTTGACTCATTTCACGCAAAGTGAGACGGCCTGTTTCATTATTAATAACGAAGTGACCTCCTTTGCGGTCTGCGACTGTCTTTTTAGATACTTCGACCATAAAGTCAGCTTTAGATTTTGCAAAATGGCCAGCGATAATACTAGATGGGCGAGCTCCTAAGTTATCGGAATTAGAAATAAAAATATATTCAATACCATGCGACTGTAATACGTCAAGAATGCCTGATTCCCACAGCGTAGAATATACATCGCCATGTCCCGGAGGACACCATTCTAGTTCTGGATTTACATTGAAAGTTACAGGCTTACCGCTGTGTGCAATAATTTTAGGCTGTTGATGCTGCACGATTTCTACAGGAATCTCTGCTTGATGGAAGCGGCGATTGTGATGAACAGCATTCAAAGAATCTTTCGAGGTGCGGAAAGAATTCATAAGAATCAGAGGTAGTTGAATCTTATGATGTGCTCTTGTGCTTATAACTTGACCGAGAATAATATCTATGAAGCGCATACGGCGGGCTTTGTGCCGACGTACCGGTAGGAGAGACTTAGGGCCATCTAGTCCCATAGATGTACCTAAACCACCATTGAGCTTAAGAATAGCCGTTTTAGCGAGAGCTGTGTGCGCTACGTGGGACGACATAGAATCATAAATGTCGGAAACTGCAGGCACATCTTCAGGCTTAAGAGGGGTGACATCTTCTTCGCGCATCCAACCAGCATCATCAGCCTGCCAAACTTTATACATACGCTCAAATTGTAGAATGGCTGTATCGCTAAAGTTGTTATCGCGCATTTTAGCAATACATAGCTGTAAATTATCTTCCATGTGAGCCCCGACCTTTCTTCAGTGTGTCGATTCTGTCAGTGTAGCGGTTCTTACTGCGGACGCGCTGCGAACCTGCTATGAACCCACTGTGAACTCTCTGAGATAATAGTTTAGCGAAGTTTAGGCGGGAGGTGAAATATAGATAAGAGATGGTTATATTTATAACTCATTTTGGTGGTACAACATAAGAGTAAATAGATAAAATGAGGAGAGAGATAATCATGCAGTTTAAAGAATATGAACCAGCATTATGGTCGTTATCGCCTGACTCACACAGTGGAAATAGCAGTATTCTAGGAACCGTTGCAAGCGAAAAGAAGAAAAGAAAATTAGTCTGGATATACCTTTCGATTGTTTATTAGATCGAGAATATGTTGATAGGCGCAAAACGTATGGTTCTGAACCGATTAGAACAGATGCAGCTTATGGTTTTACTCAAACAGGTGACTACATTACCTTGTGCGACATCTATACTTTTGCCCCAGGGTTTTTTCCTGGAGGTACGAAACAAACTATAAAAGCGGTTGAAGGAGTATGCAACTTTCATTGTGCCCAATAGAAAAGCCTTTTTTGAAAGACTTGCACTCTACCCGCAATGCGTATGTTCATTAGACAGATAAAATTGATGAACATCCATTTTGGGCGGGGAGAAATTGTACTACCTAAGTATGGCTTTGCTTCTTTTGTGTTATGAAACGATTCTAATGGAACTTGGTATTGATCAGCGGAATATAATCGATATTTTCAGAAATACTCATTTCCATAATGGTGTGATAAATGAGATACAAGCAATGTATGCGATAAAAGCTTAGAAATCCGATCCTACCCCAACATCCTCGCTATCTGCTTCTCAAAAGCAATCAGCGCGGTATTAATAACCTGGTGCATATCGTAGTAGGCGTAGGTTCCTAAGCGACCGCCAAAGACCACAGATGGCTCATCTTCAGCCTTAGCTTTATACTGAGCATACAGTTGCTTATCGGCTTCGGTGTTGATTGGGTAGTATGGCTCGTCATCCTTGTTAGCAAAGCGCGAGTATTCTTCCCAGACTACGGTCTTATGAGGATTCTGCTGGTCGCGACGTTCTGGATTAAAATTCTTAAACTCAATAGCGCGAGTATACGGCACATCTGAGTCAGCATAGTTCATAACTGGGATGCCAAAGTGGTCAGCTTCATCGTAACGCTTTTCCTCAAAATCAACGGTACGCCACTTCAGCTCGCCCAGCTCATAATCAAAATACTTATCTACTGGTCCAGTATAAATAACTGGCACAGTACCTACCAAAGCAGCCTTGTTATATGGCTGGTTCTCGTCGAAGAAGTCAACGCCTAAGGTCACAGTAATACGTGGATCGTCAATCATGCGCTCAAACCAAGCGGTATAACCGTCCTTAGGTAAGCCCTCCCAAGTGTCCTTAAAGTAACGGTTATCGTAATTAAAACGCACAGGTAAGCGGCGAATAATGCTGGCAGGTAGCTCGCTAGGGTCGGTCTGCCACTGCTTGCCGGTGTAGTTGCGAATAAAAGCGTTATATAGAGGTTCGCCGATGAGCTTCTTTCCCTGCTCATCCAAATTTTTAGGCTCAATATGCGCGAACTCGCCAGCCTGCTGCTCAATAACTTTCTGCGCTTCAGCAGGAGTGTACGAAGCGCGGAAGAACTGATTAATCGTGCCCAAATTTACCGGCAGCGGGAAAACCTCGCCCTTGTGCGTGGTGTAGACGCGATGCACATAATCGGTGAACTCAGTAAAGCGGTTCACATAATTCCATACGCGCTCGTTCGAGGTGTGGAAGAGGTGTGCGCCGTACTTGTGAATTTCTGCTCCTGTTTCCTTGTCAAAGTAGGAGTAAGCGTTACCGCCAATATGGTCACGAATATCAATAATATGAACGGTTTTATCGGTGTGCTCAATAATCTGCTGAGCTGTAACTAAACCGAATAAGCCAGCGCCAACAATAACAACATCGGCTTGAAGTGGCGTGTTTTCGCTGAGCTCGGCAGCTTTACGAATCTGAACCATTGTCTTGTCCTTTGCATGAGCACATGTATTGAGAAAGTAGTATATGTGAAGTACATATGAACATTTCCCATGTTTTAGTGTATAGGGACGTGCAACAAAATGCACTTTTGCGCTACAGTGGTGCATTATGGCTCAGAAAACTTCGACCTTGTCCTCTAAGTCTGCTCACACCCTTGCCTTATGGTGTTTCGCGGCAGCACTCATCTGCGCTCTCGCGTTTGGCTTGTCAAAGCTTATCGCGTGGCAGCAAGCGGTCGAACGAGCACAAAACTCACAAACCGCGTTGTACACTAAATACAGTTTCGACCCCGGCTACATTATTTCAGACGAGCAGTTTTTTGATTCCGACTCCATGACGACTGCAGAAATACAGTCTTTCCTTGAGGAGAAAGGCGCGAACTGCAGCGGAGATTTGTGCTTAAAAAATTTAACGGTACCTGTTACGTCACAAAATGCCGATAACGAGTGCTCCGCATATACAGCCCCTGACTCAGGTACTGCTTCGGTTGCTCAGATTATCGATGCGTCCGCGCGTGCCTGCGGAATCAGTCAAAAAGTTTTGCTGACCATTCTTCAAAAAGAACAAAACCTTATTAGCAAAACTTCTGTTACTCAGGAAGAGCTGGATAAAGCGCTCGGACTATCGTGCCCAGATACCGAGGCATGCGACGTGAACTATGCCGGCTTCTTTAAGCAGGTCTATGGCGCCGCTCACCGTTTTAAGTACTATCTCAACCATGAAAAGCAATATAATTATCACGCCGGAACGCTCAACTCTGTGCGGTACTCGCCGAACGAGGCATGCGGTGCAAGCGACGTGTATATTTACAATGACGCTACAGCAGTGCTCTACATTTACACGCCTTATCAGCCGAATGCAGCCGCTTTAGCTGCAGGAACAGGTACGGGAGACGAGTGCTCGTCATACGGAAACCGTAACTTTATGATTATTTATACGAGTTATTTCGGCTCGCCAACCGTGAAGCAGGAGTAGCGAGGTTGGAGCAGGTACGAGGTGCCAAGTGCGCTCGTTTACTTCTGCAGATACAATGCAAGAGTGCGGTCAAAGAAAGTAAGCATTAGCGATGTTGCTCGTCACTGCGGTGTGGCGGTTAGTACGGTATCGTACGTTATTAACGGAAACCGTTCGATTAGTAAGGAAACGCGCGCTCGCGTTCTTGATACAGCAAAAAAGCTCGGCTATGTGCCGAAAAACCGTATAATTGCTCAACAGTTAGGCTTGTTGGATTCATCGTCCTCGAAACCTACGAAAGTGATTGCGCTCAGTTCGCCAGTTCATCGGTATACGGATTACACGAATTATGCCGTATTTTTCTTTGCTTTAGCGCAGCACGCTCGCCGTTACGGCTACGATATTTTATTGCTTATGCATGAAAGCGGCGATGCAGAAATGTATCGTGTAGTTGAAAACAATATGGTTGACGGTATTTTACTGCTTGATGTTTTGCTGTCTGACTCGCGTGCAGAGATTGCTAAAAATTTGCCAGTTCCTGTGGTAGCTGTGGGGTATCCGAATAATACGGAAAATATTTGGGCTGTTGATTTGGATTTTGAGCAGCTGGGACGTGATTCTGTGATAAAAGTGCATGAACTTGGTCATACACATGCTTTGATTTTAGGCGGTGTAGATAGTGCGTTTGAAGATGGATCGAATTATCTTGTACGTTACCGCGACGCAGCAGAAAAGTGTGGTGCTGATTTAGGTGTGCATGTTAGTTTTGAAAGTTTGAGTGGGTATTCGAAAACAGAAATTGAGCACTCTCTTGACCTGGGACTTGCGCGAGACCCTCAGATTTCAGCCATTTTTTGGCAGGGTAGCACAGCTGGCGCAGGCATGCTCATGGATATTTTGCATCAACGCAGCATCGGTGTGCCAGCAGATATGTCTGTTATTTCTGCCTGTACAAATGGGGCTTCACGCTTGCCCCAGCCCATCGACGAGTTTCCTATGGATCCAGCAGCCGCCTGCAAACGCGCGGTAGATGTTCTTATGGAAGTTTTGCAACATCAGCGCGATGATGTGGGATCGGTGGAACTTATTCATGGGGAATACATGCCGATGGGCACGCTTGGCCCGGTTCCTTTGGAAAAACGTAAGGTATAAACCCATCGAAATTTATCGAAATTATATTGCTCTCCTTGCACTGTTCTCCGTACTCTATTACTACATGATTGTTCGACTCGAAGATGAGGACGAGAAGACAATCAGAACCACATAGATGTGGTGAGAGTTAAGAAGGACATCGTCGAAGGAGACGACATGAAAACGCTATCCAAACTTGTAGCTGCAGGCGTAGCTGTTGCTGCTCTCTTCTCTGTTGCTGGCTGCGGCTCGCAAAGCACTCAGCAGGAGAAAGATCCTAAAACGCTCAAGGTCTGGCATTATGAGGAATCAAGTGGTGCTCAGGGTAAGGCTTGGGATAAAGCTATCGAAATTTTTGAGAAGAAGTACGGTGTAAAGGTCGAGTTCGAGAAGAAGTCTTTCGAACAGATTCGTCAGAATGCTTCGCAAATTCTCAATTCCGATCAGGTTCCAGACGTTATGGAATACAACAAGGGCAATGCAACAGCTGGTTTGCTTGCAAGTCAGGGATTGCTTACTGATTTGGGCGATTACGTAAAGGAATACGGCTGGGATAAGAAGATTTCTGGTAGCCTTGCATCCACCGGAAAATACGATGACAAGGGCATTATGGGCTCTGGTAACTGGTACGGCATCACCAATTACGGTGAAGATGTGGTGATGTACTACAACCAGGACATGTTCAACAAGTACGGCATCGAGATTCCAAAGACGTACGACGAACTGGAAGCTGCAATGCAAAAGTTCGTCGACAATGGGGTAACTCCATTGTCTGAAGGTGTGGCAGAGTATCCATTGCAGCACCTGTGGTGGCAGCTGGCTCTGAGCAAGGCAGATAACAAGTTTATTGACGCCTATGAAATGTATAAGGGCGACGTCAATTGGAGTGGCGAAGAGCTCACCTATGCCACACAGACGATTGCCGATTGGGTAAAGAAAGGCTACATTGCTAAGGATTCCACTGGTGTGAAGGCAGAAGATGCAGGTCAGGCCTTTATGAATGGTACCTACCCGATGTTCTTCTCAGGAACCTGGTGGTTTGGTCGCTTCCAGACTGAAATTCCAGACACGAACTGGACCTTCTCTACCTTCCCAGACAGTAAGAAGGTTGTGGGCTCGTCCGGCAACATTTGGGTTGTTCCAGAACGCTCCACGCGCAAGGATTTGGCAGCTAAGTTTATCGACATTACTTTAAGCCCAGAAGTGCAGAATCTTATGGGTAATGCAGGTGGTTTGCCAATTGCTGCAGATCCAGATGCTATTACCGATGAAAAGTCGAAGGAACTCATCGAATCCTTTAACACTGTTCTCGAAAACGATGGCTTGGGCTTCTACCCAGACTGGCCAACATCCACTTTCTACGATGAGCTTAATGCATCTCTCCAAGAGCTGGTTAATGGCACATCTGATGTAAAGAAGACGCTGGAACAGATGAAGTCTAACTACGACAAGGGTGTTGCAGACGCTGGCGTTAAAGAATAATTAGACACCTTCACAAAATCCAATAACTATGCGCGCGGGGAAGCCGTTTTCTCCCCGGCAAGACCCCGCGCGCTCTTTTTCGGCAATCAACAGCACCAGCAGCACGCGCGTACAATCTCGCGCACAATCAGTGGAGCACACAATGAGTACATCAAAGAAATCACATAAATCAGGAACGCGCACAGCTGAAGCCTCGCGTATCCCGGGCAGTCCATCCAACAGGTTCTGGCTCTACCTTATTCCGGGCTTTATTATGTTGCTGTGGATTATCGTTATCCCAGCCATCTGGAATCTCTATCTGAGCTTTACCACATACCGTGGTATTAAACCGCCGGTATGGGCGGGGCTTAAAAACTGGCAGAAACTCATGACTGATGCCACGTTCTGGGCCTCGTTTAGAAACTCTATTTGGATGATTATCGCTATGGTAATTATTCCTATTTTGATTGGCTTGGTTCTGTCGGCACTTATGTTCGATGTTGTGCAAAAGAAGTTCGGTGCGAAAGCAGCCTCCACTTTCCGAGCAATCTACTACTTCCCTCAGCTTCTGCCGATTTCTGTGGCAGCGCTCGTGATGGGATGGATTTTCCGTCCAGAAAACGGTGCACTCAACGCGGTTCTTAAGGTAATTGGTTTGGGAGCTCTGCAGCATGACTGGTTAGGAAAGCCAGATACAGCACTCATCTTCCTTATGCTTATTATGATTTGGATTCAAATTGGTTACCCGCTCATTATCTTTATGTCTGGCCTGCAGCGCGTCGATCCAGAACTGTATGAAGCAGCCAGCTTAGATGGCGCAAACTGGTGGCAACGCTTTACCGCTATTACTCTGCCGTCCATTCGCCCAGAAATTTTCGTGGTTGCTCTTACCTGCACCATTGCAGCACTTAAGGTATTCGGGCCAGTCTACATGCTTACTCGAGGCGGTCCAGGTACCTCCACTATCGTTCCGTCCTACTATTCCTACACACAGTTCTTCCAATCGCAACAAGTTGGTTACGGTGCAACAATTGCAACCGCACTCACCGTTGTGGTTGTTATCGTATCCGTAATTTTCACCACCCTTCAGGAGAAGGTTGCAAAGGAAGATGAGGCATAAAATGGCTACCTCAACACGTATATCAACACGTATTCCTCGCGCTCGCAAAATTCGCACCGGCGGAGATTGGCTCATTCTTGCCTTCCTTATTGTGGGCGGATTGGTTATGCTCTTCCCATTTATTGTGTTGCTGCTCAATGCGTTTAAAACAACAGCGCAATACAATAGCTCTGGGCCATTAAGCATTCCGACCGAGCTCCAATTCGATGGCCTTATGAAGTTCTGGAACCGCGTGAATTATCCAGAAAAGCTCTGGAATAGCGTATGGACTTCCGGTCTGGTGGCAGTGCTTGCTGTTATTTTGTCGATGTTCAACGCTTTCGCCTTAGGAATCGGCCGTGTTAAGGGACGTCGTTGGATTATTCTGCTCATTATGTTGGCGAATATGCTTCCCCAGGAAGCAATGCTCTATCCGCTCTACATTATGTTCAAGGAAATTGGTCTGTACAACTCGCAGTGGGCAGTGGTGATTATCTTCACTGTTATTCAAAGCGCATTTGGAACTTACCTGCTCTCTAGCGTGTATGGCACATTCCCTTCAGCAATTCTGGAAGCAGCTACCATCGATGGTGCAAACAGGTGGACTATCTTTACCAAGATTGTGTACCCAATTTCTAAGCCAACACTGTCGGTTATGCTTGTCTTCTTCTTCATCTGGACCTGGAATGAGTACATGATTCCAATGGCATTCTTGATCGACAACAATACGCAAACAATTCCAATTGCAGTGGCATCGCTGTCGGGCGACCGCCTGATGGATGTTACTACTATCGCCGCCGCCTCGCTTATTAGTATTGTGCCAACCTTGGTGTTCTACCTTATCTTCCAGCGCACACTGGCTCGAGGTATTACCACCGGCGCGGTCAAGTAATACAATCAAACCAACAAAAACGAAACGGAGAAGGATAAACAATGAAGTTTACGAACGGCTACTGGCTCCTGCGAGACGGAGTAAGCGCTATCTATGCGCGCGAAGCGTACGAGCTGCATCCGGATACAGAGCGTAAAGAAGTAAATATCGTCGCGACATCCATGAAAGTCAACGATCGTGCGAACACGCTCAACCTGCCAATTTTCGACGTAACCCTCAGCTCCCCGGCAGAAGGCGTTATCCGCGTGCGATCCGAGCATTGGTCAGGAGCTACGCAGTATCCAGGCTTCCCGCTCAACGAGGAAGATGTGCACAACAATCCACGCGTGTCGGTAGAGGCTCAGGGCAACGGCGATGGTGAGGCAGGCGAGGATGGAGCGAGCGTTACGCTCACCTCGGGCGAGCTGTCTGCGCGCGTAGTGAAGGGCTCGCCGTGGAACTTGAGTTTTGAGGCGCGCGGCGAGGAGCTCACCAGTTCGGTGGGTAAGTCTTTGGCTCGTTTCGCGCTCTCTGAGGGAGCTGCTGTGTCGGCTCAGCCAGCGGGCGAGTTTGGCGTGTCGCTCGACGGAACGGCGCGCGATGAGTCTGCGGTTTTCAGCTCGATCCAACTGCATTTAGGAGTGGGTGAGCAGGTGTATGGCTTCGGCGAGCGCTTCGGCACGTATATTAAGAACGGTCAGAGCATCGATATTTGGAACGAAGATGGCGGTACCGCTTCCGAGCAGGGTTACAAGGATATTCCGTTCTATATGACCTCGCGCGGCTATGGTGTGCTCGTGAACAATCGCGGTCACGTTTCGTATGAGGTGGGTAGCGAAAATACTGAGGCTGTGCAGTTCTCGGTTCCGGGAGAAGCGCTTGATTTCTGCATTATTTATGGTCCGACGCCAAAAGAAATTTTGGAGCGTTACACTGCGCTGACCGGCCGTCCGACCCGCGTTCCGACTTGGAGCTACGGTTTGTGGCTCACCACGTCGTTTACCACCAAGTACGACGAGAAAACGGTGAACAGTTTTGTTGATGGTATGGCTGAGCGCAATATTCCGTTAAGCGCTTTCCATTATGACTGCTATTGGATGCGTGAGTTCCAGTGGACTGATTTCGAGTTCGATGAGCGTTTCTTCGGCACGATTGACCAGGTGGAGAAGAGCTTGCGCAGTCTGCACGGAGACAAGGGATTGCATGTGTGCGTATGGCTTAACCCGTATCTGGGTCAGCGCGGTTCAGTGTTTAAGGAAGCTTTGGAGCGCGGATACTTGGTGAAGAAGCCGAACGGTGAGGCTTGGCAGACAGATTTCTGGCAAGCAGGCATGGGATTGGTTGATTTTACGAATCCGGATGCGCGCGCTTGGTATAAGAGCAAAGTTAAGGCTCTGCTTGCTCATGGCGTAGACGCGATTAAGACTGATTTTGGTGAGCGTGTTCCTCGAGACGTTGTGTGGGCGGATGGTTCTCCTAAGCTGTCGATGCATAACTGGTATACGCAACTGTATAATCAGACGGTTTTCGAGGCTCTCGAAGAAACCTATGGCAAGGGTAAGGCTTGCTTGTATGCGCGTTCTGCCACGGTGGGCGGTCAAATGCAGCCAGTGCATTGGGGTGGTGACTGCGAATCTACCTTTAACGGCATGGCTCAAAGCTTGCGTGCAGGATTGTCGCTCACATCGTCGGGCTTCGGCTTCTGGAGTCACGATATTGGTGGCTTCGAAGGTGCTTTCCCAGACCCAGCGGTGTACAAGCGTTGGATTGCCTTTGGTATGCTCGGCTCCCACTCGCGTTTGCATGGTTCGACTGTGTATCGCGTGCCATGGTTGTTCGACGAAGAAGATGAGAAGAACGGCGTAATCAATGCACCTGGTCAGAGCGCTGTCGACGTGCTGCGTCAGTTTACCTTGCTCAAGCTGGAACTGATGCCGTACCTGTTCGAATTGGGATTGCAACCAGAAGCGCATGGAACGCCAGTGATGCGCTCGATGTTCTTGGAATTCCCAGAAGATCCAACAGCGCGTGTGCTGGATCGCCAGTACATGTTCGGCCCATCCCTGCTGGTCGCGCCAGTATTTAGCTACAGTGGAGATGTGGAATATTATCTGCCAGCGGGCACGTGGACGAACTGGTTTACCGGCGAAAAAGCGGAGTCTGAGCATGGCGTGTGGCGCAAGGAAAACCACGCGTTCGATACAGTACCACTGTGGGTGTGTGATGGCAGTATTATTCCAACGCATCCAGGCGCAACCTCGCCTGAATATGAGTATGGTAAGGATGCTGTTTTGGCTGTATTTGGCGAAGCGCAGGTGCGTGTAAGTGAAGAAGACGGCAGCTCGGTTGTGTTTTCGTCTCGTGTTCTCGAAGATGGTCGCACAGAAGTGACCAGCTCGGACGGTCGTGACTTCCGTGCTCGCTTGGGTGTGGACGGCGAGCTCGTAGCCTCAACGCACGGTGTTGCCGTGCTCGAATAATGGACAGCCTTGCTTCAATAGTTTGAAGCCGCTACGTATACCGATGAGTATGCGTAGCGGCTTTATACATGCTCCATGCGCTCTGTTATCGTGTGCATCAGATGCAGTAGTTTTTATTATTAGTCATCGCATTTACTCGTAACCTAACCTCTTACAGAAAGCTGCATGAGCATGACTACGCCTTCGCCAGCATTTTCTCGTTCCTTAGGAGCATTACAAGGCCTCGCGCTGGGGGATGCCTTAGGTATGCCCACGCAAAGCATGAGCGCTGAGTGGATTAAGCAAGCGTACGGCACTATCGATGGTTTGCGCGATGCCATTGCCGACCAGCCTATTGCTCCGAACATGCCTGCCGGCTCGGTCACAGACGATACCGAACAAGCGCTTATCGTAGCGCGCCTAATTATTAACGGCAAAGGGCATATTGATGCGCTCGCTTTAGCTCACGAACTGCTCGATTGGGAAGACGATATGCGGGCGCGAGGCTCGCATGATCTGCTTGGACCTTCTACCAAACTTGCTCTCGAACACATTCGAAACGGTGCAGATGGTCGCACTACCGGGCGCACAGGAACAACCAACGGTGCGGCCATGCGCGTTACTCCTGTAGGTATAGCGAATCCGTCGAGTGATGTGCGCCGCTTAGCTGAACGCGTGCGTGAATCCTGCAAAGTAACGCATAACACGGTGCATGGTTTTACTTCCGCGGCGCTTGTTGCAGCCGCGGTGAGTTTCGGTATTGACGGTGCGAATACCCGCGATGCTCTTGAAGAGGCAGTGCAGTGCATTACGCGCATGCGCGACTTTATCGCCGATTTCGACTGTGCCTGGAGCGCAAAAGCAGACGTTGTAGCTCGCACAGAAGTGGCGCTCAATGCCGCCCGCCACGCTACCGATACAGAGTTTGAACACTTCCTGCACAACGTGTGTGGCACTTCTGTTGAATCCAACGAATCGATTCCAGCAGCTTTCGCGCTGGCCTGGCGATTCGCTGACGAACCATTTGTCGCACTCTGCGAAGCTGTATCGCTCGGAGGAGATACCGACACGATTGCAGCCATGTGCGGCGCTACCCTCGGTGCCAGCGGCGCGGCGAGCGCTTTCCCTGAGCACGTCATCGCCACCATCACTCAGGTTTCGCACCTGAACTTAGAGCCCCTTGCTCAACAGTTATGCGCTCTACGCGGCTAAACGCGCGGTGAGCATGTTGAGCGAGACAAAAAGAGAAAAGGAGAAAGAAAAATTATGGCTGAAAATTCGCCAAAGCAATCGCACATGCTCACCAAAGTTGAGCAACGCGGTTTGGAACCAGTTCCCGACGATCAGCGCAACGGCACGCCAGGTCAGCTCTTCTGGGTGTGGTTCGCCGCCAATATTTCCATTTTGGGCATCCCACTGGGAGCAACGCTCATTTCGTTGGGCTTGAACGTCTGGCAGTCCGTGCTCGTTACGGCTATCGGATCGTTCGGATCCTTCGCCCTCGTCGGCATTATTTCTGTTGCTGGTCGCCGCGGAGGAGCGCCATCGCTCGGTTTATCGCGCGCCATTTTCGGTGTGCGCGGAAACATTGGTCCGGCAGTTGTTGCCTTGTGTAGCCGTTTAGGCTGGGAAACCGTTAATACGATTACCGGCGCTTTCGCACTGCTCTCTCTGTGGGCAATCATCTTTAAGACGCCGGTTACCGCGAAAGAAGCGCCAGGCTTAGTCCTCGCTTTTATCCTCATTTTCGTGGTCCTCACGATTATTGTGGCCGTGGCCGGTCACGGTTTTATCCTCAAAATCCAAAAATGGGCAACCTGGATTTTCGGTGCTCTCACGCTACTGGTCGCTGGCTATTTGGCTGCAACCGTTGATTGGTCGCTCGTTCTGTCCGGCAAGCCTGGCTCACTGAGCGCTGTACTGATTGGCATCGGCACGATTGCTGCGGGAACAGGTATTGGCTGGGTGAACTCGGGCGCGGATATGGCACGTTACCAGAAGAAAGACGTAAAAACCAGCTCGCTCATCTGGTCTGCCGCTGCCGGCGCAGGCATTCCGCTCGTTCTCGTTATTACCGTTGGCGCGATTTTAACCGCCGGTGGCTCCGGTATCGCTTCTGCTGCCGACCCAGTGATTGCTGTGCGCGATCAGCTTCCAGCTTGGGTTTCTGTGCCATACTTGATTTCCGCTTTCGCAGGTCTGCTCATGTGCAACAGTCAGTCCGTGTATTCCGCAGGTTTAGCCACGCTGGCTACCGGCATTCGCATTCCACGCACGGTGGCAGTGGTCGTCGACGTCGTTGTGACCACGGCAGGCGCGCTCTACTTTACGCTCGGTTTCGACGGATTCTATGGCCCGTTCATCACCTTCATTTCGCTACTTTCCGTTCCGCTCGCCGCGTGGACAGGTATTTTCCTTGTCGATATGATTGACCGCCGCACCTATGATGGCGATTCCCTCGTCGATCTTTCCCCTCGTTCGCGCTACTGGTACGCCGCCGGCTTTAACGTGTCTGGCTGCGTCAGCTGGGTTGTTGCGTTTATTGTCGGCTACCTGTTCGTTACCGCACGCGTTTCGGCCGATGAAGTCTGGTTCTCCGGTCCGCTCGCCGGCACGTTTATTGGCAAGAACGGTTTGGCGTGGCTCGTCACCATGCTTTTGGCCGCCGGCATTTACGCCGCGTGGGGCGGCGCTCGCTCGAAGGAGTAGCTATGGCGCGCGTACTGCATTTTGGTCAAGTTATTATTGACTTTACTTTGCTCATTGACGCTCTACCCGAGTCGGGCGGCGATGTCTTCGCTTCTGACTCAGGCGTTCACGCGGGCGGCGGCTATAACGTGCTGTACGCGGCCAAACAGATGGGTGCGGATGCTGTGTATGCCGGCGCTGTAGGAGAAGGACCAATGGCTCAGCTGGCTCTCAAGGCGCTCGATGAGATTGGCATTGTGTTCTGCGGTGCGCGCGTTCCTAGCATGGATACTGGCATCTGTGTTGCTATGACCGATTCCAGTGGTGAACGCACTTTTGTGTCTACCCGCGGAGCTGAAACGCACGTTCCTCATGACTTCTACGAAAACCTCGAAGTAGCCGATAATGATGTTGTGTATCTCTCGGGCTACTCTTTCGCTCACACGGATAACCGTATTGCTCTGGAACGCTTTGCTCGCGCTCATGCAGGGCGTAGCGGTTTTACGCTTTTCGATGTCGGTCCTATGGTTGGCTCTATCGAACAGAGTAGTCTCGACGCGGTAGCCAATCTCAACCCGTTATGGTCGCTTAACGAACGTGAAAGCGCGATCTTGTGCGGGCGTCTCGCAGTCAGCGCTTCGGACGACCTTGCCGAGCGTTGCACAAACTTGGCTCAAGCGCTATCAGCGCGTGTTTTGCTGCGAGCAGGAGAGCAGGGCGCTTGGCTGAGTGAAGGCGCGGCCTATATTCCAACGCCCACGGTCAGCGTGGTGGATACGAACGGAGCAGGAGACGCACATGCCGGCGTTCTGTGCGCGGCCATGCTTGAGGGAATGAGCCTCGAGGAAGCGCTCAAACTGGCCAATTGTGCGGGCGCATTGTCTACGCAAAAGTTCGGTCCGTCTACCTGTCCGAGCCGAGCGGAACTCGAGGAAGCGTATCGTGCGCTCTAACTTGCTCTCGTCGGGTGGCGCGAGTATCCTAGAAGAGTTGTCTTGACGCGGATTGCGTCAAACATAGAGTAAACACATTCTCCTGCTGCAGAAGGTCTGCAGCCGATAAGTCCGAAGGAGGTGGGTGATGTCTGCTCACAAGTATGAACTCATGCTCATTGCTGATCCTGAACTGGATGAACGCGCAGTGAAGAAGTTGGTTGATACCTATCTGGAAACAGTCACCAACGAAAAGGGTACCGTCGACAATGTTGACGTGTGGGGCCGCCGCAAGTTGGCTTACGAAATCGAAGGCAAGACCGAAGGTAACTACGCTGTAGTGAACTACACTGCCGAGCCAGCAACAAGCGACGAACTTGATCGTTTGCTGAACCTCAACGAGTCCATCGTTCGCACGAAGATTCTTCGTACCGACGCTGAGTAAATCGTTGTTATCCGCGCTCGCTTGCTTTGCTTAAGCCGGGCGAACGCGATCGAAAAAATAAAGTAAACGTAAAACTTTAGATTTTACTTTCCAATTAACGGAGATAGTCATGGCTGGAGAAACCGTCATTACTGTAGTGGGTAATCTCACTGCCGATCCTGAGTTGCGTACCACAGGAAATGGAAGCCGCGTAGTGAACTTCACTATTGCATCCACTCCTCGCACATACAATCGCTCTACAGGTCAGTTCGAAGACGGTGAAGCGCTCTTTATGCGTTGCAGCTGCTGGGATTCCCAGTACACCACCATGGCCAGCAATATTGCACAGTCCCTCACGAAGGGTATGCGCGTTATTGCACAGGGCAACCTCGTTCAGCGCTCCTACCAAACGCAGCAGGGCGAAAGCCGTACTGTGGTGGAATTGCGTGTTACCGATATTGGTCCATCCTTGTTGCGTGCGACTGCCTCCGTGAACCGCATTTCTTCTGGTGCTGGTAACTCAGGAAACTTCTCTGCTCCTCGAGCACAGAACTCTCCAGCTGGTAATGGTGGATTCCAGGGCGGAGCATCGGCTCCAAACTACTCGAACGGTGCAAGCTATAACGCTGCATCTGCTCCATCAACAGATCCATGGAGTGCATCCGATGACTCTGCAGACTCCTTCGGCGGAGGTTCTAGTTTCGGTGGATCATCTGATTTCGGTTCTGACGAGATTTCTTTCTAACAGATAGATATAAGAAGCACGAAGAAAGCGCATCTAAAGTTAAATTTTTAAGGAGTGTGACATGTCACGCAAAAGGCCTCAGCCACCAGTAAAGCCTTTCAAGAAGAAGCCAAACCCATTGAAGGCTGCAAAGATTACCGAAATTGATTACAAGGACGTTGCATTGCTGCGCAAGTTCATCTCTGACCGCGGCAAGATTCGCTCCCGTCGTATTACCGGCGTAACCGTACAGGAACAGCGTAAGATCGCACGCGCTATTAAGAACGCACGCGAAATGGCTTTGCTTCCATACGCAACCAACGGTCGCTAAAGAAAGAGGGATAATACCATGGCAAAGAACACTAAGGTTATTCTCCTTGATTCTGTGAACGGTCTCGGTCAGTCCGGTGACGTTGTAGAAGTTTCTGCAGGTTATGCACGTAACTTCCTAATTCCACAGGGCTATGCTTTCACATGGACCAAGCGTGCAGCAGCACAGATTGAGCAGCTTCAGCGTGCTCGCCGTGCGCAGGCTCTTGCTTCCCGTGAAGATGCAGTTGCAGCTAAAGAAGCTATTGAAGGTACTACAGTAGAAATTACTGCTAAGGTATCTGAATCCGGCAAGCTCTTCGGTGCAATCTCTGCTCCAGAAGTTGCTAAGGCTCTCAGTGCTAAGGGTAATGCAGTTTCTGCTAAGGCTATTACTGTAGACAACATTAAGACCACTGGTGATTTCACTGCAACCGTACAGTTGCACCCAGAAATCTCCGCACAGTTCACTGTGAAGGTTGTTGCTGAGTAAGCTTTAGGCTTGTAAAAGCATTTAAAATCAATCGTCCCATTGCTTTTGATTGGAAAGTGATGGGACGATTTTTGTGTTTTGGCGGAACGTAAGTAGGGCTTATACATGGGGTTTTTCGCAGGTTTCCTCGGGCTTTGTGGGTTGAATCGGAAGAGGCGGGTGTTCTCCATGATGTGTTAAGTCAGGATGCATACTTAATCCTGTGTGAATGTTGTTGGCTCTTTGCGCTTACAACATACACGTCCATTTCTAAGCTTTAAAACCCTATCGTGAGCGCGTGGAAATTGCGAGCGTGCAGCGCTTACAATGTCTACGTCTATTTTCGAATCAATATGACAGCTATTTGCTTCGTAGAAGTTGTCAGCGCGAACGCTTACAACCGTCACGTCCAATCCATTAACATCTCAGAAGCAAAACCATAAATTAAGCAACTTCAAATTCTACTAAAATTCAAAACCGATATTTCGGATTGACAAGATTTTGTCCGGGGGGGGGGGTCGTATTCTGAAGCTGTCCATTTAAGAGAATTAGGGTAAAGAGAGGATTCCATGGCAGATACCCAAACTACTATGACTGAATTTACTTATGCTCCAGGTGAGAAAGATATTGTGGGCGATTGTTTCAGCCCAAGTGTTGTTCTTTTCTGGTTGAAGAGCTCAGTTGCAGCATCAAATATGCGCATTCAATACCGCAGTCCTAACACATTATTAGGAATTATTCCTTTGGGTGCAGAGACTCAGACTATTCCTCTTCGTAATATTGCATCGGTAGATACAAGTGTTAAGTTCTGGTTAGGCCGCTTAATTATTGGTGCAATCTTATTCTTCGCAGGACTTTCATTATTAGCGAATAGTCCACTTGTGGGAATTATTCTCTTGTTGCTCGGCATTGCAAATTTGGCTAATACAATGACGATGACACTCAACTTCGTTAACCAGGCGGGCGGAAAGAACTCCATTACTGTGAGCATTCTTGAAAAAGCAAAGCTCAATCAGCTTGCTAACGCTATTCAGGAACGCGTGTTTGCAGATATGGAAGGTATTCGTCATGCTGAGATGATGAATGTACAGCAGCAACAGTTCGCTGTGCAAACTCAGCAGGCCATGCTTCAGCAGCAGATGTTGCAAGCACAGATAGCTCAGGCTCAGGCTGCTCCTGCTGCAACCGCGCCAACCACTCCAGTACCACAAGCTGGACAGGGTGAAGCTCCAACGCAGGTAAGATCCCCACAGCAGAATTAAAGTGGTTTACGGTTAGCGTTAAAGCGTTAATTTAGACTATTCTTCTTCCATCTTTTCTTAGAAGATGGAAGAAGAGTTTTTGTTAGTGAGTAGTTCAGTGGTGGGTGAGGGGATATGTTTTGCAGGTGTGTAAAGAGGCTCGTAGCGGGTATACCCAATATTGGGTATACCTCATTTATAGGTTGCGAATACGATTCTCATACGATGTGCACAATCACATGTAAGCCAAATAACCGCGCGAGTGTTGAGATTAATTCTCGATGTACTCAGAATTTCCGCGAATAAACTGCGCCCTTAAGAAATATTCTCACAACGATTATATGAGTGGAATCACAAAATAGTGTCTTGCTCGAGATATAACCGTAATTCATTGAGGCAGAGATAAAAATTCGTATCGTGTTGAAGAGCGAAGGAGACGAATCGGTAATACAATTTCCCTCAGATATTGAAAATCGCGCCAACGAAAGCGAATAAATTTGTATCCGAGAGCTTCTAATTCGTATTGCCTACGTGTCCGCTTTTCCCGAGCGTTAAGAAACTCTTGCTCGGTGGCACCCATTTTCCCCTACCATCGAACTCGATGAGGAGCTGAAGGTACGGAACGGCAAAATCAGCATAATAATCGCGTCCTTTTGCGCGGATGCGGATTCGGAACTGCGTTTCGAAAGGGTCTGTGAAAGCTGCATCCACTATGGGGAGAAGAACGGCTTCTGGAATAGTCTCGCATCCGGCATTGGCGCGTGAAATTATTGTTCGCGCTCGGTGGTATTTTTGAATACTAGGGTGTTCTAAATGAATACGGTCGAGTAAATCCAACAAGGACTGTTTCATCTCTTTCTCTCGTTTACGTAATCGTTCCTGCTCGGAGCGAGAAAAAGAAACGAGTTTATGCAATATCAGGGATACAGCGCTGATATTGCAGTCATACAATTTCGAGTAAGAGCCATACGCACGGCAGTATATTCGAGAGATTCTACGGGTAATCCATTAATCTGCACGATATTCGGATTGTTAAGATCGATACTGTTCGGATAGTAAGCAGAACTCGAATAACTCTCTTTTAACACTTTTACATCGCGTAAGTATCGTGTATTTAAGCGCCGTTTAGAAGCAGAATACACCGATGGTGAAGAACCCCATATTGGAATGCCGTGAAGAATCATAGCCGATTCATGTGTGAAATACTTGAGCGACTTACTTGTTGCAAAAACACCGTGAATGCGAGCAACGTTAATCGCATCCTGAATCTGCCACCTAGGTGTGTCTTCAGTGAATCCTTCGGTTTTCATAATCACAGCGCAGCTTCTTACGGTCGTGTGCTTTGAGGGGCAATAATAGGGTTTTCGCTAATATTCATGTAGCTCATATATCGATATTGGCTCAGCAGCAGAGTGTAAACCAAATTGAAATGAACATGTGAACCAATGTGGAAACACGCCCGGATATAGGCAATAGCACAGAAAGATCTCGCCCATGGCCTTCGACTTCAAGAAAAAATACAAAGAACTGTACTCACCAGCCCAGCAGCCCCATATTATCGATGTAGAACCAATAAAGTTTCTAGCGGTGCGCGGTCACGGTAACCCGAACGACGAGAGCGGTGAGTATCAGCAGTCTATTGGTTTGCTGTATCCGCTAATGTACACGATAAAAATGGGGAAGAAAGGTCAGTTCGATTTCGTTGTTCTGCCTCTTGAGGGCTTGTGGTGGCAAGAGGGTGTGCGCGGCTATAACCCACAAAGAAAAGATCAGCTCAGTTTTATCTCGATGATTCGCGTGCCAGATTTCGTCACTGAAGACGTGCTCCAGTGGGCAAAAATACAAGTCGAGCACAAAAAGAAGCTCGATACAAGCAAAGCAGAGCTCTTCACATACACAGAAGAGCTGTGTGTGCAAGCCTTGCATATTGGACCATACGACAGTGAGCCAGAAACCGTCGAAAAGATGCATCAATATGCGCAAGCGCAGGGTTGCGCGCTCGACATAACGGATCCGAGACATCATCACGAAATCTATATTGGAGATCCGCGCCGAGCACACTCGGACAAGCTCAAAACAGTCATCTGTCAGCCCATTAAATAAAAAAATTATGTGCAGGCTCAGCAAATTCCCAGCCAACTTTCCAGCGCGCGCGGTTTAATAGACAGAATGAAGAACCTAATCGCTCAAATTGCTAAATTCGGAATTGTTGGTGTAATCGCCGCGGTCATGGATTTCGGCATCCTCAATATTTTTGTGGCCACCCTGCACATGAATGCGACCGCTGCAGGAACAATCTCTTTCTGCTTGTCCTTAATCTTTAACTATTTGGCCAGCATGAAGTTCGTGTTCGTGCATCGCGACGACATGGCACGCTGGATGGAAATGGCCATTTTTATTTTTTCGGCAGTGGTGGGTTTGCTTATTAACTTCGCGATTTTGTGGGCAGCTACGGAAGTTCTCCTCCCGTCAGGCGCGATGCCAGGCGATGCCACCTACGCGCTGTACACCAACGGTGGAAAAATTGTGGCAACAGTTGTTGTGGCAGTATGGAATTTCGTTATTCGCAAATGGCTGCTCGACGCACCGAAAGACGGTGTTATCGACGAGAATTCGTTCTCGCATAAACTCGGCGTATGGTCATTAAAATACGGCAAATAAAAGAACACAGAAAGGCAAGACAATCATGCCAGTAATTCACACTCATGTAAGCGTAGAGACAACACAAAGTCAGCGAGAAGAGCTTAAGAGCATTTTCGGTAAAGCCATTACTGCTGTTCCTGGCAAGTCCGAAACCTGGCTCATGTGCCCATTCGAAGACAATATGCCTATCTACTTCGGTGGCGACGATTCCCAACCAGCTGCATACGTAGAAGTCAACGTTCTGGGTCGCAACCCAATTGCGCGCGAATGCTGGGAAAGCCTTACCGAGCAGATTATGGCAGCGCTCAACGAGGTACTGGGCATCGCTAAAGATCATATTTACATTCGCTACACAGCTACGGCTGACTGGGGCTGGAACGGATCGAACTTCTAATCATGGCAGAGCGCACATACACAACGGTTCATCTCATCCGTCACGGCGAGGTCTATAACCCAGATCATGTGCTCTACGAGCGTCTACCGGGCTTCCATCTCTCGGAGCGTGGTATGCGCATGGCGCACGAAACCGGGCGCTATCTGGCACAAAAATCAGAAACCAAAAATCCGGATGCTATCTTCTCTTCGCCGCTCGACCGCACAATCGACACGGTAACAGCTATCGTCGAGGAGCTCGGCAAGATGCCAGAAACGAACAATATTTACGATGTCGTAACTACCGACGAGCGCATTATTGAGGCGCGCAACGAGTTTCGCGGCAAACGCATCGGTTACGGTGAGGGTGCGCTGTGGAAGAACGGCAACTGGAAGCTGGTGCGCAATTTATGGCGCCCGAGCTGGGGTGAAAGCTATAAGGAGATTGCCGCGCGCGTGCAGGATTTCGTTTTCGAGAAGGTAGACGAGTATCCGGGCGGAAACGTGCTGGCTGTTATGCATGAGTCACCAATTTGGTCGTTCCGCTGCCTTATGGAAAAGGGCCGTTCCGAGCACAATATGCTGTTGCGTAAAACCGCGCTTGCCTCGGTAACGAGCTTCACTTTCGAAGTTGGCACGCACAAACTGGCGAGTATTGAGTACGCAGACCCTGCGGCGGGCGTACAATAAACCGTAGGATATTCGGGAACAACGCTCAACGAGGAGATGCGATGACACAATCAACGCGCACTATTCCAGCGATTCTTCTTAATCAGGCTCATGCGGCGGCTGCGAATTTGGAGGCGCTGTGGCCGCTCACCGACGCGCAGCAGCTCGATAACGACGTGCATTTTGGCGATAACATGCAGGTGCGTCAGACTTTCGAGATTGCGAAACTGCTGCTCGGCGTTGACTCGGACGAGGCCAAAGACCTGACCATTGCGGACGCTGAGTACGTTTTTGAGGGCGCGGAAGATATTCCGGGCCGCAATCAGGTTCTTGTGGATGCTCTGTTGGCCGCGAACGACGCTTTCGAGCAGGCGCACGAAATCCAGGAGACAGGCGATGCGATTGCGATTGTTCAGGCGGCCGCTTGCCTGGCTAATGGCGGCGCTGTATCCGCAGATTTAGGAGCGATTGAAGCGCTGCTCGCCGAGGACGACGCTCAGGCTGCCGCAGAGGGCGAGGATGATGACGTTGCGAATCTCGTGCGCGGTTTTAAGTTGGCTGCCGCTATAGCGAAAGCGATTGTAGATGGATCGGACGATCCGGTAAGCGGTCCAGCTTTAATGATTTTGATTGCGAACGAATACCTTGATTCCTGCGATACGCCGCGCACTTTTGCGAAAGCAGATCAGCTGATTTCCGTCTATAACTCGGGCGTAGATGATGCGGCTGCGATTTCGCTCGTAGAGACTGCGGCACAGCACTGGCAGTACCGTCACGACGAGATTTTATGGGATAAGGACGAAGCCAAGCGTTTAGCGAAAGAAGAAGACGAGCGCAAGAGCAAGGCCGCGCTCGCCGAAAAGTTCGCGCATATTAAGGACGATCCGAATAAACCGGAAGTGGAGCTGTAGGCGCTGGCGCCACAGGCACTGCAACCGGAATAATCGTGCGCATAATATCGAAGCGCACGCCCTCGTCGACGCTCGGCTTAGCCATAAGCATCACAAAAGCAATCCAGCAGGACACTGAGCCGAGCATCAAAACGATAAACAGGAAGCCAATAACAAAGGCGATAAGCATTGATCCCGAATTCATTAAGGTCGTGGCAAACAAAGTGATGGCAATAATAATAAAGCCAATGTAGAGCCCAATCGTGCTAGCACCTAAGAGGACCCACAGCCATTTGCCTGACAAATTCACGTCATGCATGCGACGAGTTGCTACCGCAAAGAATGGGGTAATAGACGCGATAAACACAATGGTGCTTAAGATGGCAGTAGCAATAGTGAGTGCAGGGAAAATCCAGCTAATAATGCCTAAAGCCTGAGTGACCAGCCAAATCATAAGCAATGGCCACCAAAACTCGCTACGCGAGGCGCGGCCGTTAAACGTGGCGTACTTGGTAAAGAAGCGTTTCGTTGCCTGCAGTGGGTTTGCGCCATAATAGGGTTGATGCTTCGGCGGCTCACCAAAAGCAGGTGAATACGTAATCGTGGCCATACAATCAACTCCTTCAGAAGGCTCAAAACGCAACTTGTTTTATTGTAAAACAGTGCAGGAAAACTAATCAATCAAATCTTGCGACGGCTCTCCCAACAGAGCGCGCTCGGCAGCAACAATAACGAGCATAAGAACTCCCGTGAGAACAGCAATCGAGAGTGTACACGCCCACACGAGTGGCGCCTGGAAGGAGTTGTACGCGGACTGCAGGAAAATGCCGATACCGCGACGGCTCCCCATATATTCGGCGGTGGCAGCAGTGCCGAGCGTATACGTGCCGGCAATGCGAATGCCGCTAAAAATCTGACGTGCCGCTGTGCGCAACAAAACGTGCCAGAGCGTCCACGAGCGAGTAGCGCCGCAGGTGAGCGCAACATCAGCAAAATACTGCGGAACCGCGTGCAGACCGCGCGAGGTTTGAATCGCAATCGGGAAAGCGCCAAAAACTGCGACAAGAACGATCTTGCCGAGTTCATCGAAACCGAACCACCACAGAACGAACGGCGTAATGGAAATGAGCGGCAAGGTCTGAATCGTGGTGAGAATTGGCATAACCGCCGCATTCGCCAGCTGCCATAAATACAGTGCCACGCCCACAACAATGCCGAGCACAACCGCTAAAGCAAAGCCCCAAGCGGCCTCAGTAATGGTAACGCTGGCATGCATGGTCAGTGTTGACCAGTTCAGCTGGACGGCCTCGAGAATCGCGCTCGGCGATGCGAAAGCGCGCGCAACCGTCGGGCTCGTGTTGGCGCTTAACTGCCAGACAATGCCGAGGAGGAGCACGGTTAAAAGGGTAGGGATAATACGCGAGAAGTGCGTGCTAATACCACGCGTGTTAGCTTGTCGTTTCTGTCGTGCTGGATGTAAGGATGCCATAAAAGCTGTAACCTACCTACTACGTATGAGTTCTGTGTGAGTTTTCTCAGTTTTATGTGCTGCTTTCGCCTCCTGCTGCCACCCGCGGCTTGCACAGCATAAAGTGGCTGTGTCGCAAAAAACACGTTCATACAGCCTCCTACCTACAATAGTCCCTATGAGTCAAGACACAGAACTAAATGTGAACAATACCGCAGAAGCTTCCAGCGAGCCTGCGAAGCCTGAACTGCCAGAGAACGTGCGCGTGCGTTTCTGCCCATCTCCAACAGGAACTCCTCACGTAGGCATGGTGCGAACGGCTCTGTTTAACTGGGCTGAAGCGCGTCATACCAAGGGTACTTTCGTCTTCCGTATTGAAGACACCGATGCTCAGCGCGATTCGCAGGAATCCTACGAGCAGATTCTCGAAGCCTTGCGTTGGCTTGGTTTGGACTGGGATGAGGGCATTGATGTGGGTGGTCCTCACGGTCCATATCGTCAGAGCCAGCGTGGCGATATCTATAAGGATGTTGCTGCCAAGCTGCTTGAGGCTGGCTATGCTTATGAGTCTTTCTCCACGTCTGAAGAGATTGAGGCACGTAACTTGGCTGCTGGTCGTCCAGCTGCTTTCGGTTACGACGGCTACGACCGCAACCTCACCGAAGAGCAGAAAGAAGCCTTCCGTGCCGAAGGTCGCAAGCCTGCTATCCGCATTAAGATGCCAGACGAGAACATTAGCTTTAACGATTTGATTCGTGGTGAGATTGAGTTCAAGGCCGGCAGTGTTCCAGATTATGTAATCGTGCGTCCAAATGGTGACCCGCTCTACACGCTCACCAATCCTGTCGACGATGCCATGATGGATATTAACGTTGTTTTGCGCGGTGAAGATCTGCTCAGCTCTACACCTCGTCAGATTGTTTTGTATCGTTACTTGATTGAGTTGGGTATTGCTCAGCAAGTGCCTTTGTTCGGTCATATGCCTTATGTGATGGGCGAGGGAAAGAAGAAGCTGTCCAAGCGCGATCCAGAGTCCAACCTCTTCTTGCACCGCGAGAACGGTTTTATTCGCGAAGGTTTGCTTAACTATTTGGCCGGTTTAGGCTGGTCTATTGCAGCTGACCGCGACGTCTTTAGCATGGACGAGATGATTGAAAACTTCGACGTGCGCGACGTAAAGGCTAACCCAGCGCACTTCGATTTGGATAAGGCGATTGCTATTAACGCTGAGCACATCCGTATGCTCGAGCCTTCTGACTTCCTGCACCGCTCGGTACCGTACTTGTTTAAGGACGGTGTTGTGTCGGCTGATACCTGGGACGGCTTAACCGACCGCGAGCGTCAGATTTTGACTGATTCCGTTGAGCTGGTACAGCCACGTGTGCGCTTGCTGGGCGAAGTATCTGGCATGGTGGGCAGCCTGCTGTCGACCGAAGAATATATTGAGCCGGAGAAGGATGCTCGTAAGCAGCTGAAAGAATCTGCAGGTGAGGTTCTGGATATGGCTGTGAAAACAATGCAGGATATTCCAGCTGAAGATTTCAAGGCAGAACATGTGCATGAGGTGTTGACTCAGGTACTCGTTGAAGACGCTGGTATTAAGCCTCGCTTGGCCTTCGGACCAGTGCGTGTTGCTGTGTCTGGTCGCCGCGTATCTCCTCCTCTTTTCGAGTCTATGGAGATTCTCGGAAAAGACCTGAGCATTGCGCGACTCGCCGAGTTGCGTAAGCATTTGGATTAGTGTATTGTAAGTATCCGTTGCGTTGGCAGTAGTCAAAAGTAACGGATAACTTAAGCCCCCATCGTCTAGCGGTCTAGGACGTCGCCCTCTCACGGCGGTAACATGGGTTCAAATCCCATTGGGGGTACGAAGTGCCTTTCATGTTGCACATTGTGCACATTCAAGACACGCCATATTGGGATATGGTGTAATTGGCAACACAGCTGATTCTGGTTCAGCCGTTCTTGGTTCGAGTCCAGGTATCCCAGCGATTAAATCTCTCAGTCAGGTGACTTGAGAGATTTTTTGTTTCTCAGGCAAAACGTAAGCTGCCTGCCGTATGCTTAATTCATGGGTAGTGAGGGTCATATGCAGAAACACACGCAGAAAAAAACGCAAACATCGCACAATGACGGCGAGCAGTCTGAATCAAACGCAATCTCAGCGTCAACGTCTGTATCCGCGCGTTTAGGACAGCTTCAGTTTCATGCGTCCGGTAAGTTTCGCATCTTACAGATAAGCGATATTCAAGACGGTCCAAAAGTATCGAAAGATACCGTCAAACTTATTGCTGCGTCTTGCGATGCGTCTCGTCCTGATCTTGTTATCTTTACAGGTAATCAAATCGCGGGCTATGATGCCGCGTATTCTCCAACTTTTATCAAGCGCCGCTGGCTTGACCGCGCAGCCGAGCCGAACTCTGCAGAAAAAGAGCGAACCCGTCAAATCGTTCGTGGAACTTTAACGCAGTTCTTGCAACCGCTTGTTGATCGTCGTATTCCTTTTGCCGTAACTTTCGGTAATCATGATTTTCAGTGCGGTTTGAGCCTCGAGGAGCTTACAGATATTTACCGCGAATTTTCGGGCTGTATTAATCCTTCTCTTCGTGCTGACGAAGAGAAGGAGCCGTCGTTACTTGAAAATCAGCAAGTGCTTAACTCAGGTGAAGCGGGAACTTTTGCGCTACCTGTGCGAGATGAATATAACAGCAGCAATCTTTTAGGCATAACTATTATTAATTCAGGCGATTATGCGCGTGAAGGCGGTTACGCTCAGCCGAGCGTGCGTGCTATGCAATTTTTGAAGCATGCAGTACGTCAGATGAATGTGCGTGCTATAGCGTTCCAGCACATGCCAGTACAGAAGTACTATGATTTACTACACTCGGTACCAGCAACGACGGTTAACGCTATTCAGGGATATCGCGCTTTCGAAAACCATAGCTATGTGCTTGATGAGAAACGAACACTACCAGGAAGTTATTTGGGTGAGGGGATTAGCTGTCCGGATAAAGACGGTGGGGAATTCCGTTTCTTGCAAGAGCATAACTATTTTGCGCTGTCTGCTGCGCATGATCACCGCAACGCTTTGGCAGGTGTGGCTGATGGTTTGCTGTTAACGAGCACGCCGACCGCAGGATTTAGTACTTACGGGCCAAACCCTGAAAAGCGCGCGACGCGATTATTCGAGTTCGATGTGCGGCATCCTTTTGAACCGCGCACGCAGCTGTTGGAATTTGGTGATTTAGTGGGCAAGCCATCGGGTAATAAGGCGTATGCATTGGCGAGCACATATATGCCAAATAATACGGGAGAAGCCATTAATTTACTGCGTAAACCGAAGGTGTTGGCGAGCGTTGCTGCTGTTGTGGCGGGGATTGTGTCGCTGATGACTTTTAGGAGGAAGAAGTAGGGTAGGGCTGTTGTGCTGTGGGGCTGTGGACGGCTAGTTGCAGGGCGGTGGGCGTTGAGCGCTCACAATCTACACGCTGACTCAACCTATAAACCCCTGCTAAGTCCGAAGAACCAGTTTGCTGTATTATTCATCGTTGTGATTAGCTATGAATGATACAGCCCAATAGGCTTCTACTTTCGCGTGGTAAAAGCTTTACCACGTAACGCTAACTGGTAGGTACGAACGATACAGCACGCTCTAAATCGTATACCGTCGAGCTTATCTGTGCTTGGTAAAACTTTTCCAAGACTGATTTGAAGTGCGGACAGCTTTAACGCGGAACGTCATCGATAGCTGTAAGTGGTTCGCCATATGGATAAAAACACGTTGATTTGGTGGGCGCAGGAGCTTGTTCAACTGTGTGAGGCTCAAGAACTAAGAGTTAGCTGCCAGAAATCTCTCAAGTCTTCAAGCTGTGTGTTAGGAATCGCTTAAGTCCCTACCTGCTTCAAAAATCACCATATCACACAAAAAGCGGTGTGAGGGATATTCTCAACCTCACACCGCAGGCATATTCTATTTTGCTCTATTTACTGCTCCATTTACCTGAACATGTAAAAATATTATAAGTTATACTGATTTCGCGCGCGACATCGCTTCGCTGAGGTAACGACCGGCTTTCATAACCAGCGGAGCGTAGCGGCGTCCAGGTGAAATACCCATACGGTCAACTGGACCCGAAATAGAAATCGCAGCAATCACATGCCCAGTAGCGTTGCGAATCGGAGCGGAGACAGAACAAACGCCCTTTTCTCGCTCGTTGATCGACTCGCTCCATCCGCGCCTACGCACAGTGTTCAAAGTCTGCGCAGTGAACTGAGCGTGCCGCAGCCCTTGATGCGTGTGTTCATTATCTTCCCACGCAAGCAAAATATGAGCGGCAGATCCAGCTTCCATCGACAGCATAGCCCCCACTGGAATCGAATCACGCAATCCACTTGTGCGCTCCACAGCCGCAATGCACACGCGCTGATCGCCCTGACGTCGGTAAATCTGCGCCGATTCCCCAGTGCGCTCTAGCAAAGTCTGCAAAATTGGCTCAGCAGAAGCAAGCAAACGGTCTTCACCAGCGGCGGTTGCCAACTCTGCGAAACGGGAGCCCACTGTAAAACGCCCTTGCTGGTCTCGAGAAATAAAACGATGGCGTTCCAACGCAATGGCCAAGCGGTGTGTAGTTGGTCGAGCTAAACCAGTGGCATTCACCAACTGAGCAAGCGAGCATGGCTCTTTCTCGAGCGTGTCGAGAATCAGAGCAGCTTTGTCGAGAACACCCACGCCAGACTTTACAATTTCAGGCTTTGCAGGGCCACTGTTCGTATTGTGGATACTGATTTGCTCGTTCGTCATATAAGTATTATGGCATCTCAATATGTGACATGCAAACACGGACAATCCCACCGTGTCGCGCACAATAGTTACATGGGAAAAACGATGGCAGAAAAAGTGTGGCAAGACCACCTCGTTCGCACAGGCGAAGATGGTGCTCCTGACCTCATTTATATTGATTTACAGCTGATGCATGAAGTAACAAGTCCTCAGGCATTTGAAGGTTTGCGCCTAGCTGGTCGCCAGCTGCGTCACACCGAGTTGACTCTTGCCACCGAGGATCACAATACTCCAACTTTTAATATCGACAAGGTCTCTCCAGACGAAACAAGCGCTAAGCAGATTTCCACGCTGGAAGCCAACTGTAAGGAATTTGGCGTGCGTCTGCATCCTCTTGGCGATGCTGACCAAGGTATTGTGCATGCAATGGGTCCACAGTTAGGCGTTACTCAGCCTGGCATGACCATTGTGTGCGGCGATTCGCACACCTCCACGCACGGTGCTTTTGGCGCTCTTGCTTTCGGTATTGGTACGTCTGAAGTAGAGCATGTTATGGCTACGCAGACTTTGAGTTTGAAGCCATTTAAGACCATGGCTATTAATGTGGAAGGCGAACTCCCGCCAGACGTAACCTCTAAAGACATTATTCTCGCGATTATTGCCAAAATTGGTATTGGCGGCGGCCAGGGTTACGTCTTTGAATATCGCGGTGAAGCCATCCGCAAGCTGTCTATGGAAGCGCGCATGACCATCTGCAATATGTCTATTGAAGGTGGCGCTCGTGCGGGCATGATTGCTCCTGACGAAACAACTTTCGAATACCTCAAGGGGCGTCCACATGCGCCTAAGGGCGAGATGTGGGATAAAGCAGTTGAATACTGGAAGTCTCTCGTAACCGATGATGACGCTGTTTTCGATAAGGAAATTACCCTTCGCGCCGATGAGCTGTCTCCATTCGTTACATGGGGAACGAACCCGGGACAGGGCATTCCGCTCAACGATTCCGTTCCATCGCCAGAAGATTTCGCGGACTCGACCGATAAGGCTGCCGCCGAGTCCGCGCTTAAATACATGGGTCTCGAGGCTGGCACTCCAATGCGCGATATTGCAGTAGATACTGTTTTCATTGGTTCGTGCACGAATGGACGCATCGAAGATCTGCGTGCTGCTGCCGCAATCATGAAGGGACGTCGTAAGGCTGAGAACCTTCACCGCGTGCTCGTTGTTCCAGCTTCCTCGCGCGCACGTCTGCAGGCAGAAAAAGAAGGTCTCGATAAGATTTTCCTTGACTTTGGTGCTGAATGGCGTAATGCTGGATGTTCCATGTGCTTAGGTATGAATCAAGATCAAATGGTTGCGCATGAGCGAGCAGTATCTACCTCCAACCGCAACTTTGAAGGACGTCAGGGTAAGGGAAGCCGCACTCACTTGGCTTCTCCTCTCGTTGCTGCAGCTACGGCTGTGCGCGGAACTATTAGCTCTCCAAGTGATTTGGAACCGCTGAATGACGCACAAAATATAGCAGCAATAGCCTAGGCGCAGGCTCTAAAACTGAAAGGTTTTAAAACTAAAGCTTTGCGGGCTACAGGTTTTACTGACGGACAACAAGTAAGGGATTTCAAGACATGGAAAAGCTGACTGTTTTTACAGGAACAGGCGTGCCGCTGAAACGTTCAAGCGTGGATACTGACCAGATTATTCCTGCAGTATTTTTGAAGCGCGTTACCCGTACGGGATTTGAGGACGCTCTGTTCTACGCATGGCGTCGCGATCCGAACTTTATTTTGAACCAGGAATCTTACCGTAACGGCTCGGTTCTCGTTACCGGGCCTGACTTTGGTATTGGTTCTTCGCGTGAACATGCTGTTTGGGCTTTGCATGACTACGGTTTCCGCGTAGTCATTGCTCCTCGTTTCGCGGATATTTTCTACGGGAATACGGCAAAAAATGGCGTACTCGCTGCTTTGATGCCTATGGAATCAATTGAACTGCTGTGGAAGCTCTTGGAAGAAGAGCCAGGACTGTCGATTACTGTGAACTTAGATGAGCGCACGGTAACCTGTGCAGATGTTACGCTTCCGTTTGAAGTTGATGATTACGTGCGTTGGCGTCTGATGAACGGTTACGACGATATTGATTTGACTCTTCAGCACGAAGACGATATTGAGGCGTATGAAAAGATGCGTGCTGTAAAGTATCCGTTTAAGCCAAAGACCATTCCTGCTTTTACCACGGCAACCGAAAAGGTTTCGTCTGCTCCTGAAGTAGTCGTGCCATGGGATGGACCGCTTTCAGATAGATAACTTCGGCTCTGCATAGGTTTTCTGGGATTTCACGTGCTCGTGCAGACAACGGCGTCTCGCCCTGCACGTGATAACTCAATATGACTTGCCACAAGCAAGAAGTGGTTGGCTGTGCTCATCACAAGTGAGTGCAGCCGCTTTGTTTTTGATGGTGAGTGGGGGGGGGGATTCCTCGTGAGCGTTTTATTGTTGGTTTTGACAGTACATGGTGGTGTGCTGTTTCGCCTTTACTAAGAATGCTTTGAAGGTTCTGACTATTGTGAGTTATGACGCGTTGATGAACTGCGTCCCGATTTTTGGACTGGGGAATTTATGTCTAAGGAACGGGAGGATTTTTATTGGTGGCAACGCAGGGGGCTTGATTGCGTCGTGGTGATGACGGGTGACGTGCTTGTGTGCACTATACGACAGATGCGACCGTTGGCACGTGTGTTCATACCTCAGTTCTGCTAATCGGCATGTGATGAGACAAGACACGTTGAACGCTCCTTGTCTCATCACGCGATTGAGGCTCATTATTGCCCATTTTCGTATAGCTTAGGGCATGTCGAACGTGCCTTGTGAGGGTATCAGGGCTTTTTGTGTAGATGGTGGGTTGCCCTATGGTGAGCTATTTTTGGTTCATCGCACAGTTGATTAAAAAAGGTTAGCCGATATGCTGTGCACACCATAACCTTTCGTTGTTCTCGTATAGCACATACAACTATGAGAGGTATTGCTCTTCTTTAAATCTGTTGTATGGCAACACACTGCTCCCAGTGATGCTGCGTTGAACGTGTCATGTTTGGGAACAGAAAAACAGGCAATAATCAGGCTCAAATGTGTTCCCAGTGAAGCCGTGTTCAACACGTCATGTCTGGGAACATACGAATTCGAATATCCCACAGAAGAACCTCGCTCATCAAGTGGCACCTCACAGGTATGACTTACCGAAAGACCATGTCACTTACACTAAGTTACATAATCAAGCCCTGCTCCAGCGAGCCAGATCCAACAAAAACCACATACACACAAAACCTGACACGTCCTGCTTTGTCTCACGACAGGCAGAACCCTCACAGCAAGCGTAGTCAACCAACCAGCACTAAACAAACAAGACCAATACCAGAGGTGAATAAAATCAGCGTAGTGGACCCCACCACTTACACAAAAACCCGAACACCCTCCATCTTCACCCGCAGTTCTCAACAATCACCACCTTTCCCATAAAATCATGCATATCGCTACACTTAAGAGATAAGTGCAGTGGCATGCAAAAAGATACGTAACTTTTGCATAAAAAACCAAAGCGCGAGGTCTGCGATAGGAGAACAATGGAAACAACGCCTTTTTACGATGTAAATCTCACGTATGAAGACAACTATGAACGCGGACCATTTGGTGACTTCGCTGGCGAGGCGTTGAACAAGCTCGAGACGCAAGCCATCCAAGCCACTCAAGAGCAGAGCCGCGAGCTTTTTGATTTCTTTGGTCAACCAGTATTCTCACCTTTCGGCATTCCGGCAGGCCCTCTGCTCAACGAGCACTTTACCACCGCGGCTTTGCGCGCTGGATTTGATATTGCTACCTATAAAACAGTGCGTTCTCGCGCGTGGGGATGCAATCCTTTCCCAAACGTGCTGTCTGTACACCCAACAAGCGCAGATGGAACTCTTACTCCGAACTCTGAAGAAACGCAAAACGGTTTGCTTGCCGACACAAACTTTGGTGAACCAAGCAGTATTTCTATTTCCAATTCTTTTGGCGTGCCAAGCCAAGATCCTGATGTGTGGCAGCCAGATATGCAGCGCGCAATCCACAACGCCCACAACGCACAAGTGCTACTGGCCAGTTTCCAAGGCTCACGCACCCCAGAGATGAACGAAGATCAGTACATTGCCGATCACGCCACCACAGCCAAGTTAGTCCTAGAAACAGGCGCTCGCGTCTTAGAAATGAATACAAGTTGCCCAAACGAGGGGCATGGTCGCCTGCTGTGCCATAACGCGGAACTGGTAGGGCGCATAACGGAAGCGGTCAAGAACGAAATTGGCGATATTCCGCTGATCATCAAGCTGGCATTTATGCCTAACGATGAAAGCGTAGAAACAATGCTTCAGCACACGGCAGCTCGCGGGACGGTTCAGGGCTTTGCCGCCATCAACACGATTTCTGCGAAACTGGTAGATAAGAACGGCAATCAGGCTCTGCCAGGCGAAGGGCGAGAAACCTCGGGAGTGTGTGGGGCAGCGATTAAATCTGCAGGATTAGAGATGGTTGAGCGCGTGCGTCGCGTACAGCATAATCTAGGAATATCGGATGATACTTTCCATGTTATTGGCGTAGGTGGTGTTACCTCGGTAGCTGATTACTTAAGTTACCGTAACAGTGGAGCCAGCGCGGTTATGAGTGCAACGGGAGCTATGTGGAACGCTCGTTTGGGCTTGGATGTTAGAGCAACCGGACGCTAAGTAACAAAAACAAGCGAACCAAACGCAACAAGCTGTTCGCTCAGAACGTGTATTCACACCTCGCGCACAATAGGTATGACACACTAGAATAAGTAAGACTACTTTGAAGACTTTCAAAGACCGTAAAGAGAAAGCATAAAAATGACACGCGAAGACGATGTATTGCATGTTGTAGGCGGTAAGCCTCTCGGCGGTGAAATTAAAGTGCGTGGCGCAAAAAATCTTGTGTCCAAGGCAATGGTCGCCGCTTTGTTAGCTCCGAGTACGTCGGTGCTGAAGAATGTGCCGGAAATTCGCGATGTGCAAGTGGTATCCGACTTGCTGCGTTTGCATGGTGTAGACACCACTGTCGATGGTAAGAAGGGCATTGTAACCATTGATGCTTCGCATGTGGAGATGCCAGCTGTATCCGATGTAGAAACGCTGTCTGGTTCTTCGCGCATTCCAATTTTGTTCTCTGGGCCGCTCCTGCATCGTTTAGGCGAGGCTTTTATTCCTAGTTTGGGTGGCTGCCGTATTGGAGATCGTCCGATTGATTATCACTTGGAAACCTTGCGCAAGCTTGGCGCTGAGGTAGATAAAGAGCATGAAGACGGCATTCATATTACTGCTCCGCACGGTTTGAAGGGTACGAAGATTCATTTGCCGTACCCTTCTGTGGGTGCAACAGAGCAGACTCTTCTTGCTGCTGTGCTTGCTGAGGGCAAGACTGAGCTGTCGGGTGCTGCTATTGAGCCAGAAATTATGGATTTGATTGCTATTTTGCAGAAGATGGGTGCCATTATTTCTGTTGATGTCGATCGCACTATTCGCATCGAAGGCGTCAAGCAGCTTAAGGGCTATACGCATACTGCTTTGACCGACCGTATTGAAGCTGCTTCTTGGGCAGCTGCTGCGCTGGCTACGCGCGGCGATATTTTCGTGAAGGGCGCTACTCAGCCAGAAATGATGACTTTCCTGAACGTGTACCGCAAGATTGGCGGCGAGTTTAACGTAACAGATGAGGGCATTCGCTTCTGGCATCCAGGTGGAGATTTGAAGCCAGTTGCTATTGAAACGGATGTTCATCCAGGATTTATGACTGACTGGCAGCAGCCTTTGGTAGTCGCTTTAACGCAGGCGAAAGGCTTGTCGATTGTGCACGAAACTGTGTACGAGAACCGTTTCGGCTTTACTGAGCCTTTGGTGAAGATGGGCGCAACCATTCAGTTATACCGTGAATGCTTGGGTTCTTTGCCATGCCGTTTTGAGCAGCACAACTTTGAGCATTCGGCTGTTATTTTCGGTCAGACTCCTTTGGAAGGTCGAGATATTGATGTTCCTGATTTGCGTGGCGGCTTCTCACATTTGATTGCTGCTTTAACTGCAACAGGCGAATCAAATGTTCGTGGTATTTCTCTGATTGACCGCGGATACGCTGATTTCCGAGGCAAACTTACTGCTTTAGGAGCAGACTTTAACTAAAATATTTGCGTTAACGCTCAGTGAGTCGTATCAGGCTTACTGAGCGTTTATGTTGCCCTCCAGTATAGAATAGAGCCTATGGTATCTCGCGGAAAACCAAGTCCAGGAAAATCTGTGCCAGCTTTGAGCAATGCTCAAGTACGTAAACTCGCACAGAAACATCATCTCAGCGACCCTTTTACATACTTACCAACCGGTGTTCAGCGTAAAAATAATGATGCAGAAATAGCTTCTCAGCAGCCTGAAAAAGCCAAGCGTCTGCTCGATATGATTTCGTGGGTAGCGCATACCCGCATGAAAGCGTATTCCTGGGGGCTCGAAAATGTTCCTGAAGAAAGCGTTTTTATTACCGCAGCAACGCATGTTACGCAGTTCGATGTTTTCGTGCCTATGTGCGGTCTGTTCCATCAAGGACGTCGTCCGCGCTATATGGCTAAAGCGGAAATGGCGAACTGGCCAATCATCGGTAACTGGTTCAAAACAGTGGGCATGCAGCCAGTGCCACGTCGTAGTGGCAAGGCAGAAGCTATTATCCACGAATCTGTGCGCATCCTAACCGAGGATAACCGTCCTCTCAGTATTTGGCCGGAAGGTACGGTTACGCGCGACCCTCAAAAATGGCCGATGAGTCTTAAACCCGGTCTCGCTGTCATTGCTCTCGAAGCCTCGCGCAAACTCGAACATCAAATCCCTCTGTTTGTTTCAGTAACGTGGGGAGCAGCCAGTATTAATCATGTGTTCCCGTGGCCGCGCAAAAACGTTGTTATGGCATACGATACAGCTCTCGACTATGCAGACTTACTTAAGGGTAGCGAAAACTGGGGTGAGTACGGAGCACCGCAGTCAGCAATAGACGAGCTGACCGAGCGTGTAGCTAACCGCATGGAAGAGCTGATGGAAGAAATCCGCGGCGAAGAACGACCAACTTGGGGACGCTGGGATTTCCGCTCGATGAGCCGTAAACCGCGACCATCGCAAATAGATAAGCATAACGATAATCAGGAAGTAGAGGAGTAAGTGTGGCACAGGTAACTGTTTTAGGTGCAGGAGCGTGGGGAACAGCATTCGGTCAAGTTGTGGCCGATGCTGGCAACGATGTGATGATGTGGGGCATCGAGCCAGAAATTATCGATGCTATTAACACGAAGCATACGAATCCTGTGCGTTTGCCTGTGGTCAAGGAACTTCCTCACTCCATGCGCGCAACTTTAGACCGTGCAGAAGCAGTGAAAGACGCTGAGATTATTATTGTGGCTATCGCTGCGCAGTTTGCACGTCAAGCATTAGAAGAATTTGCGGGCTTAATTCCATCGAATGCTATCGTGGTCTCGCTCATGAAAGGTATTGAGCGCAGCACAGACAAGCGCATGGATGAAGTGGTCACCGAAGCACTGAACCTGCCTATGGAACGTTTTGCTGCTGTATCTGGTCCAAACCTGTCGAAAGAAGTAGCACAGCGCCAGCCAGCAGCAGCAGTAGTTGCATCGGTTAACCGTCAGGCTGCGGAAAAAGTTGCAGCAGCAGCAACCAACGATTACTTTAAGATGTTCGTAACCGATGACGTTGTTGGCGTAGAAATGTGCGGATCGTTAAAGAACGTAACCGCGCTCGCCGTAGGTATGGCTCGTGGCGCAGGATACGGAGAAAATACTGCCGCTATGATTGAAACGCGCGGTTTAGCAGAACTAACTGCTTTGGGTGAAGCTTTGGGCGCTAACCCTCGCACGTTCTCCGGATTAGCAGGCGTAGGCGATTTGATTGCTACCTGTGGATCTCCGCTCAGCCGTAACTATACTTTCGGCGCTAACCTCGGTAAGGGAATGAGCGTGGAAGAAGCTACCGCAGCATCTAATGGCGTGGCGGAAGGCGTGCCAACAACAGCAGCAGTTGTAGCCTTAGGCAAGCAGTACGGTGTGCCAACCCCTTTGGCAAGCGCTATGAATAACGTACTTGAACAGGGTATTTCCTGCGCAGAAATGCTCAGCCAACTTTTTGCTGACGGTTCTATTGAAGAGTAAAGTTTCGTTCAAGCTAGGGTAGCTACTAATGCAGTTGCTGATGCAGTTGCGAAGCGCGAACTGACGAGATACATGCATAAGGAGAAGCAGATGACAGATAAGAAAAATATCGTATTTCTTTATGGCGGTAAAGCAGATGAACACTCTATTTCCTGCATTTCTACAGCCGGAGTATTAAACGCTCTCGACACAGAAAAATTTAACGCTATTCCCGTGGGCATAACGCGCGAAGGCGAATGGATTATCGGCAGTGAAGACCCGCGCGCATGGTCACTTGACGAGGCACAGCAGTCCGGAAGTATGCCGCAGGTGTGTGCAAGCGAAACAAGTCAGCGCGTTGTGATTGATCCAGCAGGCGGGCACGAAGGTTTCTTCGCTCTGCAGACGGATGGAAGCTTGCAATCGCTGGGATACATTGATGCCGTATTCCCTGTGCTTCACGGTCCTTATGGAGAGGACGGCACAGTGCAAGGCCTGCTCGAAATGATGGGTATTCCTTATGTGGGATGCGGCGTTTTGGCGTCTTCGGCTTGCATGGATAAGCATTATACGAAGGAATTATTGCGTCAGGCGGGCATTGGTGTGGCAGAAGGCTTCAGCATTGACGCTCGTAAAGCTTCGGAGCGTGATGGCGCTTGGTTGCGCGCTCGCGTTGTGGAAGAAAAGCTCAGCTATCCGCTGTTTGTGAAGCCATCGCGTGCAGGATCTTCTTTTGGTGTAACGCGCGTTGACTGGGTAACAGATGCGGCAGAGCAAGAACAGTTGCTTCAGGCTGCTGTTGAAGAAGCGGCATCACACGATTGGCGTGTGCTTATTGAGCAGGGTGTGAACGGTCGAGAGATTGAATGCGCGGTTTTGGCGCCTCGCAGCGGTGATGAGCCACGCACATCTTGGCCGGGTGAAGTGGTTATTGATTCTGCGAATACCACTGAATTCTATGATTTCGACAGCAAATACATGGATAGCGAAGCCTCTCACGTAGAAGTTCCTGCTGACTTACTTCCAGAATTACTGGTTAAAGTGCAAGACGTAGCTGCCCGAGCATTTACTGCTGTGGATGGTGCGGGATTGAGTCGCGTAGATACCTTCGTTACTGCTGAAGGTGATGTGCTGGTCAACGAAATTAACACTTTGCCAGGATTTACGCCGATTTCCATGTATTCCAAGGCGTGGGAAGCAAGCGGGTTGCCATACTCTGAGTTGATTACTCAGTTGATTGAAGGTGTGCTCTAACAGAGGGCGGGGTGCGCTGAGCGTGCGGGCTACGCTGAGCGCGGGTGCTTAGAACTTCTACGTATCTGCGAGTTCTCTCTCAATTATGCTAAGCAACCCTATCTATTGCTGAATCTATAGCAGTTTGTGGGATTTTAGTGTGGGGTTTGGTTTGTTTGGGCTGTTTAACGTGGCTTGGCAGTAACCGATACGTGAGACTTGTGCTTTAACATGTGGGTTATGCTTATTCGCGTGTTGTGAGCGAGGATGCGTTGAACGTGTCCTTGCTCACAACGGTTAGAACTTACAAAATGATGTAATAAAAAAGGGGTACTTATTTTTGATTGGGCGAGGTTGTATATTCGAAGGCTTTCGGGAGCTAGTGGGGCTTAGGGGAGAATGTTGCCCATTAGACTCCAGTTGGTTCTTCCGAATGTTATGTGTTAAGACTGCAGTGTGAATGTGTTTATTTTATGAGTGAAGTCGATACGCGCAACCGATATGCCAGTTTTGAAGCCATTTTTGCGCATCAAAACTGGCATAACAGGTATATTAATCGGTTAAGCAGAATGCGTGAGAGTAAGAACTCTTCGAATTTAACGCAGTGTGAAGGTTAATTGTGTCCAGTTACGCACCCGCAAACCTCGAAAACCCCCACTAAGTCAGATGAACCTCTATAGCATTTGTTTGAGCTTGTTTATGTAGATTGTTAGACTAAGTGGCTACAACGCAGGAGATTGTAATGCAGCTGCCATGTGCTTAACGGTTTCACTGGGCAACTAGCACAGGCAGCCAGCACAGCCGAGTTCGAAGGCGAAGGAATATATTAAGGAATATTATGGGCGAGAAGAATCAGCATTATGCGCCAGAAATCCATTCAGCGTCTACCTCAGCGTCTACCTCAGCGTCTCCATCAACGCATGCAGCTACGGACGCACGCAGTGCTGATCAGCCTGTCCAACAGCGCGGTCTCTCTGTTGCTGGTATTAAAGCCACCGCTTTGGTATTCACTTTCTTCTCGGTTCTCGCCACCGCAATTTTCCCTACCTTGTTTGGCATAGAAAATATGGTGGGGTTAACCTTGGCTGCCGTCTCAGAAGTGCTGTCTTGGCTGGCTGTGCCTCTTATAGCATGGCTAACCGTTCAAGGCATCAAACACACACGCCATATGAACGGCTATCTTGCCCGCGTTTTTGTGCTTGCTCTGCTCAGCGAAGTGCCATACGATATGGTAACCACCGGTAAAGCATGGGATTTCAGCTCACAAAATCCGGTATGGGCAGTATTTATTATTATTTTCACCTTCAGCGTGCGCGGCGAGATTATGAAAAATATTTCCGCGAAAACAGGCAAAGTATTTTCGAAGCATTCGCGCAATACCCTCGTATTAGATACTGTTATTTTTGTGCTTGCTGCTATGTGGATGCTGATGCTTCGCGTGGGTATTCGTCAGCAGTTAGTTCCGTTGGGGCTGATTATGCTTGTTTTCGCTTATATTTATTACTTCCTCGGTCTTAAAGAGAATACGATGATGCTCTTATCGGGAATTTTCGGCGCGATGTGCGTGATTACTCCAGGTATTGGCGCTGTTGTTTTGCATTACCGCAATGACTACAAAATGGGATATAGCCGCGATAATCGTGTAGTGCAATTGGGGTGGTATGGAGCATATTTGCTTATTCTTGTTTTCGGAACGCTGTTCGTCGTTTTCTAAAGTCGTTGCGTTCTTCCTTCGCTCTGTCTGCTGTATGCCGATGTTCGAAAGACGTCGGCATACAGTATTTTGTCCATTTTATGAGATAATAAATAATGTCAAAGGTACTTCTGTAATATTTCTTGAGAACGTTCCCAAATGGCTTAAAATAATATATTTTCTTACGTTCAAAAAGTAAATCCAAAAGCTAGAGTCTTTCTATATAATACTTTTTCTCATCATTTACTTGTTTTCGGCAAATAAAACTTGCAAACGTATGCAAAATGGATATACTCAGTTCTAGTAACAAAGAAGAAATGGGCACGGTGCTCGCACTTGTGAACGCAGTTGTTCGTTGCTTGAAGTTTGTTACCTCGATAGAGATCCGTTTTTTGGGGGAGGTCAATGATGACGAAGTTTGCAAAGGTATTAGCTGCTGGTGCAGCCGCTGCCATGCTCTTAGGCGCAGGCGCATGTGGCGCCTCGAATTCAGGTTCTGGTTCGGATTCTAAAACAGCAACCATTACCGTATGGTCTGCTGCGGAAGATCAGGCCAAGAAGGACTCCTGGCTGCAAACTATGGAAGCTGCATTCGAAAAAGAACATCCTGAATACAAGATTACTTGGAAGAACTCGGTGGTCACGTCTGCAGATGCAGCAACCACTGTTAAGCAAGATCCAGCGGCAGCAGCAGACGTATATCAGTTTGCAAGCGATCAGCTGGGTGCTTTGGTAGATGCTCAAGCTATTGGTGAGCTGTCTGACGATGCAACCAAGCAGGTAAAAGAGCAGAACGACGAAACCTTGGTCAATTCGGTTACTGGTACCGATGGCAAGCTTTATGGTGTTCCACTCTCGGGTAACACCTGGTTTATGTACTACAACAAGTCCAAGTTCAGTGCGGACGATATTAAGTCCTTCAATACAATGCTCGAAAAGGGTAAGGTAACCTTTAATATTGCTAACTCATGGTATTTGCCATCCTTCTATGTGGGCGACGGTATGACCATCTTTGGTAAGAAGGGTACAGATGCTAAGGCTGGCATTCAACCTGGTCCACACGCTGCAGAAGTTACTGAATTCCTTACAAGCCTTATGAAGAACCCTAACTTCGTTCTCGATAATAATGCAGACAATGCTGGCTTAGCTGCAATGAAGAACGGCACTGCAGATGTCTACTTCTCCGGAACCTGGAGTGCACAGGACATGAAGGAAGCTTTGGGAGATAACTATGCAGCAGCACAGCTGCCAAGCTTCACTCTTGATTCTGGCACATACCAGATGAAGTCCTTCGCAGGCTCTACTTCTGTGGCCTATAATCCTAACGCCAAGAACGCAAAGATTGCGGCTCAGTTTGCAGCATTCCTTGGTTCAACTCAGGCTCAGAAGAAGCACTACGAGATGCGTCAGATTATTCCAGCAGACAAGTCTTTGGAGAGCATGGTTGCCGATGATCCAGCTGCTAAGGCTCAGATTGACACTTTGGCTAATACTTCGATTATTCAGCCAACTCTGACAGAGATGAGCAACTTCTGGGATCCATGCGAAAACTTCGGTACTGCAATTACCACTGGTGATGTTACCGCAGCAAATGCGGCTGAAAAGACGCAGGCATGGTTCGACGCATATAAGAAGTAAATATGCTTAAAACTCCTTACAGTCATTGATGCGTTTCTTCTTCACTTTCTCACGCATCAATGACTGTGGGTGAGTTTTTATAGGCAAGATAATTTTTCTGTTATCTGATTTTCTATTATCTTGCTGGCTGTTTTTCGGAGGATGGATATTACTATGAAAAGCTCGGTTTTTGGGCGCACGTGGGTCAGTGGTGATATTTTTACCAAACTCTCCTACATTATTTTTGGCATGGGCAATCTGGCGCGCAAGCAGATTGTTAAAGGCTTATTATTTTTAGCTTCTGAGATCGCTATTATCTCGTACTTTGTAACTACTGGCTCTACGTATCTGTCAAAAATTGGTACTTTGGGCACGGTTAAGCAGGGACGAGTAAAGGTTGATGGTTTCTGGGAATATACTGCAGGCGATAATTCTGTCGTTATTTTGCTGTACGGCGTTATGGCTATTTTCGCTGCTATTTTGTTCGTATGGCTTTCCGCTCTGTCTGCACGCAGCTCGCTCAAAGCTGAGCATGACGTTGCTGAGCGCGGACGAGCAACAACAATTCGTGAAGATTGGCATGATATTTTCGACACTCGCGCACAGATTGGTTTAATGTCTTTGCCGGTGTTGGGCGTGGTTGTTTTTACTATTTTGCCATTGGTATTTATGATTTCCATGGCTTTTACCAATTACGATAAAGACCATGCAGTGCTCTTTGATTGGGTAGGATTAAAGAACTTCGGTCTCTTCTTTGGACAGGGCAGCAAAGATGTAACGGCAAGTATGTTCTTTGATGTTTTAGTATGGACCTTGATTTGGGCGTTCTTTGCTACCTTCTTGAACTTCTTCCTCGGCATGTTTATGGCGATGATTATTAACCGCAAAACCACGAAGCTCAAGGGTTTCTGGCGTGCATGCTTCTCCATGTCGATTGCTGTGCCTCAGTTCGTATCTTTGCTGGTTATGCAGACCATGTTGCGTCAGGATGGTGCAATTAACCGCTTACTGCTTGACTCTGGCTTGATTCATCACGCCTTGCCATTCCTCACCGATACTTTGTGGGCGCGCGTTACCGTTATTGTTATTAACCTGTGGGTGGGTATTCCATATACCATTATGCAAATTACTGGTATTCTGCAAAATGTTCCAGCAGAACTTTACGAAGCTGCAGAACTGGATGGTGCAAACTGGTGGCAGCGCTACGTCAACGTGACTTTGCCATATATCTTCTTCGTTATGACGCCTTACCTTATTACCACCTTTACGGGTAATGTGAATAACTTTAATGTGATTTATCTGCTCACCGGCGGTGCTCCAACCCCTGTGGGGGCATCTGCAGGTAAAACAGATTTGCTCATTACCTGGCTGTACAAGCTCACCGTGGATAAGAATAACTACAATCTCGGCGCTGTTATTGGCATTATGACCTTTATTGTGCTTGCAGTGGTATCTCTGATTACCTACCGCAGTTCCGGTTCCTACAAGAATGAGGAGCGTTTCCTGTAATGAATACTCAAACAACGAAGCACGCAAACGATAAGATTCCATTTTGGAAGAACCAAAAGTATCGTCGCATTCTTACGGATACTATTACGCATATTTTCTTGGCGCTGATGGCGGCAATCTGGATTCTGCCTGTGGTGTGGGTGTTCCTTGAAAGCTTTAACAAGAATACGGCGGCATATCAGCCAACCTTCTTCCCAACTGAGTACACCTTCAACAACTATATTCAGTTGTTCACCGAAACAAGCGTGATGAACTTCCCTCGCATGTTTATGAACACGTTGATTATTGCAATCTTCACCTGCTTAATCTCGATGTTCTTTGTGCTGGCTGTGTCTTTCTGCATGTCACGCTTACGTTTCCGCGGGCGTAAAACCTTTATGAATATTGCCTTGATTTTAGGCATGTTCCCATCGATTATGTCGGTTATTGCCATCTACTTCATTTTGAAGGCATTTGGATTGACCAGCGGATCGTTGGTTATTATTTCCCTCATTTTGGTATACTCTGCTGGATCGGGTATGGGATTCTATGTGATGAAGGGGTATATGGATACTATTCCTATGTCGCTCGATGAAGCTGCGTACCTTGATGGCTGCACGCGCTGGCAGGTTTTCGTGAAGATCATTATTCCTATCTGCAAGCCTATGATTGTGTATCAGGCTATTGTAGGCTTCTTGGGGCCGTGGCTTGACTTCGTGCTGGCAAAGGCTATTGCCCGTACGCAAGACAACTATACGGTGGCTTTGGGGCTGTGGCAGATGCTGCAAAAGGAGTACGTGAATGAGTGGTATGCACGCTTTGCAGCTGGAGCTGTGTGCGTATCTATTCCGATTGCGATTTTGTTCATTCTGATGCAGCGCTACTACCAGCAGTCCATGTCTGGCTCTGTTAAGGGATAACCATAAGATTTCTCCTCCAGAGAAAACAGTACGGCGAGATTCTTCTTGGAGTCTCGCCGTTTTACTTACAGGTTGGTTATTCTTCACGTGTTTGTGTTGTATTGAGGGTTCTGACTGTTCCGAGAGGTAACGCGTTGCACGGCATCATAACCTACGGCATGCGGATTGATAGAACCACCTTTGTAAGGAGTCTTCGGATTTTGGCGAGTGCTTCGGTTGTAGGGATGTCAGCATTGTTAGCGCTGAGTTCGTGAATCATGGAACGCTAGAGCAAGTCACGCTTCATGAACCATTCCGTCAAGCTATGAGCAAGCATGAAAGCAAACCAAAACCCCACTAAAAATCCAAAGAGGCGGTTTTCTTCGCGCAGTTGGCTATCGCTTATATCAAAAGCGCCCAGTATTTACTCCTCAGAACTGTTCTTCTTACAACGTTCCGGAGCAGGAAATTCAACTGGTTTTTGAACTACAGTCGTCACTCCTGTATCAACAACCTTCTTCTTAGCAGCAGAAGCGCCCTCCATAGCGTTATCTACTAACGGTGTGCGCAAAATCTGAGTAGACACTAAATCAGGCAATTGAATATTATCGAGCGGAACTGTAGAAGCTGTTGGCTCACCGCTATCTGGTAAAGCAGAAGCAAGATATGGCTTACCTGCCAAAGCGCGTGCAGCACTGTCATGAATAACTGAGTAAGCAGTGCGTTCTTTTGCATATAAAACAACGTTTGCTTCAATGCCGTACGCAGTAAAACTGACTAAACGCACAGTAGGAGTTGTGCCCTTGAGCGAGTAATTAAGCGTTGCGGTCTGAACTGTGCGCACAATATCGGCAACGGTGGAACGCACATCAATAGAAGGCTTTAATAAAATACGTAAGGTGGTATATGCCTCGTTTGAGCGCAAAATCTTTTCCAAGCTCGCAGTGTTGAGCACAGAGTTAGGAATCCACATTTCGTTACCGTTGCGCTCAATAACAACTGTGTGTCGCCAGGTAACATCCTTAACTGTGCCGTGAATATTGTTAATAACTACGCGGTCGCCCGGCTTAATGACGCGACCCGCCATAAGGCCGAAACCGCTGATAATGTTGGAAATAGTGTCCTGCATACCCAAGGAAATCGCCACACCACCAACTCCCAGAGCGGTAATTAAGGAATTTGCCTCAACGCCGAAAACGGGTTTAAGCACAATAATAAAAGCAATCACCCACAGGGCAGAACGAGTAACGTTAATAAATAAGCTGGCGCTAGGCAAAGGAGAACGATCAAGTAGAGCGTGCATAGCCTTCGCTACAAAATGCGAAATTAAGGCAGTAACTACTATCGTGATGGCAAGAAAGATAAAACGGTCTGTTTGGTTATTTACCCAGTTTGTGAGAAATTTAATGATGCTATTCATGGTCGTCCTTGCAATAGTGTGCGCTCTAGGGTTTAGGCTCTAGGCACGACTGTATAGCAAAGAGCGAGCAGCACAAGTTGCAGGCTAAGATTTTCACAGTGATTTCAAGACAGACACAGCGGCTGTTAGCTCACAGCGCAGTATGCTTGTCAAGCATGTCCGAGGTTTGCAAAGGTCTGCCTCCTTGTGTACTATAGAGAAGTTGTTTGCTCTAGGCGCATTGTGCCTATTGGTTGTGCCTATTGGCATAGTGGTCGCAGAGCACGGAAGATGTGAGTTTTAGACTTATACAAACAGAGGAGTCCAAGATGGCAGCTCGTTGCGCAGTATGCGGTAAGGGTCCACAGACCGGTTATAGCGTATCGCATTCGCATATTCGTAATAAGCGTCGCTTCCTGCCAAACCTCCAGGCTGTGCGTACAACTGTTGATGGCGAAAACGTTCGCCTCCGCGTTTGCACTTCTTGCCTTAAGGCTGGCAAGGTTCAGCGTCGCGTGGCATAGTTTTGTCACCAACTGACCCCGGGAGAAATCCTGGGGTTTTTTAGTATCAGCAGTAGTAACAACACCCGCTCGCACGTTAAGTCAATAGAGAGCAAGCAATCAATCAAGCAAACCGAGCAGAAACGAGGCGTCCCCATGGTTGATATTCATGCAGCGCTATCAACGCTTATCAGCAATAAGCGACGTGTGGGAGCGCTCAAAAAGCTCGGCGTTATTACCTGTGAAGATTTGCTGACCTACTATCCTTTCCGTGTGTCAGCACCTGTTGCGGCTCGCACTATGGATCAGATTGCTGTGGGTCAGCCGGCTGTGTGCGGCGGTGTTATTGATCGTGTGCATGTCTCCTCAATGGCTCGCGGAGGTTCACGCATTGTTGTGGAAGTGCGCGATAGTGAGCCAGGTGCCCGCGCATCTGTTCAGCTTGTGTATTTTACGCATAAAAAATACTATGTGGATTATCTGCTCTCTCGTCTGCGCGAAGGTCAGCGCATAGCTGTGCAGGGAACACCGAGCGCATATGGTGGCACTCTTCAGTTCACACATCCCGTCACATGTACGGTTCGAGATGATGATGCCGGTTTTCCGCTTGGGCAAGCAGATTCCTTGGCTCAGGCATTAGATAAATTGAGTCAACCTCAGCCGGTGTATCATGCCACGTCACGCATTTCTTCGCCACATATTCATGAGACCGTGCTTACGGTTTTAGAGGCTCTGACAGGTATTTCGCATGTGTCCACTCAGCCAGATGAAGATGAAAGCGCTGCTAATGCGCGCAATTTACAGGCTCATGCCGAGGATCTCGCAGCAGTTATTCCCGATGTTCTACCTGAGAGTGTGCGCGTGGAACACAAACTTATGCATAAAGCTGAGGCTCTGCTGGCTGTGCACTGCCCAACAACGCCAGAAGAATTCGATCAGGGTTTGGATAGCTTGCGTTGGGAAGAAGCTTTCGTATCGCAGATGGCGATGGTGATGGCTCGTGAAGATACGAAAAGCTCGCAAGCCTACGTATGCGAGGACAACGAGGGGTATGTGCAGCGTTTGGTGAACAGCTTGCCGTTTGAATTGACTGAAGGACAGCAGGAGGTTATTGCTGAGATTTCTGTAGATATGCGCTCGGGCACGCCGATGAGCCGTTTGCTTCAAGGAGAAGTTGGGTCGGGTAAAACTTTGGTAGCGCTTGCTGCTGTGCTGAAAGCTGTGGGTGCGGGACATCAGGCTGTGCTGGTGGCTCCTACGCAAGTGTTGGCTCAGCAGCATTTTGCCAGCATCGGTCAGGCTTTGGCTGATGCTGGGTTACAGGATATTCCGCTTGTGCTCTTGCAAAGCGGCATGAAGTTAGCAGAACGCCGTAGAGCACTGTCTGTTCCTGCATCGGGAGTGCCGTGCATTGTGGTGGCAACGCATGCCGCTTTTTCCAAGACTTTCCAAGCTCCTCATTTAGCGCTTGTGGTAATTGATGAGCAGCACCGCTTCGGCGTAGAACAGCGCGAAGTATTGCGTTCTGAAGTGAACGAAGAGGGTATGGTGCCGCACATGCTGGTGATGACGGCAACACCTATTCCTCGTTCTGCAGCTATGACATGGTTCGGTAACCTCGATATGTCATGGTTGGCGCAATTGCCTGGTGGGCGCAAGCCGATTCGCACAATTCTTGTGAACGAAGCAGACACAAACACAATGAAGCATGTCTTTATTCATGCGCGCGAACGTATTGATGCGGGGGAGCGTGTGTATGTGGTGTGCAAGCGCATTGACGTAGATGGCGAAGACGCAGAAGACGCTTACAACGAATCGGGTTTTGAAGAGATTGGTATTGACCCACTTACCGGTGAGCTTGTGGACAAGCCTGCGCGTGTTTTGCATTCTGTGGAAGAGATGAGCGAGCGCTTAGCTAGCCTGCCGCAGTTTACAGGCATATCCGTGGTAACACTTACTGGGCGCGACGACGATGCTACGAAGGCTGAGGTTATGGAGCGTTTCTCTTCGGGAGAAGCACCTCTGTTGGTCTCCACCACTGTTATTGAAGTGGGTGTGGATGTGCCTCAAGCAAGTTGCATTATTATTTTCGATGCCGATACTTTCGGATTATCCCAGCTACACCAGTTACGCGGACGTGTGGGACGTGGCGGCACTCAATCATGGGCGTTTTTTGTGCATAATGCTGAACCTGAGTCTATAGCCAGCGAACGTTTGGCAGTTATTCGTGATTTTTCTGATGGAGCTGTTATTGCACAGAAAGACTTAGAATTGCGAGGTGCGGGAGATGTGCTCAAGTCAGCTCAGGCAGGTTTCACCTCCTCCTTTAAGCTGCTCCATGTGGTGAAGAACGCCGATATTATTATTCAGGCGCGCCAAGCCGCTCAAGACGTTTTTGAGCACGATAAAAACCTCTCTCGAGATGCACAACTCAAGGGTGCTGTATTAGACTTTATGCGTATGGCTTCAGGCTATTCGATGAATTCGTAGGAGAAAATATGCGTATTATTGCTGGCCGTTTTAAGGGGCAGGAGATTAAAAGCCCGAAAAATGCAAACCTTACTCGCCCTACAACCGACCGCGCTAAAGAAGCGATTTTCTCCCATTTAGAAGCGATTGGATCACTGGATAAAGCGAACGTAGCCGATGTGTATGCAGGTACGGGAGCCTTGGGTTTTGAAGCTTTAAGCCGTGGCGCGCAGGCGGTAACTTTTGTAGAAGCTCATGCTCAGATAGCTGCTTTGATTACGCAGACCGCTCAAGGATTGAAAGAATCAGGTCAGCGTGGGGTAGCTGTGCGTATTTTGCGCACAACAGCAGAAAAGTTTTGCGCTCGCGTGAGCAATACGAAGATGTTTGACCTTGTTTTTATGGATCCTCCGTATGCCGTCAGCACGCAAGAGGTGAACGGGCAGTTAGAACAATTAAGTTCTGCCGTAACTGAGAACGGCATTATAATGGTGGAACGTTCTGCGCGTTCTGAAGATATTACGGCACCTGAAGATTGGCAGATTTACTTGCGTAAGGAATATGGAGAAACAGCTTTTTTCTATCTGGAACGAGGATGATCGCCGTTCACAATCCATCCAAGCTCTGTGAGGAGTTTGCGGTCTTTCTTATCTAGGCGTGAGCAATCTAAAGCTTCAATAATATCGGGACGTAAGGCGCTGGTACGGCGCAGTTCTTCGTCGCGGCGGAAACGATCAATATTGGCGTGGTGTCCCGAAAGTAAAACCTCAGGAACGCTCATACCGCGCCATGTAGCAGGTTTTGTATACTGACGATGTTCAAGCAGACCTTCAGAACCAGTATAAGATTCCTCTTCAATAGATGCATGATTGCCCATAAAACCATCAATTAAACGGGTAGTGGCCTCGACCATCACAGACACAGCTACTTCGCCACCGTTGAGCACATAATCGCCAATCGAATATTCACGCACATCGTAGCCTTGAGCTGCGTAATAAGCAGGCAAACGACCATCATAGCCTTCGTAACGTCCGCAACCAAAAATCAAGTGCTTGGCATGGCTAAGCTCAGTAGCATCTTTCTGCGTAAAAGTTGGGGCAGAAGGATTAGGAAAAACGAGCACAGCCGATGAATCACGGCCAGTAGCAGCATCCGCCTGCTCAATAGATTCTAAAGGCTCAATGCCGAGTAAATCATCGAGGCACTGCGCCCATACTTCTGGCTTCATCACCATGCCAGCGCCACCGCCCACAGGCGTATCATCGACGCTGTGATGCACATCATGAGTCCAATCGCGCAAATTATGAATGCCGAACTCAACTAATCCCTTATCTTGAGCTTTACCAAGCAAACTCAAATCAAGAACATTGAAATATTCAGGAAAAACAGAAACAATATCGATGCGCACAAAAACCTTTTACAGATCTAATAAACCAGTAGGAGGGTCAATAATAATATAGCCCTCATCAATGGCAACAACAGGAACAATATCTTCTACAAAAGGAATAAGCGAGATTTTACCACTCTCGTTCTTAACTTCCAACAGATCTTGAGCAGTGTTATTGTATACAGCGCTAATTGTGCCCACTTCATGCACTTCTACGCCGTCATAATCGGCTGCTCGAGCAGCTTCAGGGTCATTGACTTCCAGAACGTCAAGACCTACGAGATCTGCTAAGTACCAGCCTTCATCCTCATTGTCAGTTGGCAGGTCGGCTTCTTTATCAATAAAAAGATCAATGCCGTTGAGTTCTTCGGAGGCGTTGCGATTGCTTATACCTTCGAACAGAATAATCCAGCGGCTTTTAAAATTGCGGGAGCGCATAACTCTAAACTCACGACCATCTTTCGTGAGTAATACGCTTCCCGGGGTAAAACGACGCGCAGGGTCGTCGGTAAAAGCGCGAACATTAACTTCACCCTTAAGACCCTGAGCTCGTCCAATACGACAAACCCTCAACAACGTGCGCTGTTGAGGGTTTGTATGCGTAGAATCAGCGGCGCGCATCGATAATATCAATTCGAACGTTGTGGTCCGCAATAGCTTGGACTACGGTTCGGATGGCGGATGCCGTGCGACCCTGACGTCCAATTACTCGACCGATATCTTCCGGATTAACGCGAACGCGAATGTGTTCGCCTCGAGCGCTGTCATGAGACTTTACCGATACATCGTCTGGAAAATCAACGATGTTCTTAATCAAGTGCTCTACCGCTTCAGTCAACATTTTACTCAGCCTCTGCTTCTGGCTGTGTTTCTTCAGCTTCAGCAGCAGCTTCTGCCTTAGCCTTTGCAGCAGCTTCAGACTTTGCAGCCTTGAGCTTCTGAGCTTCATTGTCTGCAGCTTCAATACGTGCAGCAGCATCTGGACCAGCTTCAGCGGTGCGCAGAGTACCTTCTGCACCTGGCAGGCCCTTGAACTTCTGCCAGTCACCGGTAATCTTGAGCAGGTTCAAAACAGGCTCGGATGGCTGTGCGCCGACGCCGAGCCAGTACTGTGCGCGCTCAGAGTTAATCTGAATGAGGGAAGGCTGCTTGTTTGGATCGTATACACCGATCTCCTCAATAACCTTACCGTCGCGCTTTACGCGAGAATCTGCTACAACTACGCGATAGAATGCGTAGAACTTCTTACCGAAACGCTTCAAACGAATCTTAGTTGCCAAGATGGCTCTCCTTGTATCATGAGGGTGTTGTTCAGGTCATCCGTGTGGGGCACGCAATCACTGAGCAACGTGTAACCCCGCGCATATTGGAATTGAGGGCGCCAACATACGCAGATAACGCATTCTAGTTTATCGGAACGGCTCGATTTTTGCTACTTGTGAGCACGCTGAGCTGCCGCAATATCGTCGGCAATAATGCGGTCCACGATGGAGTGCGGAATATACTTGCTATCCGTTTGAATTTCGTACTCGCCATTGGCTAGTTCTAAACCGTTTGTGCGGCTAAAAGTTACGCGAAAAGTTGCGGTTCCCGACAGCCTGGCCACGTGTGCGCGTACTCCCGAAACGTGCGTAAAATCCCACTCGTCGCTAAAAGTTACTGCTTTTCTCTTTGCCATTTCTTCTCCTTTGTCCTGTTAGCGCCAGCTGAGCGTGCAGATAAGCGCTTGATGATCAGTTCGCGGTATAACAGCTGTACGCACGCTGACCGCTTGCATTTCGCGCGTATGGAGCACATGATCGATTTCGATAACGCTCGGTAAGAAAGTCCATGATGATGGGAAAGTAGGGTGCGCTCCGCGATGCACTTCCAAAGACGAGTCCAGTAAGCCTGTATTGATGGTTGCGCGCAAGCTTGGATGGAAAGTGCTTGAATTCATATCGCCCATCACAATCGTCGGCATATCTGCACCACTGGTGAGCTGGGCCAGAGCTGCAATATCGTGCTGCCATTGCTTCGTACTGCGCTGCGGTGAATAAGGGTGCGTGGAGACCACGCGCACCGCATTATTATTCACTTGAAGAGTGATCCATGGGGTATTCGAGCCCATATTCTCCAGCAAAGTCGCGCCGGAACTGGTGGCAGGGTAGCGCGACCATACAGCGTTAAAACCGCCGTTATCACTGTCTTTTTTCTCGCCCAACTGTTCATACGCCATAACCGAGCTTATGCCGGCGTCGTGCAAGCGCTGAACAAAATCAGCGCTCACTTCCTGAACAGCTAAAACATCAACATTCATCTGCTCAATGGTGTGCAGAATAACGCTTGTATCTGCGCGGCCATAGCGAGCGTTTACGGTCATGACTGTTAATTGCTGCGTGCTGTTTGCGTGTGCGGAACTGCTCATCGTTTGACGTGGCGAGCCCAAAACAGGCATCATGCCCGCCGGAATAGGAACGAAAAAAGTGAGCGACCAGACCAGGTGCACAACAAGCAGAGCAATACTCGCCCATACTTGCGTGCGGTTATGCGTAAGCGCTGCCAAGCCCAGCGTGCCGACGAGCGGAACGGCCAGCAGAGGAATCAGCGCAATCGCAAAGGGGAGCGGACCGAAAGAATCCCATCCGGCAGGCAGATAGCGCAAAGCCATCCACAAGGCAATAACGCCCAGCAAAATCCAAACGAGCATATGACCTCTTTTCGATGTGCGCGAAACAGACGAAGCGCGCCTCCGAGAAGAAGACACGCTTTTCTTTTGTGCTGTGCGGCGAGACTTTTTAGTTGCCACCGAGCAAACTACCTAATCCGCCGAAACCATCGGGAAGCTGAGGGATATCTGGAATCTCCTGCTGCTTCATAAAGGATGCGCCCTGCGGTGCTGCCGGCTTCTTACCAGCTAAACGGTCGCGTAACGCCTGCTCTTCTTGAGCGCGCTTCATAGGGTTACCGCTCTTAGACTTGTTCTTCTTTTTCTGAGCGGCCTTAAGCTTCTTGCCCTTGCGCGAGTTTGCGGCTGGGGCACCCATACCCATAGCGCCGCCCATACCAGGAATACCAACCGAATTACCCATACGCTTCATCATCTTGGCAGCCTGCTCGAAGCGCTGCAAGAGACCGTTAACCTGGGTAACAGTTACGCCGGAACCATAGGCGATGCGGGCGCGACGAGAACCATTAATAATCGACGGATTGCGACGCTCTTCAGGAGTCATCGAACGAATAATAGCCTCGGTGCGGTCGATTTCCTTCTCGTCGAGCTGCTCGAGCTCCTTACGGTGAGCGGCCATGCCAGGAATCATGCCGAGCAAAGACTTCATCGAACCGAGCTTACGCACCTGCTGAAGCTGAGCCAAGAAGTCGTCCAAACCAAAAGTGCCCTCGGACATTTTGGCTGCAGCTTTCTTAGCTTCTTCCTCATCAAACTGCTTTTGCGCCTGTTCAATCAGAGTGAGAATATCGCCCATATCCAAAATACGCGACGACATGCGATCTGGATGGAAGACCTCAAAGTCTTTGAGACCTTCACCCGTCGAGGAGAACAAAATTGGCTTACCGGTGACGCTCGCCACAGACAAAGCTGCACCACCGCGCGCATCGCCATCGACCTTGGAGAGTACAACACCAGTAAAATCAACGCCTTCGTCGAAGGCCTTTGCGGTGGTTACCGCATCCTGACCAATCATGGCGTCGATAACGAACAAAATTTCCTGAGGGTTTACAGCATCGCGAATATTGCGAGCCTGCTGCATGAGTTCTTCATCAACACCCAAACGACCAGCGGTATCGATAATAACCGTGTCGTACATCTTCTGCTGAGCGTAGCTAATCGAATCGCGAGCCACCTGCACAGGATCGCCAGCGTCCTGACCTGGAGTGGCAGTTCCTGCAGCTACAGCTTCCGAGGAAACACCGCGCTCAGGCGCGAAAACTTCTACGCCGGCGCGCTCGCCCACAACCTCCAACTGGGTAACAGCATTTGGACGCTGCAAATCGGCAGCTACGAGCAAAGGCGTGTGACCGGCGTCTTTAAGCCAATAACCAAGCTTTCCAGCCAAAGTAGTCTTACCAGCACCCTGCAAACCGGCCAGCATAATAATTGTTGGCGGATTCTTCGCAAAGTTGAGCGGACGATCAACGCCTGCACCCAACACGGCAGTAAGCTCTTCGTGCACAATCGACACCACCTGCTGGGCAGGATTAAGAGCATCGCTTACCTCTGCGCCCAGTGCGCGCTCGCGAATGCGTCCGGTGAAGGAACGCACAACGTCCACGGCTACGTCGGCATCGAGAAGAGCACGACGGATTTCGCGAATAGTGCCGTCAATATCCGCTTCAGACAATTTACCCTTCGAACGCAGGTTCTTAAAAGCGTTCGACAGGCGATCGGTGAGGGAACTGAATGTAGCCATAAGTCCTTAATCTTTCACTTTCCAGGTGGAGCCTTGCGGGCCATCTACAATAGTAATACCTGCTGCGTTCAGAGCGTCGCGAATAGCATCGGCCTGTGCAAAATCTTTGGAAGCGCGAGCTTGTGCGCGGGCTTCGAGCTGAGTTTTGATGAGCGCATCGAGAGCCGCGTGTTCTGCGCCGTTGGCGGAGTTCGCGGTGGTGGATGCGGACGTTGCCCACTTCTTGTTTTCGGGGTCGAGACCGAGAACATCTAACATAGCGCGCACAGCGGTTACGGTTTGTGCTACTTCTTGTGCATTGTTGTTCGCTACAGCGGTGTTTCCTTGGCGAACCGTGCTAAAGATAGCGGCCAAAGCGCCAGGAATATTAAAGTCATCTGTCATGGCCGTAACGAAAGCTCTTGGCAATTCGTCGGCAGTTGTGTGCGCGATGTCTTCCGTGGTTGCTGGCTCAATATTGTTGTTTTCTAGTAGCTCGTGAGCGCGGTCGAGGAAGCCGGTAATGCGTTCGTATGCAGCGCGTGCTTCTTCCAAAGTTTGGTCGCTCCACTCCAACATGGAACGATACTGCACACTGCCCAAAGCGTAGCGCACAATCCATGGGGTATAACCTTCGAGAACATTGGCCAAGCTTAGGCCGTTGCCCAGCGACTTGCTCATCTTTTCGCCCTTTTGGGTGACCCATGCCGAGTGCATCCACACGTGAGCAAAACCCCAGCCGGCAGCGTGAGACTGTGCTACTTCATTCTCATGATGAGGGAAGCGCAGGTCCAAACCGCCACCATGAATATCGAAATCATCGCCCAAGTACTTGTGACTCATCGCTGAGCATTCAATATGCCAGCCCGGGCGGCCGGTGCCAAATGGCGTCTCCCAGCGAGCAGTGAGCGGATCGGAGTCCTTAGGGGCCTTCCACAAGGCGAAATCGCGAGGGGAGTGCTTGTCTTCCGACAAGTCTGCGGCGTCTACAGGATTGTACTTATCGTCGCCGGCCTTATCGATGGACGGAGCGGCGGCTTCGACGTCTGCTTGCGCTTGTGCGCTCGCGCTCTGCGTGCCGGCTTCCTGATGCGTCAGCTCGCCGTACTTGCTCCAACTTGGCACGTCAAAGTAAACGTTGCCAGACGGCGTTCCATCAGCGTTCGGCACAACGTACGCGTGACCGCGGTCAATCAAACGCGAAATCAAATCAATCATTTCTGGCACATGACCAGTCGCACGCGGTTCGTACGTCGGCGCCAAAACGCCGAGCAGATCGTACGACTGCGTAAACTCGTGCTCGTAAATATATGCGCGCTGCCACCACTGCTGACCAGCGGCCGCGGACTTGTCGAGAATCTTATCGTCGATATCGGTAACGTTGCGCACGAAAGTAACGTCGTAGCCCAGCTTCGTGAACCAGCGGCGGATAATATCGAATGCAACGGCTGCGCGCAAATGCCCGACGTGCGGCGAGCTCTGCACGGTCGCGCCACACACATACATGCCTACGTGTCCAGGACGCAGCGGTTCGAACGGAATGATGCTGTGCGTCGCCGTATTATAGACCTTTTGTGAGGCAGCTACCTTCGATATTTGTGTACTCATATATTAGAGATTATTAGTCTTGCCCGACAGATGGGCGTAATTTCGCCGATTGTGTAGTGGGTGTTTCTGTTTTTCCGCGCGGTTTTTTGCTGTAGCTTTCGTAGCTGATGCTTAGCTATGAATGGCAAAGCTTTTCGCTGGCGTATTTTTGGCTTCAGCCAGCTTTAACTTACATAGATGATGGTTAGCGCTACTTGGTAAAGCTTTTATCACGACTGATTTAGAGAGGTAGAGAGCTTTAACGTTCACTGGTGTCATTACTGATGAAAGTTAAAGCAGCGCGTAAAAGATGGGAAATCAGGTTCTCACAGCGGTACGTTTTACACGAAACGAGATGTGCAAAGGCTGCCACAAAGTGAACGTTCACAAACGGTTGTTTTCCGTGGTAAGTTTTACGCACGCGCTCACGTGTAAAAGATAAAACGCAATCAGCTGAGGTGGCCTTTGCACATGCAATCAAGCGTAAAGGCTACAACAGCAAACCGAGCGTAAAGCAGCCCCGAGCACACACTCAGCAATCAAAACACCTCGTACTACACAAACAAGCCAAAACTTTTGGCTCAAGCTCGTAGTATCAGGTGAATTGTTCTCGTTCACGCGCCTCACTCGTGCCCCACTCTCACCCCGCTGCCAACCCCGCGTGGCACAATAGCACTATGACTGAAACCTCAAAGCCGTATGTTCTTATCGTGCAGCACGCGCAGTGGGAACGCCCTGGTCATATCCAGGACAGTTTGGAAGAAGCCGGCATCCCTACACGTGTTATCTCGATGCTCAACGAGAAAAAGCCCGATCTGCCCGAGCCCGAGGAATACTGCGGCGTTGTGCTTATGGGCGGACCGATGGGAGCACTCGATTTCGACGAGTATCCGGGACTTAAGGCTGAACAGAAAATTGTGAAGGCGGCGGTTCAAGAGCATAAGCCGGTGCTGGGCGTGTGTTTGGGGCATCAGATTATTGCCGCGGCTTTGGGTGGCAAAGTGAAGAAGGGCAAAGAGCCTGAGATTGGTTTTGCGCATATTGACCGCGTTAATCGTCATGATTTCGCGCCGATGGATTCTGCAGGCACAACCGTTTTGCACTGGCATAATGACGTAGTTTCTGCTCCGGAAGGCGCAACAGTTATTGCGAAAAGCGATGTTACGAAGGTTCAAGCCTTTGCTTACGGTTCAGCGCTCGGTTTGCAGTACCATTTAGAGGTTTCGCCAACTATTTTGGAGCAATGGTTGGAGCAGCCAGAAATGATTAAAGGGCTGAAGAAGTCTCAGATAAAGAAGATTCGCGAGGACTTCCGCGAAAATGAAGCCACGCTGCATCGCGTGGCCGATACCGTTTTTTCCTCGTTCGCGGCTCGCTGCGCAAGTTTTTCGCGCGTTCTGCAGGAGAACGCTTAATAATTTTTTAGACTGGAGATTTTGTTCGTGCCTGTTCATGACATTGGCTTAGAAAACGTATCCCTCGATTTTGCGACAAAAACCATTTTCCGTGATGTAACGCTTGGCGTTGTCGAAGGCGACCGCATTGGTATCGTGGGTAAAAATGGTGACGGTAAGTCCACTTTGTTACGAATTTTAGCGGGACTTCAGCCAGTTGACTCTGGGCGCGTAACTAAGCGCGGCGGTTTAAGTTTAGGCATGCTCAATCAACGCGACAGTTTAGACGATAACGCAACCGTTGTGCAGGCTGCTTTAGAGGGTCGCGAAGAGTATGAGTGGGCAGCGGATACCTCGTCGCGAGCAATAGTAGAAACGCTTTTGCTCGATATTCCTTTAGACACGCTTGTGGGAACTCTTTCGGGTGGTCAGCGTCGCCGCGTTGATTTAGCGCGCTTACTGCTGCATGATTGGGATATTTTAGTGCTTGACGAGCCAACCAATCATCTGGATATGCCTACGATTCACTGGCTTGCGGCACACTTAAAAAGTCGATGGTCTGCCAATGCGGGCGCTCTGCTCGTCGTAACGCACGACCGTTGGTTCCTCGACGAAGTTTGCACGCGCATGTGGGAAGTGCATGACGGAATCATTGATCCTTTCGAAGGCGGATACTCTGCCTACATGATGCAGCGCGTAGAGCGCGAACGTCAGGCAGATGTAGCCGAAACGAAGCGCAGAAACTTAGCGCGTAAAGAGTTAGCATGGCTTACTCGCGGTGCTCGTGCTCGCTCAACAAAGCAGAAGTTCCATGTAAAAACTGCGCAAGAGCTGATTGCCGACGTTCCTGAACCTCGTAACGTTGTCGAGCTGAAAGCTATGGCTACTTCCCGTTTGGGTAAGCAGGTAGTCGATTTAATTGACGTAACGCAAGTCTATGAGCAGAGAGAAGTGGAACAGACACCTCAATCTGTCAGTGTTGACATTACGCAAGACAGCGAAAGTGGAGCGGCAGTAACGCGCACGGTTACTGGAAAGCGCATCCTCGATAACGTTACGTGGCTGATTGGCCCTGGCGATCGTTTCGGCATTGTGGGTGCTAATGGTGTTGGAAAATCAACGCTTCTCAAGATTATTGACGGCAGTTTAGTGCCTACTGCAGGGCACGTAAATATTGGTAAAACCGTTAAGTTTGCTGTGCTATCTCAGCGATTAGACGAGTTAGAGAAGCTCGGAAGGTACCGCGTAAAAGAAGTTTTGAGCCGTTATAAGCCAAGCTATATTGTTGATGGAAAAGAAACAACTCCTGGTCAGCTTATGGAGCGTTTAGGTTTTTCTGCAGCACAACTGATGACTCCTATAGCAGATTTATCCGGCGGTCAGAAACGTCGAATGCAGTTGCTGTTAATTCTGCTCGATGAGCCGAATGTGCTGATTATGGATGAGCCGGGCAACGATTTAGATACCGACATGCTCACAATTATGGAAGATTTACTCGATACCTGGCCAGGTACTTTGATTGTTGTTTCTCATGATGCGTATCTGCTAGAGCGCGTTACGGATCACCAGTTTGCTATTTTTGACGGTAAAATCCGTCATTTGCCAGGCGGCGTAGACGATTACTTTGCTTTATTAGAGGGCAAAGAGATTGTTGATAATCCTATTTCTGGCGGCATAGTGAGCACAGGTAATGAATCCGTGCTTACTTCTGCAGGCGTTCAGACGCAATCATCACATACTGCTGACGATAAAGCGGCGCGTATTGCTAAACGTGAAGCTTCCAAGCGTATGAGTGCTATCGAACGGAAAATCGCTAAACTGCAGGACGAGCAAAAGCAGCTTGAAGAGCAAATGGCTGCGCACAATCCAAGCGATTTTGTGGGGCTGAACGAGATAAACATGCAGGTTGAAGCTGTGCGCTCACACATTGACGAGCTGGAAATGGAATGGCTCGAAAAGAGCGAGATTGTAGAGGGATAGGGCAGGCGTTCTGGTTAATAACGAGTTCCGTAGAAGAAATATTTCTCAGCAACTGAATCATAAAAAATAACCAGAAGGCTCTCATCTTTAATCGTTATTTTCTGATAAAGGATATGAGAACTTTCGGGCTGTGCATCAGAGATGTGAAAGGCTGTATTAACGTCTTTAACCAACTGAGAGACACGTGTATCTGAGGTATTTTTCAGCGGAGTAAAATTCACAGTATTTACCAAGCCTGTGGAGCTACCTTTGTGTGCATTCAAGGTGCCATATGATAAACGACCGTCCCAATCTGGTTGTGTGCGAAAAGAATTAATCTTGACGGTCGAAGGTATTTTTACTCCAAAAGTATCGGTGACGTAGTGCAGCGGTGAATTCGATCGCACGATTGCTAGCGTAATAATGCCTGCCAAAGCGATGAGGATTCCAACGAGTGCTAGGGCGAGCCACGATTTTTTCATTGCTGAACCTTAAATTAAAAGCTGAATGGAGTGATTTTTCGAGAGGAAGCAGGAAAGCGCTGTATTCAATTATTTTCTATTAATATTTTAATCAATTGCGCGCGGAGGACTTGCGAACAGCGTGCACGGCGAGGTGTTCGCATTGGTCTAGCTGAGGCTTGATTGTGTGGAGGCAGAGGAGACACGGTTTTCAGCAAGCTATATGGGCAGATTTGAGCTTATAAACATGCTGTGTATGTCAATCTGTTTTGTAGCGTATGACGTGTTGAATGTGTCTTGTCTCATAACCGTGCCCGTTATACCGCTCGCCCCGCGCCAACTTGCCCGATATACCTAGCGCACGATACACTAAAACCATTGGGCACGGTGCCCAAAATGTTGCGATTATTAACTTACATGGTAGAAAGACCATAATGGCAACCCTCGCAAAGAATCTCAGGCGTTGCAGTTTAAGCGCGCTCGCCGTGATAATTTCATTTTCTGTCTTGATGGGTTATTCCTCACATACTGCTCATGCAAGTTCTATGGAATACAAAGATCAAGATCTCTCCATTGAACGTGGACATGTTGATGTTTTCTATCCGTTTATTCAAGGTGGAAAACTACTGCAGGGATTGGAATATGGCAATACGCTGTACAATCCCAACCGCTCAACGATTACAGTTCCAGTAACGGCATATAGCGAAAAAGATTTAGGTCATCCTGAACTAAAATACGATACGAGTTATGGCTACTGGTTCTTGGATCAATCTCAAAGCGATATGAATGTTGCTCCTTATCCTGGTTGGGATACAGGAGAAGGTCGCGACGCTGTAGGCGCTCGCACCAGTCATGACGCAACAGCTGACATTGTTGTCACCCGCGTAAGCGCTCCTGAAGATGGAAAAGTTTTAATTTTCGATTCAGGTGAGATGGGTGGAGCTGTTAAATCTTTTGAAAAAGATGACAAAGATGATACGGAAGAAGAAGGCAGTCGCTTTGCTATGCCAGGAATCTTGCATCAAGATTCGCTATCGCATCAGCATGCCAACTGGATGTTTACAGCTGCCGGCACCTATCATTTAGATGTTAAAACGATTATTACATCTAAAACAACGGGTAAATCGGTAAGTACTGGGGTAGTGCGTTACACCTTCATCGTCAAAGATAATACAGGCAAAGTGTATTCAGATGAAGACAATATCGTTACTGAACTGGGCAAGGTTCCATCTTCTCAGCCAGATAATCCGTCCGAGCCGACCCGGCCTATCGATAACAATACTCCTACTGAAGAACCATCCGATAATCCTTCAAATCCAAGCTCTGAGTTTAAAATCCTCGGTAATCGCGATAAAGGCGCTCACGCTCATTTTCACTCGTATGAATACAGCGGTTTGAGCTTGTACGTTCCGCAAGACAGTATTCCTAAGGGAACACAGAACTTGGAATGGCGTTATGTGCGTGCAGATGAAAAGCCTGACGAAGGAACGACCTTATACGCGCGCAGTTTGGAGCTTCCTGCTGAGCCAGCGATGAACAATATGATGGTATATGTGCGCGCTTTAGACGGTCACGTGAATGAATTGGCATCGGCTAAAGCTCATATTGCTGTTGACGATCATGGTTCAGATATGCGTCCTGTTGTGCGTGCGATTGCTGATGAGCGCGTGTATAAGCCGGGCGAAACCGTTCATTTTACCTCGAAAATTTATAACCCTCGCGTGCCGACTGATGCTGAAGGATTGGGCTTGAGCAATCCTGTTGGTACGATAACGTCAATTGTTCAAAAGCGCGTATGGCTTATTAAGAAGAAGGGCGAAAAGACCTTCACAAAAATTGATATTCCTCGCGATACCGACGCTGGGGATGGGACACTTACTCGTCAGATTGACACGAATTACGATCTTGTTGTTGATGAGTCTATGGACGGCGCAACGGTGAGAGCTTCACTTGAGTTTGAGGATGGCACGCTATATCGCAACGAGAAATTTGATGATTTTGGCGATGTTATTTTGAGCGTAAAGTCTCAGACCCCTTCTAAGCCTGAGACTAAGCCTGAGACTAAGCCAGACAAAAAATCTGACTCCGCAGTTACGGTTCCACCAGCACCAGTTCCTACAGTCGTTCCTGGAGATGCTCCAAAGAACTCTGGCGTGTACGACACATCACACAGCGGTGCGGGTTTGTCGTCCAAAACCAATGCATTTACTGGTAATTCTGCCGCGGTAACACCTGCAACATTGAGTCCTCAGGTCTCAAACTTTGCTGCTCCAGCAAGCATTGGTGCAGGTGCTGGCTCCATTTTGTCAACAGGTGCGAGCGTTGCTGCTCCATCAGCTCAAGACGAGGGTAATAAAGCGGAAGAAGCTGCCGGTCAGTCCACGCTGTTAGACGCGCAGGAGACATCCTACAAACCTCTTAAGGATAAGAAGAAGCAGAAAAATCATACTGTGGCAGCACAGAAGACGAATACTGCATCAATTCCGTGGGTTCTTATGGTGTCTGCAGGCGTATTAACTGTTGCTTTGTGCGCAATGGCAGTGGTTGCCACCATTCTCGTGGTCAAGCGTCGCATAGGGTAGTAAGGCATTATCTTTCACATTTTTCCAAGAATATAGCTCCTTGCGCGTGCAAGGAGCTTGGGGCTGTGTAAGCCCTCATATGCGAACAAATTTCAATTTTCTTAGTGTGAGCAAGGTATGCCTTCTTTTGCTATACCTTGTTTGCGGTAGTGAAGGACTTATTATGACTACTCGTAAGCGCATTGTGCTCTATGTAGCTGTGCTGTGTGCTGTCATCACATGCTTGTGTGCAGGTATAAATCTCAATATTGCTCATGCCGATACGCAGAAAATACTTCTGCAAAAGGGTCATGCTGATTTTGGTCCAACGTTAAGCGAAGGCTCATGGAAGCTCAAAATCCGTGACGATACCGGCGATACTCCTGTATGGCGAAATCCTGATGATGTGGTGGTTGAAGTATCAGATAAAGCTATTATCGCCATGCCGAGCGATGCCGCATACAGCTTTATTGGCGCTCAAACAGGCGAAAAACTGTACGTTATTCCTCAAACTCAAAATCCTGAAGTCATGTGGCTGGGATGGAATACTCAAGAAAGTCAGGTAGTCAACGAACTGGCTGGTGGCGCTAACCTGAGCTTAGATAAGGTAGAAGGGCCAGGAAAGGTTCACGTTTACCTCGAAAATGGTAATCTTCAAGCTCCTCAGCAGCTGTGGAGCTCTGATGCTGCTATGCCTCAGAAAACGTGGATCGAAGCCAATACGCATACTCATGCGAACTGGGTTTTCTCTCAAAAGGGCATTTATCATCTTACTTTTACCATCTCTGGTCAGCTCAAAAACGGTCAGAGCGTTTCTCACACAGCAACGCTGAACTTTGCTGTTGGTTCGGGCGTAAAAGCTCAAGATGCTTTGCCTCAGAGTAACGCTGCGCAAGACGTGGAGCAGTCGGATGCTCAGGAAAGCGCTCAAACTGCTAATAACAGTGCTGCTGAGGTAACTACTCCTGAGAATAATTCCGAACGACTGTTAACAGTTATTGTTGCGTGTGCGGCTGTGATTGCTGTTGTGGCTCTTATCCTCATGATTATTGTGATGCGTTTTTCTGCGTCTGCAAAGAAAAAAGCGCTTGATGATTTCTCCAGTAAGAGCGAGGTAGAGGGAGAAAAGAACTGATGAGGCGAACAACAGTACGAGCATATGCGGGTGTGTGTGCCTGCTTATGTGCAGTGATGATGAGCATGACAGGTTTTGCGCATCCTCAGACAGCTGTTGCCAGTGAGAATGCGCAGGCTAATCTTGCGTTGTGCGATAACGCTCGCCGAGCAAATACGGACTCTGCAACATCGGCACAAGAATCTGCACAGATTCCTGCTTCTGTCAAATGCCGTGTGGGAGCTGTTCATGCAGATGCTTTCGCAGCTTATGTTGATGCTTCGGGCAAGATGGTTTTAGCCTCGCGTGCTGATGAGATTGATTCGCGCGCAGAGAACGGTGTGCGTTATGATCCGAGCCGTCTGATTTTTGTTGTGGACGATACTGCGAAAACAACTGTTGCGGCTACTTTAGATTCGCAATATGATTTTTTGCGCAAAGCTACGGTGAATAATGAGTTTTGGCAGATTCCGTTTTCTCGTCAGCCAGGAATGTTGTGGGCAGGATTCAGCAGTGAAGCGCTAACTGGTCAGGCTCAGGGGTCTTTGTTGCTGAATATGGAATCCATGTCTGGTCCGCAAGATGGTGCTGTGTATATGTGGACATGGGATGGAAGAAATGTTGTTCATCCTAAGATGGCATCTCCTAATGTTGCTGTTGCGGGCGCTCCAGCAGACCAAGGGCAGTGGTCTACTCAGCATCAGTTGGAGATTGGTCAGCATGAACATGTGCAGTGGGCGTTTACTCGTCCAGGAACATATGTGTTGACGATGAAAGCAACTGCGCAGATTAACGGACAGGTGCAAACTGCTGTTCAGGCGTACACTTTTCAGGTAGGTTCAGCTTCGTCGGCAGGGCAGGGCGAACACGGTGGGCAGGGCGAGCAGCCTTCTACTCCTTCTACGCCTTCGACGCCGGAGCAGCCAAGCACACCAAGCGCTCCAACTAACCCAGCTCCATCACAAAATTCTTCTGCCCAACAGAACTCTCCTACCCAACAGAACGCATGCCTCACGCTGGCAGATCTGAGAAATAGGGGACGCCAAGCCATGGTCATAGAGCATGGTCATGTGGATATTGCCGCATACACGCCTGTGGGTGGCGGTTTAGCTATGGCAGTTCAGGAAGATTCTACGGGTTCGCATGTGTTGCGCGATACATCTGGAGTAGTTTTCTGGGTGCACGGTTCGCAAGCGCGTAACGGTTCGGGATATTCTATTCCGCAGTCTGCGGTTGCGGGAGTTCCATGGTTGGGATGGAATAATCAGTCGATGAAACCACATTTGCCAGTATCTATGGCCTTATTGCGTGTGCAAGGTCCTGGTTCAGTGCGCGTATGGCTTCAAGGAAACTTGGGACAAGCAAATACCACCGTGGTTTCTACATCTGGCCCATACAGCTACACGATGATGCGCAATACGCATACTCATGCGAATTGGGATTTTAGTGCTCCTGGCTATTACACAGTAACTCTGGCTTATGCAGCATTGTCTGGCACAGTAACGCGCAATATTCATTTTGCTGTGGGAGATGTTGACCCGTGGAAGATGCCGATTGCCTGCACAGCTCAAGCTCAGTCTTCTGCTGGGCGAGGGGTGGCTCAGGCTGCAGCTACTAGCTCTGCCCACGGTTCTCGTGGAGGTCTGCCAGCTTTGAATTCAAACCTTGATGGTGATGCAATCGCCAACAATTCCGCCAAATTAGATGAGGAGAAGAAAGACGCTGAAAATGCTGACGGCAAGAACGCTTCAGATGAAAACTCTGCTTCAGCTCAG
>QWCP01000179.1_pt1 | contig 80060 bp, 75 predicted proteins | sample 1972561 | NCBI WGS metagenome assembly QWCP01 (sample SAMN09866705, study PRJNA288562) | Human vaginal metagenome isolate pre4_vaginal, whole genome shotgun... | isolation source: vagina | host: Homo sapiens | place: USA: California
AGGATTTAAAAACCTCAACCACTACATCTTGCGATGCCTGATCCACTCCGGACAACTACAGGACAAAATCAACGCACTCTAAAACCGGAAGGGCCGCTTTGCGTATGAGGGCTACTTCCTCAGTCACGGCAGAAAGCGCGCACCGCGCTCCCCACACGTGAGAAAATCGAGCCTTCCTCTACAGCGGAGCAACAGTCTTACAAAGCGTCTCCTACAAGACACAGACAGCACAAGCATAACTGGAGCCGCTGCAGGGACAATAGGCCTGTCACCTTGGACCAACACACTGATATATGACCTATCGACCGCGCCCGCATCCGCCTCTTTCGGAGTCATATACCTTGGGCTCTTCCCCACGGCAATAGCATTCACCGCATGGGGATATATTTTATCGCGCACGAGCGCTGGGAAACAGCAGCCACGACGCACCTTGTCGCTGTGGTCGTTTTGCTCATGCCAGCATTAATCCTCGGGGAAGTGAAGTGATACTGCGCTACTAACTGCGCCGTCTTAAACGAGGTCTGTGTTTTCCTGATCCCGTCGTGTGCCAAATATAGCCACCAGCGTTAACCGTGCCGAGCAACTTGTGGTTGTGGATACCGGCTAGCACCTTGGTGACAATGCGCTCAGTGGCCACAATCTGATAAGGGCGCATAATCCGCAACACTATGGCCGAAATATTTTGCGTACCTCAACCTCTAAGTCGTGCTCACCTGAATTCTCATGAGTGACATGTAAACCTGCTCTCACACCCTTGGTAGATCACACAGAATCGTCATGGTAAAGACCCTCAATGTGAAGTGGGAAGATTGTAGACCGGCTAAGATGCCCGCACTACGCTGCGGCTTCACCAGTGGTAAGAGGCCCTCGCCCGCCTTGAAGGCGCTCTGAACCTCCAAAGCCCTTACTCCACCACCCTGCGAGTGAAGCGAAAGCCATCGTTACTTACTTTTCTCCAATCATAAGATCCACGAGAGCTCCTAGATTGTTAGCGCACCTCTTACCGTTTTCAGCAGGCCTGTTACGACGGCATCCCAGTACCCATCTTCGGTTTCTACGATTCAGGATTTGTGGTCCCACTATGTCGTTTCGCAAGTTCATTAGCTAGATCAGCAGTGATTTTTACTGCTTCCGGGGGATCGGTGACCCAGATGTGGTCCCCAAACTGAAGCAATTGCCTTACCCCCTGAATATCCGCATATCCCACCACGATACGGACAAAGTTTTCGTCCACGGGTTCATAATGGATAAGCCGTGATCCCAAAATACGAGATGCCATATCAAGCCGAGTCGCTCGAAGAAGTGCGGTGATTCGAACTGGCATGTCTTCTTCTAATTGCTCAACGAGCTGCGCCCACACCCTTGCCAAACTTTGCCCTGGACGAAGCTGAGCAGCTTGACCTAAAACGCGAAAGGTTTCTAAACGCGAGACTGCCAACATCCTTGGTTCCCCATCGATATCAACGACCAAGTACCAACTTCTACCCTTGTGTACAAGCCCATAAGGATCAGCCACAGCACGTTGTTGCTTCTTGTCCCCGCTTCGGCGATAGGACACCTCAATTCGAGCTTCTTTCCGTACAGCCTCTAGCAACTCTTCTAAGTCGTTTTGGGTTTCATTGCTAAACCAGCCACTGGAATCAAGTAGGACCTTTTCTTCCAAATTATGAGTATCGGACGCTTTAGAGAATGAGACTGCGTTCATTTTCTTCTGCAGCAGGGCGATGTCTTGGCCAAACCCCAAGTGTGCGAGTGAATCTGCCCCGACGCCAAGAATCCTCATCAGCTGAATCTCAGTCGGATCCAATCGAGAAGCGTTCAATCGAGCGCGCCTATCGAGCACAATCCCACCATGCATACCTTGCTCCGTATAAACAGGTATTCCTGCGGCCGAGAGTGCATCAACGTCACGCAGTATTGTGCGCTGGGAAACCTCAAAATGCGAAGCCAGCTCGGCAGCCGTAGCACGGCCTCGGGTTTGCAATAGCAAGAGCATAGACAACAGGCGCGCCGATCTCATGCCGTAATTATCGCTGGAACCACAATATTTTCCGGAATATGACACTCCTTGTCAGGTTTGTTTGCTCGAATGCACTGCGTCCACGTAAACAACACCACTCACCGAAAGGAGAATGGCAATGCCAACCCCCAATCTTTTCCTAACCTATGTCTCCGATACAGAGATCTCGACTGCCTTCTACAGCGACTTATTCGATATGCAGCCATCGTTCATCAGTCCTCGATATGTAGCATTCGAAATTTCAAAGGATGTCCTGTTTGCTGTGTGGACCGGCCATAACACCCACATGGAGAAACAAACACCGCGAACGAGCGAAATAGGTTTGATGCTGGATGGACCGGCAAGCCGCATCGATGAGACATACCGTCTATGGAAATCAAAAGGAGTCCAAATTGTGCAGCCACCCTACGATGATGTCTTCGGCCGCACCTTCGTTGTTGCCGACCCTGATGGAAACCTTATCCGCGTCAGCCCAGTCGATTAACTCCTAGATCAGGATTCAACGACTAGGAAATCCTCCAACGCCCCGGGAACCACCTCAGTTGGAGGATTCCAAGTGCCCCTAAGTAGGATCTCAAGTCAAGGATGGTTTAGGCACACCAGCTTTCCCGTACAACGAACCCCTAAAACTGCTTGGCCTATGGGCGCAGCAGAGATCCACCGAAAGTAATGGCCCGGCCCCAAATCGAACTACGAGATCGAGATCATGCAATAAAACTATTATCCTCTCGACCCTGCCAACCAAACCTAAGCAAACATCAAGCCTCGGACTGACTGCCTACACAATAAACCGAAACTCAAAAGAAGGGTGTCAGATCAAGATGACTTGTTGACACCATCGAAAACAAAATTCGAAAGACGTGTCGACCGGCGCGGGCGGGATTTAGGATGTAAATCCCCACACTTGCAATCCTCGACCGCCAAAGTTCAGAAAAAGAAAGAAACCGGAGGTCACGAACCCTTTCGAGTTTGTTACCTCCGGTGTCGCAGTTTGTTCAACTGCTCAGCGTGCCCGGGGCGGGACTTGAACCCGCACGTCCTATAAGGACACTGGCACCTGAAGCCAGCGCGTCTGCCAATTCCGCCACCCGGGCAGGGTATTGATGTCTTGGCGACTAGCTAACTTTAGCACGCAGCCCCAGCGAATCTACAAATCCGCTGGCAAACCTGAACTTTCCAGGGAACTTTGCCGCGCGCGTCTACGTTAAGTCAAGGAAAGCACCCTATACTGATCGCTGCTATATCTCTCCCTGAAAACATCCCGAAAGGAGGACGGCCCTTCCAATGGCATTGCTAGATAAGCTCGCCAAGCTGGATTCTTCCCTGCAACGCGGACTGGACAACGGCATGGCCTTTGTCTTCGGCGGCAAGGTCGTCCCCGCTGAGATTGAGGAGCTTCTCAAGCAGGAGGCGCAGGACAATTTGTCCCGCGGTGATGATGGCAAGCTGTATAGCCCCAACGTCATGACCGTCGGCGTATCCTCCAAAGATATCGAGAACCTCTCCCAAGACCGGGGTGTTCCCAAGGATCTAGCTGATCAGCTCACCCGCTTCATCCGTAACAGTGGCTGGTCCCTCGCCGGGCCGGTCATCGTACGCATCGCGGAGGAGTCGGGACTGCGGACTGGGCAGTTGCGCGTGTCCTCCTTTTTGGATCACGAGCCCACCGAAGAAACCGGATTTGATGCGATTTTCCACCACGACCATGGTCAGGAGGACTCTATGACCCAGCCGCACAACGCCGATGAGGCCGCAACCACCGCCTTTATGGCGCCCACCCCGAACCAGCCGGCGCCGCAGGGCCCAGCGGTAACACTCATGCTGCAGGACGGCTCCTCCCGCGTCTACCACGTGCAGGAGGGCTCCAACATCCTGGGCCGCAGCAATGACGCGGACCTGCGCCTGCCCGATACCGGTGTATCCCGCCAGCACGCGGAGATCACCTGGAACGGCCAGGACGCCGTGCTGGTGGACCTGCAATCCACGAACGGCACCACCGTGAACGACACCCCGATTGAGAACTGGCTGCTTGCCGACGGCGACGTGATCACCCTCGGCCACTCCCACATCGAGGTGCGCATCACCGGCCTTGAGAACCAAGGCTACTAAGCCGCCTCAGCAACTTTTCCAGATTTTTTAGCGTAAGGACTTTCCATGGATTCGATCGTGCTGCTCTCGCTGCGCATCGGCCTGCTGGTGTTGCTGTGGCTGTTCATCTTGGCCGCACTCAACGCCATGCGTCGCGATGCCAATAAGGCCGCCGGCGTCTACCAGGCATCGGCCCCGGTGAAGGGGGCCCAGAGGCGTCGCGAAGCGCCGCGTGAGATCACCATCGTGGACGGGCCGCTGCGCGGTTCCCACATGGAGCTAGGCACTCTTGAGGACTGTACGATGGGCCGCGCACAGGACTGTGACTTTGTCACTGGTGATGATTTCTCCTCCGGTCACCACGCCCGTTTGTTCCGCCGGGGCAGCGAGTGGTTCGTGGAGGACCTCGAATCCCGCAACGGCACCTTCGTTGGTGGCGTTCGCATTGACCAGCCAGAACGAGTCGGAGTCGGCTCCGATATCAAACTTGGCCGAACGACCGTGAGGTTGATGGCATGACTTTAAGCCTGACTTTTACTGCAGTGACGGACCGCGGACTGGTCCGCGAAAACAACGAGGACTCCGCCCACGCGGGCCCGCACCTGCTGATGTTGGCCGACGGCATGGGAGGCCACGCAGCCGGCGAGGTTGCTTCCACCACCATGGTGGAGCACATGGCCTCCCTCGAGCGCGATCCAGGCGATAATGACATGCTGGCGCTCCTTGGGGCCGCAGCAGAGGACGCCAATGCGGCGATCCGCGAGCACGTGGACGAGCACCCGGAGACCGAGGGCATGGGCACCACGCTAACCGCCCTGCTCTTTAACGGATCCGAATTCGGCGTGTGCCACGTGGGTGATTCCCGCGGCTACCGGCTACGCGAGGGCAAGCTGACCCAGATCACCAAGGATGACACCTACGTGCAGTCCCTCGTCGATGAGGGCAAGCTCGATCCGGCAGATGTCTCCTCCCACCCGCAGAAGTCACTGATCCTCAAGGCCTATACCGGCCGGCCCGTGGAGCCGACGCTCTTTACGCTCGATGCTGAACCGGGCGACCGCCTCCTGCTGTGTTCGGACGGCCTGTCGGATCCGGTGACGGCCTCTACCATCGAGCAAGCTCTGAAGCAGGGCACGGTCGAAGAGGCCGCCACCACCCTGCGGGATCTAGCGCTGCGCTCCGGCGGCCCGGACAACGTCACCATCGTGGTGGCGGAGGTCGTGGACGGTGAGGGCGATGACGTAGCCCCAATCACCGTCGGTGCCGTCCAAGGCGTCGTCCCGGAACCAACGCACCCCGATTCTTCCGCGAGCCGCGCCGCGAAGCTTATCTCGCCCCCAAAAGCGCAGGCCGCTGAGGAGAAGCCCCAGGACGAACCACAGCGGCGGCCACAGCGAAGCCGGATTGGGTGGAAGGTCATTGCGTGCCTTGCCATCATCATCGTGCTGGTCATCAGCGGCGGCCTCTGGATGAAAAGTTACCTGGGCAGCAACTACTACGTGACCGCCGATGAAGAAGGCGTCCTCACTATCCAAGAAGGCGCGGACTATGAGATCTTCGGCCGCCCGTTGCACCACACGTATCAGAATGCGTGCCTAAACAAGGACAATGCGCTCAAGCTGGGGCACGGCGCCTGCGACGGTGATTTCGCACCGTTCGCGCTGAAGGATTTGCCCGAATCCGAACGCGCTGCCGTGGGCAACCTGCCCTCCGGCTCCTATGACGAGGTGCAAACACAGCTTTCGCAGCTCTCGGACAAGGCGCTCAAGCCCTGCCCGAAGGCGTCGAAGGACGAGAAAAACAAAGATGCCAAGAGCGAATCCAAAGGAAACTGCCGGGAGGTGAAGTAGATGAGTAAGTTCTTTTCCCGCGGCACCGAGTTCGGCCTGCTCGTGCTCGCCACCGTGGTCTTCGCCATCACCCTGGTCAGCCTCGAGTTGTCGCAGGGCAACGTGCTGACCCTCGATGTCCTCTACCTCATCGGTGGATTCATCGGCGTCTTCGCCGTCGCTCACTTGGTGCTCTGCTTCCTCGCGCCCTACGCGGATCAGCTCATGCTTCCCATCGTCGCGGTGCTCAACGGCACCGGGCTCATTCTGTTGAAGCGCCTCGACCTGGCGAATGGCGGCGGGCTGGCGGTGCGACAGGTGATGTGGACCATCGTCGGCCTCATCCTCTTCGCGCTGGTGCTCATTCTCCTACGCGATCACCGCTCGCTGACCAGGTACTCCTATATCTTGGGTGCGCTCGGCCTGATCCTTCTCGCCTTGCCCCTCGTGTGGCCGCAACCGCCGGGCGTGGACGCTCGCATCTGGCTGTGGCTGGGGCCGTTTTCTATCCAGCCGGGCGAGTTCTCCAAGATCTTGCTGATCCTGTTCTTCGCCATGCTGCTTACCCAGAAGCGCTCGCTGTTCACGGTGGCCGGCTACAAGTTCCTCGGCATTTCTCTGCCACGCCTGCGAGATCTGGCTCCCATCCTGGTGATCTGGGGCATCGCGATTATCATCATGGGCATTTCCAATGACTTCGGTCCCGCCCTGCTGCTGTTTAGCACCGTGCTCGGCATGCTCTTTATGGCTACCAACCGCGTGAGCTGGTTGCTCATCGGCGTCATCCTCGTGGGGGTCGGTGGCTTCAGCATCTACCAGGTTTCGGACAAGATCCAGCAGCGCTTCTCCAACTTCTTGGATCCGTTGGGCAATTATGACTCCACCGGCTACCAGCTTTCCCAAGCTCTGTTCGGTATGTCCTCCGGCGGCATTACCGGATCCGGCTTGGGCCAGGGCCACCCGGACATGGTTCCGGTAGCGCACTCGGACTTCATCCTGGCCGGGATTGGTGAGGAATTCGGCCTCATCGGCCTCGCCGCCGTGCTCATTCTCTTTGCCATGCTGGTCTCGCGCGGATTCCGTACCGCGCTGACCTGCCGCGATACCTATGGCAAACTGGTCGCCTCTGGCCTCGCGCTCACCTTGGCCGTGCAAGTCTTCGTCGTCACCGGCGGCATCTCCGCGCTGCTGCCCATGACTGGTCTGACCACGCCTTTCATGTCCGCGGGTGGTTCTTCGCTCATGGCCAATTACATGCTGCTGGCCATCCTTCTGAGAATCTCCAATGCGGCGCGCCGCCCGGCGCGCGAGCAGACCTCGAACGCGCCCACTGACACGTCCCTATTCCCAGCCGTCCAGGAGGCAAGCCGATGAACAGATCGATCCGCCTCGTTTCCCTCTTTGCCCTCATCCTTACCGCCGTGCTCCTGGTGAACCTCACCGTGATCCAGGCGTTCTCCGACGACAAATACGCCCATAACCCCAAGAACGTTCGCGGTTTCTTGGAGATGCGCACGACCCCGCGCGGCCAGATTTTCGCTGGCGACACGGTTTTAGCGCAGTCCACTGCCGACGCCGAGGGAAACTACTCCCGCTCCTACCCTGCCGATTCCCCCGCCTTCGCCAACATCACCGGCTACCTTTCGGAGCGCTTCGGCGCCTCCCAGCTGGAGGCATCCCAGAATGACATCCTCAACGGCAAGGATGATTCGCTGCTGGCGCGCAATTGGCTCGACACGCTCTCCGGAAAACCCCAGATGGGAGCGAACGTCGAGGTCACCATCGATCCCGCACTGCAGCAAGCCGCCTACGACCAGCTAGCCGGGCCCGGCTATAACGGCGCAGCCGTGGCCATCCAGCCCTCGACGGGCAAGATTCTGGCCATGGCCTCCACCCCTAGTTTCAACGTCTCCGACCTGCTCGGTGACAACGCCAGCGAACGGTGGGAACAGTTGCAGAATCAAGAAGGCACGCCGCTGGTTAACCACGCTGCGCAGGACACCCTGCCCCCGGGCTCGATTTTTAAGATCATCACCACCGCCGCCGGCCTCAATAACGGTTTCAACCCGAACTCCACGTTGACCGGCGCCGCCTCCATCACGCTGCCCGATTCCGTCACGGAGCTGACCAACGACGGCAACCGAGCCTGCGGCGGCGCAGAGAGCGTCACCCTACATACGGCCTTCGCGCTGTCCTGCAACACGGCTTTTGCGCAGATGTCAGAGAGCATCGGCGCCGATGAGTTGCGCAAGTATGCGGAGGGCTTCGGCGTGGGTGAGAAGTACTCGCTCGGTGTGGAGACTTCCGCTGGTGCGCTGGGCGAGCTTGGCGACGGCGCCCAAGTCGCCCAATCCTCCATCGGCCAGCGCGACGTGACCATGTCCGCCCTGCAGGCGGCTATCATGGCCGGGACCATCGCTAACCAGGGCAAGCGCATGGAGCCTTACCTGATCAACCGCATCACCGATGCCCAGATGAATGAGCTGCGCTCCACCCAGCCACGCCAGGCTGCCGAAGCCGTCAGCGAAGAGACGGCCAACACCATCAAGGACCTCATGTTTGCCTCCGAGCACAGCACCTATGGCTATGACGGGAACGGTTTCGCCTCGAAAACCGGTACCGCCGAGCACGGCGAGGGCCTTGCCCCGCACGCGTGGTACGTGGCTTTCGATCCGGACAAGGACATCGCGGTAGGCGTCGTGGTCAAGGACGGCGGGCACCTAGGCCAGAATGCCTACGGCGGCCAAGTCTCCGCGCCCATCGGCCGCGCCATCCTGCGCGCATACGGAGGTGAGCAGTAGTGAACAGCGCTGATAATAAGGAACACCTACAAGCACTCATCGGCGAGGACTACCAGCTGCAGTGGATAGTCGGCCACGGCGGCATGTCCACGGTGTGGCTGGCGGACGACGTCCGCAATGACCGCGAGGTCGCCCTCAAGGTCCTGCGCCCAGAGTTCTCCGATAACAACGAGTTCCTCTCGCGCTTCCGCAACGAGGCCAAGGCCGCAGAATCCATCGATTCCGAAAACGTCGTAGCTACGTACGACTACCGGGAGCTCGAGGATAACGGCCGCATCTTCTGCTACATGGCCTTGGAGTACATTCGCGGAGAATCCCTGGCGGATCTCTTAGCCCGCGAAGGCGCACTGCCGGAAACGCTGGCCCTCGACGTCATGGAGCAGGCCTCCCACGGCCTCTCCGTGATCCACCACATGGGCCTCGTGCACCGCGATATCAAGCCCGGCAACCTCATGATTACCCAAAATGGGCAAGTCAAGATCACCGATTTTGGTATCGCCAAGGCCGCCGCCGCGGTGCCGCTGACCCGCACGGGAATGGTCGTCGGCACCGCCCAATACGTCTCCCCCGAGCAAGCCCAGGGATATGAAGTCGGCCCGACCTCTGACGTCTATTCGCTCGGCGTCGTGGGCTATGAAATGCTGGCTGGTAAGCGCCCCTTCAGCGGCGATTCCTCGGTATCGGTGGCGCTGGCGCACATCAGTCAGGCGCCGGAGCCCTTGTCGACGTCGATTAGCGCGCCCACCCGTGAACTGATCGGCATGGCCCTGCGCAAGGACCCGGGCACCCGCTTCGCCGACGGCAACGAGTTCACCAACGCGATTGCTGCCGTGCGCCAAGGCCAGCGCCCGCCTCAGCCGAAGTCCGCGGCGCTCGCGCCTATCGCAGCCGAACCCTCGCCTTCCGCCTCCACGGAGATGCTGGCCAACATGGCGCACCCCACCACGGTGCGTCCGGCCGTTTCCACACCGCAGTCTGAAGAGCGCCCTGCCAAGCAGGGGGGCTTCGGCACTGGGCTGCTCATCGCCGTGGCCATCGCCGCCCTCGTGGCTATTGGCTTCATGGCCTATAGGCTGTGGGGTAACACCTCTCCAACTCCGCCGCCTCCGCCCACCGAGGTCATCGTGACCGAAACGGTAGAGCCAGAGACGACGGTGGAAGAGGAACCGGAAAGCCCCGAGACCGTCGAGATCACCACCGTGGAAGAGGAACCTACTCAAGTCACCGTCACAACGACGCACTCTGTCATCCCTTCCCCTTCCGTGACCACACACCACACGACCCATGAGGAACTGCCCACCCTCCCCGTGGAGGAGACGCAGCCACAGGTCAATGACAGCCCAACGCTCGAGCCCGAACTAGACTCACAGAACAACCCCACCGAAGAATCCGCACTACAGGGAGGCCAGTAACCCACCATGGTCAGTGATCGGTACCACCTCCGCCAGTCCATCGGCACCGGCGGTATGTCCGAGGTCTACGAGGCCGAGGACACCGTCTTGGGGCGCACCGTTGCCATCAAGATGCTGCGCCCCGACATGGCGCGCGATGTTAATTTCCGTGAGCGCTTCCGCCGCGAGGCCCAGAACTCCGGCAAGCTCAACCACCCGAACATCGTCGCTGTCTTCGACACGGGTGAAAAAGACATCGACGGCCTGATGGTGCCCTACATCGTCATGGAATACGTGCAGGGGCGCACCCTGCGCGACATTGTCCGTGAGGATGGCCCCATGCCGGTGGAAGAAGCCGCGCGCGTGCTGAAGCCGGTAGCGGATGCCCTTCAGTCTTCCCACGAGGCAGGCATCATCCACCGCGACATCAAGCCGGCCAACATCATGCTCACCAACACCGGCCAGGTGAAGGTCATGGACTTCGGCATCGCCCGCGCGCTGGATGATTCCACGTCCGCGATGACGCAGACCTCCGCCGTCATCGGCACCGCGCAGTATCTTTCCCCGGAACAAGCGCGGGGCAAGCCTGCCGACGCCCGCTCCGACGTCTACGCCCTGGGCTGCGTCATGTATGAAACGGTCACCGGGCGCACTCCCTTTGAAGGTGAGACACCGTTTGCGGTGGCCTATCAGCACGTGCAAGAGGAACCAACACCGCCGTCGGACTTCATCACTGCGGACCTCACGGAACGGCAGCGACTCGGCGTTGACGCCGTTGTGCTCACGGCGATGGCCAAGCACCCAGCGGACCGCTACCAGTCCGCGTGGGAGATGGGCGATGACCTCGAACGCTTATCCCAGGGCCAGCTGCCCGAAGCGGCGCGCTCTCACGTCAACGACGAGGATCACCCCACCACGATGGTGGCACCCGTGTCCGCGCAACACCGCGCGCCGGTGGCCTCCACCCGCCCCTCCGACGATGAGGAATCTGGCTCCGGTCTCAAGTGGCTGGCGGCGTTGCTCGCCGCCTCCCTCGTCGCCATCATTGGCTACTTTGCCTGGGATTTCTGGGATAGCTCCCGCCAGGAGGCCCGTGAGCGCGAACAGGCTCAGCACGAGGCGGCCAAGCGCTCTGACATGGTCACGATCCCGAAGGTGGCCAACCGCCCACGCAATGAAGTGGTGGCGGAGCTGGAGAAGCTTGGCTTGTTAGTGACCGTCAACGAAGAGCCCAGCCCCGACGTGCCGCGTGGCAAGGTTATCCGGGTCAACCCGGCGGAAGGTTCGGAACTGCAGAAGAACTCCTCGGTCACGTTGACTGTGTCTTCCGGCAAGGAAGTCACTGAGGTCCCGGATCTCACCGGCATGAAACTGGATGAAGCCACCACCGCGCTGGAGGAAGCCGGCCTGGAGCTGAATACCGACGTGGAGCAGGTCAATGACGAAGCCCCCACCGGCCAGATCATTTCCCAGAACCCGGCGGGCGGCACGCAGCTGTCCAAGGGTTCGAAGGTCCGCATAACGGTGTCCAAGGGCCAGAAGGAAGTCAGCGTGCCGGACGTCAGCGGCATGGATCGTGACCGCGCGGTTGAGATGCTGTCCTCCATGGACTTTGATGTCACCGTGAATTCGGTGGATTCTGAGCTGCCGGAAAACCAGGTGCTCAAGGTCGTCGAGAAGGGCCAAAAGCTTCCGAAGGGCAGCCCTGTTACGCTGGAGGTCTCTAACGCGATGCTCATCCAGGCACCGGAGCTTGTGCACTCCACGCAGCAGGAAGCTGAATCCGCGCTGCGCGCCAAGGGCTGGTCCGGCTCCTTGGAGGTAGGCGAGCGCATCCCGACGTCGAACCCGATCGACAGCAACAAGATTGGGTGGGCGTCGGCAAGCCGCGGCGATGTCATCCGCAAGGATCAGACCATCCAGGTCCGTTTCTGGGAGTTTGACCCGGCAGCACTGCTGCCGCAGTAGCTCTCAAGGCCGCAGCTGCTAAGGTATCCCACAGATTAACCACCCCTATTCTTCGTGAAGGTGTAATAATGCCAAAGTCCAAGATCACGACGGAGGGCTCCGCACTCCCGCAGTCCTCCAGCTCTGCTACTAACCGCACCCCGGTCAAGATCAACTCTGAGGGCACCCCGAAGTGGTACATCGCCATCATGCTGGGCCTCATGCTCATCGGCCTGCTCTGGCTCGTGGTGAACTACCTGGCGGGCGAGTCCATTCCGTTCATGCAGGCACTGGGGCCGTGGAACTACGGCATCGGCTTCGGCTTGGCCATCATCGGTCTCCTGATGACGATGGGTTGGCGTTAGCTTTCAGCGCCGCCGATGAACTCCTCGAAGTTCTATAGCATCGCCGGCGTCGGCTGCATCATTTTGGTGATGCTCACCGTCACGGTGGATAAAAACTTCCTCACCCCCGGCGCACTCGTCCTCGCCGGCCTCGGCGTCACCCTAACGCCGCTGGCCGTCCGCTACCCACGTGTGGCGGCCTGCGGGTATGGTGCGCTTTTTGCGCTGGCGATGTGGTTTTCCGATTGGCGGTCTTTCCTGCTCTTGGCGTGGAGCCCCGTCATCGTGGGCATCGTGGCGTTTCGCACGCGCTGGCTGTGGGCCGTTCCCCCAGCGGTGGCGTACACCTACATCGTCACGACGGATCCTTCGATTAATTATCTGCCTGTTTTCGACCCGTTAAGCCTGTCGATACCGCTTGTCTTGTATGCGGTGGCCATCGTCATTGGGGCCGTACTGCGCAGAACCTGGGACCAGCGTCTTGCCGCTGAGCAACGCGCCGCTGAGGAACGCGAGGCGCTTATGACAGCCCTCCATGATTCGGTCGCCGCGACCTTAACCTCCGTGGTCATGCGTTCTGAGACCCTAGCGCTGACCCAAACGGATCCCTCAGCGGCCGACTCCGCAGAGGCAATTGCTAACGACGCCCGCCGCGCCATGGGCGAGGTGCGCGATCTATTGCGCGTGATGAAGAACGAAAGCGTGACGAAGGGGGTCAAGTCCTTGGAGGAAGACCTCGACACTATGGTCAGCTTCCTGAGCAGTCATGGTTTTCAATGCGAGCCGCAGATAATAGTGGGCAAGAATGGCCAGCTTGCACTGCCGGAAAAACTATCCCTCGTGTTCTCCGAACTCGCCGTGAACATCCTCAAGTACGCCCGCCCTGAATCCCGTGTAAGCATCGAGGCAACGAGCACCTCTAAGACCATCGACGTGGTGATCACTTCCGTGATTGCGGCTCAGCAATCACGCCAATACATGACGACGAATCTGGGCTTGGGTGAAATCGCACGCCGCGTTCGCCGAATGCACGGCAGCTTCGGCAGCGGCAAAGAAGGCGAGCACTGGGTCACACGCCTTTCCCTTCCCACCGCCAGCCTCAGAAAAATATAGTAAGCTTTCCCGGTAGTCCGCCGTTTCTTAAATTTAAAAAGGTTTGACATGCGTACTTCCCTCGCCGTTGCCGCCGCAGCTCTCGCGCTGTTTTCCGCACCAATCGCCAGCGCCGCTGAGGCTCCTGCTGAAACCACCGTTGACACCGCTACTGAGAACACTGAGTCCACCGGATTCACCTTCTACAAGTCTTTCGCGGGCGAATTCGCTGACCACTTCCGTTGCTCCAACAGCCCCCAGCTCTGGTGGTGCGGCTAAACTGTTCCCATGAGCATTCGGGTTTTCCTCGTTGACGATGATGAGCTCGTTCGCTCGACGCTCCGCGTCTACTTCCAGACCACCGAGGACATCACGGTGGTCGGTGAGGCAACTAACGGTGCCGATTGCTTAGACCAGCTTGAAGAAGCCAAGCCGGACCTCGTCCTCGCCGATATTCACATGCCGCACATGGACGGCATTACGCTGCTCAAGCACCTTAACTCCGCGCCGAATCCCCCGACGTTTTTGGCCGTCACCGCCTTCGACTCGGATGACACGATGCTGAAGATCCTGCGGGCGGGCGGCGCGGGCTATATCTTGAAGAACCAGCGCCCGCGCTCCATCATCGAGGCGGTCCGCGCCGCCGTGGAGGGCGGCACCGTCGTGGCACCCGCCGCCATGCACCGTTTGGTGGACTACATTGGGGAACCCGCCACCCCACGCGATCCCGTCGCCGCCGCCATTGAGAGCCACGAGCTTCACGACGCCGAAATTGCCGTCCTCAAACTCCTCCTCGCCGGCAACTCCAATTCTGAGATCGCTGCCGCCACCCACTATTCCGAATCCGCCGTGAAGAAGCATGTCTCACGCCTCATCACCATCTTCGGCGCCAGCACGCGCCTGAACCTGGTGGCCAAGATTCTGGGCGGCGCTGGCTCTTAAGCCCGACCCAACTCTGCTCGGTTAACGGGCTTCTCCCCCAAATGGCGGAGGCTAAAGATTGCCTGCTTAGGCGATGTTTCTCATGCCCCTGATCAATATCGTCAGAGGTATGAACACCGTATTCACTGCTCGAGACATCACCGTCTCCTTCGCCGGACATGAGGTTGTCCACGGCGCGAACCTCACGGCATCGCCCGGACGGATCACCGCTTTGCTTGGTCCAAACGGCGCCGGCAAATCCACCACGCTCCGGGCTGCCCTCGGCTTGGTGAAAGCCACCGGAACGAAGCACATCAATGGCACCATCGGGCTGCTCCTCGACGATGGCGGCCTCGTTACCAGTCTCACCGGGCGTCAGCATCTCCACGCAATGGCGAGGCTATATGGCGTCGATAAGTATCGGGTACAAGAGGTTTTAGAGCTTGTCGATATGTCGCACCGCTGCGACCGGCAGCTCAAAACTTACTCGTTAGGCATGAAACGGCGTATAGCGCTAGCGGGAGCTCTGTTACAAGATCCCGACATCATCATCTTGGACGAGCCGTCCTCTGGTCTTGATCCTGACGGCATTCGTTGGCTGGGCGAAGTCTTGTGTGCGGAAGCTTCCCGTGGGAAGGCAATTATCATGGCAACCCATCATCTGGCTGAAGCGGCCGCAGTCGCCCACGACGTAGTCATCATTTCTCGTGGTCACACCACATTCACAGGCGTTCTCAGTGAAATCCCTGACCTTGAAGCCGCCTACTTCGCCCACGCTACGAAAGGCTAGACATGAAATCCGAGCTTTATACCCTTCGTCACCTCCCGAACGTGCTGATCGTCGCGATACTCGCAGTTATGATGGCGGGCATCAGCGCTGTCCTGCAGTGGGCACTTCCGTTCCTTTTGAAAATTGACCCGCCACAAGTCGGTGACAGTCCAACAGGCCAACAGGTGCAGGCGCTTATCGACGGCTCCGACCCCACGACGTCCAGTTTCCAATTGGCCGCCCTCGATATCACAGGTTCTGGCCAGTCCACAGGCATTTCAATCTTCCTCATCGCCATTGTTGCACTCACAGTCACTGCAGCTAGCTACCCATTTTCCAGTGGTGCAGTGGTGTGGAAGGTGGTTGGCGCTGGTTCGCGTATGAAATGGGTGCGTTCTTTGATCGCGGCTGTACTTAGTACCGTCCTCCTAGTATGCGTGGCAGCGTGCGTTCTTAACTCACTGATCGCACTGGTTGCGGCTCCGATGAATGATGTTTCTCTGGTTGCTTCTGCTTCTAATGTCGCTGTCGTGTGGCTGCGAGGCAGCTTGGCCGTGCTACTACTGACCCTCGCGATCATCGGTGTCGTATTAGCCATACGGAGGATCGGTCCAGCCATCGGCGTTATTGTCGCAGTGTTGATGGCAGGAGTGATCTTAGGAACTATCGGCGTCATGGCCGGGTGGGAACCGTATCTTTACAGTTGGCTTCCTTCTTCTGCTGTGTCAATTGCTGGTGGACAGGGGGCAACGCAAACTATGAATCCATGGGTAGGTATTGCTGTACTTGCCGGCTGGTCGGTTGTGAGCATGGGACTTGGGCTCACCCGCTTTTACCGGGCAAATCTTTAACATGGACTTCATGAATCGCCTTTCAGCCAGAGACATCGCTCTCGCTGTCATCGTTCTATCCCTTGACCTCGTTGGGTTCCTAGTGGCTAGCTCGATGGAACCAACCCCCTTCAATACCGCATTGTCTCCAGCGCAGTTCTGGCTGATTCTTGTTGCCATCATTGCCAAAGGCATCCTCCTGCTTTGGCGCCGTAAATTTCCCTTAAGCGTCCTACTCGGGATTTCTGCTACTGAGCTTCTGTGGTCCCTCTACTGTCTCGTCACCGCAGACCACAGCCTCGGCTACAACGGTATCGCTGCCTCGGTGGCTGCGTTTTCGATAGCGCTGCACACGAAGTCAAAAACTCGCGACTCTATTTCCCTCATTATCTCGGGTCTCATTGTCGGCGTCCTCCGCGCCATTGCCATGCCACCGCTGGGAGGAATCGAGCCTCCACTTTTTACTCTGCTCACAGCCTTGGGCTGGCTGCTCCCCCTCATAGTGTTCTTTGCTATTGGACTCGCTGTCCGCAATAGCCGTGAGCTCACCGCATCCCTCGCCCGCCAAGCAGAACTCGCTGAGGAAAACGCCATTGTCGAGGAGCGCGCCCGCATTGCGCGGGAGCTTCACGACACCACCGCCCATCACCTCTCAGCCATCGCCATCCAAGCTCAAGCCGCACAGGCATGCATCGATGTCAACCCCACCGCTGCCAAAGAACATCTCCAACACGTGACCTCGTCGACGACGAAAGCACTCCAGGATGTCCGCGCGACCGTTAGCAAGCTTTCGGTTTCCGATGCCGAAATACACCGCATCCCTCAGCCGACAAATCTGTCTGCGCTAATTTCGGAGGTTCGCGCTCTAGGGCAGGCAGTAACGTTTTCGGACACCTCCCACTTGTCGGAGGGCGAGTTGATCGCGGCTTATCGAATCACCCAAGAAGCTCTGACAAATGCCCGCAAGCATGCAACAGGCGCGCCTGTTGATGTCATGCTGAGCGATGATGAACTGCGGATAATCACCCGCGGCACTTTCACACATAGCCCCACGGGCCGTGGCACCATCAGCATCCAAGAGCGCGCCCGAGCTGTCGGTGCAACCGCTTTCAATGAACCTACCGAAGATGGTTGGCTGGTGCTCATTACCTGGAGGAAGCCATGATTCGAGTCTTGTTAGTTGATGACCAACCTCTGATCAGACAGGGATTAAAGGCAATCTTCGAGGCCACCGGTGAGATCAAAGTTGTGGCTGAGGCAGCTTCCGGGAATGAGGCGATAGCAGCTGCAAAGGCTCGCGACATTGATGTGGTGTGCCTCGATATCCGCATGCCTGACGGGGACGGGATCTATGCAACCACGGAGATTAACAAGCAAGACAATCCCCCAGCAGTCATCGTGATCACCACCTTTGACCTAGACGAATACGTCTTTGGTGCCCTCGAAGCCGGTGCCTGTGGCGTCATGCTGAAAGACTCCCCAATGATCGACCTCATCCAAGGCGTCAAACACGCGGCCTCAGGTGAAGGCATGGTCGACGCTGCGGTTACTAAAAGGGTGATTGCGGAATTTGGTCGGCGGAAAGCGCGGGCCACGGTAGATTCAGCCCTACTCACGCCGCGCGAACTCGATTGCGTACGGGCCCTGGGCAAAGGATTGACCAACATCGAAATCGGGCGCGAGCTGTATTTGGAGCCCTCTACGGTCAAGACTCATTTGTCATCTGCGATGGCCAAAGTTGGAGCTAGTTCGCGAGTACAGCTCGTGATCTGGGCCTTTCGCGCAGGAGTGGTGAGCTAACGAGGGGGCGCAGTTCCCAACACCACCTCGCAGCCGGAGCACTGTTAACACCTTGGGTACAAAGTTATCCACAGGGTGGGGATAACTCTGTGGAGAACGAATTCCACAGCCTTTCTCCACACCCTGTGGATAAGTGTTTTCACGCTTCCCACAGCCCGCACAAAAACTTCGAACACAACCTAATACGCTGCTGATCTGCGGTTATCTTGGCCCACACGTTCGGTAAATTACAAAAATGTAGTTATCCACAATGTGGATAACTTATGTGGAATTCTTTCGCACAGAGGTTTTGGTGGATAACACGCCCGAGTTATCCCCAAAGCCCAGCTCGCAGCGCCGCTGCAACAGCAGCTATCGCCCCGATAAGCCATATCCCCAGCCAACGCAGCCACGTGCGTTGGCGAAAGAGGAATGGCGCCAACAGCAGTCCTGTGAGCAAACCGCCCAAGTGCCCCCACACGGAGACGTTCTCCGCCACAAAGCTGTAGATAACGTTTGCTACGACCAAGACGATGGGCGCGCGCAGGTCTAAACCGCGGCTGCGGTACACACCAATGAGTAGACCCATGAGCGCAAAGAGAGCACCGGAGGCGCCCACCGTGGGTGTCCCGAAATCCATCCACAGCACCGCGGCGGAAGAGCCCACAATGGAGATGAGATAGGCCGCCACGTACAGCGCGCTGCCCAGGGCGCGTTCTACTTCCCTACCCACAAAGAACAGCATCACCATGTTGACCAAGAGGTGCCCGGCGTCGAGATGCATAAAGCCCGCGGTAATGACAGTTGTGGGGTGCTCGGACACTTCAGGGCCCCACAGCGTCCAGTCTTGGGCCAGCAAGCTGCGATAGTAGGGCGTCGAGAGGGTCTTGGCCTGGATGGCCGTGACCAACCATGCCCCAATGCACAGCACCATGAGCACCATGGTGACTGGCGCTGATTTCAGATAGTTCTTCACACGGACTCCTAAAACAACGAGCCCGCCACCACATCACGTGGCAGCGGGCTCAGATGAAAAGCTAAGAACGCTTAGGCGATCTCGATGGACTCGATGACAACGTCCTCAGCCGGACGGTCCATGCGGTCGGTGGAGACCTTCGCAATCTTGGACACGACTTCCTGGGAAGCCGCGTCGGTGACCTCACCGAAGATGGTGTGGTGGTTGTTCAGGTGCGGGGTCGGCGCCACGGTGATGAAGAATTGGGAGCCGTTGGTGCCCGGGCCGGCATTCGCCATGGCCAGCAGGAACGGGCGGTCAAACTGCAGCTCCGGGTGGAACTCATCCTGGAACTGGTAGCCGGGGCCGCCACGGCCGGTGCCGGTCGGGTCGCCGCCCTGGATCATGAACTGGTCGATGACGCGGTGGAAAATAGCGCCATCGTAGAACGGGCCGGACTGCTCGCCCTTGGCGTTCTGGGTGGTGTAGTCCTTCTCGCCCTTAGCCAGGCCGATGAAGTTCTCAACGGTTACCGGTGCGTGGTTACCGAACAGGTCGATAACAATGTCACCGTAGTTGGTGTGCATCGTTGCAGTTGCGGTCTTCTGAGTCATGCCAGCCATTGTATGGAAATTTCCACCATTTCGTTGTTCCGCCGCGACGCTGTCAGCGATCTGCGTAGGGTTGCAAGCATGATTCGCGCCGTTCTCTTCGATCTCGATGACACCCTCATGGACCACACCGCCGCGATGCATGCGGCCGTCGAGGAGTGGCTGCCGGGCGGGCACCATGAGCGCTTCGCGGAGATCGAGCGCAAGTGGTTCGCCGCCTACGAGCGCGGCGAGGTCACCCACCAGGGCCAGCGCGTGGAGCGCTGCCGCGAATTCTTGGGCCGTCCAGAGATGACGGAGCAGGAGGCGCTGGCGGAATATGCCAAGTATTTGGCCGCGTATGAAAAGCACTGGCAGGCGCTTGGCGACGCCCTCCCCGCCCTCCAGCACGTCCTATCCCTGGGCCTCAAGGTCGGCATTCTGACGAACGGTGCGCGGGACATGCAGGAGGCAAAACTACGGGCGGGCGGGCTCGACCTGCCAGACGTCGAGCTCTTTCCCACCGTGGAAATGGCTAAGCCAAAACCGCACCGAGAGGCCTACCTCGAGGCTTGTCGGCGCCTAGAGGTAGAGCCTGGCTCCACGCTCATGATTGGTGATTCGGTGGCTAATGACGTCGAGGGTGCACGTGCAGCGGGGCTCAAGGCACTGCACTTCGATAGGGCCGGAAACGGAGACATCGCCGCGCTCAGTGAGCTGACGGCGATGAACGGTTTAAATCCAGAGATTTAAACCCCTAAAGGTTAGAGCGGACCTCGTCGCGGGCGAGGACCAGGTTGCGCAGGGAGGCCTCGGTCTCCTCGTAGCCGCGGGTCTTCAGGCCGCAGTCCGGGTTGACCCACAGGCGCTCGACCGGCACGTTCTTGAGCGCCGCGCGGATGAGCTCGGCCATCTCCGCCACGGACGGGATGCGCGGGGAGTGGATGTCGTAGATGCCCGGGCCGATTTCGGAGTGGAACTTCTCATCGATATCCTCGAGCAGCTCCATGCGGGAGCGGGCGGCCTCGATGGAGGTGACATCGGCATCCAAGCCAGCGACGGCGTCGATGATCTGGCCAAACTCCGAGTAGCAGAGGTGCGTGTGGATCTGGGTTTCAGGCTTCGCCTGCAAGGAAACCACTCGGAAGGAGCGCACGGCCCAGTCGAGGTAAGCCTTGCGGTCCTTCTCGCGCAGCGGCAACAGCTCACGCAGGGCGGGCTCATCGATCTGGATGATGTCGATGCCGGCCTCTTCGAGGTCACGGACTTCGTCGGCCAGCGCCACGCCGAGCTGGTCGGCGGAGACGGACTGGTGGACGTCATCGCGCACGAAGGACCAGGCCAGAATGGTCACCGGACCGGTGAGCATGCCCTTGACGTGCTTCTCGGACAGGGACTGCGCAAACTTCGCCCACTCGGTGGTCATGGCCTTCGGGCGGGAGATGTCACCAACCACGATTGGCGGACGGGTGCAGCGGGAGCCGTAGGACTGGACCCAACCGTTCTCGGTGACGACGAAGCCGTCGAGAAGCTCGGCGAAGTACTGCACCATGTCGTTGCGCTCCGGCTCGCCGTGGACCAGGACGTCGAGGCCCAAGCGCTCCTGCAGCTCGATGACGGACTTCACCTCGTTGCGCAGGGCCTCGGTGTAGTCGGCGTCGGAGAGCTCGCCCTTGCGGTGCGCGGCGCGGGCAGCGCGGATCTCAGAGGTCTGCGGGAAGGAACCGATGGTGGTGGTCGGCAGCTGCGGCAGGCCGAGGGCCTCCTGTGCCTTGTTGCGCTCCGCGAACTCCGGCTGGCGCTGGACCTGGCCCTCCGGCAGCTGCGCGGTGCGCTCCTGCACGGCCTGGTTGTGGATGCGGGAGGACTCGGCGCGGGTGCGCACGGCGCGGTCGGCCTGCGCGTATGCCTCCGGGGCGTCGAGCGGGCCGGCGGCGAGTGCTACGACCTCGCGGATCTTCTCGTCGGCGAAGGCGAACCAGGTGGCAACGTCGACCGGCAGGGAGGTCTCCGCCTCGACGGTGTGCGGGACGTGCTGCAGGGACACGGAGGTGGTTACAGAAACGCCTTCGCCGAGGGTCTCGAGCTTCTCGCGCAGGTCGCGGAGGTTGGCGGCCCAGACATTGCGGCCGTCGACCAGGCCGGCGGAGAGGTGGGTGGCTTCGGCAAGCTTGGCGACGCGCTCGAGGTAGGAGTTGTCCAGCGCCAAGGTGCCCACTGAGAGATCCACCTGGACAGCTTCCGGCTTGAGCTCAGCGATGACGTCAAGGCCAGCATTGAGGGAACCATAGGGCGTGGTCAGGTAGACCTGCGGGCGCTTCTCCGCGCTAAGGATGCGGCCATAAGCGCTCTTGAGCGCGGCGGCGAGGGTGGCGTCGTCAGCCGCGGCGAGGTCAGCGACCAGGGCCGGCTCAACGAGCTGGAGCCACTCCACGTTGGCGTCGGCAAGCTGCTCCAGCACGGTGAGGTAGGAGTCCACGAGCTCATCGAGGCGGTCGAGCGGCTGTTTGGTAGCGCCCTCGGCCTGCTTGGACAGGGCCAGCAGGGTCACGGGGCCAACGAGGACCGGGCGCACGGTGTGGCCGGCGGCGCGAGCCTCCTCGACGATCTTCAACACGCGCTGGGGGCGGGCACTAAAGGTCTGGTCATCGCTGATTTCAGGAACAATGTAGTGGTAGTTGGTGTCGAACCACTTGGTCATCTCCAGCGGCGCGGTGTCCTTGTTACCGCGGGCCAGGGTGAACTCATCATCGAGGCTCTCGCCCGCGGCCGATTCAAAGGTCTCGGCGTCGATCTTGCCGGACCAGTAGGACTCCAGCGCGCGCTTAAGCTCACGATGGGCACCTACGCGGGGATAGCCCTCAATCGTTGCCTTGGGGAATGGTGCGGTCATGGGGTAACTCCAATTCGATGTAGCAGGTCAGTCGTAATGTCTGGATTGTTATGCGTGTAGATGTGCAGCCCGTCGGCGCCGGCGTTCATCACCGATTTCGCCAGGGAGGCCGTAAGCTGCATCCCGATTTCTTTCTCTTCCTCGGGGGAGGTCGCTGCCGCGAGCTGATCGAGCACCTGCGGTGGCCCGTCCAGCCCGGACAGCTGGCACATTCGCTCCACCCGAGCACGGCTAGTCATCGGCATGATCCCGGGGATGAGCGGAATGCGCACGCCCGCCAGCCGGGCGCGCTGGGCGAAGCGGACGTAATCCTCCGCGTCAAAGAAGAGCTGGGTGATGGCGAAGTCAGCGCCGAGGCGCTGCTTGGCCAGGAGAACGTCGATGTCCTCGTCCGCCGTGGCGGACTCGGCGTGGCCGTTGGGGTAGCAAGCCACGCCCACGGCCAAGCGCCCAGCGGCCAAGCGCGCCACGCGGGCGGATTCCCAGCGGCGGATGAGCCGGACGAGGGAGTCGGCGTGCGGCAAGTGGCCTTCGGGCATCCCGCCCTCGGGCAGGTCGCCGCGAAGCGCGAGGAGGCCGCGCACGCCGGCGTCGACGAGCGTGTCGATCCAGCCAGCGAGCTCTTCCTCCGTGCCGGCAGTACAAGCCAGGTGCGCCAGGGGACGCATCGCGGTATCGCGCGAAATCTTCTCAATGAAGGCCGCGGTTCCCTCCAGCCACCCGGAGCGCTGGGAGCTGGTGACGGCGATGTAATCGGGGTTATATGCGGCAAGCGTGTCGAGCAAGCGGTCAATCTTTTTGGCGTCCGCATCGTGGCGCGGCGGGATCACCTCGAAGGAGAGCGCGGTGCGCTGGGGGCGCTTAGGCGTATCTTCGCTGATTTGGTCTAGTGGTGCGGATGCGGAGAGTCGCGGGGACATGCTCACCTCCTCTGCAGGTCATCGTGGTCGGTCATCTGTGCTGTTGGTGAAAAACGTACCAAGCTGTCCATTTTGAGCGAAAGCATTTAGACAATGGTCATACCTTTCCAACCCAGCCAGCTGCACCGTTGCCCAAACCAGTGCTGAATAAAAAGGCCACTATTCCGTACAAAGCTGTCTATTTACGTCATACCGCTCGCTACCTGTGGCCCCTGGTGGCAGGACGTGGCTGCCGCCACTACGCTGAAAGGGAGTAACCAGCATCAACGCGGACACTCATGTGCAGTGTCCCGTCCGGTGCCGACAATCACTCCATAAACTATTACCCACAGAGCAATTACCTCAGCATCGACGTAAAGGAGCATTTCTCCCGATGAACCCCACCGCACTGTCCACAGCCATTAGCGCCACCTCCGCCCTGGTAGAGCGCCTCAAGGAACGCCGCGATGAGAAGGCCCGTGAGGCCTACTCCGTGTTGGAAACTGCGGCTGCCCGCATGGAAGAGCGCGATGGCGAGTGGTTCCCGGAGGCCCGCCGCGAAGCCGGTGCCGTGACTAAGGCCGCGCATGCCCGCCTCGAGCGCACCCTCGAACAGCTCAAGGAGCGCAGCGAGGAAGCAACCGAGAAGCTCTCTGAGGCTGCATCAGAGGCCCAGGATAAGGCCTCCAAGCAGTGGAAGAAGACCCAGAAGCAGGCAGAAAAGAAGGCCACCAAGGCCCGCAAGCAGGCCAAGAAGAAGGCTTCCAAGGCTGAGAAGAAGGCGCAGAAGCAAAGCGCCCAGCTGCAGAAGAAGGCCCGCCGCATCAGCGGCAAGGATAAGAAGAAGGGCTCGAAGATCTGGCTGATCTCCGCGCTGGTTGCCACCATCGCTGCTATCGGCGGTGGCATCTACTACTTCTTCACCCAGAAGAAGGAAAAGGAATCTGCCGTCCCGCCGCGCGTTGAGGACTTCTCTTCCCCGTCCGCACCGCAGGGTTCCACCTTGGTCTACACCTCCACCACCGAGGATGACGCCAAGAAAGAGTCCGACCTGGCTGAGGAGGGCGTCGTCGAGCGCGATGAAGAGCTGCTGGGCTCGCTGGATGAGCAGCTGGCCAAGCACCGCGAGGAAGAAACCGCCATCCAGGACGCCGTCGAGACCGAGATCGAGGTCAGCAACGCCGACAAGAAGGATGCCGACACCTCCCGCATCACCGATGATCACGAGTCCGAGGGCAAGCACCGCCTCCAGACCGAGGACGAGAACTAACCCCCCCCATCCTTGGGGGTGCGCATTTCGTTGCCTTGATCTCACTGCGTTGCCCCCGCGCGCCCGACCTGCTTGAATTGAAGGCTAATCGGCATCGATCCTCATAGATCGGTGCCCGCGCGCTGTTTTGCGCGGGAAGCCCTATCAACAGCAGGCAAGGAGATCAGACATGAGCTTTGAGTCGCTCGTAGTCAAGCTCAAGAGCGGGGAGACCTTTTATTTCCCCGCAGGTGCCGTGAGCGGCGATCCGTCCACCCGCGTGGATAACCTGCGCTTTGCCATTGAAAACGGCACGCAGTTTAGCTCCGTCGATGATTATGGAGTCGACCGCGAGTTCAACGGCTATGACGTGGAGAACTACCACTTGGCTTAATTCCCCACAGTGAGTCACCGATAGTAATCTGAATCACTCCCTTATGCGTCCTGCGCTATAGGATGAGTGTTTATGACTCACTATCCACGCATGCGGACGTGGTCGTGGTATCTCCCCGATGAGCCACCTACCGGCGAGGTTTCCCTCACCGAGACCACCGATTTCTCCCGGCTCGGCGCCGCCACGTGGCGGCTGCTTGGTGCCCAGCGCACCGGCGTTATCGGCATCTTCGTTGCCACCCTCATCAACGCGCCGCTGGGCGCGTTGGTCTCCGTCATCATCGGCCAGACCACGCAGTATGCCTTCTCCGAGCCTTCCTGGCGCACCGTAGCGCTGCCGCTTGCGGCCACGGCGATCCTCCTCTTCATCGCCTATATCTGCGAGGCCACGGCGGATGCCTTCACGGATCTGAGCCAAGCCCGCACCACCCATACGCTGCGGTTGAACCTGCTGGATAAGCTGCTGGGTGCCTCCACCGCAGGCATTAGCCCCGGCCGGCTGCTCAACACGATGGATGAGGATTCGCACTACATCGGCCAACTCAAGCAGATCCTCAACTTCCCACTGGTCATGGTGGGCTACCTCTTGGGCGCGGTGGTCAGCCTGGCCCCGATTTCCTGGCAGGTCTCAGCTGTGCTGCTGGTTGGCGCACTCGCCACCGCGCTGGCCTCCTGGGCCACCACGAAGCCGCTGACGAGGATCGCCGCGCGCCGCCGCCAGTTGGAGAACACCGCGCTTTCACTCGCCACGGACTTCGCTCAAGGCTCCCGGGTCATCAAAGGCCTCGGCGCCAAGGACATCGCGCGCCAACGTTTTTCCGACGCCGCCCAGAACTCCTTGGGCGCCATGCTCCGCGAGGCCAAGCTATCCTCCCTCATGGCCTGGCTGCGCCAGATGGTTCCCGCCTCCTTTGCCGTGGGCATTCTTGCCTGGACCTCCTGGGAAACCTTCGAGGGCCGCATCGCCCCCGGCGGGATGATGGCGATCACCATGCTCGTCCCGCCCGCGCTCACAGCATTAGGTGTGTCTCTCGGCCTGCTCACGGAGAACTGGGCGCGGGCACGTGCCTCCGTGGAGCGCGTCGGCGAGCTGCTCGGCCAGCTTTCTTCCAACACCACTGAGGCCGCCGGCACGCCGATTAACCTCTCCCCCGGCTTGCACGTGTGGATGCCTATCAGCACAAAGGGGCGCAGCACCGTGGACTCTTGGGTGCGCTACCTCCATGAGCACGGTGCCTTGTGCCCGCCCCACCGCATCTCCGTGTTGGAGGGCACCCTGCAGGACAACGTCGATCCGCTGCGAAGTGCTAGCGCTACGCAGCTTCACGCCGCCCTTTACGCCTCCGCCTGCGAGGATATTGTTATCCGCCTCGGTGGGCTTGGTCCCAACGGTGAGCTGCCCACCGCGCCCATCGGTGAGGCGGGCCTCAACCTCTCCGGCGGCCAGCGCCAGCGCGTCGCGCTTGCCCGCGCGCTCGCCCTCGACCCCGATGTCCTCGTGCTGGACAACCCCACGACGGGGCTGGATTCGTTGACCCTGGCGGACGTCGCCAAGCGCGTGCGTGAACTGCGCGCCGGCAAGACCACCATGATCATTACATCCGCCTCCACGTGGGCCGCCAACGCCGATGAGGTGGTGGAGCTATGAGCCAGCAGGATCGCGCGGATGCCCTTGCACCTGCCTCCCCGCGGGAGTGTCTCCGTTTTCTGAAGACCCTGCCCAGTGCGCCCAGTCGGCTTGGCATCGCCCTTTTCTTCGGCCTGTTTACCGTTACGGTCATCATGATGAACCTGGTCTCCCAGGTGCTTGGCCGCGTCGTGGACATCATCCAGGGCGTGGAGATCCCCATCCTTGGCACGGGGCGCGCAGCCATGGTGGGCGCGCTCGTTGTTATCGCGGTGGGCTTCCTCGTGGAGGTCACCGGCCGCACCGTGGGCCGCTTATTGGTTACCTCCACCACCCGCCGGCTCTCGGTGGATCTGCGCACCTCAGCGCTGGATTCCACCCTCGGCGCCCCCGTGCCCGCCGTCATGGAATTGGGCACCGGTAACATCATCACGCGCCTATCCAAGGACATCGACACCGTCGTCATGACCATCTCCATGATGGGTGACCGCCTCGTGCTCACGCTCTTCATGCTGCCGCTGACCGCGCTCATGATGATCTTCATTCACCCCGCTTATGCGCTGCTTTTCATCGCGGTGAGTTGTCTGCTCTACCCCTTCATCCGCGGCACCATGCGGGATATCCCCGCCGTGGCCAACGAGGTGTCCTCGGTGGAGGCCTACCGCAACAACGTGCTGCTGGACACGATTCGCGCCCTGGAGACCCTCCGTCAGTTCTCCCTGAAGGATTGGGCGCATGCACGCATGGAGCGCTATTCCTGGGACACGGTGCAGGCCTGGGGCGACAAGGTGCCGCTCATCAACCGCATCCTGGGCCAAGGCGCCCTGGCCTTCGCGGTGTTGCTGCTGGGCTCCGTCCTCATGTCCGTGCCGATGGTGATGTGGGAATGGTTGACACCTGGCGAGGCCACCGCCGCCGTGCTGCTGGTCATGCGGTTGGAGATCCACGTGTTCAACATCCTCTTCTTCGCCGGCGAGATCCAGCATTCCGTGACGTCCCTCGGCCGCGCGGTGGCCCTGGCCACCTTGGACAACAGCGCTGGTACGAAGGAGCTCAAGGACACTCCCCGGCTGAACGACGCCCCCACCATCTCCATCGAGCACCTTTCCTACGCCTACCCCGGCGGGGCACGCGTGCTTGACGACGTCTCCCTGACCCTCACCGCCGGCACCACCACCGCCCTGGTGGGTACCTCCGGTGCGGGTAAATCCACGCTCGCCGCCCTCGTGGCGGGCCTGCAGTACCCATCGGCGGGGAACATCAGCCTCGATGGCATCGATACCGCCTCAGTGCCCAATACGTGGATTACAGAGCACGTCGCGCTCATTACCCAAGAAGTCCATCTCTTCTCCGGCACCTTGCGCGAGGACCTGCTCCTGGCCAAACCTGACGCCAGCGATGAGGATCTATGGCAGGCGCTTAACACCGTGGGCTTGGATAAACATTCGCGGTGGCTGCCCCAGGGCCTCGATACGCTCATTGGTGCGGGCAACGAAGAGATCGGTGCGGAGGCCGAGCAACAGCTTTCCCTGGCTCGCATGATCCTGCGCCAGCCGCCGGTGCTCATTATGGATGAGGCCACCTCCGAAGCCGGCTCCGAGCACGCCAAGGTACTCGAAAGCGCCGCCAAGGCAGTCACCAAGGGGCGCACCGCGCTCGTCGTTGCCCACCGCCTAGACCAGGCCCGCGAGGCCGACCGCATCATCGTGATGGAACAGGGTCAGATCGTTGAGGATGGCACCCACGCCGAGCTGATGGACCTCGGCGGGCGCTATGCCTCGGCCTATTCCCAATGGGAGCACGGCTCATAGGTGGTGCACGCCGCGTCCTACCATGGAAACTATGCATCTTCTTTCCCTCACCGAAGCTGACCGCACCTACCTCGCCCGTATTAACTTTCTTGCCGATACCTTCGGCGATGAGCACAAGGAACTCCCCGCGGGCTTCGAGGAAGGTTTTGATTATTACCTCGGCGGTTGGGAGCCTTCCCGCGGAGGTTTCATCGCCTGGGAGGGCCACGTCCCTGCCGGTGGCGTGTGGCTGAACTGGGGAACGGCGCAGCGCCATGGTTTCGGCCACGTTATTGAAGGCATCCCGGAACTTGCTCTAGCTGTGGAACCTCGCTTCCGCAGCCAAGGAGTGGGCACCATGCTTATCGACGCCGCCACCGAACTCGCCCGCGAGATGGGCGCCCCAGGCATCTCGCTGTCGGTGGCTAAAGATAATGACCGCGCCCACCGCCTTTACCTGCACCTTGGCTTTGAGCCGGTGAGCGAGAGAAGCGGGCACATCGTCCTGGTCAAGCGCTTCAAGGATGTCGACTAAGTTAAGCGAAAAGCTAAAGGGCGCTCACTGTGTGAGCGCCCTGTGGAGCATAGGGGAATCGAACCCCTGACCTTTGCATTGCGAACGCAACGCTCTACCAACTGAGCTAATGCCCCAATACCTGTAGAGCGTACTCCTCTCGGTAAAAGCAACGAAATCACCCCTATTACGGGCCTAGCGAAACCTCAGGAGTTAACTTCTTTCACTCTAGTTGCGTGTCACTAGGGATAATCCACCTTCACCGGACAGACAATAAAGCGTCTTAAGAAAGTCTGTGGAAGGTTGTCATGCGCCGAAAAAGTGTTCTTGTCCGCTCCCTCATCGCCCTTGCAGCAGCCACGGCCCTGCCTGGCGCCGCTGCTGCCGTGGAGCTTCCCCAGCCGGTGATTCAACAGCCGACGTTGCCACAGCTCCCCGACGTCCAGAAGGACATCCAACAACTAGAGCACGACGCCTACGATGCTCTTCCCAAGGAGCTTCAAAATAGTCCTGTCTTTGCCGGCTCCTCGCGGCCGGCTGCGAAGCCCGCGCCGACCGGCAAACAGCAGTCGCAGTCGGTTGCTGATGCCACCTGCTCCAACTGCGTGGCCATCACCTATGACGATGGCCCCGGCGAGTTGACCGCTCAGCTCCTCGACACCCTGAAGGCCAAGGACGCCCACGCCAGCTTCATGGTCTTGGCTCCCAGTGCCACCGCGCACCCGGATCTGCTGCGCCGTATGAAGGCTGAGGGCCACACCGTGGGAAACCACACCGCATCCCACCGCGAGCTCAACAAGCTCTCCCCCAGCGACGTGGACGGCGAGATCAAGGCCGGGGCCGCGGCAATCAAGGCAGCAACGGGTGAGAACCCGCGGTGGATGCGTCCCCCGTACGGTGCCACCAACGGCACCGTGGACGCCGCTGCGAAGGCTAATGGCCAGGCACAGGCCCTGTGGTCCGTCGACACCGTGGATTGGAAGGACCGCAATTCCGAGCACGTCTGTGAGGCCGCAGTCAGCGGGGCGCAGCCCGGCTCCATCGTCCTCATGCACGACATTCACGCCACAACCGTAGGGGCCGCAGACTGCGTCATCGACGGCCTGCGCGCGAAGGGCCTGGAACCGGTGAGCCTCGACCGCCTCATCCCCAATCCGCAGGCGGGAAAGCAATACCTCACCCGCTAGCGCACAGCAGCCTGTTCTGGGACCAAACTAAAGGCACCTTATGCAGATTTCCGTATCCATCTACCTGGTGTTTTCGGGTCGGAGGTCTCCATATGGTGCCTTTAGTTTGGTCCTTTAACCCGCCCCTGTGTGACCAGTTTGGCCGAACGCGAAAAGCGCCCAGCGTTTCCGCCGGGCGCCTTCCACTTATGCTGTGGAGCATAGGAGAATCGAACTCCTGACCTTCTGCTTGCAAAGCAGATGCTCTACCAATTGAGCTAATGCCCCATTGTTCCGTGGTGGGCCTATGCGCTCTAACCGACTGAGCTATAGGCCCTTGACCGGAACGAGTAGTTACTCTACATAGGACCGGCGATCTATTACAAATCGCCTGGTCATATGTAGTTTTTCTCGGTGATATTCGCTAGTTATGCGGTTCGTCTTGGAGGCGAATCTTGAATCCACCGAAGACGTCCACGATGGCGTTGTAGATCACCGCCAGAAGCGGCGCCAGGATGGTCATCAGCACAGCGATGATGGCACCAAACAGTGCGGCCGCGGAGACGACCAACCCGAAGGAGACCTCAAAGCCGCCGCCAACACCGCCGACGAGGCTATTGAAGGAATCCCAGATGCCCGCCTGGTCAAGGCCGAGATACAACAGGCACACGGCGATGATCCAGGCGACGAGGCCGACGAGGGACATGGCCAAGCCAACGCGGAACGCCGACATGGGCGAAATCCGGGCTAGGTGAAGCTCTCGTCCAATCATGGGTTACTCCTCGTCCTTATCGGCATCCTTGCTTTCAGCTTCGTCCTGCTTGGAGTCTTCCCCAAGCTTGAGGTGCTCAGGCTTGACGTCCTCCACGGACTTCTCACCCTTGGCCACTGCCTGGGCATTCTCCTCGCCGTCGTCCTCCACATTGCGGTCGATGGCCAGCAGTTCGACGTCGTCAGCCAGGTTAACCAAACGCACGCCCATGGTGGCGCGGGAGCTCGGGCGAATCTGGTTGACCTCAGTGCGCACCACGCCGCCGGCGGAGGTGATGGCGAAGATCTCGTCGTCCTCGTCCACAGCGATAGCCGCAATGAGCTTGCCGCGCTTCGGGGTGTACTTGAAGGTCATCACGCCGAGGCCGCCGCGGCCCTGCGGGGTGTACTCTTCGATGGCCGTGCGCTTGCCGTAGCCGCCGGAGGTGGCAACCAGGAGGAACTGACCGTCGTTGACCACAGACATGGATAACAGCTGGTCGTCGCCGCGGAAGCGCATGCCCTTCACGCCGGCGGTAGCGCGGCCCATTGGGCGGAGCTGGTCGTCGTCGGCAGTAAAGCGGATGGCCTGGCCCTGCTCAGAGGTGAGCAGGATGTCATCGCCCTCGTTGACCAGCTGAGCACCGATCAGCGCATCGCCCTCGTTGAGGTTGATGGCGATAAGCCCAGCGGAACGTGCGGACTCGTAGTCGGTGAGGCGGGATTTCTTCACGCGGCCCTGCTGGGTAGCAAGGACGAGGTAAGGAGCGTCCTCGTAGGACTGAATCTGGATGACCTGGGCGATCTTCTCCTCCGGCTGGAACTCCAGCAGGTTGGCCACGTGCTGGCCGCGGGCGGTGCGTCCGGCCTCCGGAAGCTCGTAGGCCTTGAGGCGGTAGACGCGGCCGAAGTTGGTGAAGAACAGGATCCAGTCGTGCGTGGAGCAGACGAAGAAGTTCTTGACAATATCGTCCTGCTTGAGCTCCGCGCCGCGCACGCCCTTACCACCGCGCTTCTGTGCCTTGTAGGCATCCACCTTGGTGCGCTTGGCGTAACCGGTAGCGGTGATGGTGACAACGACATTCTCGCGGGCAATGAGGTCTTCATCGGACACGTCACCGGAAGCGGCGACGATCTGGGTACGGCGCTCATCGCCGTACTTTTCGACGATCTCCTCCAGCTCATCGTGGACGATCTGACGCTGACGCTCCTCGCGGGCCAGGATGTCCTTGAGGTCCGCGATGATCTCCTCGATCTCCGCCAACTCATCAATGATCTTTTGACGTTCCAGGGCAGCCAGGCGGCGCAAACGCATGGCCAGGATGGCATCGGCCTGGATCTCGTCGACGCCGAGAAGCTGCATCAGGCCGTCACGTGCCTCCTCCACCGTCGGGGAACGGCGGATCAGCGCGATGACCTCATCGAGCATGTCGAGCGCCTTAACCAAGCCGCGCAAGATGTGGGCGCGCTTCTCCGCCTCATCCAGGCGGAACTGGGTACGGCGGACGATGACCTCAATCTGGTGGGCCACGTAGTAGCCCAGCATCTGATCGAGGCGCAGGGTGCGCGGCACGCCATCAACGATGGAGAGCATGTTCGCGCCGAAGGAGGTCTGCAGCTGGGAGTGCTTGTACAGGTTATTGAGCACCACGCGAGCCACGGCGTCACGCTTCAGGGTGACCACGATGCGCATACCCACGCGGTCAGAGGACTCGTCCTCGATCTTGGCAATACCGGCAATCTTGCCGTTGACCACGGACTCCGCGATGTTGGAGATCATGTTATCCGGGTTGACCTGGTAGGGCAGCTCAGTGATCACGATGGTCTGGCGGTTGCCCACCTCCTCAATGGAGGTCACACCACGCATACGGATGGAGCCGCGGCCGGTGGTGTAGGCATCCTTGATACCTTGGTCGCCCACAATGAGGCCCGCAGTCGGGAAATCTGGGCCCTTGACGCGCTCCATGCACGCAGCCAAGGCTTCTTCCTCAGAAGCATTCGGGTTATCCAGCAGCCAGTAGATGGCCTCCGCCAACTCGTTGAGGTTGTGCGGCGGGATATTGGTGGCCATACCGACGGCGATACCGCCGGAGCCGTTCATCAACAGGTTCGGAACGCGGGAGGGCAGGATAGTCGGTTCCTGCGTCTTGCCGTCATAGTTCGGCGCGAAGTCGACGGTATTCTCGCGAATATCGCGTACCATCTCCATCGCCAGCGGCGTCATACGGCACTCGGTATAACGCATAGCTGCCGGGCCGTCATTACCGCGGGAGCCGAAGTTACCTTGGCCGTCGACCAGCGGGTAGCGCATGTTCCACGGCTGGGCTAGGCGCACGAGGGTGTCGTAGATAGCGACGTCACCGTGCGGGTGGAACTGGCCCATCGTGTCCGAAACCGGGCGGGCGGACTTTACGTAGCCGCGATCCGGTCGGTAGCCGGAGTCATACATGGCGTAGAGGATGCGGCGGTGGACAGGCTTAAGACCGTCACGCACCTCTGGCAGGGCGCGGCCGACAATGACGGACATGGCGTAGTCGATGTAGCTCGACTCCATCTCCTCATTGATGTCAATTGGTTGGATGCGATCGAAAAGATCACCGTTATTGTCGCTCATAACGCCCTATCCTACCTTCTAGGGCCGTCTAAGGCCGTTTGTGGCACAGCTGTAGTATCACGGTGATACCATGTCCTCTATGGCTATGACGCTGCGCCTGACCCCGGACCAAGACCATGCGCTGACCTTGTTGGCTTCCGCGCAAGGAACCTCCAAGCACGAGGCGGTGGTCCGCGCCGTTGTTGCGGCGGCCGCGCGAACCCTCACCGATGCCGCCGTACAGGACACCGCGCGCCGGCTGCTGCCTGGGCGTTCAGAATTAGAAGCGGAGATCCGCCAGGCCCGAGGCGCACGCCAGTGAACGTAGAACAACTGCTCCTCGTCGCCCGTGAGTTTTGCCGGGCCCATCGGGTACGGATTAGTAATTTCGCCGCACTAGCCGCCGCGGCCGCCGCGAGTACAGCCACCATTGAGGGAATTGCCGTTCATGGCAACCGCGATGCGGCGGCGGAGTCACTGGAGACGGTCTTGCGTTCTGTCCCCGCGCTCAGCGGAAAGAATGAAGATTTCGCACGATTTTGCGCCGAGGTCTATCTTTCTGTTGCAGAAGTTATGTAAGTTAAACATGATAAAGAAGTCTCTATTCCCTTGTAGGAAGGAATCCCCCTATGCCCTCGAAGTCTTTGAAGAAGTTCCTCGCCGCCGGTGTCGTGGCCACCACCCTCGCCACCGCCGCAACGCCAGCTGCGAGCGCTAAGACCGCCGACAATGACTGGCAGAAAAACCTCAACCCCGACTTCGAGCAGGGCGAAGGCGGCTCTTCCCTCACCGGCTCCACGCCGATCGACATGACGCTCATCATCGGCGGTAGCATCGCCGCCGCAGCGGCACTGCTCAAGCTGGTAGTGGATAACGTCCCGGCACTGCGCGCCCAGGTAGACGAGTTTGCCGCCCAGATCGGGATGGCCGGCTCCTCCGGTTCTTCTGAGAACAGCCGCCTCTACGAAGGTGGCCTCGACTTCGACCTCGAGCGCCTGGCCCGCACCAACGGCTTCCCGGAGATTGCTGACCAGCTCGCCGCGCTCAAGGCAGGCTCCACCGCACCGGCACAGTAAGCTCGCCTGTATGACAAACCTCACCCAGCTTCTCCAATCCCCTACCCGCAACGCCGTAGTGGCGGACTTGGCCACGGCCGCCGATGACACCGTCTCTTCGCTCTCCGGCATTTCCGGAATGGCCTTCAAAGGCGCTTTAGGCGCCGCCAAGAAGGCAGATTCTAAGGTCTTGTCCAAGGGAATCAACCACATGCTTCCGGAGTTGCTCAATAGCCTGGATTCCTACTGGAAGGAATTCGAAGGCTCTGAGCAGTCTGACTTCGGTACCTACCTGGACGGGCGCAGCGCTGAGATTACCGAAGCCATCATGGCAACCGCTGACAAGGCCGCGGAGAATGTGAACGCGCCTGGCATCGCCCGCACCTACAAGTCACTGCGCGGCAAGGCCTCCTCGATTCTGGAGCCCAACGTCGCGACCATCGGCCGCGTTCTGCAGCGCCATATGGGCACTGTTTAAGCGCCTGCTTGACGACGAAAAAGACCAGCACCTCAGTTGAGGTGCTGGTCTTTGCGGGTTTTGTGTAGCGCTTAGACGTCGAGGAAACGAACGTCCTTCGCGCGGCGGGTAATGAAGGAGCGGCGGGCGGCCACGTCATCACCCATGAGGATGGAGAAGAGCTCATCGGCGCGCTGTGCATCTTCGAGGTCCACGCGGCGAAGCACGCGGGTAGTCGGATCCAGGGTGGTCTCCCACAACTCGGAAGCGTTCATCTCACCCAGACCCTTGTAGCGCTGGATGCCGTCGTCCTTATTGATCTTGCGTCCCTGCTCCAGGCCCTCAGCAAGCAGCTTGTCACGCTCGGCGTCGGAGAAGGCGTAGCCCGGCTGGCCCTTGCCCCACTTCAGCTTGTACAGCGGCGGGTTAGCCAGGAAGACGTGGCCATCCTCAACCAGCTGCGGCATGAAACGGAAGAGCAGGGTCAGCAGCAGCGTAGCGATGTGTTGGCCGTCCACGTCAGCATCGGCCATGAGCACGATCTTGTCATAGCGCAGCTTGGAAATGTCGAATTCTTCGTGGATGCCGGTGCCCAGGGCCGTGATGATGGCCTGAACCTCAGCGTTCTTGAGCACCTTGTCCATACGGGCCTTTTCCACGTTGAGGATCTTGCCGCGCAGCGGCAGGATGGCCTGGAACATGGAATCGCGGCCGCCCTTGGCAGAACCACCTGCGGAGTCACCCTCCACGATATAGAGCTCAGAAAGCTTCGAGTCCTTGGAACGGCAATCCGCCAACTTACCCGGAAGGCCACCGAGGTCACCGGCGGACTTGCGGCGTACCAATTCGCGCGCCTTTCGCGCCGCCACACGGGCGTGCGCAGAGGACACGGCCTTGTTGATGATGACCTTGGCCTCAGCCGGGTTGGCATCGAACCAATCGTTGAGGTGCTCGTTAACGGAGCGCTGGACAAATCCTCGAATCTCCGAGTTACCCAGCTTCGTCTTGGTCTGGCCTTCGAACTGCGGATCCCCAACCTTGACGGAAATGACGGCGGCAAGGCCTTCGCGGCAATCTTCGCCGGAAAGGTTGCCATCCTTTTCCTTGAGGAGCTTGTGCTCCTTGGCATAGCGATTCATCAGTGAGGTCAGCGCCGCGCGGAAGCCTTCCTCGTGCGTGCCGCCTTCGTGAGTGTTAATGGTGTTGGCGAAGGTGTGGACGGACTGCTTGTAGCCCTGGTTCCACTGCAGCGCGATTTCCACCTCATGATCCTCACCCTTAACGTCGAAGGCAACGATGGTGGGGTGGATGGCGGTCTTGTTCTTGTTGAGGTGCTCAACATAGTCCTGCAGACCGTTTGGGTAGTGGTAGGTGACTTCCTTCTTCTTTTTCTTGGACGCCTGGTCTTCGTCACCGTCGGCAGCCTCAGTGGACTCCCTCTTCTCATCCAGGCTGCTCAGGCTCACTGGGGCATCGCCAGCCTCGGCGATCTCCTCCAGTTCGGCCTGTTCCTTAGAGATGGCGCGCTCATCGCGCAGCACGATGGTCAGGCCCTTGTTCAGGAAGGCCATCTCCTGCAGGCGGCGAGCGATCGTGTCGTAATTAAACTCGACGGTCTCAAAGATCTCCGGGTCCGGCCAGAAACGGATGGTGGTTCCGGTACCGCGAGCATTATCGCCTTCCACGAGTTCATCCGGGATGGCGTTGTTGAAGTTCTGGTACCAGTGCTTGCCGTCGCGCTTGATGTCTGCCTCGACGCGGGTGGACAAAGCGTTGACCACGGAGATACCCACGCCGTGGAGGCCGCCGGAAACGGCATAGGATTCGGAGTCGAACTTACCGCCGGCATGCAGCTGGGTCATAACCACCTGGACAGTGGGAACGCCAGAGGCGTGCATTTCCACCGGGATACCACGGCCGTTATCGATAACTTCGATGCCGCCGTCTTCGCGGAGGGTGACGATGACCTTGTCAGCAAAGCCCGCCATCGCCTCATCGACGGAGTTGTCAACGATCTCCCAGATCAGGTGGTGCAGGCCACGGGCACCGGTGGAACCGATGTACATGCCGGGGCGCTTACGGACGGCTTCGAGGCCCTCCAGAATTGTGATTGACCCCGCATCATATGCGTGTTGTTCAGCCACGGATTCGTGTTCTCCTTTTGGCTAGAGCTAAATCTAAGACTCTAGCCATTCTACACTGTGTCCCCCCACGCAAGGGCACTGCACGCCCGTGAGAGCCCCAAATTTGCGTGAATTTCGCGGTCGCCCAAAATCAGCCGTACGTATCTTGCGAACCTTGCGGCTTGACCCATTGACGGCCCTCATAGTTGCGGTGCTGCTTGGGGCCCTGAATGTGCAGCTTAACCACCACGTCTGGGCCGAGGCGATCTGCAATCTTCTGCAAAATGGGGCGCTGCAGGTAGCGCAACTCGGTGGCCCAGCTGGAAGAATCGCACGCCACGTAGACAACCTGCTCCTTGATGGTGAGCGGTTGCGTGTGCGCGGCGATGCGCTCGCCGACGAGGTTCTCCCAATTACCCATGACCCAACCATGAGCCAATTCGTGTTCCCAGCCGCGTTTGCCAATCTCTCGTTGAATCTGTGCGCCGAGGCTAGGGATCTCGAGGCTGCGGCGCCGGCGGCGGCCATCGGGTCCGCTCGGCCGGCCACGCCGATACGGCGTTGGCTGTTGCTCCGAAGGAGTCGGCGTCAGGTTCATCTTGGGAGCCGGCTTGTTGAGCTTCGGCGGGTTCTTGGAATTACTTCGCGTGCGCTCGAAGAGCGCCTTGACCGGATCGAAGTCCTGCTCAGTCATCCTCGTCACCGCCCGCCGTATACGGAGCGATCTCGGAGATTCGGCCCTCTTCGGTATCTCGCACTGTGACCGTAAAGCGTTCAATGGGCTGCAAGTTTCCGGGCAAATCCTCATCCACCGCCGCAGTAATGAGCACCTGCTCCGCACCCGCGGTGAGGTGAACGAGCTTTTCGCGCCTTTTCGCATCGAGCTCGGCGAAGACATCATCAAGGATGAGAATCGGATCAGTGCCGTCTTGGCGCAGCAGGTTGAACTCCGCCAGCCGCAAGGAGATGGCATAGGACCAGGTCTCGCCGTGGCTGGCAAAGCCCTTGGCGGGGCTCGTGCCAAGGTTGAGCACCAGATCGTCGCGATGCGGGCCAACGAGCGAGATGCCGCGTTCGATCTCTCGTTGACGCTTCGTGGCAAGCTCGGTGAGCATCATGGCCTCGATAACCTCGCGGTCTGAGATGTCCACGGTGGACTTGTAGTCAATGGCGGCCGGTCGCGACTCCGGGGCGAGCCCGGCATAAGCGGCGGGAATGTGCTCGCGGAGTTCGTCGACAAGCGCCAGGCGTGCCTGAATCACCTGCGCGCCGAGGGAAGACAGCTGCGTATCCCACACGTCGAGAGTGGCCAGCGCCGAGGCACCGTCACTGTCGCTGTAACCCCGGCGCAAGCTTGGCGACGCCGACTTCAACAACGCATTGCGCTGCTTCAGGACCTTGTCATAATCAGCTTTCACTCCCGCCAGGCGTGGCATGCGCGAGGCAATAATGTCATCCAAATACTGGCGGCGTGCTGCAGGTTCGCCGCGCACGAGGGACAAATCCTCCGGGGAAAACAACACGGTTTTCACCACGCCAAGTAACTCGCGCGGGGACTTCAGGCGCGTGCGGTTGATCTGCGCCTGGTTGGCCGCGTGGGGTTTGATGAGCAAGTGCGCGGTGAGCTCTCTGCCCTGGTTCACCGCGGTGGCGGAGATGCGGGCATTGTGCGCGCCGTGGCGCACGAGGGGGGCATCGTGGGCCACACGGTGCGAAGAAAGATGCGCGGTATACCCGATGGCCTCGACGATATTGGTCTTGCCGAAACCGTTGCGGCCGACAAACAGGGTGATCCCCGGCTTGAGGTTGAGGGTGAGCTCGGGCCAGGAGCGGAAGTCCCTGACATCGAGATCGCGAATATACATATGGCCTAGCCTGGCAAGCGCACTGGCATCAGCAGGTAGGTGAAATGAGTTTCTGGAGTCGGGAACGAGCCGTCCTCATTGGCCGCTGGTAGCTCCTCCGGCTCCGGAATCATGATCGCAGGCCGCGAAGGCTCGGTAAAGCCAAAGACCACGCGGTCCGTGTGGACCACGGCCAATCCATCCTTGAGGTAGGACGGGTTGAAGGCGATGACGAAGTCCTCACGGCCATTGAAAGCACAGGGCAGAGATTCGCTGGCGCGGCCAGAATCGGCGCCTGCTGCCAAGGTCACCTCGCCCTCGCGGAATTCCATGCGGATCTGCGCATTGCGATCCGTCAACAACGAGACGCGGCGAATGGCTTCCTGGAGCGGAGCAACCTCAATGCTGGCCATAGCGCTGTGGGTCTTGGGCAGCAAGGGTGCAACGTTGGGGAAATCCGCGTCCAGCATGCGGGTGGTGGTCTCGCGGTTATCCGCATGCAGGCCGAACAGGCCTTCCGCAGCGATGTTCTCACCAGTGCCCACGGCGATTTCAACCGGGATGTTGAGGTGCGTGTCCAAGGAACGGCCGGTCTCCTGCAACGTCTTGGCCGGGACGAGGAGCTTGGCCTGGACGTCAGGAGATACCGGCTCCCACTCGAAGGTGCGCATGGCCAGGCGGAAGCGGTCCGTTGCCGTCATTTCCACGTGAGAACCATTGATGTCAATGTGCACGCCGGTGAGCATCGGCAGCGTGTCATCCTTGCCGGCCGCGGCAACGACCTGGCTGATGGCTTCGACGAAGAGCTGCGGGTTAATGGTGCCGGTGACCTCCGGCAGGACAGGGAGTTGGGGGTAATCATCCAGCGGGATGAGCGGCAGCTCGAAGCGCGAAGAACCACAGGTCAACAGAACCTTGTTATCCTCCTGCGTCATCTCGATTTCCTTGTTGGGCAAGGAAGCAACGATGTCAGAGAGCAACTTACCGGCCACTGCGATGCGTCCCGGCTCATCCACCATGCCGGCGATGCGCACGCGGGTGGAAACCTCGTAGTCGAAGCCGGTGAATTCCAAACCATTGTCATCCGCGGTGATCAGCATGGCGCGCAGTACTGGTTGGGTGACCTTCGAAGGAAGGCTGCGCGCGACCCACGCTACGGCGTTAGCGAGATCATCTTTGGCAACGCGAAATGACACGGACTGCTCCATGATGGTGAGACGCTCCTCTAGTTGCGGATGGAAGATTCTTGCAAGCTCACTCCAACTTACAGGATCGGTGCCGAAGCACAGGATTTTGTCATTCACCTTCCGTGCTTTGCGATTCAAGCGCGCGACCGTGCAGGGCGCCGACGAATCACACACATCCTTTTTCTTCTTGGTTAGGGAGAAAACAAAATAGGAGTAGTAATAAGCGCTGTGGGATCTGTGGACAACCCGCTAAAAGCCAAGCTCTTCACGGTGAAACGATCTGTGAGTCAGGGTGTGGGATCACTGTGATCAAATGACAAGAAATGTGAGTAACTGGGTCGGGGTCAAAGTTATCCACAATTCATCCCCAGATCTGTCTGCGCTGATCACAGAGTTAATCACAAGGGCGATGACCCTTCTGATCTGCTGTGGAAGAAGAAAACGTGATAAGGATCTACAAATTACAACAATGAAATTACACAGCTGTGAATAACGGTGTGGATAACTTTTGGGTGGATAGCAAAGACGCCCCTACCCACGCCCGCGGGGAGGAAATTGCGGGAGGTGGGCAGGGGCGTCGCCAAGCGCTGCGTGGTGCTAGCGCTGGTTGTGGTTCTTCACGCGTTGGGTTAGGGCCTGGATCTCGTCGTACGTGTTGCGGTTCTCAGTCATCTCCTTACGGATCTTGCGGTCCGCATAGATGACGGTGGTGTGGTCCTTGCCGCCGAATTGATCACCAATCTTCGGCAGGGAAAGCTCTGTGAGCTCGCGGCACAGATACATGGCCAGCTGGCGGGCGTGGGCGACGGCGCGCTTCTTACCAGAACCGCGCAGGGTATCCACGTCGATGTCGAAGTAATCCGCTGTGACCTCGATGATGGCCGCCGCGGTGATCTGGCGATCCGCAGAGTCCGGGGCTAGATCATGCAGGGCAATCTCCGCCATCTCCAAACTGATCGGTTCATTGACCAGGGAAGAATACGCAGAAACACGGATGAGCGCGCCCTCCAGCTCGCGGATCGAGGATTCGAAGCGAGAGGCGATGAGCTCGAGGACCGAGCGATCGACGTCGGTGCCGTCCGCGGAGGCCTTCTTCATGAGGATGGCGATGCGCGTTTCCAGGTCTGGCGGCTGAATATCCGTAATCAGTCCTCCCTCGAAGCGTGTGCGCAGGCGATCCTCCAGCGTGGTCAGCTGTTTCGGAGGGCGATCGGAGGACAAAATGATCTGTTTATTGGCCTGGTGCAGCGCATTGAAGGTGTGGAAGAACTCCTCCTGCGTGGACTCCTTGCCCTCTAGAAACTGGATGTCATCGACCATGAGGATGTCCAGGTTGCGGTAGCGGCGCTTGAAGGATTCCTGGCGGTCATCACGCAGGGAATTGATGTAGTCGTTGGTAAATTCCTCCGAGGAAACGTACTTCACGCGCAGGCCCGGATGCAGGACCTGGGCGTAATTACCGGCCGCGTGCAGAAGGTGGGTTTTGCCCAAGCCGGAGCCGCCCCAAATGAAGAGAGGGTTATAGGCGCGGGCGGGGTTTTCGGCCACGGCCACGGCGGCGCCGTTGGCAAAACGGTTGGAGGACCCGATGACGAAGTTTTCAAAAGTGTGCTTCGGGTTGAGGGACTTTTCGCGGTTTGGGTTGTGCGCCGGTTCCTCGCGCGGGATGCGCGGCCCGGTTGCCTCGGGGTAGCCGCTCGGAACGCTGCTTTGCTGATCGCTGTAGTGCTGCGCCAACTCATCCAAGCTGGCCGGAGAATGCGCAGTGTCCCAGGAGCGCGGTTGATGGTGGCTTGGCGTCTCTGGCTGAGTAGGTGGCGTGGGCGGCATGGGCTGCTGGAAAGCCTGTGCCTGGTGCCCCATGCCGTGCTCGGGGGCCTCTGTTTGGATGGGGCGCTGGGGTGCGGGCGCTTCTGGCGCTTCTTCGTGAGCCGGCTGCGGCGGCGCCGCAATGGTCACGGCCAAAGAACAAGGGCGCCCCATATGCTGCGACAAGGTGCGGGTGATGTACTCCCCCAACTCGGCCTCGATGACATTCTTGGCGTTCTCGTGCGGAGCGGCGATCAGCGCATAGCCATCACCGATCATGATGGGCTCTACAAGTTGAAGATTGAGGCGCTGGCTATGGGAGAAATTAGGTACGTCCGAACTTGGTTGTTCGGACTGAGCCAGTAAATCACTGACCACAGCTTTCCAGCTGGCCCGGAGGGCTGCTTGCGGATCAGACAAAACGCCTACCTTCTGTGTAGTTACAGTTCACGCGGTGTCATCGGCCGGGGCCGGCCACACCTACTCGGTTCCCTGAAGAAGAGGCTTTGGGAGCTGAGTATTTACTGCGTGACTGTGGGTTGGGGATCGGGGATGGACGGATGGATGAGGAGAGATACAGGATGAGAAATCACATGAAGTTGTAATTTCCACCGAAGATTCCACACGATGTTTTGGTGTGTAACCTCGGAATCCACAAAGTTATCCACAAGTGTGGATAGGTGGTTTATCCACAGCCTATCTCATAGCTGTGGATAACTGTACATCGGCTCCTCAATGCAGTTAACCTGCATAAACAGCAAAAGTCTCAAGTCTTCATTGAGAGTTATCCACACCCTGTGGGTGACTGTGGAATTCGATTCCTCAGTTGTACCGCGTTATGGGGGCGCTGTCTAACGCACTTTTATGCGCGCTCGGCACGGTGGCGCCAAGCGCGGCGCAAGAACGGCGAGAGGGGGCACTTGCCGCGCAGCATGTGGGCAAAAAGTGGCGTTCTAGCTGCGGATAAAAACATCTTTGTAATTTCGGGGACACCCAGTGTGTCGATTTGTTTCGCGCACTATCTGTCACGTAACCTGTGATGGTCTATCGCAACAGTGCATGGTGCACATGTTGCATGTGGGAATGCCTCGCCACGCCTCACGGCGCTTCACGTGCGAAGCCACATCCCCACGTACACCATTCATCAGTGGATGTTTATGCCCACCGCCCTTACCGGCGTGTGGCTGTGCCATCCACCAACAACTTCAAGGAGTTAATCGTGGCAAAGGGTAAGCGTACCTTCCAGCCGAACAACCGTCGTCGCGCTCGTAAGCACGGCTTCCGTACCCGCATGAGCACCCGCGCCGGCCGCGCCATCGTCGCCGCTCGTCGCAAGAAGGGTCGCGCTAAGCTCACCGCTTAATTCATGCTTCCAGCCCAGCACAAGCTCACGTCCCCGAGGCAATTTCGGAGGACCATCAAGGGCGGGCGCCGGGCGGGCACGCGCACTGTCGTCGTGCATTTGCGCTTTAACGACGGTGAAGACGACATCGCGGCCACTGGGCCGCGGTTCGGCCTCATCGTGTCGAAGGCCGTCGGGAATGCCGTGGTTCGCCACCGCACCTCCCGGCGGCTTCGTCATGTGTGCATGTCCCTCATGCGCGATGGCGTCAACGGGACAGTATTGCCCGCCAATGTTGACATTGTTATCCGCGCCTTGCCCGCTAGCGGTAGTGCCACCAGTGAGCGCCTTGAGCGTGATATCCGCAAAGCACTAAGCACATGGGATATCTGAACTCTCAAGGAGAGGAGATTCCTGAAGCCCGCGGGTTCGGGAGAGTCCTAGTTCACGGGGTGCGCTTCTACCAAAAGCACTTGTCAGGCCTTAAGATGGTCTCCACCTGTCGTTTTGAACCGACGTGCAGTGCCTATGCTCTCGAAGCCATCTCCATCCATGGAGCCTTCAAGGGGACGGGCATGGCCCTCGCCAGGTTATGCAAGTGCGGTCCCTGGCACCCGGGCGGGTTTGATCCGGTACCGACCAAACAACAACTGAGGTAAACAACTCTCGTGCTTAATTTCATTTATTGGCCAATTTCAGCCGTCCTGTGGTTCTGGCATTGGCTCTTGAGCTTCGTCCTTGATTCCGCATGGGGCGGAACCTGGATCATCGCCATCGTTCTTCTGACATGGACGCTCAAGGCCATCATGGTCAAGCCGACCATCACGCAGCTGCGCTCTTCACGCAAGATGCAGGAGATCCAGCCGCAAATTCAGGAACTGCGCACCAAGTACGCCAATGACCAGACCAAGGCTGCCCAAGAGATGCAGCGCATCTACAAGGAAGCCGGCGTTCGTCCGGTGGCGGGCTGTCTGCCGATGTTCGCGCAGATCCCCATGTTCATTGGTCTGTTCCACGTGCTGCGTTCCTTCGACCGCACCGTTGCCGTCGCCGGTGGCGTGGGCCACCCGGCGGGTGAAGCAATGTCGGAGGAGATGAACGCCTCCATTGCGAACTACATCTTCGAACCTGAGCTGGTGAAGCAGTTCGTAGACGCCAAGATCTTCGGTGTCCCGCTCGTGGCCAACCTGAGCCTCAACTCCGGTCTGGAGATTGTTAAGGAAACCACCACCGCACAGGCGGCCTTCATCATCGTGCCGCTCATCGCCATCATTGCGACGCTGACCCACTTCAACGCCCGCATGACGCTGAACCGTCAGGAGGCGCGCCGCGCGGCCGGCAAGACCGCTACCCCGCAGGGTCAGAACGCGGAGATGATGCAGCAGCAGATGGCCATGATGAACAAGATGATGCTGTGGTTTATGCCGGCAATGCTGGTGTTCTCCGGCTTCATCTGGCCCATCGGCTTGCTCTTCTACATGCTGGCCAACACCGTGTGGACCTTCTTCCAAACTCGCATCGTCTACGCCAAGATGGACCGCGAGGAAGAAGAAGAGGCAGCTGCCAAGGCTGAGCTCAAGCGCACTTCTGCCCCGAAGCCGGGCGCACGCAAGAAGGATCACCGCTCTAAGAAACAGCGCCGCAAGAACAACTAGAACGTAACCCAGGAGTTTTCACAGTGACTGAATCTGTGTCCGACACTGTGCCACTGGACCCGTCTGACGTCTTCGGATCGCGTCTGCCGCTCGCGCAGAAATACCACGATTCGCTGGCTACGGACGGGTCCACCCGTGGTTTTATAGGTCCCCGCGAGGTCCCGCGCCTGTGGGAGCGCCACCTCATTAACTGCGCCGTGGTCGCGGAGGTAATGCCGCAGGGCGCCACGCTTATCGACGTCGGCAGTGGCGCCGGCTTGCCCGGCATCCCGCTCGCCATCGCGCGCCCTGACCTGACAATCACCCTCATCGAGCCGCTGCTGAAGCGCTCCACTTACCTCAACGAGGTCGTCGACCTGCTGGGCCTCGATAACGTCACCGTCATCCGCGGCCGCGCCGAGGAAGGCCCGGTGAAGAAGGCCGTTAAGGGTGCCGACATCGTGACCTCCCGCGCGGTGGCCCCGTTGGGCAAGCTGGCCAAGTGGTCCCTGCCGCTGGTTCGCAAGGGCGGAGAGATGATCGCTCTCAAGGGTTCCTCGGTGCACGAGGAGCTGGAGCGCGACGCAGCCGACATCAAGCGCGCCGGTGGCGGAAAAGCCGAGGTCATGACCATCCACGGCACCACCATTATCCGTGTCCCGCGCGTGAACTAAAGTAGACGGCATGACTCATCCTCGTCTTATCACCATCGCGAACCAGAAGGGTGGCGTGGGTAAAACCACCTCCGCCGTCAACCTTGCCGCCGCGCTCGCTGAGGCCGGCAAGAAGGTCCTGGTGATCGACTTGGACCCGCAGGGCAATGCCTCCACCGCGGTGGGCGCGGAGCACACCTCCGGCACCAAATCCAGCTATGAGGTTTTGTTGGGTGACTGCAGCGCGGAGGATGCGATGCAGCACTCCCCCGACGATGAAAACCTCTACTGCATCCCCGCCACCATCGACCTCGCCGGCGCGGAGATTGAAATGGTCTCCCTGGTTCGCCGCGAGTTTCGCCTGTATGACGCCCTGCACAACGGCTTCCTCGAAGAGCATGGCTTTGAGTACGTTTTTATTGACTGCCCACCATCTCTAGGCTTGCTCACCATCAATGCGATGACGTGCGCAGAAGAGGTCATTATTCCCATCCAGTGTGAGTACTACGCCCTGGAGGGCGTGGGCCAGCTGCTGGGAAATATCTCCATGATCCGTGAGCACCTCAACGAGGATCTGCACATCTCCGGCGTGCTGCTCACCATGTTCGACGCCCGCACCAAGCTGGCAGAGCAGGTGGCCAATGAAGTGCGCGAGCAGTTCGGCGCCGTCGTCTTAGGCAACGTCATCCCGCGCTCCGTTCGCGTTTCGGAGGCGCCGGGTTATGGTAAGACGGTTATCGCTTATGACCCGTCGTCGACAGGCGCCCGCGCCTACGCCGCCGCCGCACGCGAGTTGGATAAGCGCGGGGACTACACGCCGCACCCCACCACGGGTGCCATTGGCGTGAGCCCAGAGATTTTCGCGGAATTGGAAGGATAGGACACCGTGGCAGATAAGAAGGCAGACCACAAGCCGGAGCAGCGCCAGGGCGGTTTGGGCAAGGGCTTGGCCGCGCTCATCCCGTCCGGCCCGGGTGCGCCCTCCCGCAAGCCACGCTTGGGAGATTCCGCCGCAGATATCATTCTCGGTGCGTCCACCGGCGCTCCTAAGGATGCCGGCACGAAAAGGGTGCAGGGTGCGCCCACTATCCAGCAATCCTCGGGTTCGAAGAAGCGTCAGGCCAAGCCTTCGGTGATTGGTGCGACTTACCGCGAGATTTCCGTTGGTGACATCATGCCCAACCCGAAGCAGCCGCGTACTGTCTTCGACGAGGATGACCTGGCCGAGCTGGTCCACTCCATCAAGGAATTCGGTCTGTTGCAGCCGGTCGTGGTCCGGCCTTCCGAGGAGGGCGGCTTCGAGCTCATCATGGGTGAGCGCCGCTGGCGCGCCTCTTCCAAGGCGGGCCTGGCCACCATCCCGGCTATCGTCCGCGATACCAAGGATGATGACCTCCTGCGGGACGCTCTGCTGGAGAATATCCACCGCGTGCAGCTCAACCCGTTGGAAGAAGCACACGCCTATCAGCAGCTTCTTGAAGAATTTGGGGTTACCCAAAATGAGTTGGCTGACCGCATTGGTCGCTCGCGCCCGCAGGTGACCAACATGATCCGCCTGCTCAAGCTGCCGGTGGACGTGCAGAAGCGCGTTGCCGCGGGTACGTTATCGGGCGGTCACGCCCGCGCGTTGCTGGGTTTGCCGGATGCAGAGGCCATGGAGCTCATTGCCAATCGCGTCGTGGCCGAGGGCCTTTCTGTGCGAGCCACCGAGGAAGCCGTCACCCTGTACAAGCGCGATGGCAAGCCAGCCGAGCCAACCAAGAAGCCCGCTGCCCCGCAGCCGCAGTTCTTTACGGACTCCGCCGAGCGCTTGGCTGATCGCTTCGACACCAAGGTCACCGTCACCATGGGCAAGCGCAAGGGCAAGATGGTCGTCGAATTCGGTGACCAGGAGGATTTCGAGCGCATCCTAGCGCTCATTGAGGGCAAAGAAGGCAGCTAGCTCGCCATGCTCGTTCAGGCCGTCAAGGAAGGTGTTGCTATCAACCCCTTGGCGGCCCGATCTATTTTTTGGGAGCTGAAAACCACGGTCGCTGACCCTGCATTTGAAAAGGAGGCATGGATCAGCGCCACCCTGCTGCGCTGCGGCGAGTGCGGTTTTACCGTGGGCGATGAGGCCACGCTCCTCTTCTGTCCGCCTGAGCTTGCCCCCGGTGTGGCCAAGCTGCCCACTTCCCCCGTCTCGGAGGATGCGGTCCTGGTGACTTCGCTATTTGTAAAGCCGCACCGCGCGGCGAAGGGCTTGGAAGCAGTGCTTCTCGACGCCACCATCATGCACCTCACCTCACGCGAGGCTAGCGCCGTTGAGGCCTTTGGCTTTCGTGATGCCCGCCAGGCCGAAGAGCTCCTCCGCGAGAAACCCGCTCGCATAGGCCTATTACCTGTGGAGACGCTGGAGTCCGCCGGTTTCATGGTGGTGCGTGATCACCCTATTACCCCGCGCCTGCGCCTCGAGCTTCCCCCGGCCTTTGACCTGCTGACCGCAGCCGCGGTGGAGGACCTCCTCGCCCGCGCTTTGGCCTAATCCCTTTAGGAAGAGCGCTCGGCGCGCAGCAGCTCGTCGAAGCGGTAGGTGCCGGTCACGGCGGTGTCATCGTCCAAGAGGTAGAGGCGCTTGACGGAGACGACAATCGCTTCGGCGATGTCATCGCGGCGATCCGGGTTGGTCAGGATTGCCACGTCCCTGGGGCTGGTCAGGTAACCCAGCACCACCTGCACCACCGGCATCTGCGTCAGGCGTAACAACGCCCACGTGCGGCCGTGGTTGCGGCAGTTACCCAGCTCGGTGCGGGCAACGATCTCACGCTGGATGAAGCCGGAGAGCGTCTCGCCGATGAGGGAAGAGTTGCCGGATTCCGACCCAAAGTAGAAGGTGGCTACGCCGTTGGCTTTCTCCGTGGGGTATTCATCGCAGGCCAGTGAAATAACCAGGTCGGCGTCGAATGCATTGGCCATATCTGCGCGGTCACGAATCGATGGGTCATCGTTGCGCGGGCGGGAGATGATGGTCTCCATGCCGGCGGCGATCATGCGCCCGGCAACGCGCTCAGCCAAATCCCAGAGGATCTCCTCCTCCGTGATGTCACCAAAGCGTCCCCTGACCGTGTTGCCCTTGTTGAGGCCACCCAGGCTGGGGTCGATCACAACGCGCTTGCCGGCCAGCTTCGGCCCGGCGTTGCGCACGCGCTCGCGTTCCTGGATATTGTGCGCCGAGCCGCCAGTGATACGCCGACCCAGCAGGTTGAGGGCGTTAATGGTGGCGGGGCCACAGATCCCGTCACTGCGCAGGCCAGAGTTGAGTTGGTATTCCGCCAGCGCCGCGTAGGTGCGGGCACCGAAATGGCCATCGATGCGTTCTTGATAGAAGCCAAGCTCCTGCAGTTGTTCTTGGAGCTGTGCTACGTCATCGCCCACCTGCACGTTGCCCGGTTCATAGGCCAGAACGCGGGCGCCCAGCGTGTAGGAAGCCTGGCGTAGCTCGCGCAGAGTGAGGTCATCAATATCGCCGCTAGGCACGATGCCGCGGGATTGCTGGAAGGCCTTGAGGACCTCAGCTAAATCGCTATCAAAGTGCTTATCGGCTTCGGAGTACTTTTGCTTCTTCCAGTCGGACAACGTCCCCTGGTAGTCAGTCATCAGGCCGAGGCGGGCAAGGGTTGCGCGTGCTTCGGCGACCCGAACGCTCTGGTCACCTACACGTAAAACGCGGTTCACACCTACCCCTTTCGTGATCAAGGAGGCGCACCGCAGTGCGCCATCAACGAGTTAAAGAATACCAGTTAGAGCTGTTTCTTTATCTGCGCCACGATGTCGGCCTTGGAACGCAGGCCGACGAACTCATCGACCTTCTCACCATTCTTGAAAATCAGCACGGATGGGATGGACATGATCTGGAACATGGCACCCAGGGTGCGCTCCTCGTCCACGTTGACCTTGACTACGGAGACGTCGTCACCGAGTTCTTCGGCCACCTCTTCGAGGATCGGGGACAACTTCTTGCACGGCCCACACCATTCAGCCCAGAAGTCCACGACGACGGGCTTGCCTGCCTCCACGACGTCCGCGCGGAAGGAATCAGTAGTGACGTTCTTAATGTTGCTCATGTGACTATTAACGGTTATCGGCGAGGAAATGTTCCGCATCAATGGCCGCGCGGCAGCCGGAGCCAGCCGCGGTGATGGCCTGCTGGTAGTGGTCATCCACCAAGTCGCCGCAGGCGAAGACACCGGGCAGCGAGGTCTTAGTCGAAGGCTGCTCCACGACAACGTAGCCAGCCTCATTGGTGGCCACCTGGCCCTCGAGGAAGCCGGAGCGCGGGTCATGGCCAATCGCCACAAACATGGCGGTGACATCGAGTTCGCTGGTTTCGCCGGTTAGGGCGTTCTTGACCTCCAGGCCGCCAACCTTGCCGTCCTTATCCAGGACGCGCTCAACGGTGGTATTGGTCAGCCACTTGATCTGTGGGTTCTCCTTGGCGCGCTCCAGCATGATCTTGGAGGCGCGGAAGTTCTCGGAGCGGTGGATGATTGTTACGGTTTCGGCGAACTTGGTGAGGAAGGTGGCCTCCTCCATGGCGGAATCGCCGCCGCCGACGACGGCAATGTTGTGGCCCTTGAAGAAGAAGCCATCGCAGGTGGCGCAGGCGGATACGCCGCGTCCAGCGAGCTCGGATTCACCCGGAATGCCCAGGTAGCGCGGCGCTGCACCGGTGGCGAGGATGACGGTGCGGGCCTCAAAGACCTCGTCACCGACGTGCAGCTTCTTCACCTCGCCCTCGAGTTCGACGGAATCGACAACCTCCATGCGCAGGTCCGCACCGAAGCGGATGGCCTGGGCGCGCATTTCTTCCATGAGCTCCGGGCCCATGATGCCCTTCTGGAAGCCCGGGTAGTTCTCCACCTCGGTGGTGTTCATGAGTTCGCCGCCGTATTCAAAGCCCTCGAAGACGATGGGATTAAGCTCGGCACGTGCTGCGTAGAGTGCTGCGGTGTAGCCGGCGGGGCCGGAGCCGACGATGGCGACATCGTGGATGGTCACAAAAAACTCCCTTGAGACGACAATTCTTGGACAGAATCTGATTCATGTTCGCGCACATCGCGCGAAAGATAGTGTGATTCTACTCGGCCTCAGTCTATCGCCGCACGCAGCACTTGCCGAGCCCGGGCTCGCCGCGACTTCACCGTGCCTGGCGCAACGCCCTGTACTTTGGCCACCGCATCGATGGGATAGCCAGCAACATCGGTCAGGTACAACGCTTCTCGCTGGTCCTCGCGCAACGTCTCCATCGCTTGGGCCACCGTGATGCGTTCCGCCAAGTTCTCGCTGGGATTGTGCGCGAGTGCGTAGTTGCGGTCATCCTCAATGATCTCCGCATCGAGGGAGGCGTTCTCCCGGTTGGAGCGGTGGTTGAGGAAGTCATAGCCGGAGTTCATCACCAGCCTGTGCAGCCATGTGCTCAGCGTGGCATCGTGCCGGTAGGAGGCCATGTTGCAGCTGGCCTTGAGCAGTGCCTCCTGCACGATGTCCTGCGCATCATCATCGTTGCGCGTGTAGCGCCGTGCCATGGCCGTCAGGCGCGCACGGTGCTTCTCGACGATTGCCGAAAAGGCCTTAGTATCTCCGCCAATGAAGGCGTCGACGAGTTCACGATCGGTCGGCTGAGCTGACAAGAAGAATCCCCCCGGAAACTTGAGCAATGACACATGGGTCAACACAGTCCCTTGGCCGAAGCCGATGGTGTGTGATTGTCCCCCGTTAATGTGTTTGCGAGTTTACGGGAAGATTCTGCAGTCCGCTATGCGCCGCGTCTACAGCGCGGCGCGCACGTGTTGCGCGCGGCGCAGCGCATCCTGGCATTCCAGCAGCACGCGGCGTAGCGCACGTGGGCGCTCGGTGCTCAGGAACTCGCTGGTGGCGGCGTCGGCCATCGCGACGTCTGGGTAGAGCCCGCGCACGAGGCGGTTGGCAATCTCGATGGGGTGCTCTTCCCAGAGCTTCGCCAGCGAATCGAAGTACTCCTGGGCAAAGGCCTCGGTGAGGTGGGCCGAGCGCGGCGCGTTGAACGCCGCGAGGAGGGAATCCACCTCCGCGTTGGAGTACTTGCCCGGCGTGCGCACGAGGTCGAAGACTTCGCGCTTGAGCTCGGCAGATGGGAAAGCGTGGGAGGCGCCCAGGTAGGCGGCGGCACCGGTGAGCGTGTTGTCGCGCTCCTTCTCAGCCTTCAGCTCCTCGGCGCTGACGGCATCGCGGGCGGCCAAGGCGCGGAGGATGGCCCAGCGGATATCGGGGTCGAGGGCGAGGCCGTCGAGGGAGCCGTCGTAAAGCGCGCGCAGGCGTTGCGTGCCGGATTCCTCCGGCGTGGCCGCGAGTGCCTGAATGGTGGCGCGTGCGAAGGTGAGCTGCGCATCGGAGCCTGCCGGTGCCTGCTGCAGTACCTCCCAGAGGCGCTCGGCATAATCAGCGCGGATCTCTTCGCGTTCTTCCTCGCCAACGAAGTGGTCGATGGCATATCCTGCATTGGCAAAGGCCGTGTTCAGAAGCGTGGGGTTGGACTCCGCCGGGGCGTGGTTGAGCACCGTGTCCAGGTAGGAGCGCACGGGCCACTCGCCATCGCGGGTGAGGTTCCACAGGGAGGTCCAGATGACCGCGCGGGAAAGCTCATCCGGAACTTCAGACAGGCGCGTGCGGATGGTCTCCAGGGAGGTCTCGTCGAAGCGGACCTTGGCGTAGGTGTGGTCGCCGTCGTTAAGCAGCAGCAACGCAGGTGCCTGAAGTCCCGATGCCTCATCGAGGATGGTGCGCTCGCCCTCCAGATCGACGTCGAGGGTGGCGTACTTGTTCAGGGAGTCATCGAAGAGTGCCACGTTGAGGCGGTGCGGGCGCGTGGTGTCCTCGGCCTCCACCGCGATGGCGAGCTCGTGGATCTTATCGCCGTCCGTGTGCAGCTCCGGGGTGAGCGTATCCGGGCCCCACGTGCGAAGCCAAGATGTGGACCAGGCGTCCAGGTCGCGGTCGGTGTGCTTCTTCAGGGCCTTGAGGAGGTCGTCGAAGGTGGCGGCAGCAAAGGCGTGCTTCTGGAAGTAGTCGCGCGCGCCGGCGTAGAAGTTCTCCCGGCCCACGTAGTGCACCAGCTGCTTGAGCACCGCCGCACCCTTGGCATACGTAATGCCGTCGAAGTTCTGGCGCGCGGCATCCACGTCCGGGATCTCGGCCTTGATCGGGTGCGTGGTGGGCAGCTGATCCTGCAGGTACGCCCAGTTCTTGCGCTGGCCGGCGAAGTTGACCCACGCCTCGGTGTATTCGGTGGCGTGCACCGAGGAATCCGCGCCCATGAACTCCGCGAAGGACTCCTTGAGCCACAGGTCATCCCACCACTGTGGGGTGACTAGGTCACCGAACCACATGTGCGACATCTCGTGCAGGATGGTATTCGTGCGGCCGGCATGCTGCGCGCGGGTGGCAGCGGAACGGAAGAGGTAATGCTCCGTAAAGGTCACGAGGCCGGGGTTCTCCATGGCGCCCAGGTTGTACTCCGGAACGAAGATGGAATCGTACTTGCCCCACGGGTACGGGTAGCCAAAGTTGCTGTGGAAGAAGTCCATGCCTTGTGCTGTGACCTGCAGGATTTCATCATCCAGATACTCCGCCATGGAGGCGCGGGCAAAGGCGCGCAGCTCCACTTCCAAGGAGCCATCGGGTGCGGTCCAGGTGCTGTGCTTCTCGACGTACGGCCCCGCCGCAAACGCCGTCAAATACGTCGACAGCAGAGGGGTCGGCGCGAAGTGCGCTACTTCCCCGCTATCCGTCTTCTCGCGGCTGACCTCCGGCTGGTTGCTGAGCAGCTGCCAGCCCTGCGGGCCGGTGAGGTGCACTTCGTAGCTTGCCTTGAGATCCGGCTGGTCAAAGCAGGGGAAGATGCGGCGGGCATCGGATGGCTCGAGGTGTGAGTAGAGGTAGGTGGTGTCATCGGCCTGGTCGTGCATGCGGTGCAGGCCCTGGCCGGTGCGGGAGTAATAGGAGGAGCCGGTGATCTCCACGGTGAGTTCCTCCCCCACTGGAAGGTTGCTCAGGTAGACCCGTCCACCGTCGAAGGTGTTCTCCACCTCCTCACCGTTGACGCGCACTGCGTGCACGGCCTTGCCCAAGTAATCCACGAAGGTCTTGGGCTTAGTGGTGGTGAACGTAATACGTGAGGTGACCTCGTAGGAGTCGGCGTCGGTTGGCGCGCTCGTGACGTCGAGGTGCAGCTCGTAGGTGCTCAAACGCAGCGCGGTGCTGCGGGCGGTGGCTTCTGCATGGGTGAGGTTTGCGGTAGTCATGCGCTACATCTTAAACGTCGCTGCGGTGCGTATCACAGGTAAGCTGCCCGGAGTTGTTTATTACTCGGTTGTGGCGCCTTAGTCGTCAAAAAGTTGTTGCCCGTAGTGCCGAAATGGGCACTACGGGCAACAACTAAAAACTACTTCTCAAGGCGAGGTATCACGCCTGACGGCCTACTGCTTGATGGCAGAAACCTCGAGCTCGATCTTGATCTCCTCGGAGACGAGCACGCCGCCGGTCTTCAGCGGAGCGTTGAAGTCGATGCCGAAGTCGGTGCGGTTAATGGAGGTCTTAGCCTCGAAGCCAAGGCGGGTGTTGCCGAAGGGATCCTCGGCCACGCCGGTCTCTTCTACCTTGAAATCAACGGACTTGGTGGTGCCCTTGATGGTGAGGTCACCGGTGACGGTGCCCTCACCCTCGTCGTTAACGTCGAACTTGGTCGCGGTGAAGGTCATCTCCGGGAACTTCTCTACGTCGAAGAAGTCCTCATTCTTTACGTGTGCATCGCGATCAGCGTTCTTGGTATCGATGGACGCCGTCTTCACCGTGGCGGTGGCGGCGGAGTCAGTAATGTTCTCCCCTACGGTCAGGGTGCCTTCGAACTCGTTGAAGTTGCCGCGCACCTTGGTGATCATGGCGTGGCGGGCAACAAAGCCGATAGTGGTGTGTGCCGGGTCCAGTGCGTACGTTCCTGCGGTGATAGTCATGGGTTCCTCGTTTCTTCTAGGTTTCTCTAGATTGTTGACGTGACAACAAGAATTATACGCTCCTTCACTTATCTGTCAAGGGAAGAAATTGCAAGAACACTAAAGCCCCAGACCTGCTACCCGAAACCTGCAGGTGGGCGTCGTCAAGCGCGTGGCGCGTCTGAGTCAGCGAGCAGGGAGTTTCGGGATCGAGGTCTGGGGAAATGCGTGAGGTGGTGGGTTAGTTGGTTGGGATGCCCACCAGGGTGGCCTCCTTCAGTGTGACGGAGCCGGACTTGGGCATGTCGGTGAAGACGATGAGGGCGCCGTCGAAGGCCACGGGCTTCTCCTTGAGCTCGATGTCTTGGCGCGCGTTGGTTAGCGTGCCGTGTGCGAGCTCGGTGAGCTTGCCGGAGTCAGGATCCGTGGGGTCAAAATCTTTGGTATTAACGCCATAGACTTCGTACTTGGCGCCGGTGGACTTGCTCTGCTGAAGCGGTAGCGCGCGGAGTTGCGTGGGCTTGTCAATGCTGAGCAGGAGTCCAGTGTCTGCCTTCTTCGTGGACCATGAACCAGATACTTCCTTGCCCTCCGGAACGGAGGTGGTCTTGACGTCCTTCAGGAGCACCGGCGGCACGTTGGGGAATGAGGTTTCAGTCGTCGATTCGCTCTTCGTCACCACTGGGGAAGTCTTTTCATTTCCCACATGAGACAGGATCCACACGCTGAGCGCGGCCATTGCCACGACGAAGAGGGTGGCCAGCGCGCCTAGGACGATGATGCCGGAGCCAGAGTAACCGCGGCCGCCGAAGCCCGGTGCGGGGCTCGGGTCCTCCTTGCGCGGGGTCTCCTCGACTGGAATCTGGAGGGTCTCCTCGCCCTCGTCGCCATCGCCGGCGAAGGCCGCCAAGCGGTTGGCGATGTCCTCGAGATCGGAGTCCTGGCCCTCCTCGGCGTCGGCAGCAATCTCCTGTAGCACCTCCGGTGTCGGACTGGTGGACTCCACGAGGAGCGAGATGGCGGAGGCCAGCGCCGAGCGGTCAGTCTCCTCATCGTTGCTGTGCAGCACCGCGGGGAAGGCCAGGGTGGCAATGCCCTCAGTGGAAATGCGGATGCGGTTGCGGTTCTCAATTCCCAGCACGAGGCCCGCCGCGTGGGCAGCAGCCGTGGTGCGCACCAGCGGGACTAAGGCGTGGGCGACGGCGCGCGGATCGAGGTCCTCATCCTCCGAGACCGTCTTCAGGGAGGTGCCCTCCACCCAGTCCGCCACGACGAGGCAGCCCTGGCGGTAGGACAGGATGTCGATGTTCTCCGCCATGGCATCCAGTTCCATCTCAGCCAGGCGGCGCGTGGCGCGGGAGACTTCGGCGGAGCGGCGGGCGGCTACCGCCGGGGTGGCCGGTGCCATCGGAGCCTCGCCCGTGGTGTCCACGAATGTCAGCGATACCAGGCGGCCGGTGGCCTGCTCGCGGGCCTTCCAGAAGCGGGTACCCGCGGCAGAGCCGTAGTCCTTGAGGAGGCGGAAGCGGCCATCGGATACCGGTGCGCCCGGCACCAAGCGTGGCCCGCGGACAATACCGGCGGACATCGGCGGCGGTACCGGCGAGGAGTTGAAGGCATCCACGCTGAAGATCGGCTGGATCTCCAGCTGCTCTGGGGCCTCGACCTCGATGGCCTCGGCATGCTCGATCTTGATGATGCGGGACATGCCGGGGATGCGCTGCAGCTGGCGGCCAAGGTTGATGACTTCCGGCAAACCCGAGCGCGAAAGCACGATGCCGGTAACAGCCACGAAGATGAGGCCCGCCACGGCAAGCTTCAGCAGGTACACGAACGGCGGCACCTGCTCCGGGAGCACGAGGTTGATGACGTAATTGATGACGAAGGCCACCACGAGGCCCACGAGGGAGGCCAGTACTGACCAGATAGTCGTCGCGATAACCGCGCGGCCACCCAGGCTGCCCAGCTTTCGCTTGAGCAGGAAGCCGCCGATCACCGCGCCGGCCACGAAGCCGAAGCCGTTGGCAGTGCCCAGAAGGACGACCACGCGGTCGGGGGAATCCGCCACGTGTGGGGCAAACAGGGAGAGCACCGACTTGGTGAGCGTGATGCCGGCGATGATAAACGTCGGCGTCCACGCTTCCTCACGGGCGTAGAACACGCGCAGGTGCAGTAGCACGAGGGCGTATGGGATGAGGGTAAAGGCAGAGAAGCTCAGCGTGAGGCCGAGTACCTCGGCCGCCTTGGCGTTGAAGGCGCCGTATTGGAAAAGGCCGCGGGCGATCGGGATGCCGAATCCCGTCATGAAGATGACGATGGGAATCAGGGCGATAAACGTCAGCTTCGTGCCCAGCGTGAGATCCCGAACCACGGCCTTGACGTCACCGTCCGCGGCGTTGCGGGACAGGCGCGGCATAATTGCGGTGAGCAGCGTGACGCCAATGACGCCATAGGGCACCTGCAGGAGAAGCCATGCCTGCTGGTAGATAAACGGCGCTTCTTTGTCAGCATGGGCCGCCACGCGGGAAGTGATGACGTAACCCAGCTGGGAAACCGCTACGTAGGCCACGATGGCCATGGCCATCCCGCCGAATTGCTTGAGGCGGTCATCCAGGCCCCACAGCGGCTTGAGGTTAATGCCCGCCTTCTTGAGATAAGGGAAAAGGATGAGGCATTGCACCACCACGCCCGCCGTGGTGCCTAGGGCTAGGAGCAGCACGTGCCGGTCCGTGATCGGCGAAGGCGCATCGGGATGCAGACTGCCCGGCAGCAGCTGGTAGGCCACGAGCACCGTAATCGAGATGATGTTATTGACCACCGGTGCCCACGCGCCCGGCCCAAAGATGTTCTTCGTGTTGAGCACCGCTTGGAAGAGCGCGAAGAGCCCGTAGAAGAAGATCTGTGGCAGCAGCAAGTAGGCAAAGGAGGTGGCCTGCACGGCATTGACCTCGCCGTCCTCCGGCAACATCATGCGTGTCAACTGCGGGGCAAAGATGCAGGAAAGCACTGTGATCGTGGCCAGCAGGGAGAAGGCCAGCGTGAAGAGGCGCCGGACAAAGTCCTCGCCACGGTCAGCGTCTTCCTTTTCCGCGCGTACCAGCACGGGCACCACGAGCGAGGTCAGCACCGCGCCCAGCACGATCTCCGTGATGAGGTTGGGCAGCTGGTTCGCCGTGGTGAAGGCGGAGGAAATAGCCGGGCCGAGCGACGAGCCGATGAGCACGTTGCGGATGAATCCCGTGATGCGGGAAATCATCGTCGCAATGGCCATGGAGCCGGTCGCGCGAACGACGGCGCCGTCGGAGTTCTTTTCGCCGGAGGGCTCACTCGAGGCAGCGGCTGCCTTGCCCTTCAGTCCCGAGCGGTCCTCGAGTTCGTCGTCGACAGCAACGACGCCACTCGGCGCGCGCTTTTCCGGTACCGGCGCCGGTGGCGAAGGCGTGACAATGCGTCGGCGGGCACCAGACTTAGGTTCATGTGTCATTGAGAAAACTATCCGTGAGACTTCTTTTTCTTCCACTTACCCAGCCGGAACAATGCGGCAAGGACGAGGGCGAGCGCGGCGATCGCGCCGACTCCATAGACGCTAACGATACCGGCACGCGTCTGCACCGTGATATCGATTGGATCCGAAATGAGGTGCTCAGATGGTGTTGCAAGCCACAGGCGCAGCGACATCTGGTCAACGTTGCTGGGCAGGTCAGCGGTCATGGACACGGTAATAGATCCCTTGGCTGGGATGTGAATCAAGTCCTGCGTGTTCAACGTGGCGCCGTCGGGGGCGTCGTAGGCTAGGTGGGCGTCGACAGGCAGCGGCAGGCCGTTCTCCGCCACGATGAGCAGCGGTGATGACTCTGAAACGCGGGTAAAGACGTTGCCCGGCGGGATGAGCGCCACGGAGGCGCGGAGCTCGCGGAGCATATCCGCGTTTTTCTCCAGCCGGGAGCGGCTCTGCTCCACCGAGGATGGAAAACCGTGGAGGCTGGAGCGGTCGGTAGCGCTGAGCGCCGTGAGGAGATCGCGGCGCAGGGGTGCCGTGAAGTTATAGCGCGTCATGGCGATACCGGGATCGTTGACCATGATGGACATCAGCTCATCGGTATAGCGCGCCTGCTGCGTCACCTGTGTGATCTCGGCGTCGTGGAAAGCTGCGGGATCTGGGTAGGGACTTCCGGGGTTGCCGCTGCCGGGCTCGATGGGCAGCGCGGCAACGGGACGGGGCTCGAGGCGCCCGGAATTGAGCAGGCGCTGCGCTGCTTCCATCACCGCGCGCGCGGCGGCAGGGTCCTGGAAGTTCGGCAGCTTGGCCACGGTCTCCTCTTGCGCGGACGCCACGCTTATCGACGCCCCCGCCGTCAGCGCCCTCGCCTGCTCTGAATCCATCGAAAAGTCGTAGCGCAGCTCCGGGTTGGAGTACCCAGTGGTCTGCGGCTTAGAACCGGTCTGGGCCAAGAGGGCTCCGAGGGAGGCATCAAAGGTGGCGGCCTTACCGGCCCACTCGGAATTATCCGCCACCAGCAGCGGGACGGGCATCGCGTGCTCGCTTGTCCCTGAGGCAGGCGCGGTCAGTGGCGTGCTGAGCGGGGCACCGAGGACGCGCTCGATGGTGTCAGCGCCCTGCTCGACGGCCTCGTGGGTGAGCCACTCGTTTCCTACCTGGGCCACGGCATCGGTGTCTGCGTTAGCCCACGGCATGAGCATGCGGCAGTCCACCTTCTTCAGTTTCTCCAGCCACGCGGCGGCGTCTTGGGCGCCCGCGCCCGGCTTGCCGCGATCGGAATCGGCGCTGCTAAACCAGGAATCGCGCAGGCGCGTGGGGTGTTTAGCGGTGGAGGGGCGGGTCTCGTTGACGGTGTAGCCGGCGGACATGCGGTCGGCGGCGTCGACAAGCGCGGGGTCCAGGGCCACGCAGCCTGAACCGTGCAGATCATGCTGCAGGTAGGCGTCGAGCAGCTGATCGAGGCGCCCGCCCGGTGAGAGCTGTTCAGCGAGCTGCTCGCTTTCTAAGATGAGCTCCTCGCCGCCGGTATCTCCCGGCACGACGTCGACCTGGGCGGTCACGGGATAGATCAGTGAGAACTCGTGTTTGCTGTCGTCTTCTGCGTCGGGCGTCGGATCCTGATTTTCGCCTCTGAAATCCAGGATGGTCCGCTCTTCCGCAAAGCTCGCGGCCTGGCCGTCGCGGGTGCCGGTGAGCGTAAACAGCAGTGGGTAGGCGCCGGGATCGGTGATGGCCAGCGTGGAGTCATCTCCCAACGCGGTGGGGACCTCCACGGTTACGTCGCGGCTCTCCCCCGGCTCCAGTGCTCCTGCGCCGAGCGAAGCCCCATAATAAGGAAAGGATCCCGCAGCGAGCTCTTGGCGGGCCTCCGTCGTGGAGTTCACAGCATTGCTGCGTCGGGAGGTTATTTGCAAGTCATCAACGGCGCTCTCGGTTGGGTTGTGGATGCGCAGCTGGACTTTAAGCGTCTCACCTACTCGCGCCTCCGTCGCGCTGAGCAAGCTGAGTTCGAGCTCATCGGGGCCGCGGGAGCCGAGCCAATAGTGGGAGTCGTTGCTCTCGGCGTCGGGAGTTTGTGCCTGGGCCACGGGGACGGCGCAGCCCACCGCCAGCGCCGTGATGGCAACCGCTGCGCGCCAACTCACCGCGGAGTCGCCTTTCCTGCGGCAGCTTCCTTTCGCGCGAGATCAGGGAGGAGGTCGTGGGCGATGCGGGCCAGCTTGCGCTCGTCCGCATAGGCAAGGTGCTCGATGAGCTCGGAGACCGGGATCCAGGACACCTCGGTGACCTCCGGGTCCTCGTCATTCATGATGCCGTCCACGAAACGCAGCAGGTGGTGGTGCACGGTCTTGTGAATGCGCACGCCATCGGAGACGAACCAATAATCAATCATGCCCAGGTCCGCGAAGACCTTGCCGTGGATTCCGGTTTCCTCCCATACTTCGCGCTCGGCGGTGAGTTCCTTGGCCTCGCCGTTTTCCACATGGCCCTTCGGCATGGACCACAGCAGGCGCCCGCGGCGGTCCAACCTGCCGATGAGTGCCACATAGATTTGGGACAGGTCGACGTTGCTGTCTTCGTCGACGGCCTCCGCCAATCCGGACACGACGAGTCCGCCTGCGGACGTCTCATCCCGCGTGGTCATGCGGTTGGTGGACGTGCGCTGGGGGCGTCCCGTGCGGTGGTTCCGGTGGCCCGCGCCCCGCCGGCGGCGGCGCTTGGACCCTGGCGTGTTCTTAGTCATCCCTGCTAATCGTAGTAGACTTCGATCCGTGAATTTTCAGGACACTCAGCTAATCGGCGTTCTCCACCCCGGCCCGGCCCGACGTGGTGTATTCGATTCTGGAGGAGTGGGCGGAAACCGTGTGGGATACCGGCATCGACTTCGGTACTGTCTCGGCGGCTTATAAGGGCCAGCAGATTGAGATCACCACCTTCCGCTCTGATAGCTACGACGGCGATTCCCGCAACCCCGAGGTGGTCTACGGCGACACGCTCGAGGGCGATCTCGTGCGCCGCGATTTCAAGGTCAACGCCATGGCCATCGAGCTGCGCCCGGACGGTACCCGTGAATTCCACGATCCAATGGGCGGACTCGATGACCTGGCGAATCGCATCCTCGATACCCCGGATGCGCCGGAGATTTCCTTCCACGATGATCCTCTTCGCATGCTCCGCGCTGCGCGATTCGCGGCGCAGTTGGAGTTTGACGTCGCCCAGCGCGTGCGCGATGCCATGAAGGACATGGCCGCTGAAATCCAGCGCATCACCGTGGAGCGCGTGCAGGTGGAGCTCAACAAGCTCATCTGCGGTGTCGCGCCGTGGAAGGGTATTGACCTGCTCGTTGACTCAGGTATTGCGGACTATGTGTTTCCGGAGATCCCGGCATTGCGCATGGCCCCCGACGAGCACGCGCAGCACAAGGACGTGTACGCGCACTCGCTCACCGTGTTGCGCCAGGCCATGGAGCAGGAAGAGGACGGTCCCGACCTGATCCTGCGGTGGGCTGCCCTGCTCCATGACATTGGCAAGCCGGATACCCGCGACACTACTGACGGCAAGGTCAGCTTCCACCACCACGAGGTCGTGGGTGCGAAGCTCACCCGCAAGCGCCTGCGCAAGCTGAAATTCCCCAAGGCCACGACCGAAGATATCGGCCAGCTGGTCTACCTGCACATGCGTTTCCACGGTTTCGGCGATGGCCAGTGGACCGATTCCGCCGTGCGCCGCTATGTCACCGATGCCGGCGATCTTCTCCCGCGCCTGCACAAACTTGTGCGAGCCGATTGCACCACCCGCAATGAGCGCAAGGCCCGCCGTCTCCAGCGCACGTACGATCAGCTGGAGGAACGCATCGCGGATATCGCGGCTAAGGAAGACCTCGCCCGTGTGCGCCCAGACCTCGACGGCAACGAGATCATGGAGATCCTCGGCCTTGAACCCGGCCCGGAGGTCGGCCAGGCCTGGTCTTACCTCAAGGAGCTGCGTCTGGAGGAAGGCCCTCTGGAGCGCGAGGTTGCTATTGCGAAGCTGCGCGAGTGGTGGAATTCTAGATAGGGATGTACGCAGACAGACTTTTCAACGCCCTCGAGCGCAATGATCCCGCCCCTGGCCAGCTCCTCGTGGCGGCTCCCGACGTCCTTGCGCCCCAGTACAATCGCTCCGTCATCCTTATCACCGAGCAACATGCGGGGCGTACGTATGGAGTGGATCTGACCAAGCGCTCCGAGGTCGCGGTCTTCAACGTCATGCCGGAGTGGCTGCCCGTGGTGGCTAAGCCGCAGGCCCTTTACATCGGCGGCCCGCACGACCAGCAGGCGGCCATCGGCGTGGCGCTGACCAAACAGGGCGTCGACATCGAGAAACAGCCTTCGTTGAGCCGCCTCGCCCCACGGGTGGCACTCGTCGATCTGCGCGTGGGTCCCGATGCCGTCACCGAACTGGTGGAAGGTATGCGCTTTTTCGCCGGTCATTTCGAGTGGGGACCGGGCGAACTCGATGAGGAAATCGATCGCGGTGAGTGGTACGTGGCCCCTGCGCTGCCCCAGGACGTGGTCTCCTCCGGATCGACAGATACGTGGTCAGACGTCATGCGCCGCCAAGCCATGCCCCTGCCGTTGTTTGCTACTTTCCCGCGCTATATCGATGAAGATAATTAGAGTTCCTCTCGACCCCCTGCGCTAACATCTCTGCCATGCGTGCGGAGATCATCAAGGCAATACGGACCTGCATGCCCATTGCCGTGGGGGTGGTGCCGCTGGGCCTCGCCTTCGGCGTGCTCATGGTCCAGACCGGTTTCGACTGGTGGTGGACCCCCATCTTTTCCATCGTTATTTACGCTGGTTCGATGGAATTCCTCGCCATTTCCATGGTGACCGGCGGCGTGACGCCCGCCGTTGCCGCGGTGACGGGTTTCATGGTGAACTTCCGCCACATCTTCTACGGGTTAACCTTTCCGCGCGATGAGATTCGGAATCGTTTCGGCCGCGCCTATTCCACGTACGCGCTGACCGACGAATCCTATGCCGTCCTCTCCGCCTTTCCCCGCGGCTCGCGCCCGAGTGGTGCATTTGTCTTCACCGTGCAGCTTTTCTGCCAGGTGCTGTGGGTTGTCTCGGGCATCATTGGTGCGCTGGCAGGCCAGGCTATTCCGCCCTCGGTGAAGGGTCTGGATTTCGCCCTCGTTGCCTTGTTCATTGTCCTAGCGATTGATTCCTTCCAGAACAACATGGATTACTCGCTTCCGCTGTCTGCTGCGGTCCTGGGTGTCCTCGCGGGCTGTCTGTTTCCAGGGCAGCTACTCATGGTGGCGCTGAGCGCCTACTTCCTGCTCCTGGTGGTGCGCTACCTTTCCCCTCGTGCCGACAGCGCGATGATTCTACGCAGGGAGTCCTAATGCCAGCTGGAGTAACCCTGGGCAGCATCCTCGCCGTGCTTATCCCCGTCGGGGTGGTGACGGTTGTTTTGCGCTGGCTTCCCTTCGCCTTTGTGAAGGCCCTAAAGGATGGCCAATTCATCAGCATGCTGGGCTTCACTATGCCCGTGGGTGTGATGACGGTCCTGGTGGTTTACACCTTGTTTAGTCAGACCCAAGACACGGGAAGCTTTGTGGCTCCCCTTGTAGGTGCCGCGGCTACTGCCCTGTTGCACCTGTGGCGCCGCAACTCCGGCTTGTCCATCTTCGGAGGCACCGCCGTGTACATGCTGTTGGTGAACGTGGTGCTTTAAAAGTCCCCGTAGAGGGCGATGGCCTCTGTCCACAAGGAGTGGAACTGGAAGGCGTCGATAAGCTCGGCATTGATGTCGGGGAATGCGTCGTAGGTGTCGGGGTGTGGAACCACGCGCTGTGGGACCTCGGCATTGCCCACTGAGGTCTCCGGTGTCGCAGCGCCGACGATGGAGTCATTCGGAGCGAGGGCGATCATGCGCAGCATGGAGCAGGCCTCAGCGTTGATTTCCTCAAGCTCCGCGATGTGTGTGGCGGTGCCGACCTCCGGGATGGTCATGGTGGTGCGAACATAAAGCTTTTTCATGTGCTCTCACTCTACCCGGGCGTAGCGTGCCGCCATAGACGCGCAGATCATCAATTGGACCTGGTGGTAAATCATGAGAGGAAGGATGAGCAGCCCCAACGAGGTGCCGCCGGAGGCAAAAATCACCGAGGCCATGGGCAATCCGGTGGCCAGGGATTTCTTTGACCCGCAGAACTGAATAGCAATGGTGTCTTCTCTGTTGAACCCCAGCTTCTGGCTGACCGCCTTGGTGAGCCAGAGCATAAAGAAGACGAATGCTGTTGAGAAGACAATCTGAAACAGAATCTGCCATACGCTAATCGACGCCCAGATCCCGTCCACCATTCCCTTAGAAAAGGCCGCATAGACGACCATCGCGATGGAGCCTCGGTCCACCACTTTCGTGGCTTTGCTTGCTGCGAGTTTGCCCACCCATTTTCTGGTGAGCTGGCCGAGCACGAAAGGTAGGAGCAAAAGAACAGAAATCTCAAAGAAAACAGAGCTATCGATGTGAATCCCATCGCCGGCCCCCATGAGTGCCATGACGAGCAATGGCGTAAGCAGAACTCCAGCGAGGTTTGAGGCAGACGCAGAGACGATTGCTCCGGGAACATTTCCGCGGGCGATTGAGGTAAAGGCTACCGACGATTGCACTGTGGACGGTACAAGCGTGAGGTAGAGAATTCCCAAGTAAAGATCGTTTGGGATGAACGCGGTGAGCGGCCTGAGTGCGAGGCCGATGACCGGGTAGACCACAAAGGTAAACGCCAGAATAGTGAGGTGGAGTTTCCAGTGTTTGATCCCGTTGATGGCTTCGCGAGTGGAGAGTCGGGCGCCGTAGAGAAAGAAGAGAAGGGCGATCGCTATATTCGTGAGGACATCGAAGCTGTCTGCAAAGCTTCCCCGCGCGGGAAAAACAATAGCGATTGCGACGGCGCACAGGATGAGGACGATGAGGGGGTCGAGTCTTTTGAGGCGCTCAATCATAGAAGAGAGTCTAGACGCCCCTCACGGTTTCACGTGAAACATCTTTTCAAACCCCCTGAGTCTCCGGGGATATCCATTAGGCGGAGACGTTTTTGACTGTTCCCCCGTTGTTTTCCACTCCGTACTCAGTGAGCGGTTTAGGGCTGGGGCCGCCGGTGACTTCGCCGCTGCTGAGGTCAAAGCTTGAGTAGTGGCTCGTGCATGTGGCGGTCAAGCCTTCAATCTTCGTGATGAGGGATCCCTGGTGCGGGCAGGTCTGCGAATATGCCTTGAACTCTCCCTCGGTGGGTTGAGCGAAGATCACCTTGTCCACAATGATGGCGGAGCCAACGGGGATTTCCGTCGCTGCGACTTCCGCGGAAGGTTCCTTACCGCAGGCGGCGAGGTAGGCCCCAGCAAAGGTGGTCGCAGTACCGAGCAGGAAAAGGCGGCGTGAACACGTAGTCATGTGGTTTACTCTATCTGATTCATTGGCTGTGTAGGGAGAGGACAATGTCCTGTTAGCTAAGTTTGCCGTCCCACACGGGAAGCTCCTCTTCCCTGCTGCCACTGAAATCGTAGGCACCGTATGATGTGCCGACATCGCTATAGATCGTCCCAGCTTCGTTGTGTGCTCCGCGACGTTCTCCGGCGAGTGCATACATGGCCCCCGCGCCGAGGATGCTGAGGCTGAGCGCTGTTGCAGCGACGAGCCGTAGCGCTTTAGTTTTGGTGCTCGTGGTCATGAACACGATCGTGCGCCGCCCGACTCCTGTTGTCACGTCACACTGCCGTGTTCCCAAGTAATTGATGTTTAGCTCTCAGCGCTCACACAGCGCAAAGAAAGGTGGCCACATCAATCATCGGGTCTACCCGGTGTTGATCTGGCCACCTAAAATATAGTTTGTGATGAAATAATATGGGGACTTCTGTCTGCCCAGATTACGTCACTGTGCTTAAAAAGTCGCTCTAGTCTCGGCCCGTCTTGTCGGCGTGTTGTGCTGCGGCACGGATCGCGGAGACGTCGACAGCCGGCGCCTCTCCCCCGCAGCCGCCGTCGCCACAGTTGCAGGAATCGCCGCAACCATCGTCGTCTTTATGGGCTTGGTCCCACAGGTAGGCCGCGCGGGCACCCATGTTGGAGCCGATGGAGAGCGCGAGGACAGCTACGACGGCTGTGAGTGCGGGGATTAGCCACATCCAACCTTCGGCGCGAAGCGCGATAACGCCACCGAAAACGAGAGCGATGCCTCCCAGGAACCAGAACGGGCCCGCAATAGCGTGGGCGTTGTCCCATGCCTCCCGGGTTTTGCGGATCTCCGCGAGACGCAATCCAACAACACTGTTGCCGGGGAGTTTACGGAGTGTGGCAAGGCCGCCGACGATGATGAGGACCGCGGCAAGGATGAGGAAGATGATTCCGACTACGAGCATGCGTCTAAGTCTATCCCGCTTCCTAGCTAGCGAGAAAGCTGGTTCAATTTATTCGTTTCGTGCTGTAATATACATTTCGTGTCGCTTGGTAGATAAATAAGCGTTTATCGCCGGGCGAGAAACTCGTAGTGGTATCAACCATAGAAAAGACTCAATCATGACATTCAAGAGTGTTCTCAACTCTCTGCTGTTCAAGATTATCGTAGCGATAGTCTTGGGCATCATAGTTAGCCAATTCGCCCCCGAGTGGTTCGGCAGGGCCTTCGCAACATACAACGGACTGTTCTCGAATTTTCTTGGCTTCTTCATCCCCATTCTGATTCTTGCTCTCGTGGCACCGGCAATCGCGGGCCTCGGTCGCGGTGCCGGCAAGTGGCTGGGTATTACTGCCGGAATTGCGTATGGTTCCACTATCGTGGCAGGCCTCGTTGCCTACGGTTTGACCCAGGTCCTGTACCCCACGTTGCTTGGTGGGCAGACGCTCAACACTGATGTTGCTGACATCGATGCCGGAGCGCTCGAGCCCTACTTCACCGTTGAGATGCCGGCTCCATTCGAAGTTATGACGGCGCTGCTGTTGTCCTTCTGCGTTGGCGTGGCGATGACCACTGTGAAATCCGACAACCTTTACGCGATTACCAAGGAATTTGAAAACGTCGTCATCAAGGTGATCTGGGGCTTTGTGATTCCCCTCCTGCCGTTCTATATCTTCGGCATGTTCCTCTCCTTGGGTATGAATGGCAATATCGGGACGGTCCTCGTTGCCTTCGCCAAGGTTCTTTTGCTTGCGGTCCTCATGACGCTGGTTTACCTCGTGCTTCAATACATCATCGCCGGCGCAATTGCGGGTAAGAATCCATTCCGAGCATTGAAGAACATGGCACCGGCCTACTTCACTGCGTTGGGTACTTCCTCTTCGGCGGCGACGATTCCGGTGACATTGGACGCCACGTTGAAGAACGGTATTACCAAGCCCGTTGCTGGCTTTGTCATCCCCCTCTGTGCGACCATTCACCTTTCTGGTTCGATGATCAAGCTGACGTTGTACGCCTTCGCGATTGTGTACATGGCTGATGGTATGGAAGCAGATTTGGGTAAGGCCTTGGGCTTCATCCTGCTTCTTGGAATCATGATGATCGCGGCGCCCGGTGTTCCGGGCGGTGCCGTGATGGTTGCTGTTGGTCTGTTGCAATCCAATATGGGCTTTGATGATTCGATGGTGGCACTGATGATTGCCGCTTACATCGCTATCGATTCCGTGGGTACGGCCGCGAACGTTACTGGCGACGGCGCTATCGCCATGATTGTTGACCGTTTCGCTCGTAATAAAATTGATGGGTTGGAGGCCGAGGCCGACGCCTCTGCTGCCGACGAGGAGCTCAGCAAAGCTTAGGTTTCAAGCTTAGGTTTCACGTGAAACCCTGAGAGCTTCCCCCCTCCCCTAGCTTGCGTTCCATTTCTGGTCTATACGTCTAGACCAATCAATTGGAAGGTTGGCTGCGGGAGGGGGAATTTTATATGCCTTGTTGCCGACGTCGCGGGCCGCTCGGTCGTGCAAGGTGTTGCCAAATTACTTCCCTAAAACCGAAGTGGCTCTTGTGGGACGAACTTAGAACATGTATTCTAAAGGTGGGAGTGGGGGAAGCAATTATCCGGCTAATTTAGGGATGCAGCTCCCCATGGGAATCACAACAAATTCTTCAACCTCGGTACCTACTGCGTATTTTTCTCACTCAAACCCGCATGATCCAGAATGTATGGTGGGGCAACTCATGCGAAGAATAGAGTATGAGTTTTGGTCACGTGTCCAGCCACCGCTTGACGCAGATTCAGACACTGCATTTATGACCCTTGGCCAAAAGACGGGAAAGTCTCCGGCACATGTGGCTCGGAATGTCATGGGGCTTATTCGTCTCAGTGAATTGCCGAAGGTGAAGGCGATGCAAGACTCTGAATACCTACTCGATATGCAAGCCTTGGTTGCTATTGATCAAGTAATGGCAAAGCTGGGCAACCCTATTCAGTCAGTTATCTCAGAGATCGATAGTCAATTGGCGGCGTGGCTAACACCGACTAAACCCAACCAGGTCTTTCCCAGCGCAGAAAAGATTCGGCGCAAGGTGCGCGACATCGCTAAGGTCTTGGATGATTCAATCGCGTTCCGGGATAAGCGGAAGAAGAACCGGTATTCACTCCTCACCCGGGGAGAACGTGCCTCGATCGAGTTAGAGGTCGATAGCAACGTCGGCGTCGTAATCCACGAGACAATCAAGCTGGCCGCAAAGGAGCATGACGTCTCAATGGCGGATGCCTTAGTTCTCCTCATTACGGGCAAGATTCAGCCGGAGGCTGGAAAAGTCGTTGTGCATGAATTCAAAGCCACTGACGTGGAGGGAGCGCCGGTCTATGTTCAGGGACACGGCTGGACCGGTGAAGGAGTCCCAGCGTCGAGGACTATGACGAGAGACTTTAGTGAAGCACCAGAACCTTGTGAAGGCTACCAGCCATCAGATTTCACGCGAAAGTATGTTGAAGGGCGCGACGGGACCTGTCGGGCGCCTGGCTGTAATCGACCGGCTTGGACATGCCAACTGGACCACAGGATTAACTACGCCGATGGTGGCCCTACGCACCCATCTAACCTGGTTGCCCTTTGTCAGCACCACCACAACATGAAAACTGACGGACGGGCTTTCTATATCCTGGACCCAGTTACTGGTGATGTTGTCTGGTTGTTTGAGGACGGCACCTGGGCGGTGACTGAAGCAACCGGTCCCCTGGCCCCGGCGTCTAAGGTGTGGGCACGAACCGTCGCGGAAGATGTCATTGCTCACCGGCGGAAGATGCACGAAGAGGCCAAAGCCTTGAAGGTTGAGCTTGATGGCGGAGAGTTGGTCGAAGTCTTCGACAGGACGGACCCGGCGGATCGCTACTCGAACGCATCCGATGATATCCCCTTCTGAGGGCCAAGCGACTATCGCTGTTGGGGATTAGGGAATTAAGGAGGCTTTTGAAGGCACTGAAGGCGGCATTATTAGTGACTGCTGGCTACAACGACGGTAGCCGATGGGCTTGTGCATATGGAACACGCGCTGTTTCACGTGAAACGACCCCTTCCATCGTGATGCGTGGTGGCGCACGACGTGATGGAAGAGGCCGTGGCGGGTCAGGATTGTTCGGGAAAGCGCTTAGCCAACGGCACGCTTGGTAGCAGCCTTCATCTTGGATACGAAGTCGGTGACTGCAGAGGCGAGTCCTTCGGTGGGCTTGTTGTTCTCGTCGAGGTGAGCGTCGACAATCTTCGTTAAAGCAGATCCGGTGATGGCCCCAGCTGCGCCAGCGGAGATGGCATCGGCGACATGCTGAGGGGTTGAGATCCCAAAGCCAAGGAGAATCGGTGCCCCACCAAAGCGTTTCACGTTGTTCACTACATCAACGAGCCCGTGGGTTTCCGATTCCTTCTCGGTGCCGGTGACGCCGTCGCGAGAGATTGCGTAAATGTAGCCCCTCGAGTATTGAGCCACGCCCTGGAGGGTCTGCTCCGAGGCTTGTGCCGGGGCGATGAAGATCGGGTCAATGCCGGCCTTGTCGGCGGCGGCGACGAAAGGTGCGCCTTCGCGGATGGGGACGTCGGGAAGCAAGATGCTATCAGCGCCCGCTTCTTGAAACTCGGAGTAGAAGGTCTCCAACCCACGAGTGAAGGGAACATTGCCATAGATGAGCATGCCAATCGGAAGGTCTGGGAATTCGGCTCGAATCTGGCGGATTTGGTCGATAGCGGAATCAACCGTTGCCCCACCTTCGAGGGCGCGGATGTGTGAGGCCTGAATGGTGGGACCGTCGGCAACAGGGTCCGAAAAGGGGACGCCGAGTTCGAGCGCGTCGGCCCCGCCGGCGACGGCCGCGCGAACGATATCGAGGGCAGTGTCCGGGTCGGGATCGCTCAACATGATGAAGGGAACGAAGGCCCCTTCACTGCGGGCGGCAAGGTTGGAGAAGAGTTTCTCGTATCGGCTCATTACTTGTCCTCCGTGATCTGGAATTCGGGGTGCGCGTCGAGGGTGCGGCGGACGTGGTCGATGTCTTTGTCGCCGCGCCCGGAAAGGGAAACGAGAATGGTGATGTCCTCATCTTTGCGCTTAAGCGCATAGGCCAGGGCGTGTGAGGATTCAAGGGCGGGAATGATGCCTTCGCGGCGGCTGAGGATTTGGAACGCTTCAAGTGCCTCCGCGTCGGTGATGCCGACATAGGTGGCGCGGCCCGTCTGCGCCAGGTGAGCATGCTGTGGACCGACGCCGGGGTAATCGAGGCCGGCGGAGATGGAATAGGACTCCTCTACTTGACCGTCGGCATTGCGCATGAGGTAGGAGCGGGCGCCGTGGAGGATGCCAATGGTGCCATTGTTGATCGTGGCACCGTGGTGTCCGGAATCGAGGCCCTCTCCCCCAGGCTCGGCGCCGACGAGCTCGACCGACTCCTCGTCGATGAAATCCGCGAACATGCCGATGGCATTGGAGCCGCCGCCGACGCAGGCGACGACCACGTCGGGAAGCCCGCCCGTGCGCTCAAGCATTTGGGCCTTGGCTTCCTCGGAAATCACCCTGTGGAACTCGCGGACAATCGTGGGGAAAGGATGGGGGCCGGCAGCGGTGCCGAGCAGGTAGTGGGATTCGTGGAACGTTGCGGTCCAATCGCGCAGCGCCTCATTAACGGCATCTTTGAGGGTGCCAGATCCGGAGTCCACCGGAATGACCTTCGCGCCCATGAGCTCCATGCGGTAGACATTGGGCTGTTGCCTCTCGACGTCTTTAGCGCCCATGTAGATGACGCACTCAAGATCGAGCAGCGCGCAGGCAAGCGCAGTCGCGGTCCCGTGCTGGCCCGCGCCGGTCTCAGCGATAATGCGGGTCTTTCCCATGCGCTTGGCCAAGAGCGCTTGGCCAATCACCTGGTTGGTCTTGTGGGCGCCGCCGTGGACGAGGTCCTCCCTCTTGAGGAAAATACGTGCCTTTCCACCGAGCTTAGTTGCCTCGGTGAGAGGGGTGGGACGGCCAAGGTAGTCACGAAGATAGCCGGACAGTTCTTTGCGGAAGGCGGGATCGTTTTGCGCTTCGACGAAGGCCTTCTCGAGTTGGTCGAGTGCGGGAATGAGAGACTCGGGGACAAACTGTCCGCCGAACTCGCCGAAATACGCGGGAAGGAGGGTTTCCCTCGCGTCTTGTGGGTTAGTCATGGTGTTCCTTTTGGGTAGGTTTGGGTTAAGGGTTAATACGTAAAGTGACGAATGGTGTTGAAGGCCGTAGCGATGAGCGCGGTGTCCTTTCTGCCGTTAATTTCGACGCCGGAGTTGATGTCCAGTCCGGCTGTGCCGACGCGAAGCGCATCGCGAAGGTTGTCGGGTTTAAGGCCACCCGCGAGAAGTGCCTTATCTTTGACGTTGTCGGGAATTGTTGACCAATCGAAGGAGTTACCCGTACCGCCGGCACCAGAATCGAGGATGAGCATGTCGGAGGAGTCGGCAAGCGCAGAGGCGAGCACCGGGCCGTGTGGCGCCGTCATATCGATGGCTCGCCATACCTGCCGCTCCCCCGCTACCGCGCGGACGGACTCAATGAGTTGGAGCTCGGCCTCCGTGCTCCCCTGGTAAGGGGTATGGATCTGGAGGGTGGCAATGCCGTCGAAAGCGAGATCCTCCCAGCCAGTGGTGCGGCGAGAGACCGCGACGTAGCTGAGATCAGGTTCGTGGGCGATGATATCGAGCGCGGTTTCACGTGAAACATTGCGGGGCGATGCCTCTTCGAAGATGAGCCCGCCGTAGACAGTGCCGGCGGCGCGGGCGGCCTGAGCTGCAGACCACGTCGTGAGTCCGCAGACCTTATTGTGACCATAGACAAGCTCGCGTGCAGCACGATCGATATCAGGCGTACCCGTGAGTTGGGAGCCGACAAGGAATGCGTTGGCATGAGACCCAAGGCGGCGCACAGTCTGGTTGTTGCGGATTCCGGATTCCGAAACCACAACTTTGCCGGAGGGCACAAAGCGAGACAGGCGCTCGGACCGGGTGAGATCGATGCTGAGGTCGTGGAGGTTGCGGTTGTTAATGCCAATGACGTCCACACCAAAGGCGGTGGCGCGGTCGACCTCGTCCTCAGTGATCGCCTCAGTGAGAACGTCGAGCCCAAGGGAATCTGCCAAATGTTTGAGCTCCGCATAAGTCTCATCATCGACGATGGACATCATGAGCAAAATGGCGTCGGCGCCAAAGTAACGCGCGGCATACACCTGGATTGGATCGATAATGAAGTCCTTGCACAAGACCGGCAGGTGCGTGGACAGCGCCACGGTCTGCAAATGGTCATAGTCACCACCGAAACGGTCCGGTTCGCAGAGCACAGAGATGGCCGAGGCATAGCGCGAATACACGCGGGCGATGGCTCCCGGTTCATAATGCTCACGGATGAGGCCGAGCGACGGGGACGCGGACTTGCATTCCATGATGAAACGGTTGGTCCCGTTGAGCGCGTCGTAGAAGGAACGCTCAGAGCGCGGGAGAGTCGTGAGGTCCACGTGGGCGAGGCGTTCACGGATGGCTGGTAGATGCGTGCGGCGCTTGGCGACGATCCCCTCAAGCACGGTCGGCAGAGCCATAGTTCGCCTCCTCGTGCTTCTTCAGCCATGCGGCCACGGTGCCGTCCTGGATGAGTTGGTTGGCGTGCGCGACGCCGTCTTGGATGGTGTCAGTTGTGCCGTTGAGATAGAACATGGCGCCGGCGGTGGCGACGATCGCGTCGTGATGGGCCGGCTTGCCCGCACCGGCGAAGACCGCCCGGAGGGCCTTCGCGTTTTCTTCCCCGTTGCCGCCGGCAAGGTCGGACAAGTCATGGCGGGAAATGCCGAGGTCTTCGGGGGTGAGCTCGTAGTGGCTAATGGTGCCGTCGCGAAGCTCCCAGACCTGGGTGGTACCGTGAACGGCAATCTCATCGGTGCCAGCACCGTGGACCACGAGCGCGCGGGTGCGGCCGAGCTCCTTGAAGACCTCAGCGATGAGCTGGCCTTGCTCGGGGTTGGCTATGCCCATGATTTGGAACTCCGGGCGGCCGGGGCTCAGGAGCGGGCCCATGGTGTTGAAGAGAGTGGAGACGCCGAGGCCCTTGCGCACCGGTTGCACGTGGGCGACGGCCGGGTTGTAGGCCGGCGCAAAGAGGAAGGTGAAATTGGATGCCTCGAGCTGGCGGACTGCGCGGTCTGGGTCGAGATCAAGCGGGATGCCGAGGGCCTCCAGGACGTCGGCTGAGCCAGACTTGGAGGAGACAGAGCGGTTGCCGTGCTTGACCATCTTGACTCCGCCCGCGGAGGCGACGAGGGAAGCGCCGGTGGTGACGTTGATGGTGTTAGCGCCATCGCCGCCGGTTCCCGCGGTGTCCATGAGCCCCTTGCCGGTGACAGGGAATGGCCGGCCGGCCTTGATGAAAGCGCGTGCCGCGCCGGCGACATCAGCGAAGGTCTCTCCGCGGGTGCGGATGTGGGTCAGGAGGGCGGCGATATGGATATCGTCATACTCCCCTACCGTCAGTGGGGTGAAGACCTCGATGGCTTGCTCCAGGGTCGGCTCTTGGATGTCGAGGAAGGCTTGCAATGTCGTCAATGCCTTATTATCAGTCATTACTTGGATCCTTCAATGGTGGGGTGAACAGAAAGTTGATTAATACACCGCTCGATCATGATCGGTCCCGTCGGCGTGAGGAGTGATTCTGGGTGGAACTGGAGGCCGAGAGCCATGCCGTCGAGTGTTTCCGCCGCCATGGTGACGGGGCCAATGGCGGTCTCGGTCTCGGCGAGGCTGCGAATCTGGGCGGGAACGTTCGCGCAGCCTAAGGAGTGGTAACGCGCAACGGGGATGAGGCGGCCAACATAGTTCGGGTTATCGGGCTCGGAGTCGGTGGTGAGACCCTGAAAGAGAGGGTGGCTGGCGCCGGCGTCGGTCAGCGTTATGGGTACGGATGAGCCGTGGACTGGGCCGCAGGGCTCGACGGTGCCGCCGAAGTGATCAAGGAGCGCCTGGAAGCCCAAGCAGATACCGAGGATGGGGATGCGGCCGAGGGTGGCGTCGATAAGCTGCATCATCGATCCGGCGTCGCGGGGATGACCCGGGCCGGGCGAGAGGAGGATGATATCGGGCTGGGCGGCGAGGACCTCCTCCACGGGCACGATGTTGCGGAAGACGGTGGTGTTATAGCCGGCGAGGGCGTCGACGAGGTTGTAGACGAAGGAATCGTGGTTATCGATGAGGACGACGTGCGGATTCATCGGATGACCTCCAGAGATGCGTTGTGTGCCTGGGCGATGGCGCTGAGCACCGCGTAGGCTTTATGTACCGTTTCATCGGCCTCGGATTGGGGGACGGAATCGCGCACGACGCCCGCGCCGGCCTGGACGACGGCCGTGCCATCCTTGACGTAGGCGGAACGGATGACGATGCAGTTATCCATCGAGCCATCACCGCGCAGGTAGCCGATTGCTCCGCCGAAGGAGCCGCGGCGAGTACCTTCGGTTTCGCGGATGAGCTCCATGGCGCGCAGCTTCGGAGCGCCGGTGAGCGTGCCCATATTCATGCAGGCTCGGTAGGCGTCGAGGGCGTCGAAATCCTCGTGCAGCGTGGCGACGACCCTGGAAACCAGGTGCATGACGCGAGAGTAGCGGTCCACCTGGAGCAGGTCGGCGACCTTTCGGGTGCCGGGGACGGCGACGCGGGCGAGGTCGTTGCGGGCCAGGTCCACGAGCATGATGTGCTCCGAGACCTCTTTGGAGTCGGTGCGCATCTCCAGTTCATTGCGGATATCCAGCTCGTGGGTCGCACCGCGCGGGCGGGTGCCGGCCACGGGATAGAGCTGCACCTGCCGGTCGGAGGCCGTGTACTTCAGATTCGACTCAGGGGACGCACCGAAGAGCTCGTGTTCCTCCCCGCGCAGGTAGAACATGTACGGCGAGGGGTTGGTCTTCCGCAGCGTGCGGTAGGCGGCGAAGGCATCGGGGCAGTCGAGGCTGAAGGCGCGGGAAGGGACCACCTGATAAATATCGCCTGCATGCACGTTGCCTTGGAGGCGCTCGACGTGGCGGCGGAAGGCAGCGTCATCGATGCTGGCGCGTGCGCTGATGGTTTCGCACGGTGCGGGGGCTTCTGGGGTGATGGGCTCGGTGGCAGCGGTACGGTCGAGCTCCGCTTCGAGCGCGCGCTTGTCGACGCCCCACCCCTCAATCTTTGCTCTCTTGGTGAGGTGGTCCACCGTGAGGACATGCTCGGCGACGAGAAACTCATAATCCGGATACGCGTTTGGGCCGTCCGGTACCGGTGGCAGTTCCTCGAACGTCGCGACGTAGTCGAAGGCGAATCCGCCTCCAAGGAATGGGAGTGACTCGCCGGAGTAGAGCTGGCTAAACTGCAGCGTGCGCAGAATATCAGCGGTGGAGGTGGCGCGGAGGCGGGCGCGCTCATCGTGCTCGGTGGGGAGATCGAAGCGGAAGGTGACGCTGCCTTCTGAGCTGTGGATGATCCGTGATTGGAAGTCCGCGCGGAGTTCGTCGATAAGAAGGCCGCCCGACGTTGTCAACGCGGTGGCGGTGACCTCTTGGCCCCGGCACACCACCTTGAGTGCAGCCTTTGTGATGGCGATGCACGTGAGGTTTTTCTTGGACTCGATGTCCGCGGACTCTAAGAGCAGGGAGTTCTGTGGGGTGGCGAGGGCATAAAAGAGTGCGCTGGCGTCGGGTGTGTACCTGACCTCGCGTGTGGCTGTGTACGGCATATTCTGTCTTTCTTCAACGGTTTTGTGTGCTGCCGCGAGCTTCGCAAGAGAGCAAAACGCCGAAAAGCCCGCAGCTGCGGGCCTTAAATATGGGAGAACAACGAGGCCCGCGGGTTACGCGCGCCACCACCAAAGGTTAACTGTGTTCTTCATATCACTGACTCTAACACCGATACCTTCCGCCGTACAGATAATGCACCGGCGGGTACCCCCGTGGTAAGCGGATGGACGAGCTGAAGGGACCGATGCGTGAGTGTTTCACGTGAAACCTAGGTGCTGTACTTGGCGGTCCCGACCCCCTGTGTCCATGAGGGTGGTTTCGGCAAGGCGGCAAAAAGGGCCCGGCACGATGCCGGGCCCTAAGGAGTGCAGCGAGAGTTGAACGTGAATGAGGGGCTACTTGAGCTTGATGAGCGCGGAGGAGAAGTAGTCCTCGACCGCTGATGGAACATCGAGTGGGAGGACGGCACCGACGTACTGGTTCGGGCGAACGATGACGACGGCTCCGTAACGGGAAATGCCGCGGCCTTCAAAGATGTCCTTGTCCCCGGGGAGTGCGTTGAAGACGTTCTCCCAATTCGGAACATTGAACTTGCCGTTGCGGGGGCGGAAGAGAAGAGGGGCGTCGAGAATCTCGTAGTCGTGGTGGTTCGTCTGCTGGTAGATGGCCTTCACATCGAAGTAGGTATTCTCGTCAGCCCCTTCGGGGGTGAACTTGGCCAGGATGGGCCCGACCTTCTCGGCCCACTGGCTCAGCGTGGAGTCCTCGCCGGCCTTGGGGGCATCGGCGAAGGCGTAGATGCGGTAGCGGCCATCTGCGGTGTGCTGGTGGCCCAGGTGCTGAGGGTAGGCGTCGCAGCGGCGCAGGACCTCAAAGGACTTGAAGCGCTTGCCCACCGGGAAGCCGGAAGCCAGATCTTGGTGCTGGGTAGTGCCGACGATCAGGTTTTCCTCGTACTGCGTCATCATGCCGGCGGCGAACTCCTCCGCGGCAACGTAGTACTTCTCCACTGCCTCCGGATCATCGAGCTCCTCTGTCGGGGTGGCCATGAGGGTCGACCACTCGCGGTCGAAGTTGATGAGGTTCTGGGCGGCCGGCTGGCGCTCACCGTGGTACGTGCTGAGAAGCTCCTTCGGCGCGCGGCCGTCGAGGACGTGGCCGAGCTTCCATCCAATGTTGAAGCCATCCTGCATGGAGACGTTCATGCCCTGTCCCGCCTTTGCCGAGTGGGTATGGCAGGCGTCGCCGGTGAGGAAGACGCGTGGGTCGTCGTCGTTATCGTCGAAGGCGTCGACAAGGCGGTGGCCCACCTCGTAGACGGAATGCCACGCCACCATCTTGACGTCGACGAAATAGGGGGCGTAAATCTCGTTCGCCTTCTCGATGATCTTCTCAATCGGCGTGTTGCGGACCTTGTGGTTGTCATCCTCTGGCACCACGCCGAGATCGACGTACACGCGGCAGAGGTAGCCGCCCTCGCGCGGGATGTGGAGGATAGAACCGGCCTGGGAGTGGATGGCGCACTTGGTGCGCCAGTCCGGGAAATCGGTGTCAACGACAACGTCCATGACACCCCACGCGTGGTTAGCCTGGTCGCCCTTGAGCGAGCGGCCGATGGACTTGCGGACGCGTGACTTAGCGCCATCGCAACCGACGACGTACTTAGCGCGAACGTCGCGCGGGTTGCCGTCGACATCCTCGAGGTGCACCGTCACCGGGTATTCGCCCTCCCCTACCTCTAGGGAGACAAAATTCCAGCCATAGTCCGGGGTGATGCGGCCGGGCGCGCGGTGTGCATAGCGGGCGAAGTAATCCAACACACGGGCCTGGTTGACAATGAGGTGTGGGAATTCGGAGATTCCTTGTTCATCATCAACAGGGCAGGCACCGCGGACAATCTTGGAGCGATCATTCGGATCCGGGTTCCAGAAGGCCATCTCCGTAATTTCATAGGCCTCTTCCGTGATTTCCTTAGCAAAGCCAAAGGCCTGGAAGGTCTCTACAGAGCGGGACTGGATGCCATCAGCTTGTCCGAGCTCAAGGCGATGCGGGCGACGCTCAATGATGCGCGTATTGACGTTGGGAAACATCGCGAGCTGTGCCGCAGCGATCATGCCTGCGGGCCCGGAGCCCACAATGAGAACGTCCATTTCATCTGGAAGTTCAGAAGCGCGATCGACGCCGTACCCGGCGGGCTCGTGCACGCGGGGGTCTTCCGAAACGTAGCCATTGTGGTGGAACTGCACTGTGGACTCCTTAGTCAGCGGTTGTAATGAACGAGAACGAAGGGGTGGTGGGGGTAGCGGCCACTCCCCTACTGCCATGTGATCTTTGCTCTTGTGGGTGGTGACTCAGTTCAAGGCGTCTCTGAGATGTGAGCTGGGTCTTAGAAGGGAATCATATATGATATGCCCGCCTCGCACAATGGCCCTTGTGAAATCGTGAGGGCTCATGTGGAGGGGCGTCGTCTAGCGCGGGCTGAAAATGAAGTGTCCTCGGGATTGCTCGGCCTCGTGTTCCGCGCCGAGCGCGATTCCCTTGCGCTCACGCAGGATGAAGGTGCAGATGAAGCCGACGATCGAAGCAGATACGAGGTAGCCCGACACCGCAAAAGTGGTACCTGTTGCCTCGACGAGCGAAGCGGCAATCATGGGGGCGAAGGCGCCGCCCAGGACCGAGCCGAGGGCATAGGTGATGGACACACCCGTGGCGCGAATCGAGGCGGGGAATAGTTCTGCGTACATCGCGGATTGCGCGCCGTAGGTCAGGCCCAGACCCACGGTGAGGAAGAGGAGTGCGCCGTAGAGGAGGCCTAGGCTTCCGGTATTGACCAGCGGGAAGAGGGCGGCAGCGCCGATGCCCTGCAAGATGAATCCCAGGAGGTAGGTATTTCGGCGGCCGATGTAATCCGAGACAAAACCGGCGAACAAGGTGGTCAAGGCCCAAGAGAAGGCAGACACGGTCACGGCGTTGAGGACATCACCGCGGTCGAGTGCGACGGGGCCCTCGGGGTCGGTGGCGTAGCGCTGGATGTAGCCGCCCGTAGTCATGTACCCGACGGTGCCGTTACCTGCGAAGACGAGCGCGGCGACCAGGACGAGCGGGGTGAACTTCTTAAACAGCGTGCCAATGGGGTTGGTGGCTTCTTCCTCTTCGCGTTCCGCAATCTCCGCGAACACCGGGGATTCGTCGACGCCCATGCGGATGAGGTAGCCCACCAAGACGAGGACGAAGGAGAGGAGGAAGGGAACGCGCCAGCCCCAGTCCATGAAGGCGTCGCCAGGCGCGATGGTGTTCATGATGGATAGCACGCCAGAGGAGAGCAGCAGGCCGGCGGGTACGCCGATCTGGGGGCCTGCGCCGTAGAGGCCGCGCCTGTCAGTCGGGGCGTGTTCCACCGCCATGAGCACCGCGGAGCCCCATTCGCCACCAGCAGAGATGCCCTGGATGATGCGCAGGGTGATGAGGAGAATCGGCGCCCAGATTCCAGCGGTTTCATAGGTTGGCAGAACGCCAATCAGGGTGGTTGCGCCGCCCATGGCGATGAGCGTGACCATGAGGACCACGCGGCGTCCGAAGCGGTCGGCGAAGTGCCCGGCCAGGAAGGCGCCGACTGGGCGGAACAGGAAGGACAAGCCAACGGTCAGGAAGGAGATGATGGTGGCCAGGCCACCTTCGAGCGGGCCGAACATGAGGTGGTTGAACACGAGTCCGGCCACTGCTGCATAGAGGAAGTAGTCGTACCACTCGATGGCGGTACCGATGGTCGTCGCGGCGACGACGCGGCGGCGTTCAGCCGTCGATATTGTCGGCGTGACAGTTGCGTGCGACATAGTGAGATTCCTTTCGGCATGGGGTGTGCCATATACGGAAAAACGTGTGAGTTGAACCACTTGCGGTGGTGCTAGGGATAATATACGATCTGGGCAAGGATTTGTTCACAATTAAGGATTCTTCATGGCTGTACCTGAGTTCTTGCCGGTTAAACCGGGCAAAATGATCGC